>Ga0315547_1000009_pt1 | contig 322358 bp, 311 predicted proteins | sample SalMarSW160240MG_2_FD_202542 | JGI IMG/M metagenome (GOLD analysis project Ga0315547, IMG submission 202542) | Salt marsh sediment microbial communities from the Plum Island Ecosystem LTER, Massachusetts, United States - Salt Marsh Sediment SW1601-240 ... | reverse complement strand
TTCTACCTGGTCATCCTCTATAGACATCCTTTCACTTCTCCCAAAAGTCTTTTGTCTCCTTTTCAGCTCATAATTCAGATAACCAATGTCTATTAAAACTCCGGAGGGATAGTCATCTATAATTCCTACAAGGCATTTACCATGAGATTCACCGGCAGTTAGAAATCTCAAAGATTATACATCCTTTCTAATCATATAACACTGAATCCATAAAAACAGTTAATGTATTATCACCTTTAAGCAGTACTACTGAGGTTTCATTGATTGCCTGGACAAAATAATAATATCCAAAGAGATCATTTTCTTTTAGCAGATAAAGATGGTAGTTGAAGCTTAATTCGGCATACTCGACTCCATCTGTGATATAAATTCTTTCTAATTCAAAGATATTTTTTTCTTCTTCTTCTCCAGTCTCTTCTTCAATATAAAATGGTTTAAAAGGATCCTTTATTGACTCGTCTACTAAGTCAATTTCTTCTTCAATAGCATAGCTCTTTTTTATGACTATATCTTCTTTACCTATTTCACTGATCTCTTTCTCATCTATCTCAACTTCCGGCAATTCCAGTTCGTCCTCTTCACTCATATATGATTCTTTTACTATACTGGTAATAGAACAGCCTGTTATTACCTGGAACGCTGCCAGTAAAACCATTAAACTTAATATAAATATCGCCGGTTTTAATACTTTCTTAAAGTCTCTCATACTAATCACTTATATAATATAACTTTACAGTAATAAATGCGTTGAGGCTTTCATATTCTTCTGCAACTGATTGTATTATGAAATCCTCGACTATTACTATCCTGGGCATTTTCTCAATGGTCCTGACAAAATTAATAATATTGCAGTAACTTCCTTCCAGTGAAAAATTTGCCTCGATCAATCTTTCCGGACTTTCTTCTTCTTCTTCTTCTACTACTAAAGCCTTCTCCACATAATCAACTGAATTTATAGTTATACCCGAAAATTTTGCAACATCATAGATATCATTGGTAAAAACACTTATATCGTTTTCCGAAGGAAGCTGCATTGAATACGTCTGGTATTCGGCATTTAAAGTATTGTACTCATCCCTTACCAGTATAAGCTGGTTTAATCTATTTATATTAGATTCGTTGTTTTCTCTTTCGGTTTCTATCGCCATGCTCGCTACTGTATTGGCAGAAAGATTTGGAATAATAAGCAGCAAAACCAATAACACATTGATTATAAAAAATACAATTATTAAAATTATTTTTACTGTATTACTCATAATTAAGTATAATATTAAATTTTATTATTGCTCCATCGTATTTATTTGAGATTCCAACACGTCTTCTCCGCCATTACCTTCCTGAGTCTCAGCCTCTTCTTCTGCAGCTTTCTTATAAGGTTCGATGTCGTAGTAAGCGCTGATAGTGAAAAATATCACGTCAATATTTGACTCAGTGATCTGGTCTTTTGCGATATTGTTTAGTACTACATCACCCGTATAGGGAATATCCTTCATCTCTATTAGAAGCCTGGTTATGTCATTATAATCAACAGCATAGCCGCCTATATTAAAAAACAATACTTTGATCAATTCTTCCTGTTCATCTTCCTTTAGATCAATATATTCATATAGAGCACCGCTGTTTCCATCAATAAAATTTATGAATACATTATCCGGTATTCTTAATCCAAGATCATATAAAATCTCTGACCAGGATATCTCATTTTCCTGTAATGAATCCACCAGTTCTGATTTGACACCAACCTTATTTTTAAATTCTTCATATGTCTCAAGATTTGTTATGTAACTGCTTATCTCTCTATTTACTCTACTGTAATTATCTAATTTCGGAGCAAGGTTACTATTTGCATTTATTAAAAATATGGATAAAGCTCCCAAAAGTACAGCCGTTATTATAAATAGTGTTATTACTATATTGAATATAACGCCTTTGACATCTTTAACTTTTATTTCTTTTGGAAGAAGGTTTATAGTTTTCATTTATTTAAACCTCTCAATGCCATACCGACAGCTATGGGATCTATTACACGGTTCAAATCCTTATCCTTAAGGACCGGATTTCTTTTTATATAGTCTAATGAAAAATAATCAGAAATATTCAATAATTCTACCTTATAACTTATTTCCCTTTCTATATATTTATCAATATTTTTTATGTATTGCCCGCTTAAAACTATTTTATCAATCTTAAATTTTGGATTTTCCTGCAGAAAATTCTCTATTGATAATCTAATTTCATATATAAATTGGTCTGCTGCATCTTTCATTATCTTGGCTATTTTCTCATCATCAATAACATTTTTCTCCTCAGCCTTATCAGATTTCTCACTTTCTTTCTTATCTGATCCCTCTGCAGATTCACCGGAACTTTCCTTTTTGGGCTTTTTCTTATAATCTTTAAACCCTGTTCCCAGAAGCTGCCTGAAATCGAACTCGGAAACTACTTTCCTGCAATATTCATCGTTTTGGTTAATTTTATAGATTTTATCAATAAAGCTCCTTATGGATGATGATGTAAATCTCGGATATCTCAATTCATTTGCCTGGATTATCTCAAAAATCGATATGTCAGACCCAAGATTTACCGCACAAAAAGAACTTAGATCCTTGCCTTTCTTATTTTTTTCTAGACCGTATATATAATCAAGTGTTCTGTAAAGGGCAAAACAATTCAGGTCAATGACCTGTGCAAATAATCCGGCATCCTTGAAGCTCTTTGCTATATCATTGATCATACTTTTAAGTGTGCCGACCAGCATCAATTTTGAAGCGTTTTCACTCTTTTCAACAATATAATAATCATAAATAATATTATTTTTTGGTATAGGGATAAAATCGCTTATTTGATACTTTATGGAGTTGTTTATTTCATTATCATCTATAACCGGCATCTGCACTTCTTTAGCAATCACCTTTTGATTAGCAATGCCGATGAACACTTTTCTATCTGAAATCTTATTTTTTCTCCATATGTCCTTCAGTCCTGTGGTTAAAACTGCAGAATCCTTGACCTCACCTTTTTCTATTGCCGCGGCTGGTATCTCATTTATCACCAGATTTTTTATTATATGATCCTTTCTTGCTTTCATCAGCTCGATCACAGATATTTGAAAAGAACTTAAATTTAATCCAACTGCCGACATAAAAATCACTCTTCCTCTTTTATAAGAAAAAACTTATATACCATTTTAAGATATAATTCCCCCAAAATAAAGATATAATACTACCCAGCGATATAAAAGGACCGAAAGGTATGGCCTGTTTTAATTTTTTTCTCTTTATTATTATTAACGATAAACCGTATAGTGAACCAAGTAAAAATCCTAAAAACAGACCAGAGACAACATTTCTTACCAGGAATGCTCCAGCCATAAGGCTTAATTTAACGTCGCCCATGCCCATACCTCTTGGGCTTATCAAATGGATTATTAGCATAAATACGAATGCACCTGCACTGAAAGCAAGCGGCATCCACCAATTTGAAGGATCAGCAGCAATATTTAAAGCCAGCCCTACTACTATAAGAGGCAGCACTATTACATTAGGGATTATTTTAAATTCAATGTCAATAAATGATACCGCTATCAGTGCACAGCAGAATATTATGCCTATGGCAGTATTGATGCTCAGGCCGAAGATAATATAATTGGCCATAAACAATAAAGAAGTTATTATTTCTACCAGCAGACTTGTAACAGGGATTTTTGACTTGCAATATCTGCACTTGCCTCTAAGGATTATATAAGACAGTACTGGAATATTATCATAAAAAGCTATTTTCTTCTTACAATTTGGGCAAAAAGAGGCAGGCCTCACAATAGATAATTTCCTGGGAACCCTGTAAATAACTACTTCCAGGAAACTTCCTACTGCTAAACCTGTGATTATAAAGATTAAATAAAAAATTACTTCTATTATTTCCATTCTGTTTATTGCTTATATGCTACTTTTAGTTTTTTTTATTATTGCTAAATGTTTTTCTATATTATATTACTATAATTAATTATTTAAATATTCTTTTATTATTCTAAAAATATATTTCTAAATAAATATTTATACTTTTGAATAATAACATGAGAAAGAATTTTAGTCAAAAAAATAAAAATAATGTACAGCATATTAAAAATAAGGGATAGCATTGCTATCCCTTATTTTTTTTACACAGCGTAATTAATTTCAGCTTGTTTTTCTAATCTTAGTATGCACCTGTACTTGTCCACTGGCCGTCTGTCATTACCAGATCGTCGCCGCCTGCAGCAGCCATATCTGCACCAGTACTGGTCAGGGTATAAGTAGAGCCATCTGCTGAAACATATGCATATGCTTCTCCCCAGGAATCATTTGCCGGTACCGGATCCATATAAGGACTTAATACACCCGGATATTCGGCTGTTGTAGGATAATCTTCCAAATCAGCCTGGTGAAGCTCTACTGCAGTTGCTATGTTTTTCATCTCACTCTCTGTTGCAGATTCTCTGGCTCTGTTCCTTAAAGCCATATAACTAGGTACAGCTATACCTGTTAGTACAGCAAGTATGATAATTACTATCATAAGTTCTACCAGAGTAAATCCCTTTTCACTTTTATAGATGTTTCTCCACAGTCTTTTCATTTTGACACCTCCTTTGGTTAACTAAATTTAATTAAAATATAATTATTTATATTGTACATTAACTTATTATACCCATAATAAATAAATTTAGACAATTATTTATAAAAATATTAATAGTATTAACATTAATATTTGTATTTAAGTATATAACATTTTATTATATGTAACAGCATATTTTTATAAATTAAATAAAAATAAAATAAATATATTATTATTTTAATTTTAAAATGTAGATTATTTTATTATGTTTTATGTGATATTGAATTAGATAAAAAAAGAATATTTATGAAAGAATAAAAAATATTAATTTTCAGCAAAGTAGCCTTTTAAAATCCTTATGCTCTCTTTTAATTTTCTAGAAACAGATTTTTGGGAAATACCTACTTTTTTGCCTATTTCTTTCTGGCTGAACCCTAAAAAATAACTTAAAACTATTACCTTTTTATTTATACCGCATAGTTTGTCTATAGCATCCCACATCAGGATCTTATCCTCCATCACCAGATCGAAACTCCTGTATTCCTTGGACCTGATCATGCTTCTATCAAAATCATATGTATCATCATTATTGGCACTATTAATTTTTTCAATCGGCCTGTAATCATAAAAAGCAGCCTCTCTTGCTTTGAAAAACTCATTTATTCCTTTTATAGATACATTTATGCCATTTGATATCTCTTCAACTGTGGGATATCTTTTTTTGCTGAATTCAAAATCCCTGATAAAATTTATAAATACTTTATTGAGTTTCCATATCCATCTGGGAGCTTTTATCAGTTTGCTGTCCCTTATAAAATGCAGTATCTCTCCTTTTATACAGTAAACGGCAAAAGTAGAAAATCTGTTTCCATTTTTTGCATCAAACCTGTTTACCGCCATAAGCAGCCCGGCAAATGCAACCTGCTGAATATCTTTTTGATCTATCTTGCCATTCCTGAATTCTTGAGCAATTTTATAGACCAGTTTTTCAGTCTTTCTGATTATAAGATTCAAAGTATCCGGATTATTGTTTTTATGGTAGATCCTAATAAGATTTTCTATTGACAGACTTCTCGCTCTTACAGAGTTTAGATTTTTATATATTACACTTTTCATAAAAGATATCAGCCTTTTTCTATTAGATTTACATAGCCTGGTACATATTAAACATGGGAAGATACATTGATAAAACAATAACTCCTACCATGCCGGCAACAACCAAAAGCATCAGCGGCTCCAATATGGTTACCAGTATATCTATAGAGTTTGTAACCTCCTGTTCATAAAAATCAGCAATCTTGGCTGTTATCTCATCAAGGGTACCTGTCCTTTCACCAACAGCCATCATCTGGACCATCATTGGCGGGAATATATCCATTTTGGCCATAGGATCTGCAATGTTCTCACCTTCTCTTATACCTTTTCTTATTCTTTCAAGTGCATTATCAATCAGTACATTGCCTGCAATACCCTTTGAGATTTCCAGAGAACTCAATATGGGGACACCCGTAGAAAGTAATACGGCAAAATGCCTGGCAAATCTTGCCAGTGCCATTTTCTTAAACATGTCGCCAAATCTTGGAATATTTATTTTGATCTTATCCATGATGTACTTTCCTTTTGGAGTTCTTACTGCTTTTTTAAAAAGGTATCTCCCGCCAAATATCAATACGGCCAGTATCAAATAAAAGAATACGTTTTTAAACAGATCACCAATAAATATTACTCCTTTTGTGATCATCGGCAGCTCTGCACCAAGATCTTCATATATATCCTGAAATGTAGGAACAAGATAGAGTATAATCACCAGAGTTATTACTACTGCAAATCCCAGGACGAATTTAGGATAAGCAGTCTTGTTTCTTACTTTTAACTTTATTTCCTCATCTTTTTCAAGAAAGATGGCAAGGTCATTCATAGTCTTGTCCAGAACACCTCCTGCTTCACCAGCCCGGATCAGACTAATAAATATCTCCGAGAAAACATTTGGAAATTTTTCCATTGATTCTGAAAGTGAATGCCCTGATTCCACATCTGACCTTATACTTGCAATTATATTTGAAAACTTTGGGTTTGGAGTTTGTTTTTCCAATACGGTAAGAGATTCCAGTAAAGACATACCTGAAGAGATAAGGGTAGAAAACTGCCTGGTAAATACTACCATTTCCCTTACTTTAATACGGTTAAAGAAGCTGAAACCTTTTAATCCTTTTTTTTTCAGGGTCAATGATTTACTCTCTTTGACCTCATCAATATTTACCACGAAATAATCCATTTCTTTCAGTTTGGATAGGACCAGGTCCTGTGATTCAGCATCTATTGATCCTTCCACCAGCTCTCCATTTAGATTCCTAACTGTGTAATTATATGCAGCCATGATTATAAATCCTTATATATTTAATAAATAAAATTAACCTAACTCCTCTATCATCCTTTTGACTTCATCTAAGCTGTGTGCTTTTTCCATCACCATTTCCTTTGTAATTTTACCACTCTTATACAGGCTTACCAGTGACATATCCATAGTCATCATTCCCCTTCTTCCGCTGGCCTGTATTGCTGAATAGATCTGGTGTACTTTCATTTCCCTTATCATAGATTTTATAGCAGTAGTTACAAGCATCAGCTCAGTTGCAGGGACCCTTCCGTCATTAGTCCTGTTTGGTAATAATTGTTGTACCAGTACTGCTTTTAATGTACCTGCAAGCTGATTTCTTATCTGTTTTTGCTGATGTGTCGGAAAAATATCTATGATCCTGTCTATAGTCTGAGGTGCATCCTGTGTATGAAGCGTCGAGAAAACCAGATGGCCTGTTTCTGCTGCAGTAAGTGTATTAGATATGGTCTCAAGATCCCTCATTTCCCCCACCATTATTACATCAGGGTCTTCTCTTAAAATATACTTTAGAGCTGCCTGGAATGACTTGGTATCTGTTAGCACTTCTCTCTGGCTTATAACACTTTTTTTATGCCCAAACAAATATTCTATAGGATCTTCTATTGTTATAATATTTTCTGCCCTTTTTTCATTGATCATATCGATTATCGCAGCCAGGGTCGTTGATTTACCACACCCGGTAGGCCCGGTCACCAAAACAAGTCCTCTCGGATAATTTGCAAACTCTTTTACTTGAAGCGGTAGATTTAATTCTTCAATGGTAAGAATACTCCTGGAAATATATCTGAAAGCAGCAGCCAGACTGCCCCTCTGGTAATAATAGCTGCACCTGAATCTTCCGTAGCCCGGCAGTGTGTATGAAAAATCAACTGCCAACTGTTTCTCAAGCCTCTCTATCTGTTCATCATTTAATATCCTTAGCAGCATCTTTCTTGATATATCCGGTGTGATTTCTCCATATTCCTCCATCTTCACTAATCTTCCATGAACTCTTATTATAGGAGGAAGGACACACACGATATGGATATCAGATGCACTTCTTTTTATACCTTCTTCCAAAATCTGATTAATATCCATTTATATTTCCTTCTTAATTAATTTATTAATTTATTATTATAAACTATTTTATATAATTCCTTTATATAATTTATATCTGGCATTATATCAAACCAGACCTTAAAAGAGAATACAGCCTGGTTCACCAGCATCTCTATACCAGTGATAACTACTGCTCCTTCTTTCCTGGCCTTCTTTAGTAATATTGTCTCTGTTGGTTTATAAACCATATCTAAAACAAATTTTTTCTTAAGACTCCATTCTTCTGGTATCGGCATCAACTTTTTATAAGAACCAATATCCATTCCTATAGGGGTGCAATTCACAATTAAATCAATTTCTTCTATCCTGTTGTTGATATCACTCAGGCTGGTCAACATTTTTATTTTCTCACTTCCTATGTCTTTAAAATTTCTTATGATATTCCTGACCTTCTCTCTGGTTCTGTTATATACATATATATCTTTAATTTTTTTTTTAAGCATTCCGTAAATAGTACTTTTTGCCGAACCACCTGCCCCTATTACCAGACACTTACTTCCAGCCCAAGAAAATTTTTTATCCTCTAATGACTTAATAAAACCATCCACATCAGTATTGAAACCTGTCGAAATCCCGCTCTTTTCATTGAACTTCACTGTATTTACAGATTTAATTACCTCTGATGCTCTGTCTGTTTTATCTACTAAATCGAATACCTTTTCTTTATAAGGCATAGTGACGTTCAATCCGGTAAAACCAAGCCTCTTTGCGCCGTTAAAAGCTTCATCGATATTTTTCTTCTGAATCTCAAATGCTAAATAAACCGCATTTTTTGAATACTTACTTATAAGATAGTTTTGAATTTTAGGAGACAGGCTGTGCCTTACTGGATTTCCGATCAAGGCTATTACTTTTTTATTAGTATCAATCATATTTTATGTTTACTACTATTATTACTTCTAATATTTTATTTCAAATATACTATATTTTTTACTATTCTCTATTTCGTCTATTCTAATATCCGTTACCGCCGAAAAAGTAGGACCTTTTTTTATTTCATCTATAAAATTCTTAATATCTTCATCTTCTCCCTGGCAAATTATTTCCACCTGGTTATTATAAGTATTCCTTACGTAACCGCAAATATCGTATTTGCCTGCAATAGACTCTACAAAATAACGAAAACCAACACCCTGTACTCTACCTGATAGCACTACTTCATAAGTTTTAACATTTGAAACCATATATCTATTAAATTAATTATTATAATTATACTAAAATTTATTTATATTTACAAATTCTTAAATTATTATAACTTTTATTATATTTGTCAAAAAGTTATTTTTTAATCCTAAATATTGAAAAGGGGTCTACCCTGCCCAAATCAGTTATAATCACTCTGTCATTAGGGTTTGCACAGAGCATCTCGGTATTATTATCAGCCGATATAAGTCTTTTTACCTTAAATTTTTTTGGATTTTTATTAGGCTGGAGTATATCTATGACTTTACCGGTCTTAAATTGGTTTTTAACTCTTATCACCGGGCCGCTATATCTTTCGCTGTGATTGTGATGAGTCCCTATAAAATCATACTTTTTTATATAACCTACATTATCATTATCTTCAAGTTCTTTTTTATCCTTCAGAAACATAAAACCTGTGGTAAAATTTCTGTGTGAGCATTTGCCCAGTTCGCCAGCCAGATAATATATATTTTTTTTAGTAAATTTACCCTGTTTTATGTAATCCAGAGCTTTTCTGTAGACCCAGGTGGTAAGACTTACATAATTTTCCGTCTTCATCCTTCCCTCTATTTTAACAGCACTTACTCCTGTATCTGCCAGCAGACCCAATCTGGATAATAGACAGAGGTCCCTTGAATTGTATATATAGGTCCCTCTCCTGTCCTGCTCTACAGGGAAGAACAGATTTGGCCTTTCCTCTTCTACAAGATAATACTTCCATCTGCAGCTGTGGGCACATTTCCCCTTATTGGCATCTCTTCCTGTCATATATTTACTGAGCATGCATCTTCCAGAATAGGATATGCATAAAGCCCCGTGTATAAATATCTCAATCTCGATTTTTGTATTCTTTACAATATCTTTAAGGTCAGAAAAGCTTATTTCTCTTGCCAGGTTGACCCTTGATGCACCTAATTTTTCAAAAAACTTTACTGCTATATGGTTGTTTATATTAGTCTGGGTGCTTATATGAATTTTCATTGCCGGTAGAATCTTTTTTACCAGCTCCAGGGCTGCAAAATCTGATACTATTATGCCGTCGAGTTCCATGTCTTTTAATTTATCCAGATATTTACTGAATTTGGTGAGTTCAGGTTCAAAAATCACAGAGTTTAAAGTAAGGTAAACCTTTACCCCTCGTTTATGGGCATACTCAACACCCTCTTTTAAATCGCTGATATTAAAATTTCCCCTGATGCTCCTCAGGTTAAATTCCTTTCCTCCCACATAAACTGCATCTGCACCATAATTCACTGCATATTTTAAAATATTTAAATTATTTGCCGGCACCAAGAGTTCCGGAAGTTTTTTAGTTTTCTCCATAAAATGATAAACCTATTATTTTATAAATTTTGTCACTGACAAGCCGTCACCGATATCAAAAAAATAATTGACGAATCCAGAAGATTTTTTTATATAGCTTATATACTCCCTGATACCATTTACACTGTTTAGATCATGCTTTCTTATTTTATCCTTAAATATTTTATTCCCGTAAAAAATATTGTCGGCTATTATCAGAGCTCCTGGTTTTAGTTTGGTCTCCAATGCCCTGATATAACGGGGATATTCAAATTTTGCCCCATCAATAAATACAAGATCAAACTTGCCTCTCAGCTCCGGTATTATTTTTAAAGCGTTACCTGCCAAAAAATTTATTTTTTTTTCAGGGAATAGACTGCCGATAAATTTCTTCGCCTTACCGATCCTTTCCCGGTTTAAATCTATTCCAGTATAATGGCCGCCTCGCTGATTTTTAATTAAAAAATAAGATGAAAATCCAGTACCGCATCCCACTTCAAGTATACTATCCGGATTTTCAAGTACACATATAAGTTCAAGGAACCTTACTGCAGAGATGTCTATTATGGGAATTTTTTTTAAGGCTGCTTCTTTCCTCAAGGCGGACAGTAGTTTTCTTTCCTTATTTAAATTCTGGATTTCCGTATTGCTATTTGACCTCTGCATTAATAAAATCCTGGTAGTCTTCAAAGAATGAATGAATATGATTTTCAGTATCCGTTATTTTAAAAAACAAGTAATCAACATCTTCAGGATCTAAAGCAGCTTTAATGCACTCCAGCCCGGGATTGCATATGGGAGTAGGCGGCAATCCGGCATAAAGCCTTGTATTATATTCAGTATCAGTCTGCAGGTCACTTTCTGTCAGGCTTTCATCTTCACCCCATTTATCCAGAAAGTAGCTTAAAGTAGCATCTATATCCAGTTTCATATCTATATCCAGCCTGTTGTGAATAACCGCAGATATTAAAACTCTTTCTTCGGGAATATATGCCTCTCTTTCAATCATAGATGCGATTATTAATATGTCATATGCTGATATGTCTTTACTTTCTGCATAGGAGTAATCCAGGCTTCCTGTTTCATATTGATACTGTGCAAGCATCATATTAATTATATCCACAGCATTATAATCTCCAGTTATCTCGTAAGTTTTAGGGAATAAAAACCCTTCCAGACTGTGAGCTTCCTCTAAAAAGCCGTGATCATAACCGCTTATATCCAGCGCCTGCTTTATTTCCTCATAATCTACAAATGGTATCTCCTCTGATACCTTTACGGCTATCTGTTCTGCAATATAACCTTCCGGGATAGTAAACTTATAGGATATTATCGGCGGACCGGCTGTTATTTCGTTTAATACCTCTTCAAACTCCGAACCTGTTTTTAGGGTATATATTCCCGGTATCAGACTGCCTTCTTTTCCTCTCTGTTCTACAAACAACCTGAAAAGAAACGCGCTGTCTACTATGCCCTTTTCTTCCAGAAGTGAAGCTATCTCTTTTAGTGTCATTCCCTCTTTTATTTCAAATTCTACTTCTGTTGTACCAGAAACTTCACCGTTTGATCCGCTACCGAAAATATCACATGAAGTAAGGAGTAAAAAAAACAGGGACACCAGTATCAGCAAGGTTATAATAAACCCGCAGCAGACAAGTTTTTTATTTGATATTTCCAATTTCCTTCTTTCTCCTCTGCAAATAGTCGCTTAGAATTATTGCTGCAGAAAACTTATCAACCTTCTTGCCAGCTTTACTGCCTTTGTTACTCTTTCCTAAAAGTTTTAACGGAATCTTAGTTGTATATCTTTCATCTATATAATCCACATCGATTTCTATATCCTTCTTAAGATCATTTACAAAACTTATCACCTTTTCTGCCTGGTTTCCTATTTCACCCCTTAAGGTGTAAGGCAAACCAACAGCAATATTTTCTATATGGTACTTAGTTATCAAATCCTTTATCTTACTGATTATATTTTTGTCATTCTCATACACTTCAAGAGGTATAGATGTTATTTCAAGCTCGTCGGAAACTGCTACTCCTATCCTTTTTTCTCCTATATCCAGTCCCATTATTCTCATTTTTTTTTCTTTAATATCTCTAAAGCTTTATTTTTTATAAATTTAATAGCACTACCCAATGAATCAGGTTCAGAACCGCCCAGCTGAGCATATCCCGTTTTACCTCCTCCGCCGCCTTTTATTTTTTTACCTGCCTCTCCTGCAATCCTGCTGCAGTCAACACCTTTTTTTATTAGATCATCAGTAGCCTGCAGCACTATAACCGGTTTTTGATTAACAATATTTCCAAAAATAACAAAGGTATTCTTCCCCTTAAAATAGTTTTTTACCTCGTCACCTGCATTTCCCATACTCTTGATATCCATATTTGAAAATGCTTTGAATTTTGAAAAATCGAAATCAATTATCTTTAGTTCATTACTATCAGTGTCATAATTAAATTTATCTGCTATTTCCTTTATTACTACTTTTATCTTTAGTGACATCAGTTCTTCTTCTTTTTTCTGTATCTCTTTTTTAATTCCGTCAACAGCTTCTACCAACCTGCCTTCATCCACTTCCAGCTTTGAAGATATTTCACTTAAAACCGCTTCCTTTTCCCGTAAATAATTATAGGCATACATGCCTGTTGCTCCTTCAATTCTTCTTAAATTGGCGCCTACGCCTGTCTCTGCTATGATTTTGAATATCCCTATATCTCCCGTCCTTTTTACATGGATACCCCCGCACAATTCCCTGCTGTAGTTATCTATTTCAACAACTCTTACGAACTTCCCATACTTTTCATCAAACAATGATATGGCTCCTATCTCCTCCGCAAATTCTCTTGTGGTCTCGAAACATCTCACAATATCATTGTTCTGTATTTTCTCATTTATCATCTGCTCTACTTTTTCCAGATCCTTTTTTTCTGGCAAGCTGTAAATAGAATAGTCAAATCTGAATTTATCCTCGTCTACGAACGAACCGGACTGTTTTACCTCTTTACCAAATACACTCCTTAGAGCCCAGTGAAGAAGATGGGTAGCAGTATGGTTCCTGCTGATATTTTTCCTGCGCCTATGATCGACGACTGCGCTTACCTTATCACCCTTTTTTAATTTACCTCTTTTTGAAACTCCCTCGTGAGTATAAATACCTTCAACCGGGATCAGGCACCCTTCTACCTTGAATAAAGCCAAACCGTTTTTTATTATGCCTTTATCTCCTATCTGACCGCCTTTTTCGCCGTAGAATGGAGTCTTTCTTAAGATTATTTCGCCTTTTTCACCTTTCGACAGATGAGGAACTAATTTCTTATTGCCGTTTTTATCAGTTTTTACCATATTTTCTATTACAGTTTCCGCTGAAGTGTTCTGATAACCTATAAATTCGACTTCCGATTCCTTGCTTATCTTCTGATATATGGAAAGATTTTTATCAATTTTCTTATCAAATGATTTTTTATTTTTTGATTTTTCTTGATGTTTTTTTAAATGTAGATCAAACTTTCCCTTATCCAGCTTTAAATCGTTTTCTTTTAATATTTCCCTGGTAAGCTCTACGGGAAAACCGTATGTATCATAAAGTTTAAATGCGTCTCTGGAATCAAGATACATGCCTCTTTCCTTTTTGATCTCCTTGATTTTCTGAATTAAAACCTTACTGCCTTCCTTTAATGTTTCTGTAAATCTTTTCTCTTCATCATCGACAAGTTTAAAAGAAAAATCTTTCTTTTCCGATATTCCAGGATATATGTCTGAATACTCGTTTACTACTACTTCACCTATTTTGTTTAAAAAATAATCCTTTATTCCAAGCTGCCTTCCGAATCTTACTGCCCTTCTTATTATTCTTCTTAAAACATATCCCCGTCCCTCGTTTGAAGGTGATACTCCATCAGAAATCAAGAAATATATTGCTCTTGAGTGGTCTGCTATTATCCTTACAGCCTTGTTAAAATCACTATCACTTATGCTGTTTGAACCTCTTTTCCTTCCTGCTGTGTCTTTCGAAATCTCTAAAACCCTTTCTACTATCTTTTTAAAAAGCACCGTTTTAAAAATGGAAGGTTCTCCTTCCATCACCGCTTCCATTCTCTCAAGCCCCATACCTGTATCAATATTCTTCTTGGGAAGTACATTATATTCGCTTCCGTCAAAATCATACTCGATAAAAACAAGATTCCATATCTCTATAAACCTTTCACAGTCACAGTTGGGACCACACGTTTTTTTTCCGCAGCCGTATTCTTCCCCAAAATCATAATGTATTTCACTGCAGGGTCCGCAGGGTCCTGTCTCTCCTGCAGGCCCCCAAAAATTTTCCTCTTTTCCAAATTTATATATCCTGTTTTCCGGTATACCACTTTCTTCCCAGTATTTTATTGATTCAGTATCTACCGGTATATCATCATCACCTTTAAATACGGTAATAAAAATTTTATCTATAGGGATGCTCATAATGTTCAGTATAAAATCCAGAGCATACTCGATTGCTTCTCTTTTAAAATAATCACCAAATGAGAAATTACCAAGCATTTCAAAAAAGGTACAGTGCCTGTTAGTATAGCCCACGCTGTCTATATCACTGGTCCTAAAGCATTTCTGCACTGTAGCTATTCTGCTCCGGGGAGGCTTTTTTATATCTAAAAAAAATGGCTTAAACTGCTGCATTCCCGCCGTGGTCAGAAGCACACTTGGGTCTTTTTCCGGTATAAGCCCTGAAGAAGGTAAGATCAGGTGGTCTCTCTTTTTAAAGTAATCTAAAAATTTCTTTCTGATATCCATATTAAAAATCAGATTTCATTTGATAATAAAACGGATACTCCATTTGTTCGTAACTGTAGGAAGTTTTTTTGCGCCCTGCGCTCAACAGGTGGATGCCCTCCTGTCTGCTTTATAAGTCCCATACTACAATGGGCTTTTATGCTGCAGTCAAAGTTTGAGCTTCCAATGTAAATTTGTTGGCACAAAAATTTAACTTTGGTTACGATATAAACAGAGTATCCGGGTTGATATTATCATAATCAAATAGTTAATTCAATAAAACCTGGATTACCCGGAACACTGCATTATTCTTATTCTTTACTGTCTTTGATCACATCAATTGATATTTCTTTTAACTGTTCTTTAGATACGCTGGAAGGTGAATCGGTAAGCAGGCATACGGCAGATTGTGTTTTTGGAAAGGCTATTACTTCCCTTATACTGCCGAGATTTGCCAGCATCATTATCATCCTGTCCATACCCAGAGCAATACCGCCGTGAGGAGGTGCACCGTATTCCAGTGACCTAATAAAAAAACCAAAATTTTTCTTTACCGACTCCTCGTCCAGATTTAGTACTTTAAATATCTTTTTCTGAAGGTCTATGTCATTTATCCTTATAGAACCTCCTCCAATTTCTTCGCCGTTAAGCACTATATCATAAACCAGAGAATTGACCTTAAGAGGATCGGAGTCCAGAAATTTTTTAGTATCTTCATCAGGTGCTGTAAACGGGTGGTGCATCGGCGCCAGTTTTTTTTCATTTTCATCCCATTCAAATAGCGGAAAATCACATACCCAGATAAAATTGAACTGATTCTTATTTATTATATCTAATCTGCTGCCTAAATATTTTCTTAAAATTCCAATGACACTGCAGGCCTTCAAAAACTCATCAGCCACTATAAGGACCAGATTTTTCTCCTTTAATTTTAAATTATTGATCAGACCCACCCTTTCACTATCGGACAGGAATTTAGATATAGGAGACTGAAGGCTCTTATTTTCGCCTACCCTGATCCATACCAGACCTCCGGCACCATTTTTCTTTGCCATCTCAACCAGGTCATCAAGCTCTTTTCTGGTCAGGCCGGAGGCATCGTCTACTACAATACATTTTATACATCCCTTATTTTTAAGTACATCGCTAAAAATTTTTATATTACTTTCTTTAAATACATCCGATATATCATTTATGGTAAGACCAAACCTTAGATCAGGTTTATCCGTACCATAAAGCTCCATGCTTTCCTTCCACTTGATCCTCTTAAAAGGAAGCTTTATTTCTTTATTTAGAAACTTCTTGAATATATGAGAAAACAAGCCCTCTATTATTTTCATTACATCATCGTCTTCCACAAATGTCATCTCCAGATCTATCTGTGTAAATTCCGGCTGCCTGTCAGATCTTAAATCTTCATCTCTGAAACACCTTGCTATCTGATAGCATCTGTCAAATCCAGATATCATCAAAATCTGTTTAAAAAGCTGCGGTGACTGCGGAAGTGCGTAAAATTTTCCCGGGTTTAATCTTGAGGGAACCAGAAAATCCCTTGCCCCTTCAGGAGTACTCTTAGCCATTATGGGTGTCTCTATTTCCAGAAAACCTTGGGAATTTAAATACTGCCTTGCCGCAGCTGTTATATTATGCCTCAATCTGATATTATCCTGCATCTCTGCGTTTCTTAAATCAATATATCTGTACTTTAATCTCTTGTTTTCATCAATTTTTTCTCTATTGCCAAGCATAAAAGGAGGAGTCTTGGATCTGTTGAAAATAGTGATTTCTTCTACCAATATTTCAATTTCGCCGGTCGGGATAGCCAGATTTATGGTATCCTTTGACCTCATCCTGACTTTTCCTTTTACTTTAATTACATATTCATTGCGGATATCTTTTGCAACCTCATAAGAGCTTTTATTTTTATTGGGGTCGAAAACCAATTGTACCATGCCCGAAAAATCTCTGAGATCTATAAAAATCAACTTTCCGTGATCCCTTCTTTTATTGACCCAACCACATAGAGCCACATCCTTACCCTTTAATTCTTTTTTTATTTCACCGCATAAATCTGTCCTCATGCTGGTTTTAAATATAGAATTAGCCATAATCACCCGCTCCTATGATTTCTGTTATTTTTTCCTTTTGTGTTTTCCAGTTGATTTTATATTGTTTAAATTTTCTAATATCTTTAATAGTAAGGCTATCACTTTTTATCTCATCTTCCCCTATTATTATTACAAAATCATAATCATTTTTTTCAGCCCATTTTATCTCTGTTTTCAGATTTCTGTTTTTAAAACTAATATCGCAAATCACTTCAAGATCTCTGAGGTATTTTAATATATTCAGTGAATAATCCTGGCAATTTTCATCCATTGCTGTCAAATAGACTCTGGATTTACCTGCCTTTCTTTTTACTTTTATACCCAGCTGTTTCATTAACATAATAGTCCTGTCAATACCTACAGCAAAACCTACCGCAGGAATATCAGGCCCTCCTAACTGATTTATCAGATTGTCATACCTTCCCCCGCCTCCGAGAGCATTTTGAGCACTCTTTAAGTCCTCTGATACTATTTCAAATATGGTCCTGGTATAATAATCGAAACCCCTTACCAGACCAGTATCAATTTTATATTCTATTTTAAGATTTTTAAGGTATCTTAAAACCTGTTCAAAATTCTTCCTGCAACCGGAACATAAAAAAGAAGATATATCAGGAGCTTTTGCGATTACTTCCATACAGCTGCTTTTTTTGCAGTCAAACATTCTCAGGGGGTTCTTTTTAAACCTTTTGCGGCAGTCACTGCATAACTTTCCCAGATCGGATTTATTTAGGCTTTTTTTAAATTCTTTGATAAATTCACTCCTGCACTTTACGCATCCTATACTATTGACTTTAAGCACCAGTTTTTTAAACCCTAATTTTTTATAAAGTAAATTTAACATCCATATGACTTCCGCATCCAGAATGGGATTATCAGATCCTATGGATTCCACTCCAAGCTGCCAGAATTCTCTCATCCTTCCTTTCTGCGGCCGTTCGTACCTGAACATATTTCCAATATAAAACAGCTTTAAAGGCATGCTGTCGGAATAAAATTTATTCTCTATCACAGACCTTATTATTGATGCAGTGCCTTCAGGACGCAGTGTAAGTGACCTACCTTTTCTGTCAGGAAAAGTATACATTTCCTTCTGTACTATATCCGTGCTTTCTCCTATGCTCCTGCTGAATACTTCGGTATATTCAAATGCAGGAGTTATTATCTCCCGGTAATTAAAAATCTCAAATACCTTTCGGGCAGTGTCTATTACGAAATTTCTATAGTCAATGTCTTCTCCGTAAATATCACCTGTACCCCTGGGGGAACTTAATTTCAATCTAACTCACCTTTTCTTTTTCAATCCTCATCCTTTAAAAAATCCTTCTGCAAATAATAATTATTTTCCAGTTCATATTTTAGACTACTAACTGGGCCGTGACCAGGATATATGATTGATTTTTTATCCATTTTTTTTACCCCAGCCAGTGATTCCTTTATCTGTTTCATACTCCCGCCCGGTAAATCAGTGCGTCCTATTGAACCCTTAAATAAAAGATCACCGGTGAAAATACAACCTCCTGCTGAAATTGTTATACTTCCTGGAGTATGACCCGGAGTGTTAATGATCTTTATGCCTAAGTCTTTAAAATATCTGTAATCATTATTTTTTATTAGATTATAAGTTTCTAATGATAATTCATTTTCACCAAAAAATGAAGAAATATTCTTATCGGGATCGGTGATGATCGGTTCTTCAAATTCATGAATATAGAAGGGTATCCCGTAATATGAGACTATATCCGTAACAGCCCCGATATGATCGTAATGTCCGTGGGTATTTAATATAAAATCCGGCTTGATTTTCTCAGATCCAAGATATTTCTTAATATTATTAAAATCTGCACCCGGGTCTATTATTATATTAGCCCTGTCTAAAGACAATATATAACAATTGACCTTAAAGAAACCTAATTCCAATCTTTTTATCTTCAATATCCGATTTTACTTTCTTGGTAATATCCTAAAAGCATCATAAACCGAATCTACAAGTTTTATATTATCAATAACATCTTTTAAAATATATTTATTGCTTATCTCTATCAAAAACCTGAATTTGGCATGTCCTTTTTTATCTATGTTTAATGAATGCGCCCTCAGTATATTTATATCATACTCACTTATGACATTGGTAATATCCCTTAGAAGTTTGGTTCTGTCCAGAGCTTCTATCTGTATCTCTGCATTAAATTTATAGGGAGCTTTCTTATCCCACTCAACCTCAATAAATCTCTGCTTTTCTGAACTCATCAAAGTATTGACGTTATTACAGTCTATTCTGTGTACCGAAATGCCCCTTCCCCTGGTGATGTAGCCTATAATACTATCTCCAGGTACCGGATTGCAGCACTTGGCAATAGTCACCAGCACATCCCTCATTCCTTTCACCCTGACACCGCTGCTCTTTTTTTCCTCAGCTTCTTTTCTGTGTATGTCTTCAATAGCCAGCTCTTTTTTAGGTTCCTTCTGATTTAATTTTTTTATCAATCTGGTAAAAACCTGATGGGCTGAAACCCTGTGAGATCCAATACTTCTGAAAAGAGTATTCGTTTTGTTAAAATTCATTTCTTTTGCTACTTCTTCAAATATCTCCAGGGGTACCTTTTTAAAAGAAAGCCCGTTTTTCCTCAATATTTTTAGCATTATATCTCTGCCTATATTATAAGTCTCCTGCCTCTGCTCTTTGCTAAACCACTGTTTTATCTTATTTCTTGCCCTTGAAGTCTTAACTACATTAAGCCAGTCCCTGCTCGGTCCCTTCTTAGTCTTGGAAACTATTATTTCCACAATATCACCGTTTTGCAGGACAGTCTCGATAGGAATCATATTTCCGTTTATCTTTGCCCCTATGGTATTGTGGCCGATATCTGTATGTATCTGATAGGCGAAATCAATAGTAGTCGCACCTCTGGGCATATTTACCACTCTTCCCTTGGGAGTGAAGACAAATACTTCTTCCTCAAATAAATCCAGTTTGAGAGATTCCATATAGTCCTGGGGGTCCTTAAGTTCCTTCTGCCAGTCAAGTACCTGCCTGATCCATGCTACTCTTTTATCAAATTCACTTGGTTTTTTAAGGCTTCCCTCTTTATATTTATAATGGTCTGCAATTCCATACTCCGCAAATTTATGCATCTCAAATGTTCTTATCTGTATTTCAAGGGGCTTTCCTTTTTCTCCGATAACAGTGGTGTGAAGAGATTGATACATATTAAACTTGGGATTAGCTATGAAATCCTTGAACCTACCCGGTACAGGCTTCCACAGAGAATGTATTATTCCAAGTACTTCATAACAATTTTTCACATCGTTTACTATAATTCTGATTGCAATTATGTCATAAATATCTTCAAACTTTCTATTCTGTTTTATGATTTTATTATAGGCACTATAATAAGTCTTTATTCTACCGCTTACATCCGCTGATATCTTAACTTCTCTCAGCTTTTTGTTTACTACTTTTATTGCTCCATCTACTAAAGATTTCCTTTCCTCTATCTTTTCATCGAACATTTTTTTTATTTTTTTATACTCTTTAGGATATAAATATTTAAAACTCAAATTCTCCAGTTCTGATTTTATTTGATATATCCCTAATCTATGAGCAATAGGTGCATATACTTCCAGAGTCTCCATTGAATTTTTAACTCTCTTATCCTCTGGCAGCGGATACAAAGTCCTCATATTGTGAAGCCGGTCTGCAAGTTTGACCAGTATTATTCTTACATCTTCCGACATTGCTATTATCATTTTCCTTATATTGCTTACCTGCTGTTCTTCTTTACTGTCAAAAACCAGCTTATCCAGTTTAGTAACGCCGTTTATAATATTTGCAGTCTTTTGTCCAAAATCCTTCTTGGCCATGTCCAGGCTGTAATCCGTATCTTCTATCACATCATGTAAAATCGCAGATATAATAGAGGTCTGGTCTAACTCAATATCAGCTAGTATCTGTGCCACTTCCAGTGGATGTACTACAAAGGGTTCGCCCGATTTTCTGTACTGATCCTTATGATATTTCTTTGAAACCTGATAAGCTTTATATAACAGCTGTTCATCCAGTCCTGGATTATATGACTTGATTTTTTTTACCAGCCTTTTATATATAAGATCAGTATTTACCTTTTTTATTTTATTGTTTAAGCTCAAATCCATTTTTTTTAATAATTGCCTTTAAATTATTATTATTATAAAACATTTTCAATTTCTCTAAAATAAGTCTATTATTAACAGCTGAACCATTTTCAGATCATCCCAGGTGTCCTTCCTTATTTTATACAGCACAGTGACTTTATTGCCTATTATAATCTTTTCTTTGACTGCTTCAGTTACTCTAAATATAACCGCATCCAGGACTTTACCCGCATTCTCCAATTTTATTTTTACATGAATCTCTCCTGATAAATAACAAAAATCTGATATGGCGCAATCTCTTGATATAAAATTTGGTTCAGGATTACCTTTTCCAAAAGGCCTGAGCATATCTAAATCCTTAAGGATCTTCTGGTCTATATCATTGAAGCTTATTTCCATGTCATAAAAATATTTTTTCTTTATATCTTCATCCCTGATTTTTTCAAATGCAATATCCAGCATCTTTTTATAAAAACTTTTAAAATTTACCGTCTTCATCCTTATCCCGCATGCTGCCCTGTGCCCTCCAAACCTATCAAATAATTCAGCTATTGAAATAAGACTACTATATAAATCAAAATTATCAGTACTTCTGCCAGAACCTTTAAGTTCACCTTTAATCTCTTTAAACAGAATTGCCGGTATACTAAATCTCTTAACAATATCAGAAGCTACTATCCCCAACACGCCCTCATTCCAGTTTTTGGATTTATCTATAAATATTTTCTTCTCCTTTATTACTTTATCAAAATCATTATTTTCAATTATTTCATCTAAGATTTTTTTTTGGGTATCCTTTCTTTTTTCATTAAAAGAATCAAGGTCATCTAATATGCTGGCTTTATTGCCTTTCTCACTGCTTAAAAGGTCTAGACCGATTCTTGCATTCCTGATCCTACCTGCTGCATTTAGTCTTGGGGCTATTTTAAATCCGACATCGTACTCATTTATGTCATCCTTTTTTTTAAGTACTGTCTTTACCACCTCTTCAAGTCCAGGATTTTTAGTCCTTTTGATCATGTCGATACCTTTTTTTACTATTACCCTGTTTTCATCCACCAGCGGCATCAGATCCGAAATGGTAGAAACAGCGACAAGATCAAGTATATTGGTAAGATAACCTTTTTCAAATTCACTCTTAAATTCACTATCAATAGTCCTTAATACAGCTATAATAAATTTAAAGGTCACTCCTGCACCGCTTAGATGCTTAAATGGATATTTTGAATCTTTGACTCTGGGGTTGATTATAATATAGTCTTCTCTGGTTTTATCGTGTACAGTAGATTGATTGTGATGGTCACAGACTATAACATCCGGTCCGGGATTACTGCTTGAGAACTCCATTACTTCAGAACTGTTGGTACCGCAATCCACACAGATAAGCAGACTATACTTTCCTTCAGCAGATATTTTTCTATAAAAATCAAGGCTGAGGTCATACCCCTCTGTAAACCTGTCAGGAATATAAGCTTCCGCATCCAATTTCAGCTTTCTTAAAAAGTTATACATCAGGGCAGTGCTGATAATGCCGTCTGCATCATAATCTCCGAATACTAATATATGTTCCCTACTGTGTATCGATCTTAGCAGCCTTTCTACACCTTTCTCAATCCCGGGAAGCAAATCTGGATCATGCAATTGATTTAGTCCCGGATTCAAAAAGGATTTTATCTCTTCTCTTGTGATTATGTTTCTGCCCGCAAGGATATTGATCAAAATCCGGCTGTACTCTGTACCCTCTGACAATCTCTTGTCAGTTTTTTTTATGCTTCTTTGCTGCCAGCAGTTGGGAAAAATTGTCATCGCTATTTTTTATACTTTGGGAACCTGTTATTCCATGCTACCAGAATAGGACTGGCAAAAAATATAGAGGAATATGTCCCGCTTATTATTCCAATAGTAAGTGCCAGTGCAAAATCTTTTAAGGCTGATGTACCTAATATAAGAAGTAAAACCACAGGAAACAAAGTAGTAATAGAAGTATTGATCGACCTTGAAAGGGTTATATTCACCGAGTCATTTACCACTCTGCTATATCCTAATCTTCCTGTCAATGGGGTATTTTCTCTTACCCTGTCAAATACCACAATGGTGTCATTTAATGAGTAACCTATTATAGTAAGAATCGCTGCAATTGTAGAAGTATTTATCTCACGACTTAAAATGGCATATATGCCAAGGGTTACTGATACATCATGTACTAATGCCAGAATTGCTGCAGCTCCAAACCTGAATTCAAATCTTATCCAGACATAAATAAGGATCCCGGCTATGCTTATACCAATAGCTAATAAGGCATTCTTGATCAGCACCCTGCTGAACCCAGGATCCACAGTCCTGTCCTGCAGCAGTTCTCCGACTACTCCTATTCTTTCATCTAACAAATCGAGTACCTGGTCTTTTTCTTCCGTGGATATAGGTTCTCCTAATTCCTTTGCTTTTATTCTGATAATAAATCTGTTAGATTCTGTCTGTACCAGATCAGTTTTTACCATCTGTAATATTGCACTGCTATAACCCAGTTCATCCATGACTTCCCGTACTTCGGATACATTTACCTCTTTTTCAAATTCTACTTCAATCAAAGAACCGCCCAGAAAATCTATGCCCAGGTTAAAGCCTCCTCTTAAAAAAAAACCGGCAATACCTATGATTATCACTGCCAGGGATATAATGAACCATATTTTTCTTTTACCTATAAAATTAAAATTGAAATTTCTAAATCTCAATTATTATTCACTTCTCCTTATTCTGAAACCCATAAATCCGGGTGTAGCGATCCTCGGTACCCCTGCCATTAAAAATAGTAAGGATCTTGTAAACAGAAGGCTGATCAACATACTTATTACCACACCCAGGCTTAATGTGACCGCAAAACCCCTTATCGGTCCAGTACCGAATCTATACAGTGCGGCTGCAGTTATCAAAGTAGTCACATTGGAATCTATGATAGTCCTCATCGCATTTCTAAATCCGTCTCCTACGGCTACCCTTGGAGATTTTTCTTTTATTATCTCTTCTTTTATTCTTTCAAAAATAATTACATTAGCATCTACGGCCATACCTATGGTAAGTATTATTCCGGCAATTCCAGGTAATGTAAGAGCTGCGCCTATCCCGGAAATAATACCCCAGAACAATACAATATAGATCATGAGGCTTATGGTAGAAATAAACCCAAGTCCCCGGTAATAAGAAATCATAAATGCAATTATTAAAATGAGTCCTGCTATTCCCGCATATAAGCCCTTATTTAATGAATCCCTTCCAAGCGTGGGTCCTACAGTACTGCTTTCCTCCAGCTGAAGAGTTATAGGGAGTGCTCCAGTCTGCAGTACAATTTCAATATTCTTTGCTTCTTCAATACTGTCAATTCCAGTAATCTCAGCTTCCCCATCATCTATGGGAACCTTTATATATGGAGAAGATTCTATCTCCTCATCTAAAACTATAGCCAGATTCCTTCCAATATTTTCCGAAGTGACCTCAGCAAATTTTTCTACTCCTTCATCTTTAAAACTAAGCGCTACTCTTATGGAACCGTATTTGTCATATCCAGCAACCGCCCTTGCCAGATCATCTCCTGTCAAAAGAACTTGCTCGACCATTGTTGCTGCACCGGTCCTGGAATCAACCAGTACTTCTCCTGCAACATCTCCTGTTTGGTAATCAACCAGCTGCAGTTCTCTTGTCTCCTGATTATAGATTATCTTTCCAATTACTTTATCGGGTTCAACTGTGGTATCAGCTTCTTGATTCTCTTCTGTATTATTATCTTGGCCATCTTCTTCCCGGCTGCCTTCTTCTTCATATTCAACCAGAAGCATCTCCTGGGTATCAGGTTCAGTTATAAGCTCCCCTATTATACTGAAGGCTTCTCCTGACGTCATTGAATTTATATCATCGACCAATAAAACCTGGTCAGAATCTGGGTCTATCGGCAGCTGTTCTTTTATATAATCGATCTCTACCAAGTCCCACTTCTGCTCAGTTAAGGAAATGAATGTACCCATTACCAGCCTGAATTCAAGTTCTGCAGTCTTTCCTATTACTTCCTTTGCCGTATCCTGATCTTCTACTCCAGGCAGCTGGATCACTATATTATTATAGTAATCTTTTGTGACCAGCGGTTCAGAGACGCCAAGACTGTCTATTCTATCCATTATTTTTTTTATTGTTTCTTCAAGCTTGGACTCCGGAATTTCCTCTTCTCCACCGCTTTGAGTGGGCTTTAAAATAATCTGGGTCCCTCCTTTAAGGTCAAGTCCCAGATTAATTGGTTCGGTAAGTATGTAGTACAGACTCACACCTACTATTATTATAAATATTACAATAATAGTAATATGAACTTTTTTGTTTCTCATATGTCTTACTGAGTTGTTTTTTTGGAAACAGCGCTTTTGCTTACTTTTACATCTACTCCACTTGCAATTGTGACTATAATCGAATCATCCCTTACATCTTTTATTCGGCCGTGAAATCCTCCTATTGTAACTACCTCATCGCCTCTCTGCAGGCTGGACATTAAATCCTTAGCCTTTTTTGATCTTACTCTCTGCGGCCTTATCAAAAGGAAATAGAATGCCACGACTAAAATTGCCAGCCAGATCCATGTCCCATAACTTGAAAATATATTGGCAAATGTCCCGGTTTCCCCTGTTTCAGTCCCTTCAGCTGTTCCACCTTCCTCAGTTGTTGTTGGAAAACATGCAACAGCCAAAGTTCCTATACTTATTATCAATATACTGACGACCAGTATACTAATAATCCTTTTAGATAACCTCATAATCACCCCTTAAAAAATAATTATTATTATAAAGATTAAACTACTATTATTAACTTTTTTAAATATTTTGCAAATATTTATTCAAAAACTATTTTAACCCAAGCTATTTTAGTATACAACACCTGCAGGTCTAAAAACTTCCCTTAATTTTGAACTAAAATACTGTATAAAATTGTTTTAAAGCACCGATTTTATTTTCTATTATACTCTTTTATAAATCCTTTTCTGAAATCTTCAAAATCTCCTGACATTATCGCATCTCTTGCCCGGCTTATCAGATTAAAAATAAAATGAAGATTATGTACCGTAAGCAGTATGCTTGACAGTATTTCTTTGCTTTTAAACAGATGCTTAATATAAGCTCTACTGTAATTTCTACATGTATAACATCTGCATCTTTCATCCAGGGGATTAAAATCATTCAGATATTTCTTATTTTTTATATTTATCCTTCCCCCTGAAGTAAAGGCACTCCCGTTTCTGGAAATTCTTGTCGGCATCACACAATCAAACATATCAATACCGTTGCCTACTGCTTCTATTATACCTATGGGATCTCCCAGTCCCATAAAATACAACGGCTTACTTATGTCCAGAAATTCGACCGTATATTTCAACATATCAAGGGTCTGATCTCTTTCTTCGCCTACGCTTAAACCTCCCAGAGCTATACCGTCAAATTCCATCTCGGATATGGACCCGGCACAAAATTTTCTTATTTTTTTTATAAATCCCCCCTGAACAATTCCGAACATTCTGATCTTATCGCCCATCCCAATTTCAACCTTTTTCTTAAGCGATGTCTCTGCCCACTTTAAAGTCCTTTTTGCGGCGTCCATGGTATAATCGTAATCTTCATTAAAAGGGATACACTCGTCAAGGACCATAATAATATCCGAGCCCATCTGGCACTGCATCTCTATCACTTTCTCGGGAGTGAAAAAATGTTTTGACCCATCTATTATAGACCTGAACTCCACACCATCATCAAGTACCTTTTTTATTTTACTTAAGCTAAATACCTGAAACCCTCCGCTGTCAGTCAAAATGCTTCTCTTCCAGTTCATAAATTTGTGAAGCCCGCCTGCTCTTTTAATTACTTCTATCCCGGGTTGAAGGTAAAGATGATAAAGATTTCCAAGTATTATCTGGCATCCGGCTTTATAAAGCATTTCATTTGTGACTGCTTTTACCGTTGCTTTGGTACCCACCGGCATAAATACAGGCGTTTTTATAGTCCCTCTTTCTGTGGTTATTATACCTGCCCTGGCAGGCGAACTGCTGTCTTTTCTTATTACTTTAAAAAATGCCAAGACTTTTCTCCGTTATAATCAGCACCGGTCTTTTTTACCTTAAAACACTGACTTTTCTAACTAAAAATTATCTGAAATATTCTATAATTTTTCAAAAGATTAGTAAAATAAAGTTTTATTGACTTTTTAATATTTTTAAAATATTATTAGCGCGATATCTGCAAAAGTAGATATCATTCTTTAGAATAAAAGAGGTAAAAATGGCAACTAAGTCTAAAAAAGGCAAGAAAAAAAAGTAGATTATTTTTTATTGAAAGTCCTGTATCCTAAAAAAATACAGGACTCAATTTTTTATAGGGTCTGCTACTTTTTCTTTAGACCTCTTATAAATCCTCCCCGCATTTTATCCAGCATATAACTGGCTATAAAAGCTGAAGGATCTTTTAAATACACCAGTTTATTTAATCTGGTAAGGCTTGAATGGCTGCACACTACATTTATGATTTCAACCTTGCCCTGCATTCCAGCACCAGTATAACATGTAAATCCAAAACCCTCGCTGGAGATCAAGTTCTTTATTTCTTCATTATGCTCCCTGGAAATGATATTTGTGCTTATCAGATCCCTGGACAGCTTATTGGATATTATAATACCAAGTACGGTACCTACAGCAAATCCGGCACCATAAGCAAGTATTCCGTAAATATTATCAATATCTTTGATTATCCGGACTATAATAGATATAAAAATTGTCACTTCAAAAAACCCTATAATAGCAGCAAGGGTCTTTTTACTTCTTATTATCATATTTACTCTAATAGTACCCAGGCTTACATCGATTATTCTTCCTACAAATATGATCAATGTCCATATTAAAGTATTGACCATCTTATTATCCCCATTTCATATAAAATATTTCGGAATTATCCCTTAACATACAACTAAAGTTTAGTATTGACAATTAATTATACTATGATTATAATGTACTCCTAATATCATTTTAGATTAGGAGATACATTGAATTATAAAGAGTTTTTGAAAAGATTTCCAGACGACAAGTCAACTATTGATTATTTTACGAATATCAGATTTCCAGAAGGAGTTACTTGTCCACATTGTAAAAGAAAAGAGGTGAAACAGCGAAAGGATAATCAAAAGTTTTATCATTGTAATTTCTGCAATTATGATTTTTCTGTTTTTAAAGACACTATCTTTGAAAAGACATCAACCGACCTACAGAAATGGTTTTATGCAATCCATTTGTTTTTAAATGCAAAGAAAGGTATATCTGCTAAGCAACTGCAAAGAGAAATAGGAGTAACATATAAAACTGCTTGGCGTATGCTACATCAGATAAGGTTGGCTATGGAAGATAGAAACCATGATAACCTTTATGAAACCATAGTAGAGATAGATGAAACCTATGTCGGCGGAAAGCCGAGAAAATCCAATATCAGAGATAAAGACAAAGGCGGTAAAGGTCTTAAGAGGGGCAGGGGTACAAAAATGACTCCTATTATTGCAGTAGTGGATAGGAAAAACAGAAAAGTATTTGCAAAAGTAGCACTAAGAAACAAGAAAGGTCAAAGACTATCAGGTAAGCAGCTTATTGATGTATTAAATCAAGTCTGTAAAGGCAAAAACGTAGTAATAAGTGATGAATTTTGTGGATATGATAAACTACAATTTACTGATTATATCCACTTAAAAATAGATCATAACAAGATGTTTGTAGACGGTGATATTCACACCAATACCATTGAATCGTTTTGGGCTATTGTGAAGCGTGCTATTTATGGAATATATCACAGAATATCGGTTAAATATATGCAGGATTATATCAATGAGATTAGCTTTAGATATAACCATAGAAACATTGATAACAGCTTTGATTTGATTTTAAAGAACGCGATATTGATATGAAAAACAAGAAGAAATATATTGTTAAAGATGAAAATGGAGAAATAATTAAAGAAACCGATTCTTCGTTTCTTGCCAAGAGAACAGCAATCCAAATGGGAAAATTGCGAAATGAATATGGTATAATGATATATGAAACTGTTATCAAAAACAGATAAATTAATACTTCGGTTCAAATCTTGGAGGATTCTTATATTCTTTAAACAAATCCTTATTTTCAATTTTTAGAGATTCCAATAGTCCCTCAACTTGAGAAATTATATTTTTTAAGGCATTAATGTCATAGTCATCTGCTGTTATATCGAAAGAAGTAATATCTGTGTCGAGCTGAGGGTCATCGACTTCAAACACCTTAAGTATCCTTTTTGCTTTGGATATCCATTTAGTGATAGTAGATTTATCTTTTTCTGTTAATGAACCCTTTTCCAAGATTTGTTTTAGTTTGTTGGTATCTTTTTCTAAAGACAAGATTAGTTCTTTGTTCTTAGTCATATTAAACCTTTCTTAATTAATAATAAACTATTATAACATACGATAATTTGATATAGAAATATATGAGAATTATCCTTTATCCTTTAATTAATTGAAAAGATTTATCAATTTTATAAAACGCAAATTAGCAGAATTTATATATCCGGAAATAAGTAAAATAGAAGATAGAGAATATTTAATATCATGTAAGAAATATTTTAAATGATATTAAACTTATGGAAAATGTAATTCATCTATCTCTCTTGCCAATAAAACAATACATTCTCTTAAATTGCTAATACATTTATTTTGAATATCTTGTCTTAAGTTTTTAGATTTTCTGGCAATATGTAAGATATCGTGATAGGTAAGAAAATGCCTGCATACTTTTCTTTCAACGGGTCCAGGATTTTCATTACGCATTTGGAATTTCATAATATTCCTTTCATAGTTATATATATGCTATATTATAAAGGATATTAAAATAATTGTGGCAATTTAATAATATATATAAATTATAAGCTATATATATAATATATATAATAATAGGTAATATATTAATAATAAATAAATACCACTATATAGCTTTATATATTAATATATTATTGTAGGTAAGGGTATAATTCCGAAATATTTTATGCTTTCTCTATATCAATGAATCATTTTAACATTAAAAAATAAAAGTTCTACTGATTTATATGTAACCGGATCATCCTTCAACTTTCCTCTATATTAATAAACAATTTAATCGTTTATTTACTGATCAAAGTCTAATGAAGGTTCTTTTCTACTATCCCATACCCGCCAGTCACAGCATCTTTAAATAACTGATATCTGGGCGGAAAATAAGAAAATATGCTGAATGAAACAATACATATTAAAATGATCACTGCTCCAATAATATTTAAAGATAAAAATTTCTTTCTCGTAAGCATTATTCTGTAACCTGCTGCCTGGGCGACCGCTATGGCTGCAAAGAATATTGCAATATCCACTGCCAGAAATTCTGTACCTGTGACATACGTATATGAATAAAACAAAATAACTATTACAAACGGGATCAATAAAAACGTGACCGCCTTTGCAAAAAAGAAATTCTTAATTTTTCTCCCGAAAATAAAAAATTCAATCACTCCCCAGATAAATGCCGGCCAAAAACCTATTTTCAAATGTTCCCATACACTTTCATTCACTGCGCTTATAACAGCCAGCGGTTTCCAGAACCCGCTTAGTTCAAATGTGAAATGCAGAAATGACCCCGCCAGTGATATAAACAGTATTCCAAACATTTCCCACCTTAACACTTTTTTTCTCTCCATCTGGCCTCCCTTCTCAATAATTAAAAATAGGTAATCCCTATTGTATCAAACCATAAAAATATATTAAAAGCATAGCAGCCATGTGTAACATTTTAAAAAAACATGAAAAATAATAAAAAATATTATAAAATTATAATTAAAGTCCAAATAAAACATTGTCGATTATGACCGATAAAACAAAACTTATAAAATCATCCTGCTTTTCATTATTCTGCCTGCTGCTGGCATTAGCATTCTGGTACGCACTTAACAATCTCTTTTTATGGAGAGAAGGCATCGTTATCAACGACCTAATAGTTGTCTTCCTACTTTTCAGCATCTTTTTTATATTTTCGATGATATACCTTCTACTGGTGGACAACAGGAAGATCGTCATGATCTCGTCATTTTTTATGGTCTTCAGCTCCCTTATATTCCTGCTTAGAAGAAATGGTACCTGGGTAGGAATACCGGCTATAATCAGCTATGCTGCCTCTACTTTAATTCTCTTTGCAGCTTACAATATGACCAACAAGAATATCCTACATGACAGAAAAAACAGTATTGTTTTCCATGCCGGTAGCTCTATTATCAAGGCAGGACCAATGCTTCTGGTCGTCTTTGCTCTGCTTTTTTCAATCATTTTCTACTTTAATTTTCCTCTTCTTAACAGCGAAGGTGAAATAGAAGTAGAAGAGCCATTAGTTGAATTAGTATCCAGGCCTTTTGGAAACATCATAAACAATTTCATACCTATCTACGACTTTGATATGAATGTAGACGAATTTGTAGTCCTTACTACCATGCTGGGGCTGCCCTTTACCCAAAAAGAAGGGGTGGAATTGGAGCCCCTTATCAATATGGAGGAGCATCCTGAAGAAGTCATAAACTACCTCGAAAACAAGGGTATACAAAATCTTGAAGAAATAAATTTTGCCCAATATCTTCGGGAAGATGAGGATTTCAAGAACATACTGATGCAAGAAATAAAAAAACTCGCAACAGAAGCAGACCCTTTCATTTTGTATGAATACCGAAGCAACCTTTCCGAAAACTGGGAAATCAAAATAGGCCCTGATGAAAGAATGGGAGAGGTATATACAAGACTTATAAACAGCAAGATAAACCAGATACCCAAAAAATTCCTAAGCCTTATCCTGATATTCCCCGCGGTAATATTTTTTGGGATTCTACAGGTATCTTTTATAATTTTAAATTTCCTATATGCCTTTTTATGCTGGGCAATACTTATTATTTTTTATAAAGCTAAATTCTTTCACTTTAAGAAAGTCCAGGTTGAAAAAGAAGAAATAGAACTGTAGACAGTATAAGATATTAAAAAATCCAGCTACTTTATCAGCATACAGTCCCCAAAACTATAAAAATGGTAATCATTTTTCTTTGCCTGCTGGTATGCGTTTAAAATCTTTTCTCTTCCTGCAAAAGCAGAGACCATTACCAGTAAGGTAGATCTCGGCAGATGGAAATTAGTTATCATACAGTCCACGATCTTAAAGTCATAGCCGGGATATATATAAATATCAGTGGCTCCACTGTATCCCCTTATTTCTCCGTATTTTGACATCAATGTTTCTAAAACCCTTACCACAGTCGTTCCTACTGCAATGACCCTGTTCCCCATACTCTTTGACCTAGCAATTTTTTCTGCTTCTGTATCTTTTATATAATAATTTTCACTGTGCATCTTATGTTCTTCAATTTCTGCTAATGAAATAGGCCTGAATGTATCAAGACCTACCTCCAGGCCTACTTTTGCTATAATGACACCCATATTATCTATCTTTTCCATCAGCTTTGTAGAAAAATGAAGGCCTGCTGTCGGGGCAGCAGAGGAACCATCCCCTTTCGCGTAAACAGTCTGATACCGGGACCGGTCTATGTCCTTACTTTTAATATAGGGAGGGAGAGGGATAATACCGTGTTTTTTAAAAATGATTTCCGCGGGTCCATTAAATTCCACCAGAGCTTTTCCGTAATCAAGTTTTGACCTTACAGTAAAATAATATTCACCTATATATACTTTATCTGCGGATTTTAGTCTTTTTGCAGGTTTAAGCAGTACCAGGTAATCATTATTTTCTACTTTATTTAAAACAAAGCATTCAATCTTTGCTCCTGTCTTTTCTTTTACTCCTATCAGCCTGCACTTTGAAACTTTACTCTCATTTACTACCAGCACGTCCCCTTTTTTTAAATAATTTAAAATATTATAGAAAATATCATGCTTTATACTGCCCGTTTTCTTGTCCAGGACAAGAAGCTTGGAATTATCTCTCTTTGGCAGTGGTCTTTGGGCTATAAATTTTTGGGGCAGTTTGTAGTCAAATAATTCAATTCTCATGACTTGAGTAAACTATTTAAACAGTTTTGGGTTTGATTCTTTCTTTATTCCCATATATCTATAGGCAAGATTTGTAGCCACCCTACCCTTAGAAGTCCTTTTCACGAAGCCAAGTTGCAGCAGATATGGTTCATAAACATCTTCAATAGTATCAGCCTCTTCTCCTATCGATGCTGCTATGGTCCCAACACCCACAGGCCCTCCATCAAACTTGAGCACCAGTGTGTTTAAGATCTTTTTATCAACTACATCCAGGCCTAATTTATCTATATCCAGCCTGCTAAGCGCCTTTTCTGCTATCTGGTCATCTATTAGATTATTGCTGTACATAAGAGCATAGTCACGTACTCTTCTGAGCAGCCTGTTGGCTATCCTCGGTGTCCCCCTGCTTCTGCCTGCAATTACTTTTGACCCTTTATCGGTTATATCTATCCCAAATATACCTGCCGATCTTCTGATGATTTTTATTATGCTCTTTTCATTATAATAATCTAACCTCAAGTTCACCCCAAACCTCTCTCTCAGGGGTGAAGCTACCAGTCCTATTCTGGTAGTGGCACCGATAATGGTAAAAGGGGCAATATCAATCCTGATCGATTTTGCAGAAGGACCTTTCCCTATTATTATATCCAGCTTATAGTCTTCCATTGCAGGATATAGTATCTCTTCAACTCCCCTGCTTAATCTGTGGATCTCATCAACAAATAAGACGTCAAAATCCTCAAGATTTGTAAGTATGGCAGCTAAATCTCCTGCTCTTTCAATAGCAGGACCGGAAGTTATCTTAAAGCCTACCTCCAGCTCATTTGCAATCACTTCTGCAAGACAGGTCTTACCAAGGCCCGGCGGACCTGACAGTATCACATGGTCCAGCGGTTCTTTTCTTTTTTTTGCCGACTTAATAAAGACCAGCAGGTTTTCTATTATTTTCTCCTGGCCTATAAATTCCGATATAAATCTGGGACGCAGACTTTTATCCAGCTCGGTATCCACCTTTATATGCTTGGGATTTATATCGTTGATTTCCTGATCATTTTTGGTTATATTTTCTTTTTTATCCATTTCTCTTAGATTTCCTTCAGGGTCAACTTCAAAAGATTTTCAACTCTTTCCTTTCCAATGACCTCTGCGTTTAATTTTAACATTGCCTTATTGATCTCCCTGGAGCTGTAACCAAGAGTCTTTAAAGCCTGCTTGACTTCATATACTTTTTCATTTTCCGCTATGCCGGCAAGAGTGACTCCTTCTAATTTTTCTTCTTTTATTTTGTCCCTTAGCTCTAAAATCATCCTTTCTGCCAGTTTTCGGCCTATCCCGGGTATTCTCCTCATCAGGTCCACTTCTTTATTTGCAATTATTCTTTTCAGCTCACTGCTGCTGTATATGGATAAAGCACTTAAAGCTATTTTAATGGATATGCCGGAAACTCCAAGCATTTTTAAGAAAAAATCCTTTTCATCTACATCAAGAAATCCTACCAATCTAAGCTCGTCTTCCCTGACATGTGTATATACGTCAAGTTCTATCTCTGAATTTTCCTCCGGTATCTTTTCAAAAGTCCTGCTGGATATCAATACTTCAAACCCTATTCCTCCCGTCTGTACTATGATACTTGAAGGCGATTTTTTAATTATTTTCCCGAATATTTTTGCTATCATAATAAACTGCCTTTACCTTTCGAAAGCTTTGACTTTATCTTTAAACTTTTTGTTATTTGCATGGCACAAAGATACCGCCATAGCATCCCAGGCATCATCCTTCTTTGGGAAAAACCCATCCTCAACCTTAAGTATGGCTATGAGCATATATTTTATTTGTTTCTTGGTTGCTTTTCCATAACCTACTACAGCCTGCTTTACCTCAAGAGGAGTGTATTCAAATATCTTAAGATTATTGACACTCCCGGCCAGAATTGATACACCTCTTGCCTGACCTACATCCAGAGCTGTTTTTGCATTCATACTGAAAAAGATTTCCTCGATCGCCAGGCAGTCAGGACCGTATTTTTTGATTATCTGATTTATCTTTATATAGATATCTTCTAATCTTTTGCAGATAGGCTTGTTCCTCTTGGTTATAATACAACCGGAAAAAACAGGATGATATTGTCCTTTTTCAACATCCAGTATGCTTACACCTGTAGTTTCAAGTCCGGGATCTATACCCAATATTCTTATTTTATCAGTCATTACTTTAATCTTTATACTTCACTCAATATCTCATCTGATATCTCAAGATTTGAGTTTACATTCTGTACATCATCATGCTCATCCAGGGCATTCACCAGTTTTAAAGCTTTTACACCATCTTCTTTTGATAATTTGATAGTAGTTTTGGGTATGAGCCCGATCTCACTTGATTTGATCTTTATGCTCTTTTTCTCTATGGCCTGTTTTATCTTCATGAAATTATCAGGAGAAATCTTAATCTCATACTCTCCTTCATCCTCGTCAATATCCTCGGCACCTGAATCGATCATATCGAGCATAAATTCTTCTCCGTTTTTAACTTCACTTCTATCTACTATTATTATGCCTTTTGTTTCAAACTGCCAGTTTACACTTCCGCTCTCGCCAAGAGTCCCATTATACCTGCTTAAAATATTCCTGATATCCGAAGTGCTTCTGTTCCTGTTTTCAGTCAAGACTTCGATTATTATAGCTATCCCTCCGGGACCATAGCCCTCGTAAAGTATGCTTTCGTAGTTTTCTCCTTCTATCTCTCCTGTTCCCTTTTTGATAGCCCTCTCTATGTTACTCTGCGGCATATTAAATTCCTTTGCTTTTGCAATCGAATTAGCAAGAGCTATATTGTCTTTCGGGGCACCCCCTCCTCCTTCTCTTACCGCCACGATGATATTCCTGCTGAGCTTCCCAAAAATATTTCCCCTTTTCGCATCCTCTTTTGCTTTCTTATGTTTAATTGAATGCCATTTAGAATGCCCGGACATACTAATTTTCTCCTTTATTATTTTTAATCATATTTATAAAATACTTGTGTATTCTTAAATCATCTGCCAGTTCGGGATGGAAGGTACTTGCTATGATATTATCCTCTCTTATCAAAACCGCCTCCTGTCCAAATTTACCCAGTATTTCTACTTTCTCTCCTACATTTAATATCTTAGGAGCTCTTATAAAAATAGAGTTAAATTTCCTTCCGTTCTGACTTCCATCCAGGTTTATATTCAGAAGCTCTTCAAAACTGTCTATCTGCCTACCATAAGCATTTCTCTCCACATCAACATCTATATAACCCAAACCCATACCCTCGCCTTTAATATTTTTAGCGATCAGGACCAGGCCGGCACAGGTCACAAATATTGGTTTGCCGTCTTTATAAAATTTATCCAGTCTGCTTCTGAATTTATATTTCTCAAGCAGCTTTCTTATGGTGGTACTCTCGCCCCCGGGTATTATAAGGGCATCAATATCATCAAGCTGGTCAGGAAATTTTATTTCCACTGCAGAAACTCCACATTTTTCCAGACTTTTAATATGCTCCCGAAATGCTCCCTGCAGGGCAAGTACACCTACTCTGATATCCATATTCTTTTACCATCCTCTTTTAGAAATCATTTTTTCACTTGTAAGTTCAGAGACAGCAGTACCGCTCATAGGACTTCCAAGACCTTTTGAAATCCTGGCAAGGATTTCAGGATCATTGTAATGGGTCGTCGCTTCTACAATAGCCTTGGCCATCTTTAAAGGATTTTCCGATTTAAAGATTCCGGACCCTACAAATATACCGTCAGCTCCCAGCTGCATTATCATTGCCGCATCGGCAGGAGTCGCTATACCGCCGGCTGAAAAATTTACTACAGGCAATTTTTTATTCTCGTGTACATATAGAACCAGATCGTAAGGAGCACCCAGTTCCTTAGCCGCAGTCATAAGCTCTTCTTTTGGCATCGAGACAATTTTTGCTATATCATCCTTTATACACCTCATATGCTTTACAGCTTCGACTACATCTCCTGTGCCAGCTTCCCCTTTGGTCCTTATCATCGCGGCGCCTTCACCTATTCTTCTTAAAGCCTCTCCAAGATTAACAGCACCGCAGACAAAGGGGACCTTAAAATCCCATTTATTTATGTGGTATTTTTCATCAGCTGGAGTCAGTACCTCACTCTCATCTATATAATCTACTCCTATGGCTTCCAGTATCTGCGCTTCGGCAAAATGGCCGATCCTTGCCTTGGCCATGACCGGTATGGAAACTTCATCCATTATTTTTAATATAATCTCAGGATCAGTCATCCTGGCCACGCCTCCTGCTTCCCTTATATCAGCAGGTATTCTCTCCAGTGCCATCACCGAAACTGCTCCGGCTTCCTCAGCTACTTTAGACTGTTGCGGTGAAGTAACGTCCATTATTACTCCGCCCTTCAGCATCTGAGCAAGCCCTGATTTTACCTTTAATGTTCCTTTCTCCATATATTAAAACACCTCCAGTTATTTTACTCCTACTCCCAGCGACATACTTTCAAGCCTTCTGATCCTCTCTTCAGTCGGAGGGTGAGTGTTAAACAAACTTTTAAAAGCGATTTTTGATTTACTGCCGATCGGATTTGCAATAAACAAATGCGCGGTAGCACTGTTTGCAGTCCGTACTTCACTATGTTCACTTATCTTTTTCAGAGCGTTTGCCAGTCCTGCCGGATATCTGGAAATCAGGGCTCCGGTAGAATCTGCTAGGTATTCCCTGTTTCTGCTCACAGCAAGCCTTATTAATGTGGCGATTATAGGCGAGAGCAATATAAGCAGTATTCCAATTATAAGCAGCACAATGGATATTATCGCACCGGCAGATCCTCTGGATGACCTCCTCCTGCCTGCACCGCCGAATACCATAGACCTAAACATAATATTACTTATAATAGATAACATCCCCACCAGAACCACTATGACTGTTCCCAGCAGTATATCATAATTTTTTATATGGGAAAGCTCGTGTGATATAACTCCTTTCAGTTCTTCATCATTGAGATTATCAAGAAGACCCTGGGTAAATACCAATATGCTGTTCTTGGGATTCCTTCCTGTAGTAAAGGCGTTCATACCACTATCTCTTATTACATAAATCCTTGGCATGGGCAGACCGGCAGCTATCGCCAGCCCCTCGACTGCATAGTATGCTCTCGGGTTCTCCGACCGTGACAGGGGCATCGCTCTTGTAAGACTCAGCACAATCCTGTCGCTGTAATAATAACTGGAAAAACACATAATAATCGCCAGTACAAGAGCTATTACCATTATTAATATAGAGTAATTATTACTTATGCCAAAACGCCAGTCTATATAATAGCCTATTGCAAGCCCTACCAGAGTTATAAACGCTATAAACCCAACCATTATAGCTATTGTCTTTGCCCTGTTGTGAGCAATATGTTCATACATTAATAAATAACACCCTTTTACTTTTAAATTTTACACTGTTAAAACTCTACCTTGACCGGACCTCTTGCCGAAGCTTCTTCAATTTCAAAATAATCTCTTGGAGAGAAATGGAATATCCCTGCAAACATATTTCCAGGAAATGTCTGTATCCTGGTGTTGAATTTCATCACCGTATCATTGTAAAACTGTCTTGAAAAAGCGATGTTACTCTCAATCCCGTTTAGCTGGTCCATCAGTTTTGAAAACTGCTGATCTGCTTTAAGGTTAGGATAATTTTCTGAAACAGCAAACAATGACTTCAATGCACCTGTTATCATATTTTCAGCTTTTGCCTGTGATTTTACATTTTTGGCATCAATACCCAACTTTCTTGCATTGATAACATTTTGAAGAGTCTCCCTTTCATGCTTGGCATAGCCCTTCACAGTCTCAACCAGATTTGGTATCAGGTCATATCTCTTTCTTAGCTGTACATCGATCTGGTACCACGAATTGTCCGCTTTATTCCTCAGAGACACCATTGAATTATAGATACCTATAACCGCTATAATCAGTATTAATATTATTCCCCCGAGTACTGCTAGGAGAACTATAACACCTGGTAACATAACGACCCCCTAATTGTATTATTTACAAATTCCTTGATGTAAAAATATGATATTTTACATCTAATCCTGGCAAAAATAAACAACTTAAGATTATATCACATAAACAATATTTATTTTATTTTCAACCACTCCCCTAACTCCTGAGACAGCCAATATTGTTTTTACACAAAAAAAGTTTTATGGTATATTTCTTCTATTGTTTTGACAGCTTTTAAAACTATAAAACAAATCTTATGCTTTTGGGAGGACCTTAATGAATAAAAAAGTCATCGGCCTGGTCTCTGGGAACAGTGTTGGAAAAACCTCACTGGCAGAATGTTTTTTATATAATTCTAATTCTACCGACAGACGTGGCACTATAGAGTCAAAAAACACTGTCTCCGATTTTACCACGCTTGAGACTAAAAAAGGATTCAGCATTAATTCCAGTATACTTAATTACAAATGGAAGGATTTTGAAATAAATCTTATTGATTGCCCGGGATATATGGATTTTATAGGCCAGACTCAGACCGCCCTTAAATTGATAGACAGCGCGCTTCTGGTCATAGACGCAAAGTCAGGAGTGCAGGCCCCTACTGAAATAGTAGTAGAGCTGCTCGGCAGCAACCCCAAACCTGTTTTCTGCATACTTAATAAGCTGGATCTGGAAAATATAGATTACTTTAAAATGGTAGAAAGTATAAAAAAAGAATACGGCCTTAATCTTGTCCCAATAACTGTACCTTCAAACAGCGGAGAGGGTTTTTCAAAGATCATAGACCTGCTGCAGAATCAGGCATATGAGTACAAAGACAAAGACTTCAAGGGGAATAAAGCCGCTGTGGATGAAAACATTAAAGACAAGATCGAAAGTCATCACAGTAAACTGGTCGAGTCTATCGTGGAAACAGATGACGAATTGTTAAGCAAATATCTTGATGGTGAAAAGATCAGTGATAAGATGATCAGCGATATCTTTAAAAAAGCAGTAGCTGCAAGGCAGGTGATCCCGGTATTTGCAGTATCATCGGGTAGGAATTTCGGAGTAGATATACTGATGGACTATATAAATGCTCTTCTTCCCTCAGCTCTTGATATTCCACCGATAAAGGTCAAAGAACTAAGCAAGGATTCTGAAGCTGAGATAAAACCTTCACCTGATGGTCCCGTCCTGGCTTACGTTTTTAAAACAATGGCGGACCCCTATATCGGGAAGCTATCTATTTTCAGAATTTTTTCCGGTACAATCAAGGTTAATTCAAGCTACTACCTTTCAAGTTCAGAGAAGACATATAAATTTACAAACCTTTTCAGACTCCAGGGAAAAAATCAGAGTGATATCAGTGAAGCTTCCTGTGGAGATATTGTAGCAGTATCAAAGATCATGGATATATCAAATGATGACACTATCTCAACTCAGGATAAGCCGCTTAAAATACCCCAAACCCAGTATTTTTCCCCAACCCTGCCCAAGGCAGTCACGCCAAAGAGTAAGGGAGACGAAGAAAAGATAAGCAACGGCATATCTAAACTAATGCAGGAAGATCCCACTATCAAGCAGAAACTGGATCTTGAAGTGCACCAAAACATTGTATGGGGAATGGGAGAACTCCATCATTCCATCATAAAGGAAAAACTAAAGGAAAAATTTGACGTAGGTGTTGATATAACAACACCCGATGTAGCATATAAAGAAACCATAAGGAAAGATGCAAAGGCTGAATATAAATATAAGAAACAATCAGGCGGCAGGGGCCAGTATGGACATGTATTCCTTGAGATAAAACCGATGGAAAGCGGGGGAGGTTTTGAATTCAAGAACAGTATCTTCGGAGGTGCCATCCCAAAGGGTTATATACCGGGAGTTGAAAAAGGAGTAAAGGAAGCCCTTCAAAAAGGAGTCCTAGCAGAATATCCGGTAGTGGATTTCAGCGTAAATCTTTATGATGGTTCATTTCACAATGTAGACTCATCTGAAATGGCCTTTAAAATAGCAGGGTCTATGGCTTTTAAAAAAGCAATGCATGAAGCCTCACCGGTCATCCTGGAACCCATCATGGAACTGGAAATAACAGTGCCTGAAAAGTATATGGGAGACATAATCGGAGACATAAACGCAAAAAGAGGAAAGATAATCTCAATGACTCAGACCGGTAATAAAAAACAGCTTATTAAAGCTTCTGTTCCTCAATCCGAGTCATTCAATTACACAATCGACCTTACATCTCTAACCCAGGGCAGAGGGCGGTTTACGCAGAAATTCCTGGCTTACGAAGAAATGCCCCCAAATCTAGTCCAGAAAGTCATTGATGAAAGGAAAAGCAAAAAGGATGAATAAAAAAGTCCCTAAAAGAAGTAAATTCATACTTGATAAATTCCCTTATATCCTCTTTGCCTTAATTTTAATAATATCTATAATAATATTTTTTTCAGTCAGAAGCTGCCTGCCCCTTCCATTCTTTTCAGGAGTCACCTATGAGACCGAAGAAGAGAGTGAATATACTCTGTACATAGCTTCACCTATCAATGATAAGGTTTTTGATTTCATCAACCAAAATGAGACCGTACCCATAGAAATCAAGGCGAAAGAAGCAGAAAACACAAATTATACTATAAAAGTTTTTGCAAATGATGAAGAAATAAAAACATTTAGTTCTCCCCCCTATGAGTTTAACTGGAATCCGGGAAGTTCCGGTAATTATGAGATGACAGCACAACTTTTAGATGAAAACGATACTGTTATTGCAAATTCAAATACAGTCAACTTTTCTGTGGAATACGAAATGGAAACTGCAGAAAACACTATAATAAGCACTGATGTAGAAGAAAAGAAGAGCAGGATACTAAGCGAATCTACTTTTAGATCCCAGAATACTATTCCTACAGGTATACCGCTGTTTTCCTATAAATGCTATATTCCTCCGGTAATAGACGGAAGCCTTCAGGAATGGGACGATTTCGAGAGTTTTTCAGCCTTTGAGCCTACTATTAAAAAAGAAAATTATACATCACATACCGATATTTCTGGTACATTTTATTCTTGCTGGGATGATGATAACTTTTATTTTGCAATACAGGCAACTGATGACGTTTTCAGCCAGAACTATACCGGAAATCAATTAAGTAATGGAGACAGTATAATAATTGCTTTAGATATGGAGCTGGAAGAAGATATGTATATACAATTCTATACCGGTGACGATTATTTGATCAATTTTTCACCGGGTAATTTTACCAGTACGATTGCTGAATCTTATATAAGCTATCCTGCTGCAATTCCAAGAGGTGTCCTCATTGATTCTACAAGGCTGACAAATGGATATACAATTGAAGCAACCATTCCCTGGTATAATTTTAACTACACTCCCAGTGATGAAGATATCCTGGGTTTTACAGTCTCCATATTTGACACTGACAACCTTGAATCAACTGAATTAGTAATCTCGTCTTCTAAAGAATTTGATCCCATAAGTACTACCACATTAGGTGCTATTGCACTCATAGATGCCGGTAATATACAGATCGAGGATCAAGAACAGGCAGATAGTGAAGAAGATACAGACGGAAGTACTGATTAATCCATTTCTTTGAGACAATTTCAATTATTTTTATTCTCGTTAATAACTGTAATTGTATGCTCTATCAAACTAATATCCCCTGGATTTCCGTGGCCCGGTACTACTACTTCAGCATTTTTATATTTTTCCATTACTCTTCCAAGTGATAATGGCCATTCCTCAACATTTCCATCTTTGATAAAACCCAATTTTTCAGCGTCTGCTGATAAAACCATACAACCACCAAAAAGTATCTTTTTACTTGGTATATAAACGACTAAATTATCATAAGTATGTGTTGGCCCTGGATAATATATTTCAATAGTTTCTTTACCAAAATTTAATATTTGTTCATCGTTAATGTCAAAAATATGTGTGGGCTCAGCAAATTCGAAACTTGTGTACTTGTCAAGATACTTCTTGTCTTCTAAAGGATCGAGCCATTTTTGTATTTCTGACATTGTTTCTTTACTTCTTGTCCTTAAAAGTTCGCATGTCAATTGTGAACCATATACTGGAATGTTGTTCTTTATTAATTCTGAATTGCCCCCTAAATTATCAATATGAAAACCTGTATTTATCTCAGTGATTTTAATTTCAGTTCCATATGTATCATAAAGCCAATCGAGTACACATGCAGTCGCTTCAGGAGTATATGGCGTATCAGTCCAAATAAAATCTGAATTATCCATTCTTATTAACAAAGAATTACCAGGCCAGGGATAACTATGAGTGATTAGGAATGTGTTTTTAGATATTTCTTGAAGGCATAACTCATCTGTAAAATCTATTTCAATGAAGTTATTACCTTCCATTTCGCATGAACATGTTATGAGAAAGAAAAATAACACTAGTAGTATCAGATAAATTAAAGATCTTTTGTTATTTTTCATAATTGAACATTATTTTAACATATAGAATATCCCTGCGTAAAAAACTTTAAGTATAACCTAAGAAATATACCCTATTTAGCCGGCTTAAAGGATAAAAAATTATTGGAGTTAGCCTGTAAGCCGAGATATAATCTAAAAATACTTAAAAGATGTGTTTAAGGTTGTGATAAGATAATATCCTGTTTCTTTATTTCAGGGCCTGAATCTAAACTTTTAAATTGGACTAGTTGCTAGAGGAAAGATTAATTTATGAACTTATTACAATTCTTAATTTAAACCTAAAAGCTAAAAACAGACTGCTCTAATAGAATTTGGATTCCAACAGGTAAGATTGAAATTATAATTATTCCTATTGTTGTCCTAATAATCTTAAAAGACCCGGGCCAAGTACTTAAAGATTCAATTTTTTCCTTAAACTGAATTAGTTGGTCAATTTTTCTTAGATCCAACTTCAGAGAATTTTCACTGCTATGGAAAAGTTTATTGTACTCTAATTGTATTTGTGTATTAATCTTATCTACTGCTTCTTTTTTCTCTAATATTAATTTTCTTCTTACTGGTATCTCAGGAACGATGAATATAGCAAGCATCGTAATTATAGAGAAAGTTGCATAACCAAAAATCAATATATTTTTAGGCAAGATAGAAAAAATTATACTTATCATACATAGAACAATATATATTGTGCCAATAATTATGATTTTAAATTTCATATTTCTTAAAAAATCCATTGATATATTTTCTCTGCTCCAAAGTTCAACTCTAACTAATCTTCCCCATTCAATAGATATTAAAAAAAACATTAAAAGTGAATAAAAAAATATACCAGTTACAAAATTAATTAAAAATAAAAAAATTGATAAAAAAACTAAGAGGATGGTATTTCCCTCTAAAGATAAAAGGATATTTTTATCCATTATTCTAAATACAAAAGGTGCTAATCCCACAACAGTTCCATAAATAAAACCTGCTATGGACATATTTTTTATATTAAAAATCCTTCTTAGAATGTGAAAAGACTCTTTTTCTAATTCATTAGGTTTTTTATTAGGAAATGTAAATACAAAAAAATTGATACAATTTTTACAAACATAATTACTGATCATTAAGATCCCTCTCAATAATAAAGCATTCGCTCCAATTAAAATTCCAATAAAAATAGAATCTTTTATTTCACCAATCAAGAACCATTGCAGTAAAATATAGGTTACCCCAATTACCAATGGCAAGATTATTAAAAGGAAATTAATCAGCTTCTTATTGTAAAAAAAATCATACTCATAAATGAAAATTTTATTCTTCATTTATAAAATCTCCTATTATCTTATTTGCAATACTATGTTTTTCTTCTATGCATAAATGACCTGCTTCTGGAATTATTTCAAGTTTTGAATTTTTTATTAGTTCTTTGAACTTATACCCATGTTTCACATTAATCCAAGTATCATTTTTGCCCCAAATAATTAGAGTAGGTATTGAAATATTCGCTAATATATCACTAATATTATATCTTTTAAAACCTTTCATTATATTTAAAAATACTTTATTTGAGTCTTCAATTTTAAATGGTGTGTAATAATTTTGAACTACTTCTTTATCTATAAAAGCATTATTAAAAAATATCGTTCTTAAAACTTTTCTAAAACTTGATTCTTTTATAAATAGTTTATAGTAAACAACATCTACTATGGGTTGATTAATAAATTTTAATAGAAATCTTGGACTATTTTCTAATCCACTACTATCAATTAAAATTATTTTACTAAATTTTTTTGGATCCATATTATAAGCAAGCAATGTTATTTCACCGCCCATAGAATGACCGACTACAACTGCTTTTGGGATGTTTTTCTTATTTAAAAACTCTAATAATATTTTTGCCTGTTCTTCCAAAGAATGATTTGAATTAAGAATTCTTTCTGAATATCCAAATCCTTTTAAATCCAAAGCATAAACTTTATTATTTTTCGATATTTCTTCTATACAATACCTAAAAGTAGAAGTGTTTCCTCCAAGACCATGAAGAAACACAATATTGTTACCTTCTTTGCCTTTTTCAATATAGTTAATATTAACATTTCTTAATTTTATATAATTCTTGATCAAACCAGTTGACGATATATCTAAGTTCTGAAATTTATTAATTTTGCCAACAATATAAAAGTAGATTATAAGAAAAAAAATTAGAAAGGATAAAATCGGAAATAAAACATAGGAAATCTTTTTTTTACAACTAATCATTCTTCTCCTTAATAAAAACAAATCAAAAAAGACTATAATATTAATATTTAGATATTTTAAATCTTAAAGTAAATTAATTTAATAGTAAATCTATTAATTACAAATAATATTTTAAAAGTAATAAAATTAATTATTATCCCTTGTTGCTTTGCTTACACCAGATGCTCTAAAATACTTAAAAGATTTATTTAAACTTGTGATAAGATAATTAACACTTAAATAAATGATTTATCATAAAAATCATAACTTTATATTACTCTTACTAATACAGATTTTTGAAAGTCATAAAATCTTTTAAATATTTTTTATAGTCTTTTTACTCCCTTTCAACTAATAAATATCCTTTATCTCCAGACCAACTATACCATCCTGGGCCTTGAAAACCTGAAACATTATTTATCCACTCATAATATGTCAACCAATGTTCACATTCCTCACCTGGATCCCAAGATTGTTCATTCCCACATCTATCACAAATAAAATAATTGATATGCTGATAATACTTACCACCACATTTTTTAGTATCGCCTTGCTTCGGCATTATAATCTTCTTCTTTTAATTTGTAATATTAAAACTTAATTAACCGTCATTTTATATCCACCATCTCGATCTTTTTCAAAATATATATCTGTCTGTCTATTACATTCAGGACATAATATTTGTTGATGTCCTTGAATAACAGTTACTCTTCTTTCAGAACAGCCACACCTCAGAGTAATCATTATTATACTTCCTTCAGCTAATTTCATTATTTAAAAATCCTTTCTAAATATTACTTTTATTAAAAAAAATATAACTCTAATAAATAATTAATACATTTATAAATATTCTTCTAAAATATCTTTATATTCTTAAAATATAATTATTATGTCTAAAAAGCCTTATAAATTATTAATAAAAATTATACCCAATATTATTATTTGTAACAATTAAAATTGATTTGAGAAATTGTGACGGTTGCCGAGTTCTGTACTAAGTAACCTATAATCCCCTTTTATGTCACATTATATTATCAATAATCAAATAAGACCTCTTCCAGGTCTGGAGACCATTGGTCTGCATGAATCCTGTCTGCCATTTCAGCCATAGCCGCAAGCGACATGGGTTCTATGGTATCATTACTGTAAGGATGCCCCCAAAATCTTGACTTGTTCCAATCTCCAGGTTCCTGGTTTGCGGGATTATCGGAGAATTTCTCCATAAAACTTTCGTTCATAGACTGGGCATAAGCAAGGTCAGGATTGAGCCTGGTCCACAGGCCGGCTTTTTCGTGAAACCCATCATATGCCTGATGTATATGCGGTTTGTCAATAGCCGATTGGACATGGTCGTCACTGGCAAAAACCAGCATTACCTTAAGGTCGGGAAGATTTTCTTTTATTTTTTCATAATTATAGACAGTTGTACGGTATGGCCATATATCCATAGTCTCCTGGGGAGTAGCTACATCTTCGGGCCAGGCCTTTAAAGTAAATACCCCGTTGTCCAGTAGTGCCTGGGTCAGTGGTGTTGAAAAGTACCTTTTGCCCCATATGGTAGGGCCTTTCCCATCCTGAATATAATCATCACCATTTGGCACAAAATGATAGGGTCTTCCTTCCGGATAGTCCTCATTTTGGATCCATCCCAGAGTAGAATAATCGACTTCTATGGATGTAGATGTATAACCCGATGGATCATAAAAGGGGTTATAGACCGGATTCCTTCTTTCATCAAAATGCCCTATCTCAAGAGGATACATCTCAGGAATAGTGGGGTTTTCTCTTCCTATCAAATACTTGACTGTTTCAAGGTCCTGTCCAAAATAGGCAAGGACATTTGTAGCCACCACTCCCGAATGAGAAGAGGCATAAAGCCCTATATTATCAAACATAGGATTTATTGATATCATTTCATCAAGATAGTACCCATTGATATCCGGTATTTTTCCCGAAGCAAAAAGAATTGCATCCCGCAGAGAAGCAAGAGCGTCCGTTCCGCCAAAATCATTCGTCCCCTCGCTTTTGGCCCCTGCATCGGGGTCTTCTTTTCCCGGCCAGAGATGAAATATGTTTATAGCTCCTATCCTGGTAGCATCAAATTTCATATGGAATCCTGCCAGTGGCACGAACCAGGTTGAAACATCAAAGACAATAGGTGCTCCTTCACTATATCTTGGTATTTCAGGGACTGCTATCCTGACAGCGATCTCTCCGATCCCAGGGGAATCTATATAGGTTATTATAGTATCACCGGGGCCTGCCAGATCTATATCTCTTTCTTCATCTTCTTCTAAATCAATGTCTTCATCCTGTTCTTCCTGCTCTATGTCCATTTCTTCTTCAGATAGTACACTGTACTGTTTGCATGACACTGCAAAAGCAAAAAAGATCACAGTTATCAACAGGGTAAGACACATATATAATAAGTTTTTTTTCATAAGACCCACCTGTTATTTATATGATACTATATTAATATGACTATTGTTATTTTTAATAATAATTTTTAATTACATTGGCCTTGCTCAAATATTGCTGCTAAAATATCAGCGGTTAAATCTTAATAGGATGAATGATAAAAAAAATAACTTAAAGACATACAAGATAACTGTAACCGGTATTGTCCAGGGCGTGGGCTTCAGGCCCTTTATATACAGGCTTTCCCAAAAACATAATATTAGGGGGTCGGCCACCAATACCACAGAAGGAGTACTAATATATATCAACACTTCTGATATCTCCATACTCCACAGTTTTATTTCTGATATAAGATCGCAAAAGCCGCCTGCATCCTTTATTGAAGAAATAAATACAGAAGAAGTACCTTACAGGGACCTTAAAGGCTTTAAAATAGAAAAAAGCAGGGAGACTAAAGAGAAATTCCAGCTTATCTCTCCCGATATTGCTACCTGCAGCAAGTGCATTGAAGATATAAACAATAAAGAAGACAACCGCAGATATTACTATCCGTTTACCAACTGCACCAACTGCGGGCCAAGATTTACTATTATAAAAAAGATGCCTTATGACAGGCCCAATACCACCATGCATAAATTCACTTTATGCCAAGACTGTGCTGAAGAATTCAGCAATCCTATTGATAGAAGGTACCATGCCCAGCCGAATGCCTGCAAAAAGTGCGGACCTGAGCTTATTCTTACAGACAGAAGATGTAAAAAAATAAAGACCAATAGCCCGGTGATCAAAGCGGCAGAACTGATTAAGAAAGGAAAGATTGTAGCCGTAAAGAGCCTCGGCGGGTTCCAGATAGCATGCGATGCGACCTCCGACAGTTTTGTTTCAGAGCTTAGAAAAAGAAAGAAAAGGCCCGTGAAGCCGTTTGCAGTAATGGTAAAAAACATTGAATCCGTAAAAAAATATTGTTATCTAAGTAAAATTGAAATTAAAAGCCTCACCTCATCAAGAGCTCCTATTGTCCTGCTAAGAAAGAGACCCGGCAGCAATATAATATCCAGACATGTATCCCTTTATAATAGATATGAAGGTGTATTGCTTCCCTATACTCCCATTCACCACCTGCTTTTTAATCATATCGATGTTCCCCTTATAATGACCAGCGGGAATATATCGGAAGAGCCTATTGCTGCAGAAAATCAGGAAGCTTATGGGAGGCTCGGGGAGATCTGTGATTATTTCCTGATCCACAACCGTGACATTTACTCCAGGTATGATGATTCGGTAATAAAAATCTTTGATGACCGAGAGATGATTATAAGAAGGGCCCGAGGATACTCCCCCTATCCCATAAAGCTTGGAAAAGATATCGGAAAAACTATTATACTGTCAGCAGGAGCACATGAGAAAAATACCTTCTGCTTTATGGTGAAGAATTACGGAATCGTAAGCCAGCATATAGGAGACCTTGATGATCTGGAGTCCATAAAATTTTTTACCTCCACATATAAAAATTACAGAAAACTTTTTAATATCGATAAAATCGACCTGGTGGCATATGATAAACATCCCGGCTACGTCTCAACAAAATTTACTAAAAAACTAAATTCTAAAAGTAAGATAGAAGTTCAGCACCACCAGGCACACATTGCAAGTGTAATGGCTGAAAACAATATAACCGGCAGCATGATAGGCTTTGCCTGGGATGGTACCGGTTATGGAGAGGATAAGAAGATCTGGGGCAGTGAGACATTTATAACCAGTGATGGCCTAAACTACAAAAGGATGGCTCACCTTAAAGAAAAAGTCCTGCCGGGGGGAGAAGCTACAATAAAAAATCCATACAGGATGGCAATCACCTACCTGCACTATTTGTGGTACAGGCATGAACATAACAATAATAAATTTTCTGAATCCGTATACCGCAGTTTTCCCTTCTATAAAAGATTAATACCAGAGCTTGAAATACAGACTATTCAAAAACAGATAAGGACCGGATTTAACAGTGTGGCAACAACCAGTATGGGAAGATTCTTTGATGCAGTAAGCTCCATACTCGACTGCACTCATTCGGCAAGCTTTGAGGGCGAAGCTGCGATACATCTTGAAATGACAGCTGCTGACAACGAAGACGAAAGGTATGATATTAAAATAGATAAAATAGGAAGCAAATACATCATAGACGACCTGCATATATTTAAACAGATAATCAAAGACATACAGAATAAAATAGAAAAAAGCAAAATCTCTGCCAGATTCCATAATACACTGGCAGAAGTGGTGCTTAATATCAGCCGCATGATCAGGGAAACTCACAATATTAATAATATCGCCTTGAGCGGAGGCGTCTTTCAGAATAACTACCTTTTGAGAAAATGTTATAAAGCATTGAAAAAAAATAGTTTCAAGGTATACTCAAATTTCAAAGTTCCTGTGAATGACGGGGGTATTTCCCTTGGACAGGCATATATAGCCGCATTGAAAACATTATCCCCGGAAAAAGGAGGGATTGAGTTATGTGTTTAGCAGTACCTGCCAGGATTACTAAGTTAAATAAAAATATAGCAGAGGTTGAAAGTCTTGGAGTCAAAAAAGAAATCGATGTTTCTCTTGTCCCGGATGTCAATGTAGGAGATTATGTCATAGTGCACGCCGGGTTTGCTATACAGCTCATAGATGAAGAGGACGCACTTATATCACAGGGCTACTGGAAGGAATACCTTGATAAAGAAGAGACTTAAAGAACTGGTAAATTTTTTAAATAAAAACAGTCCTGACCACAAAATAAATATAATGGAGGTCTGCGGGACTCACACCATGGCTATATCCAGATACGGCTTAAGACAGCTTATACCTGAGAATATAAACCTTATAAGCGGCCCTGGATGTCCGGTCTGTGTTACTTCCATAAATGATATTGACCGGATAATCGAAATTGCAGAGCAGTATGACGTGTCCTTATTCACCTTCGGAGATATGTTCAGGGTTCCCGGAACCCGGTCAAGCCTGTATCATGAAAAGTCAAAGGGCAGGGATATAAAACTCTGCTACTCCCCTTCAGATGCCTTGGATTTTGCCAGAGATAATCCCCGGAAAAAAGTTATTTTTATAGCAATCGGCTTTGAGACCACAATTCCTCTGACCTCTGTTATTATTAAAAGAGCATACCATGAAAAAATCAATAATTTCTATATATACAATACCCATAAACTCATACCTGAAGCTCTGGAGCTGCTGCTCATGGACAAAGAAACAAATATTGATGCATTTCTGTGCCCCGGGCACGTCTCCGTAATTATCGGAAGTGCTCCTTACGGCTTCATAGCTCGCGATTATAATGTGCCCTGCGTCATAAGCGGCTTTGAACCCCTTGATGTGATCGAATCTATAGTTATGATAACAAAACAATTAACAAAGGGCACAATTAAAGTAGAGATCCAGTACGGCCAGGTAGTAAGAGAAGAAGGAAACCCAACAGCAGTAAAATCAATCTATGAAGTATTTGATAAATCAGATTCACTGTGGCGCGGACTTGGAAATATCTCCGGAAGCGGGCTTAAATTAAAAGAAAAATATAAGCAATTTGACGCAAAGATTAATTTTCCGGTAAAAGAGATAAATTCGAGGGAACCTGCAGGCTGCAGGTGTGGAGATGTGCTTAAGGGGATAATAAAACCAATTGAATGCAGGCTTTTTTCCAAAATATGCAATCCTGAAAGTCCCGTGGGACCCTGCATGGTCTCCAGCGAGGGATCCTGCGCAGCGTACTACAAATATGAGAGATTAAAAACCGAGTAAATAATAAATAAACATTTTATGGCAAAAAGCAAGAAATTTAAGGATAAGATCATTCAGCTTTCTCACGGAGACGGCGGGCTAAAGACCGGAGAGCTTATAGGCAACCTGCTTCTCAAATATTTAGGAAATGAGATACTAAACAAGCTGGAAGACAGCGCGGTACTTGACCCTGGTAAGGGAAAGATAGCCTTTACTACAGACAGCTTCACAGTCGATCCTATTTTCTTCCCGGGCGGAGATATTGGAAAGCTGAGCATATGCGGCACTATAAATGATCTTGTAACTACCGGATGTACCCCTCTCGCTCTAAGTTTTTCTTTGATAATAGAAGAAGGATTTTTGGTTTCTGACCTTGAAAGGATACTTGTCTCCACAAAAAAAGTTCTTGATAATACCGGTATAAAAATAGTGACTGGTGACACCAAAGTAGTAGGTAGAGGAAGCACTGATAAGATATTTATTAATACATCAGGAATAGGGCTTGTCAGCAGCGGTATAGACATATCGCCGGCAAAGATAAAAATCGGAGATAAGATACTTTTAAATGGAAGCATTGCTGAACATGGAACAGCCATACTAAGCCAGAGAAGGGAATTTAATTTCAAGACCGGCATTAAAAGTGATTGTTCTCCACTAAATTATCTGGTAAGAGACATGCTTGATGTTTCAAATAAAATACATGCTTTAAGAGACCCTACCAGGGGAGGCCTGGCAGCAGTGCTTTTTGAAATGGCAAAAGTTTCCGGAACAAATATCAATATATATGAGGACAAAATCCCCGTAAGAAAAGAAGTACGCGGAATCTGTCAGTTCCTGGGGCTTGACCCTTTATATATTGCCAATGAAGGAAAAATGGTAGCTATTGTCGATAAGGAAGACGCAAGCAAAATACTTCGTCAGATGAAAAAAAATAAATACGGCAGGGATAGCTGTATCATAGGGGAAGTGACTGAAAAAGGTAAAGGACTTATTATTCTAAATACTAGTCTGGGCACGAGAAGAGTTCTTGACATTCATTACAGCGAGCAGCTTCCAAGAATATGTTAGGAAAAATAATATTTTGTTATGCCTCTACCGAGACTATCCTTATCTCATCAAAATCAATAATCTTTATCCTTCTACTTGAACATCTGGGACATTTAGCACTAAAAAAATCCTCGATTTCAGATATCTTTCCGCAGTCTCTGCATTTTATCCTGGCTTTTTTCTTTTTAAACTTAAGGCGGGCATCTTTCAGGACATCATCGTCTCTTGTCAGGAAATCATAATAAAACTCAATTGAACTTGGTTCAATGTGCGCAATTGAGCTTATCTCAAAATCAATTCTTTTTAATTTTTCTACTTTGTTTTCTTTTACTATCTTTTTTAATATTTTTAGTATAGAACAGGTAATGGCATATTCATGCATTATTATTTAAAAACAATTGCCGGTCTTTTAAAAATTTTAAGAAATTTTTTTAAGAGAATCAGAAGATTTTTTAAGCGAATCCAGACAACCTTCCATATTGGAATTTAAAATAAATAGATTTGCAAGTTCTTTTCTTATAGCCAAAGTAACGTTTGCCAATTCTTCCTGACCTATTTTAGACTTGACCTCCTCCATCATCCCATCTATTTCATTACAATGATTTTTAATCTCATCCGACTTTAAAAATATGTTCCTGCAGACTTCCCTTACATCATTAATCTCCTTAAACATCCTTATCTCTCCTCTTAGAAAATGCTAAATTACATATCATCTTTTTTTCTATTCATCACAAAGTATATCAATTTATCATACAGTTATAAATGAAATATCGGTATATAATTTTAAAGGTTTTGTGAATTTTAATATATCCGTAAGGTTAATATGGTTAGTATATACCTTAATAAAAATGTTCCCTATTTATTTACTAATTTCACATTCAGTAAATGGGTTGAACATGATATACAGGGATCATAAGCTCTTATCATCATTTCACAGGCAAGTCTTATATCATCTTCACTTTTATCTATTATGGTAGGCAGCAGAGACTGCATGTCCTGTTCTATATTTGCATAATTCATATTTGTAGGGATTATTAAATTGGCCTTTTTTACCCTGCCCCTGTCATCATATGTATAATCATGTATCAGGAGACCTCTTGGTGCCTCTACAACACCCACACCTCTTCCTGATCCGGGTTTTATATCAACCATCGCTTTATCATCATCCAGACCCTCTTCTAATATTTTATCGATCAATCTTATACTATCGTCTACACCATGGACGATCTCTACAAACTGAGCAATATTATTCATATATGTATTATAACAGGGAGCTTTAAGACCAAGTTCTTCGGCATATTCTTTTGCCTTTTCGGTAATCTTTTCATAGTTATTATTAAATCTTGCCAGGGCGCCTACCATATATGAATCTCTACTTGCCCAGCAATGCTTTGCAGTCGAATGCTGGACCACCTTTTCATTTATTTTATCCAGATATTTCTGGTCATCGATCTCCCAGCCGTCACTGGACTTAATATCACCATCATAAAGAGCATAATCAACAGCATCGCTTATAGATATATACTCAGTTTCTCTTTCAAAATCAGGAATATTTAATGTTTTTAAGACTTCAAGTGATTTTTCAAGATCCGGATAGGAGTCTGCAAGCATTTTTCTCATACTTATCATTTCCTCCTCGGTAGGCAATTTTGTAAATCCACCCACTACAGTTCTTATGGGATGAACTGCCCTGCCTCCTATGATCCTGATCATATCATTTGCCATTTTTTTAGTTCTCAGAGCGATATTTACGACTTCCGGATGAGTCTCTATAAGGGGTATGACACTCCCAACGCCTAAAAAATCGGGTACAGCCAGAAAATAGACATGAAGTACATTACTTTGAATGTTTTCATGATGATATATAAGCTTTCTTAAATTTATTGTCTGCTTAGTAAGCTTGATATTAAATGCCCTTTCGGTCGCCTTCATGGATGCACAAGTATGAGCTACCGAGCAAATACCGCAGATCCTTGATGTTATGTGAGAAGGTTCATCATATCTCTTTCCCACCAGCATTGCTTCAAAAAACCTGGGCGATTCGGGTATTCTAAATATCAGCTTCTCAATTTTTTTATCCTTAACATTTATGATCAAATCGCCGTGGCCTTCAACTCTTGATACAGGGGAAACCTCTATATTTAAATTCTTCGCCATTATAATAAACCTCCGGAATTATTGATTATTTTTTACTCTTCTCTGGAGCCGCCTTTTTACATGCATTATATAAATTAAATCCCTCCATAATATCTTCAACTGTCAACCCATATTTTGCCAGCAGATCTTTCTGAGCATTTACATTGGGATCATCAATGAATCCTCTGCATGCCTCGCATCCGGTCATACTGTTGGGACATCTTGAATTACAGCCAGCTCTTGTAACCGGCCCCATACATTTGATTCCAAATTCATACACACAGGTATTTCCATTTCTTTTACATTCCACACATACAGGATAATTTGGTATCTCCGGTTTTTTCCCTAAGATAAGGGATTTTATTATATCTACTATCTCAAATCTGTTCGGGGGACAGCCTCTCGCATAATAATCAACCTTAACATATTCGTCAACCGGTTTTACCTCTATAGAATCTATCCAATCCTTTTTATCACCATAAACCAGTTCTTTGGCCTTTTCCAATCCATACAGATTTTTAAGGCAATTTATCCCACCGGTTACTGCGCAGGCTCCAATTGCTACTATTACTTTTGCAATATCTCCTATTTTTTTTATTCTTTCTACCCCATGTTTAGTAGTGACCGAACCTTCTACCAGGGCGATCTCATAATTATCGCTGTGTTCAGTAACAGCTTCTGTGAAATGAACGATTTCTACCGCGCTTATCAGATCCAAAAGTTGATCTTCCAGATTCAGTATTTCAAGCTGGCATCCGCCGCATCCAGTGAATCCGAAAACACCTACCCTGGGCTTACTCATTATATAGCCTCCTTTAAATTTTCAATTTCCCATAAACTAAAAACAGGCCCGTCAACACAAACCACTTTATCCCCTATATGACAGTGATTGCATTTTCCAACCCCGCATTCCATTCTTCTCTCCAACGATAAGAATATCTGTTCTGGTAAAAATTTCTTCTCCTCTAGTTCTTTTATCACATATTTATACATAATGGGAGGACCGCATACCACAGCATAGGTATCTTCTGCAGGAAAATTGACTCTGGGTATTAATTTTGTACAAGCTCCTATCTCTCCAGTCCATTTATCGTCGGGATTATCCACTGACATACATATTGAAATATCACCGCGGTTGTTCCAGTATTGGATTTCATATTTGAATAAGATACTTTTGGGATTGACTGCTCCATATATGATCAAAATCCTCTTATATTCTTCCCTGTAATGTAAAATATATTTTATCAGCGACATCAATGGTGCTATACCCAGGCCACCAGCTATTAAAAGAACATTGTGGTTTTTCATTTTTTGGTAAGGAAAGTATCCATTCCCAAAAGGGCCTCTTATCCCGACTTTTGAACCTTCTTCCATTCTATGAAGCGCTCCTGAAACATTTCCTGCATCTCTTACGCAGAGCTTAAAAAAGTCCCTGTTGCTTGGATTAGATACAATTGAAAAAGGTGCTTCACCCAATCCGAATACAGTCAATTCAACAAACTGACCAGGTTTGAAACTAAAATTATTCCGTTTTTCTTCATCATCAAATACAATTTTAAACACTTTTTCGGTAGAACTCAGCTTCTCTATACGGGTAATCCTTGCAACGTCTGGAACATATAAAGTGCTTTTATTTTCCTCATCCTGCGTTTTTAGAACCATCTATACACTCACCTCTTTCTTAACAGAATTAATATCTTCAGCAATACTTATTTTAGCCAGGCAGGTTTCAATACATCTTCCACACCCTACACAGGCATAGGTGCCAAATTTATCAACAAAGGTCTTAAGTTTACATCTATACCTTTGCTTTAATCTATTTTCCTTATTGGGCCTGAAATTATGACCGCCAGCTACCAGTCCATAGTCCGGTACCATGCAGGAATCCCATTCCCTTATTTTGCTTCCATCTCTAAGGTTAATTTCCATATCATCTCTTACATTGAAACAAAAACAGGTAGGACATACCAGATTGCAGGAGCCACAGCTGTAACAATCTCTGGCAACTTTCTTCCAAAATTTCTCATCATTGTAAATTATTTCAAAATTGTCATAGAAACTCTTAATAGCCACATCGAGTTTAAATTTCTTGCGATAATCATCCATATATTTATCATACTTTTTAAAGTCTTCAGCTTCTGCATCACTTACTTTAATATATTTATTTAATAATTCATTTCCTCTGGTAGTGCCGATTCTTATAAAATATTTATCTTTTAGTTCAGTCAGGTACAGATCAAATCCATCCTTTGCATATTCACTGCCCATGCTGAGAGCGAAATTTGTTTCAGTCGGATCTGTGTCCATTCCTATTACTATAAGTTTCTTTCTCTTTGCCATATAATTATCATCAACAAAATCTGTGGTAAAAAACCAGTCCAAAAAGTTCATCCCGTTTATATCCCATGCATTGATTCCGAATAAAACTATTTCTTTACTTTCTACTATTGGTTTTACTTTGATTGCGTTATCAATCTCGTATGTAATCAGTTTCTCGGTTGGAGGAAATAAAAGTTTTTTAGCAGGCGGGATAGTTGTTTTTGTATAATTAGTATCAAGTTCTGAAATATCCTTTATGGAAACAAAATCATGTACTGCCTTATCTTTTCTTTTTGGTCCAATGAATTCATAATTGGAAATCAGGGATTTTACAAAAGCTTTATAATCACCCTTACTCATAACCTTATACAGCATAAATCCTCCCTCCCATCACTGTTAAAAATTTCTATGCGCAGCATCGCTTGTAAAAGGTTTGTAACACGAGAAATAAAATAACACTTACTAATGTTAATGTCAATAAATCTGCAAATGAAATTTTGGTTTTCTGCCTGCTACTGTTACTTTTTAAAAATCAGCTTCAGTCAGCCAGTCTATCCACCTGTCAAGTCCTGTTCCTGTTTTACAGGAAATCTTTATTATTTGGGAATCGGGATTAAGCTTATTTACATTCTTTTTAAAAAATTCCAGATTAAAATCACTTATTTCTATCAAGTCCATCTTATTGAGCAGCACTAGATCACTTTTAATAAAAATAGGTGGATATTTTACCGGCTTATCATCTCCTTCATTTACCGATGATACCACAATCTTATGATCTTCACCCAGGTCAAACCCTACCGGGCATATTAAATTACCCACATTTTCTATTATTATTATATCCAGGTCGATAATCTTTAATTTTTCCAATGCGGTGGATACCATAGTAGCATTAAGATGACAGGTTCCTCCTGTATTTATCTGAATCACATATTCTGTATATCTTTTAATTTTTTCAGCATCATAAGTCGAAGAGATATCTCCTTCTATGACTCCAATAGATTTTTTTGATTTCAGCCTTTTAATAGTCTCGATGATCAATGAAGTCTTACCTGCTCCCGGTGAAGACATTAAGTTCAAAACTAAAATTTTATTATCTTTAAATAATTTTCTGTTTTTATCTGCTTGATCCTTATTATATTTCAATACGTTCTCAACTACTTCTATCTTCATATCTCTCTTCTTTTAGTTAAAAATTAACTCAGGAGCCCCTCTATTATTAGTTCTACTGCCTGTTCCTCGCTATGCCCCCTGGACATGAGGGTCTGAAGCTCTTTTGAATCAACGCTTCCTATTGAAGCTTCATGTGTTATGTGCGCTCTAGGATTTCTTACTTCAACTATTGGAACTGCATTGGCTGTAGCATTATCCCTAACAATCTCCTTGCAGTCAACATGCCCCCTGGCATAATCAGCCGTAGCTATTAATTTATTATATATATTTGCACTTGCATTGTCTCTTACCGCTATTCTGGAGGTAAGGGCACCTTTTGAATATTCTCCTATAAGGTTGCCGCTTTCTTTTATATTGATTATGTCATTGCCCCGGCCGTTTATTCTTACAGACATATCCATTACGCTGTAGCTTCTGGAAAAGACCTGATAATCCATGTCAATTCGCCCCACTCTGCCTTGCATAAGTTCAAATTCAGATTTGTACCTGGAATTTTTTTCCAGTTCAACTGTAGCTTTGGGAATCACTTTTATTCCACCTTCTTCACTGTGGATATGCCTTTCAAGATACTCATATTTTGAATTCGCTCCCACTTTTATAGTGGCATCCATAGCGTGGGTTACATCTTCGGCAAAAGGAAAGACGCAATGGGAATAAACAGACATAGAAGAATTCTGTCCTATTTCCAGATTTAACTTGATTATCTGTACCGCTTTTTTATGTGTTACCCCAAAACAAAGATGTACAGGCCGGTCAATAATAGTATTATTTTTTAGGGTCATGTTTATTTTAATTCCATCTTTTATATTTTCAGTATCAACTACCAGGCCCGGTACCGTTTTCTTGCTGGTTACCTGGTCTTTATTGATTATAAGACTTGCACTCTTTTCGTCATTAAGAACCTGTGAGATTCCCGCTTTCTCTATCAAGATTTCTGGACCCATTTTTAAAACCCTCTATTCTTCCGGTTCATTTTTATGGTCACATGGAAGGCATTTATTGCTAAAATACTTACTTATAACAGGTGTCTTGCCCTCTTTTAAAATAATGCCATGGCACATGAGGAAAGCATATTCTGCCTGCTTTAATACCGCCTGGCTATGAGTTATAAGAATTATGGTAGATCCGTTTGATTTCAAGTAACTGACAGCCTTAAAAATATTTTCGATGGTATCCATGTCAATTCCTGAATCAAGCTCATCAAGGATAACAAGTTCAGGCTTCATTGAAAGTATTGATGCAAGCTCGACTTTCTTTCTTTCCCCTCCGCTGAGGCTTTTATCAACGGCTCGCTTCCGGTAATTTTCTGGCCTCATACCAACATCTTTTAAAATTTCAGACACTTCATCCGATGATATGTCTTTCCCTGATGAACTGATGTATTTTTCAATACTTATGCCTTCAAATCTGGCCGGTTCCTGCCATGAGAGTGTGATGCCTTTGAGTGAACGCTCATAGATATTCAGGTCCTTTATTGATTTTCCCTTAAATAATATGTCTCCTTTAAAGTCTCTGTATCCCTCAATCCCCATTATGGTATTCCCAAGCGTGGTCTTCCCCACACCGTTTGGTCCCACGATGGCATACACCATCCTCTTTTTTAGACTTAAGCTAATGTTATTAAGGAGTCTGTTTCCATTGACCTGGAGGCTTAAATTTTTAATTTCAAGTAGTGCCATAACTTTAAAATCATATTCTATTTAATTTTTTTCCCCAGAAAAATATTTTAACACATCCTGATTACTTTTAGGCTTTTATTTTATAAATTATATCAGGTAATCGCATCATAGAGGTAATTATAATAAATCTGTTATAACCATAGCAGGTTATCTCCACTTAGGAAGGATAATAGCAAAGGGATAATTGCTTAGGTTTATCTATGAATAAATTTTATTTAAATCCTACTCTATATTACTCATATGCGGTACAATTTAAATTTTCATATGACTTAAAGATTTCATTTGAAAATAAAACTTTATATTGCTATAATCTCAAATCAATTTTATATTAACATCACAAAAGATTTAATAACCTAAACGCACGAAAGGGATCGCATTAATGGTAGAAGTTCTACCCTTAAGTGGAATTTTTTATAACAAAGATAAAATTAGAAGTATTTCTGATGTGATCTCTCCCCCTTATGATGTTATACCAAAACCTTTAAGAAAAAAATTATATAATCTTGATCCGTATAACATCATCAATTTAATCCTTCCCAGAGGCAGGAGCAGTGAAAAGTATAAAAATGCGCAGAAGATACTTGAAAATTGGACAAAGAACAAGATTTTAATATTTGATGATAGGAAATGCTTCTATGTTTTTAAAGAAAATTTCTCAGTAGATGGTAAAAGAAAAAATATCACCGGCTTTATAGGGCTTACCAAAATCGAGCCCTACAGCAACTCAAATATAATCCCACACGAAAAAACACAGCCAAAACCTAAAAAGGACAGACTGAATCTTCTTAATAGCTGCAGGACAAACTTTGGTCTTGTTTATACCCTTTACAGAGACCATCAAAAAAGTATTGTGAATATCCTAAAGAAAGTCATGAAGAAAAAACCATTTATCAATACAGCTGCAGGATATGACCCGTCTTTAAATTTTAAAATATGGAAAATTTCGGAAACACAATACATTAAAAAGATAGTAGAAATAATGAAAGACAAAAAGTTGATTATAGCCGATGGACACCATCGTTATGAGACATCTCTTATCTACAAAAAAAAACACGACAGTATTATAGATGAAGTCAGGAATCATCCTGGAAAAACCGAAGATTATATACTTACTCTGTATATCGAGAGCAGCAGAAAAGATATATTTATACATCCCAATCACAGACTGATAAAATTTAAAACTTACCCTGGTATTGACAGCGTACTTGAAAAAATAAAAAAAGACTTCAGTATTGAGCCAGTGACTACTAATTCCCATAAATATATTAAAAAAAGACTTCTGGATGCAAAGTCTAAAGGTATTAAAAGTTTCTTTATATACAGCGGTCCTGAAAAACTACACTTAATAACCTTAAAACCATCACCAACCTATACCGTCGGCAGTTCAAAAGCTGCTGGCGGTGAATATTTAGATATTGACATAAATATACTGAAAAGATTTTTAATAGAAAAACTTACCAATCAGTTCCAAATCAAAAAAATCAGTTACACCCATTATATAATTAATGCTATTAAAAAAGTAAATAATGCAAAATTTGATATTGGAATATTTTTAAATGCTCCTACAGTCAAAGAAATAGAAAAAATATCAGCACTTAGCTATATACTTCCGGATAAATCTACATACTTTTATCCCAAACCATGTACCGGTCTTATTATGTATAAATTTGACAGATAGTCAGAGAATCCTTTTAAAATTCAAGAGGAGATATATATTCCCCTTTATCTTGCTTCAGCTTTTCTAATCTTGACTTCTGGTCTCCAAGTATTTGAAATAATATATCGGGGACTCCAGTACCAACTTCTTTATAAATCTTAGTGATTCTATCGATTTTGGAAATGTTTTCAAGAACTCTTAATTTAAACTGTTCTATATATGTTTCTCTGCTGTAATCTTTTTTAAGTATATCCTCAAACAGTCTCTTAAGATCCTTATATTCGGGAATAAAACCGATACCAATGTCAACAGCCTCTACTTCCTGATTGGTACGGAGTTCCATCCATTTAAGCCATATTCTCTTATCAGTCTTTTCATTTAGAAAATCTCCGTTCTTATCCTTTAAAAAATAATTGACGCTGAATATTATGGGTGGGTTCTTAAGAGACTCTCCAAATTTAAGATTAATATCTACATACTTACCCACCGGTATTGAAAGAAAATCCATGTTTGACATGGGATTGAATTTCCTCACGCCGGTTTTACCGAGAGTGGCTGCCGTTGTCTCTGATTCCAGAGATGCACCCATACTTATGATACCATGGTCCCAATCATATGCTTCCAGTACTGGTACCATTGTATCCGGATCTCTTCCCCCATATATTATCCCTCCTACCTCAACACCGTCTGGATTATCATAGTTTTTATCAATGTTTCTTAAATTTTTGAGGTTGACGGTAAATCTCGCATTTTTATGTGAGGAGGTTATTTCATTTCCTTTTTCATCTTTCTTTCCCTGATACCACTCTCCTGAATGATTTATTCCCTTCCTGAGAACTTCCCCCGGTTTACCTATCCAATAAGCATCACCGTTCTCTGTTACCAGTATGTTTGAAAATATAATTTCACTTGGGTGTGTGATAGTTTCCCAAATTATAGGATCATCATCCGGATTTATATCCTGTATTATTCCAAATATACCTATTTCAACGTTTACTGCATATACCCTTTTGTTTATTTTTTTAAGATAAGCAATGTCATCTCCCACTATTGTTTCTCCAGGGATCATTGCAGTTGAAGTCTTTCCGCACATAGAAGGAAACGCACCTGTAAAATATGTTACCCTGTCATTAGGACCATGTACTCCTAAAACAAACATGTGCTCTGTCAGCCAGTGTTCCTTTGAAGCTCTGTTTATTCCCAGTCGCATGGCAAGTTTTTTATGACCTATGGTATTTCCCCCGTATTGGGTATTTACAGAATAAACAATATCATCTTCTGTATCCATATATATCCTTCTTTTATCAACATTCACACTGACCGCATTTTTCAATTCACCTGCTGAATGTACAAACTGAAAATAATCCTTATAACCCCCACGTCTTTTAAATTCCGTATATCCCGACCTGTAAAGTAAAATCTCTGAGTGAGCGACATAGCTTGAATCTGTCAATTGAATTGCCGGTATTGCAAATTCTGAATTCTCCGGCCCCAGACAGAAAAACATTATATACAATTCCTTATCATGCATAATATTTTTCATAAAGCCTAAAATCTCTTTAAGTCCAGTTTCTTTATCTATGGTATTAAGATTCTTTCCCAGATATACACCTTTTGGGACCAGAAATTTTGTCCTCTCCTTGTCTCTTGCCTGATCGTAGTAACCGTCAAAATGAGCAGTATGCCCTTCTATGTTAAGTTTCCTTTCCTCACCATCGTCCAGTGCTTTTTTCCTTATATAATCAAAATCCTTTTTAGAATCATCACAAACAAAAATAGATCTGGGGGTTAATATTTTAATGAATCTTGCTATGAACTTATTTATATGACTATTTTTTATATCTGCTATTTTATAATAGCCCTCTTGACTGCAGTTTTCCCTTATTATTTCTAAATCTTTTCCCATATTTCCCCCCTATTTAAACTCTTTAAAATAAGCTTCACTACAAAATTTTATTTAATTTGAAAAAAAATTAAGATTTTATCCAATAAATTAACTTTTTTTTGATTATACTAAAAATAATCTTAAAAATATAGGTATTAATGTAAAAATTTTATAAATTCCTAAAAAAATTATTAAAAATTTCAATTTTTAACTATATTTAAATAAAATTTTTGGTTTTTTAATTATACACCAATAAATATTATAGAATCAGTCAACTTTAACTTATTATTTACTTTAAACTAAAATTGTTTACTGATTACTTAGAAATACTTCATAGTGGCTTATAATTACAGAACATATAGTATTGTTTGTCTGGATTCTTTACTAAAGTACTACTTACTAGACCCATTTTTCATTTTTCTCTTAAGCATCTCTTTGCTTCTTTTACAAACATCTGCAAAAGTGATCCCTTCCATAATTTTGGCGATTGCGTTACGTACATCTAACATTACACTATAAAGACCGCATTCTTTCTCTTTAGGGCATCTTATATATGCCCATTTACTTACACAGTTTAACGGAGCAAGGGGCCCGTCAATACTACGAACCACCTGAGCAAGATTGATCTCTTTTGGATCTTTTATTAAACTATATCCACCACCAACACCCCGCCTGCTCTGTAGAAAACCGGCCTTCTTGAGCTCCAGTAAAATCTGCTCCAGGAATTTCTCAGGTATTTTTTCTTCTTCAGATATCTCATGTATCTGTATATAGTTTTTGTTATAATTCAGGGAAAGATATATCATGGCTCTTAAAGCGTAGTCTCCTTTTTTTGAAAGCCTCATCTTGCCCTCACATTTTGTAGTAATTCGTTTTAATAAACATCTCCAATGGAATATGAAACTTATCTTTATTACCTGATTTCAATCTTTTAGAGACCCAATTTATGTTCCTTATTTATAATTTACTCTAATTAAACAAACAGCGCAAGAAATACATAGATATGAGTAAAAGAAAATTATCATTGATTTTAAAATAAAAAAAACGGTGGCGACCTACTCTCCCATACCACAAGGATACAGTACCATCGGCGCTGAAGGGCTTAACTTTTGTGTTCGGGATGGGAACAAGTGTTGCCCCTTCGCTATAGCCACCGTAAGCTTTTACATCATAAAGTGTTATTCTCTCAAAGCTTCATAGCGAATCATAGTTAAGTCCTCGATCTATTAGTATTAGTCGGCTAAACACATTACTGTGCTTATACCTCTAACCTATCAACCATGTGTTATACATGGGATCTTAATCCACGAGGGATGGGAGAATTAATCTTGGGATGGGCTTCGTACTTATATGCTTTCAGCACTTATCCCTTATAAACTTGGCTAATCAGCAATGCCCTTGGCAGGACAACTGACACACTAGAGGTTTACTCATCCCGGTCCTCTCGTACTAGGGACAAATTCCCTCAATTCTCCTACGCCCACAGAGGATAGGGACCGAACTGTCTCACGACGTTCTAAACCCAGCTCGCGTACCGCTTTAATTGGCGAACAGCCAAACCCTTGGGACCTGCTCCAGCCCCAGGATGCGATGAGCCGACATCGAGGTGCCAAACCTCCCCGTCGATATGGACTCTTGGGGGAGATAAGCCTGTTATCCCCGGAGTACCTTTTATCCGTTGAGTGACGGCCATTCCACACTGAGCCGCCAGATCACTAGACCCAACTTTCGTTTCTGCTTGATTTGTCAATCTTGCAGTTAAGCTCCCTTATGCTCTTATACTCTACGAGTGATTGCCAAACACTCTGAGGGAACCTTTGGACGCCTCCGTTACATTTTAGGAGGCGACCGCCCCAGTCAAACTGCCCACCTGAAACTGTCCTACGCCCGGATAACGGAACGTAGTTAGAATTCTAGCATACCAAAGGTAGTATCTCACCGTTGGCTCCACCAGGGCTTGCGCCCTGACTTCAAAGCCTCCTACCTATCCTGCATATGACATACCAAAATCCAGTATCAGGCTACAGTAAAGGTTCACGGGGTCTTTCCGTCCTTCTGTGGGTAATTGGCATCTTTACCAATAATATAATTTCACCGAGCCCCTTGTTGAGACAGTGCTCAAATCGTTACGCCATTCGTGCAGGTCGGAACTTACCCGACAAGGAATTTCGCTACCTTAGGACCGTTATAGTTACGGCCGCCGTTTACTGGGGCTTAGATTCGAAGCTTTGGACCGAAGTCCTAACTCCTCCTCGTAACCTTCCAGCACCGGGCAGGCGTCAGCCCCTATACATCGTCTTTCGACTTAGCAGAGACCTGTGTTTTTAGTAAACAGTCGCTTGAGCCTTTATATTGCAACCCTTTCGCGCTTCAAAAGCAAGTTTCTTCACGCTACTAAGGTACCCCTTCTCCCAAAGTTACGGGGTTATTTTGCCGAGTTCCTTAACAAGGGTTATCTCGATCGCCTTAGTATTCTCTACTTACCTACCTGTGTCGGTTTTAGTACGAGAACCAAATTACTACCTAGAGGTTTTTCTTGGCAGCATAGGATCAACCACTTCGCCTAAATCGGATCGGTATCACGCCTCGGGTTTAATGCTAACCGGATTTTCCTGATTAGCACCCTACACGCTTACACGTAGTCGACCAAACCACGATGGTCTACCTTTCTGCGTCACCCCATTGATCAAACATAATTTGGTTGTACAGGAATATTAACCTGTTATCCATCGCCTACGCCTTTCGGCCTCGGCTTAGGTCTCGACTAACCCTGGGAGGATTAACCTTCCCCAGGAAACCTTAGGTTTTCGGCGGACAGGTTTCTCGCCTGTCTTTCGTTACTCATACCTGCATTCTCACTTCTGTAAAGTCCACTTCATTTTACAATGAAGCTTCAATCTATACAGAACGCTCCTCTACCACTCTGATAAATCAGAATCCATGGCTTCGGTAATATGCTTGAGCCCCGTTGAATTTTCGGCGCATAACCACTTGACCAGTGAGCTGTTACGCACTCTTTAAATGATTGCTGCTTCTAAGCAAACATCCTGGTTGTCTGGGCAATTTTACATCCTTTCCCACTTAGCATATATTTGGGGACCTTAGCCGATGGTCTGGGCTGTTTCCCTTTTGACTATGGAGCTTATCCTTCACAGTCTGACTCCTAAGCTTTAAAATTCCGGCATTCGGAGTTTAATTGGATTTGGTAACCTTGTAAGGTCCCTAGTCCATTTAGTGCTCTACCACCAGAATCAAACACTTAAGGCTAACCCTAAAGCTATTTCGAGGAGAACCAGCTATCTCTGAGTTTGATTGGCCTTTCACCCCTATCCACAGCTCATCCCCTAAGTTTTCAACCTTAGTGGGTTCGGGCCTCCACAAAGTTTTACCTCCGCTTCACCCTGGCCATGGATAGATCACTCAGTTTCGGGTCTACAGCATACAACTAAATCGCCCTATTAAGACTCGCTTTCGCTCCGGCTCCGTTTAACTTAACTTAACCTTGCTGCATACTGTAACTCGCAGGTTCGTTCTACAAAAAGCACGCAGTCAGCACATAATGTGCCTCCTACTACTTGTAAGCATATGGTTTCAGGTTCTATTTCACTCCCCTTCCGGGGTACTTTTCACCTTTCCCTCACGGTACTAGTCCACTATCGGTCAATAAAAGTATTTAGCCTTGCGAGTTGGTCCTCGCGGATTCCAACGGAATTTCACGTGTTCCGCTGTACTCAGGAAATCATGTGAGAGACTATTCAATTTCGCATACCGGGCTTTTACCGTCTATGGCTAACTTTTCCAAGCTATTCTACTATTAAATAGTTTTTTGACTCTCATGTGCATCCACAGCTACACACCACGATCCCTACAACCCCTGCTGAACAAAACCTGTAGGCTTTAACATCCAGCAGGTTTGGGCTGTTACCCGTTCGCTCGCCACTACTAAGGTAATGTCTAAATTGATTTCTTTTCCTCAGGTTACTTAGATGTTTCAGTTCACCTGGTTAACCTTACTGTCCTATATATTCAGACAGTAATATTACCCGATTAAGAGTAATAGGTTTCCCTATTCGGAAATCTCCGGGTCAAAGCCTGTTTGACGGCTCACCGAAGCTTATCGCAGCCAACCACGTCCTTCATCACCTTTTATTGCCAAGGCATCCACCATATGCTCTTACCAACTTAATTATCTATGATATCGCTATGAAGTTTTCAAAGAACAACTATAATAATTGGATTTTTTATTCTCTCAGAACTAAATAGTGTAGGATCGACAATATTTTTTCCAGGTTTTTAACCGTAGAAAACTTTTACTCCCTAGAAAGGAGGTGATCCAGCCGCACCTTCCGGTACGGCTACCTTGTTACGACTTCACCCCAATCATCAGCTCTACCTTAAACAGTTTCCTCCATTGCTGGTTGGTATACTGTCTTCGGGTATTTCCGACTTTCGTGGTGTGACGGGCGGTGTGTACAAGCCCCGGGAACGTATTCACCGTAGCGTGCTGATCTACGATTACTAGCGACTCCTACTTCATGAAGGCGAATTTCAGCCTTCAATCCGGACTTAGACCTACTTTAAGAGATTAGCTCCACCTCACAGTATCGCAGCTCTTTGTATAGGCCATTGTAGCACGTGTGCAGCCCAAGGCATAAAGAGCATGAGGACTTGACGTCATCCCCACCTTCCTCCAGTTTACACCGGCAGTATTCCAAGAGTGCCCAGCCGAACTGATGGCAACATGGAACAGGGGTTGCGCTCGTTGCGGGACTTAACCCAACATCTCACGACACGAGCTGACGACAGCCATGCACTACCTGTCATATTACTCCGAAGAGAAGTTGTATTTTTACAACTGTTAATATGGTGTCAAGCCTTGGTAAGGTTCTTCGCGTTGCGTCGAATTAAGCCACATGCTCCGCCGCTTGTGCGGGGCCCCGTCAATTCCTTTGAGTTTTAGCCTTGCGGCCGTACTCCCCAGGCGGGACACTTAATGCGTTAGCTTCGGCACAGAAAGCGTCGATAACTTCCCACACCTAGTGTCCATCGTTTACAGCTAGGACTACCAGGGTATCTAATCCTGTTCGCTCCCCTAGCTTTCGCACCTCAGCGTCAGTAACAGCCCAGAAAGCCGCCTTCGCCACCGGTGTTCTTCCTGATATCTGCACATTTCACCGCTACACCAGGAATTCCACTTTCCTCTGCTGTACTCAAGTTATCCAGTATCATATGCAATCATCAGGTTAAGCCTGAAGTTTTCACATATGACTTGAAAAACAGCCTACGTGCTCTTTACGCCCAATGATTCCGGACAACGCTTGCCTCCTCCGTCTTACCGCGGCTGCTGGCACGGAGTTAGCCGAGACTTCCTTATTGGGTACCGTCAATAATAAAGGCTATTAACCTTATTACCTTCGTCCCCGATTGACAGAAGTTTACGATCCGAAGACCTTCATCCTTCACACGGTGTCGCTGCGTCAGGCTTTCGCCCATTGCGCAATATTCCCCACTGCTGCCTCCCGTAGGAGTCTGGGCCGTATCTCAGTCCCAGTGTGGCCGATCACCCTCTCAGGCCGGCTACCCATCATAGCCTTGGTAAGCCATTACCTTACCAACAAGCTAATAGGACGCAAGCTCATCTTAGAGCAGAGGCCTTGCGGCTACCTTTGTTATATTAATCATACGAAAAATATAAAATATTCAGTATTAGCCTTCCTTTCGGAAGGTTATTCTGATCTCCAAGGTAGATTACTTACGCGTTACTCACCCGTTCGCCACTAACTTTGCAAGAGTGTTGCCACTCCTGCATCGTTCGTTCGACTTGCATGTGTTAGGCACACCGTTAGCGTTAATCCTGAGCCAGGATCAAACTCTCAATAAAAACTAACATTTCAACGAAATTCTTAAAGAAACCTACACTATTTAGTTCTCAAAGAACACAAAATAACCTGCAGAAAAATATCACACTAATTTCTAATTGTCAATAGAAATAAATAGAAGCTTTATGTTGAATTAAACTGCAAGTATAGCTCTTATATAGCGTAGTAGATTATATCATTAAGACAGTATAAGTCAATAGTAACATTACCTAAATGCACACCTTTTTCTGCTTTAAAAAACCTTTATTTTTCTTCTTTTTTTTCAACTTTTTTCTCTTCTTTTTTATCTTCTTTAGGTGTATCAAGATCAAGCATTTTTTTAACTTTTTCTTCGACTTCTTCCATCACTTTTACATTCTGCATCAGGAACATCTTTGCATTTTCCCTTCCCTGCCCAATACGCTCATCTTTATATGAGTACCATGATCCGCTTTTTTCTATTACTCCCATCTCAACCCCAACGTCCAGTATGCTTCCTTCTCTGGATATACCCCTTCCATACATTATGTCAAACTCGGCACTTTTAAAAGGAGGGGCTACCTTGTTCTTTACCACTCTTGTTCTGATCCTGTTTCCAATATTGTCTGTGCCGCTTTTTATACTATCAATTCTTCTTATATCAATTCTGACTGATGAGTAAAATTTCAAAGCCCTGCCTCCTGGTGTCACTTCTGGATTACCGAACATAACACCTATCTTTTCTCTCAGCTGGTTGATAAAGACTACCGAAGTCTTAGTCCTGCTCACCACCCCGGTTATTTTTCTTAAGGCCTGAGACATCAATCTTGCCTGAAGCCCGACATGGCTGTCTCCCATTTCTCCTTCAAGTTCAGCTTTCGGCACCAGAGCAGCTACAGAGTCTATCACTATCACATCCAGTGCTCCGCTCTTGAGGAGGATTTCACATATTTCAAGCGCCTGCTCGCCGTTATCCGGCTGCGAGAGCAGCAGTTCTTCTATATTGACCCCTAAATTTCTGGAATAATTGGGATCCAGTGCATGTTCTGCATCTATAAACGCAGCTACACCTCCGTTCTTTTGAGCATTGGCTATTATATGCAGGGCAAGCGTAGTCTTCCCTGAAGCTTCCGGTCCAAATATCTCAGTGACTCTACCTCGGGGTATGCCTCCTATCCCAAGTGCTATATCAAGCTCCAACGAGCCGGTAGATATAAAACCTATATCTCTTATTGAACCTTTTTCTCCCAGTTTCATTATGGCCCCACCGCCGTACTGCCTTTCTATCTGAGACACTGTTTCTTCAATTACTTTTTCCCTATCCATATTTAATCCTCCAATAAACAAGACTGATATAAAAAATTATATAATAAAATAATAATATTTTTTGTGCAATTGACCATAAACTAATTTTACTATATTAAAAATATTTTTAAATAGCAAATTAACTATTTATCATTTTTATTTCAGACCAAATCTACCTATCGCGCAGTATTCTGCTCCCTGAGACCTGAGTTTACTTTCAAAAAGTGTGATGTCACTGCAATCCAGCCACCCGTCAGGACCTTCGGGATTACCGGCCGTAAATTTTTCTATGCTCCTTTTATCCCTTATCCTGGCAATGGTTATATGAGGGATAAACTTTCTACTTTCTTTCCTTATTTTAATCTTACTGAGATTATTGTCCAATAGATTATAGATCCCAGATATCTGAGTATCTCCATCACCTATTTCCATAAAAACTACCCTGGCCCTTCTTAAACTGGGAAATGCACTTACTCTTCCAGTCATCCTATATCTAAATTTTTTTAAAGAATCCGCTGTCATTTTTACCGCATTTCCTATTTTCTGTATCTTATTTATATCAGTATTGCCCAGAAATCTTAAAGTGACATGAATATTAGAGGCCGGCACTACCCTTATGCCCCTATCCTTATCAAATAAATCAGCAGTAAAATTGTATATCAGATTTTTTATCTTCTCCGGAATATCTATGGCTATAAATAATCTTTTTTCTAAATTATTTTTATCTTCTTTCATTTAAGCCTGTTTACCCTTACCTTTTATATTATTTATAGCTGTTCTAAGTTCATTTAATACAAATTGGGTGGTTCTGAACTTTATTTCCTGCCTTCTACCTGCAAATCTCTTTTTAAAGACTTTCTCATAATCATCAGGACCCAGCACACAGCAGTATACCAGTCCCAGTTTCCTGTCTTCAGCTTCCGGCCCTGCAAAACCGGTCACACTTATAGCATAATCTGATTTAAAGATCTCTTTTGCCTTCCTTGCCATATTAATGCATACCACCCTGCTGACTGCTCCCTGCTTTTTTAGAACATCTTTATCTATATCAAGCAGCTTGATTTTGGAGTAATCCGAATATGACACTATACCTCCCAAAAAAAACTTTGAACTTCCTGGAGTATCGGTGATGATGCTGCTTATAAGCCCGCCTGTTATCGACTCGGCAGTACAGACGGTCAGGCTGTCACCCATTTTCGCGATAGCCTCCTTCAGGTTTTCCGAGATCAAGGTATTGTTTTTTCCATAAAAATAGTTACCTAATTTACTGCAGATCCCATCTTCTACTATTTTTAGTTTTTTGTCAGCTTCCCTGCTGTCTGCTGATTTTGCCACTATTATTATTTTTATTAGACCTGGATCGGCGGTGATACCGATTTTAACACCGATTTTCTCCGCTTTAATCACAACATTTTTTATCTTTTCCTCTATTTCTGTTTCACTGATATCGGTAGTCAGAAGAGTTGTTTTTCGCAATTTCAGTCTATCGGTCTCTATATGTCTCTTTTTTATGATGTTTTTAAGGAATGGTGTGACATCACAGTCAAACATGCTCCTAACTTCTTTGGGGACCCCCGGAAGGCAAAATATGATCTTCCCGTCATCCAGCTGTATCCCAAATCCCGAAGCGCTGCCTACTCTTGGTTTTATGGGAAAGGAATTTTCAGGAATAAATGATTGGCGCAGCAGTCTCTGGTGTATTTTTTTATTTTTTGTTCTTTTAATAAATTTAAGACTGCTCTGGTCAAGACTTTTATTTCTTACCAATTTAAGGTTTAAAATTGAAGCTACTGCTTCCCTAGTAATATCATCATCGGTAGGCCCCAGCCCACCGCTTATTATTATAAGATCACTGTTTTCCAGGCTCTGTTTTAATACTTTTGATATATCATCAGTCTTGTCCCCGACAGTAAACATAAACCTGCACTCTATTCCCAGATCAGTCATTCTCTCTGCTATATACTTGGAATTTCTATTTAATATCAGACCAAGATTTAATTCAGTTCCTATACTTATTATTGAACAATTCATATCGGGGGAAAATATTAACCTTCTTTTTCTTCTAAAATTTTTAACAGATCAGCCTTGGATATCAGCACTTCTCTCGGCTTACTGCCGTCATAACTGCTTACCAGATCTCTGCTCTCCATTTGATCAATTATCCTTGCCGCTCTTGAGTATCCTACCCTCAGCCTTCTCTGAAGCAGCGATGCTGATGCATGTCCGAAATCCACCACTACCCTCAAGGCTTCATAAAACAACTCATCTTCTTCAAGTAAATCCTTATCCTTATCGCTTATTCTTTTTGAGATCTCAAAACTATACTCAGGCTGTCCGATATTTCTTATATATCCGGTGATCATCTCAGTCTCTTTCGATGTCACAAAAGCTCCCTGAACCCTTTCAGGCCTGTTTAGATAGTACGGCAAATACAGCATATCGCCTCTTCCTACCAGTTTTTCTGCTCCGCTACAATCCAAAATTACTCTGGAATCAACATTAGAAGAAACCATAAATGCTATCCTTGAGGGTATATTTGCTTTGATCAAACCCGTTATTATATTAACCGAAGGTCTCTGTGTTGATATTATAAGATGTATTCCCACTGCCCTTCCCATCTGAGCTATCCTGCAGATACTATCCTCTACCTCTGAAGCTGCCACCATCATCAGATCAGCCAGCTCATCTATGAAAACCAGGACATAGGGCATAGGCTTAAAATCTTCTTCCTTATTAGAATTTCTCTTTGCCTCAATATTATACCTTTCCAGAGATTTAAAATTCCTGTCTACCAATATCTTAAACCTCTTCTCCATCTCCTCTACCGCCCATGCAAGTGCTGAGGAAGCCTTTTTGGGATTGATTATGACCGGACAGAGTAAATGCGGTATCCCATTATAGATACTCAGTTCCACCATCTTGGGATCTATCATTATAAATCTGGTCTCATCAGGTCTTACCTTCATAAGAAGAGAACTTATAATACTATTAAGACAGGAACTTTTACCTGAATTGGTGGCTCCGGCAATCAGGATATGAGGCATCTTTGATACGTCCATATAAATGATTTTTCCCGAAAGATTTTTACCCAGCGGGACATTCAATAAATTATCAGTCAGGTTCCTATCTTCATCGGAATAAATATCCCCCAGAGTCACAATTCTTCTTATACTGTTTGGTACTTCAATACCTATTGCAGATCTTCCTGGTATGGGGGTAAGAATCCTTAGATCAGGCGAGCCCATGGCAACACAAAAGTCATCTTCAAGGCTGAGTAGCCTCTGTACTTTTACTCCCGGCGAAAGTTTCAACTCATAAAGAGTGACAGTAGGCCCGCTTACCACCCTGTCTATATTAACATCTAATTTAAAATCATTAAATAACCTGTTAAGAGTATAAACTCTTTCCTTGACACTTTTTTTGTGAAGTTTTGAAGGCAGATTTCTGGATTTTTTTAATAAATTTAGAGGAGGCAGCCTATAATTTTCCCCAATATCAACGCCTTTTGTCAGAGGCATTCTTAACTGATTGTGGTCGGTAACCGGTATACCGGTCTTTTCCATATCTTTATCCTTTGTCTCAGCCTGTTCAAGTATCCTATCAATATCTTCCATCACTTCAGCTTCTTTGGAATCAATTTTTTGATGCTTTCCATAAATCTTCTGTACCGCTACCTCTTTTTTCCCCAATGCTTCATATTCATCGCCGTTATTTTTCTCTCCAACTAAATCAATCCTGGGTCTAAACCTGAAGTCTTTAATCAAATGTATTAGCTTTCTTCCAATATCAATCAATGATATTTTGGTGATTATTAAAATAGACACTATTATTAATACACTCAATACTATTAGTGCACCTACACCGCTCAAAAGCTTCGACAGGCCATAATAAATCCCTGCTCCTGTAATTCCTCCCCTTGCTTTTACTAAAACCTCGTCAAAGATATTTGTATAGTTAAAGTCATTGCTTATAATCCCAAGTATAGAGAAAAACAGCAGAAAAAACCCCCATCCAAAACTTGAGGGCAGAAGTCTTATTCTCCTCAGAAAGAAGCTAAAACCCCATATTAGAAGTATAAAGGGAATTAAAAACCTTCCCACTCCAAAGGCAAAAGATAAAAAGTTATTTATGTATATATTTACAAAACCGGATCCTGAAAAACCATATACGCTGATAAATAAAAGTACCGAAATAGTCATTATTATAATCCCGTAAATTTCAGCCCTTCTCTTAACATATCTTTTTTTACTTCCTGAATATCCTATGTTTGAGCTATTCTTCTTGATTGTTTTTTTTCGACTGTATTTTCTTCTTGCCATTTTTATTTACCATCTCTAAAGCAGATTCCTTTCGGAACTTTTACCCTTTTATAAACCCTCGTTTTCTTCTATTCTATCAATTTATGTCTTTTTAAAATCTCCTTAAAAGAAGCAAGTTTATCATCTTCCATTGGGCATAGCGGAAGCCTGCAGGGACCTACATCTAACCCCATTAAATTTAATGCCTTCTTAATAGGTATTGGATTTGTTGATAAAAAGATACCGTAAAATATATCCAAAAAATCCCGGTGTATCCTTGCCGCATTCATAAAATCTCCTGCCTTAAAACTATCTATCATCTCTTTTATTTCACTGCCTATAATATGAGAAGCTACACTTATAGCTCCATATCCTCCCATCGATAGTATGGGAAGCGTATCACCATCATTTCCGCTGTATATTATGAAATCATCATCCGTATCTCTGATTATTTCCGCAATCTGCTTAATGTTACTGCTGGCCTCTTTTACTCCGCAGATATTATCTATTTTTGACAGTTCCACACAGGTTTTGGATTCCATATTAGAAGATGTTCTTGATGGCACGTTATATAATATTACTGGGATTTTTACCTCACCTGCAATTTTTTCAAAATGCTTAAAAATACCCAGCTGGGAGGGTTTGTTATAATATGGTACGGTAAGCAGAACGCAGTCAACTCCTATTCTTTCCGCTTCTTTAGATAATTCTAAAGAATGCGCGGTATCATTTGAGCCCGTTCCGGCAACGATTTTAACCTTTTTTCCGAAATTAGCCTTGGCAAATTTGAAGAGCTCTATCTTCTCATTATCATCAAGGGTCGCGCATTCTCCTGTGGAACCTGACAGTAAAATCCCGTCACTTCCCTTATCGATTATATGATCCATTAACTTACTGCATGAATCAAAATTTACCTTATTTTCTTTATCAAACGGCGTTACCATTGCAGTTATTAATCCACCTAAATTTATCATACAAACCTCCCGAAACGTAAGATTGCAAATACCATGTTTCTGCTTATTAAATCCTTACTTTACCACTTATAAAATACAACATCTGCTGCAGCAAAACAACTGCCAAAAACATATCGGTATTACTTTCAAGGCGAATTCCTAAAAACGGAACCATTAGATTTTTATTAACTTTTCCAGTCCATATGTATAACTGGGAATCTTATCTATATTTCTTATAGCAAGAATTACACCGGGATAAAAAGATGTTCTGTCCAGACTATCATGTCTTATTGAAAGAGTCTGCCCCCTTGTACCGAAAATGACATTCTGGTGTGCCAGCAGTCCCGGCATTCTCACGCTGTGAATATGGATTCCGTCTGTAAAGCATCCCCTGGAGCATTCCAGGTTTTCTTTTTCACCCTCTTCAAGTCTTTTTTTCTTATAATTTTTACCAAGGCTAATCTGCTCTGCAGTAAGTATGGATGTACCGGAAGGAGCATCTTTCTTTTTATCATGATGCAATTCAATTATTTCACAGCTGTCAAAATATTTTGCTATTATCTTTGATACGGCAATCATAATCACAGCTCCGATTGAAAAATTGGGAACAATAAGAGTTTTACTTTTTGATTTTAATGCTTTCTTTTCGATACCCGCAAGATCCTCTTTTGAAATCCCGGTCGTTCCTACTATTATATTTATATCGTTATCGATAGACCAGTGAATGGTCTTTTTTGCTGCATCAGCATTGGTAAAATCAATAACAATATCAGGTTTTAATTTTTCAACCTCTTGATAAGAATTTAAGATCTTATGACCTGTTTTTCCACCGGTTAAAAATCCCCCTATGTCCATACCTACATTTTTAATATCAAATCCACCCACCAGATCTATATCTTTTTCCTTTATCAGCTCTCTGGAAATAGATTCTCCCATTTTCCCGCATATTCCGAAAATGACTATTTTTTTCATTTTAACCTGCCTTTATCTGATTTTCTCAATATTACCGTACTCATCCTGTCCGGTTTAAAATATTTATCTACGACCATATTAAGATCACTTCTCTTTACTTTATCTATTTTCTTTAATATCTGATCAATAGTCAAAATTTTTTTATTAAATAATAGACCCTTTCCCATCCTGAACATTCTTGAACTAATATTTTCCACGCTCAGTACTATATTACCCTTTAAATTTTCCCTGGCCCTTTCAAGTTCAACTTCCTTTACCCCGTTCCTGCTGATATCGGATATCTCGTTTTTAATAAGCTTTAGGATCATATCGGTACTCCTAATCGAAGAAGCAGCATATATAAATACCAATCCTGTATCCATATACTGTGTATTGCTACTATAAACTGAATAAGCCAGGCCCTTTTCTTCCCTTATTTTTTGAAACAATCTGCTACTCATACTTCCGCCAAGCAAAATAGTAAACAATGATAGCGGATATTTATTATCATCATCTCTCCTGCATCCAGGTCCTCCCAGGCAAAGATGTGCCGACTTTGTCTTTATACTGTATACTTTTTTTACCCTGATGCTGTCCGGAACTTTTTGTCCTGTAAAATCATCACTTATTTTTCTTTTTTCCATTTTACCGATATTTTCTTTGACTCTGTCCACCAGATCCTTATGCTTTATATTGCCCGCAGCTGAGATGACTGCATTGTTTATATCAAACTTTTTTTTAAAATAGCTCAGTATGTCGGATCTTTTAATATTCCGCAGCGATTTTCTGGTACCCAGTATGGGAATGCTCAAAGGATGCTTGCCAAATACCACCTTATAAAAATAATTCATTATATTGTCCGATGGATTATCTTCAACTATTTTGATCTCTTCCAGTATGACCTTCTTTTCAGTCTTTATATGCTGCAGCAAAAAAGAGGGGTTTAACAGGATATCAAATAATAATTCTATGCATTTTTCAAGGTGTGTATCTATAAAATCAGCATATACACAGCAATTTTCCTTATCTGTGAAAGCATTAAATTCAGCCCCCATGGTATCAAATTCAACAGCTATATCCCTGTAACTTCTCTTTTTTGTACCTTTAAAAAGAAGATGCTCTATAAGGTGAGAAACACCGTTGATTTCATTATTCTCATTTCTGGAGCCTGCAGGAAGCCAGAAACCCAGAGATATTGATCTAAAATGAGGGATATATTCACTGATGATTCTTATTCCACTGTTTAACTCAGTTATTTCATAACTGTCAAATTTTAAACTGCTTGCTGAAACAATCTTACCGTCTACCTCGCTAATAAAAGATTCAGATATCAGTCCTGATAAGGCCTATTTTTTTGGTCCTGGGATCAATATTACTTACCTTGACCATTATTTTATCACCTATCTTTAAATAATCCTTAACGTCTTTTATCCTCTCATTTGATACCTTTGATATGTGAAGAAGCCCGTCTACTCCCGGGATCAGATTTATAAAAGCTCCGTAATTAGTTATTCCTACCACAGTCCCCAAGAATTCTTCTCCTTGCTTTATATCTTCAATACCTTTAAGCATTCCTTCAATTTTTTTTCTGGCCATCTCACTATTTTCATCGTTGGAAGAGATTATGGAAACCATCCCTTCCCCGTTGTAATCACTTATATCAATTTCCTCCAGATCGAATTCTTCTTTTATACTTTTAACATTCTTTCCTCCCGGACCGATAATCTCTCCGATCTTTTCTTTCGGGATTTTAAAAGTAGTAATCCTTGGTGCAGACTTGGACAGACTTTCTCTGGGCTGCGGGATGACCTCTAACATTTTATCAAGTATGAATAATCTTCCTTCCCGTGCCTTTTCTAATGCCTGTTTTATGATATTAATATCAATACCCTTTATTTTCATATCCATCTGCAGCGCGGTTATGCCGTTTTTTGTCCCCGCAACTTTAAAGTCCATATCACCGTAAAAGTCCTCTATTCCCTGTATGTCTTTTAATATTACAAACCTGCCATCTTTTTTCTCTTCTTTTATCATACCCATTGCAATACCTGAAACAGGATTCATTATAGGAACACCTGCATCCATCAGAGCCAGGGTACTTCCGCATACGCTGGCCATTGAAGTAGAGCCATTGGACTCCAATATCTCGGACACCAGTCTCAACGCATATGGAAATTTTTCTTCATCGGGGATCATGGGTCTCAAAGCTTTTTCAGCCAGAGCTCCGTGGCCTATCTCCCTTCTCCTTGGCCCTCTGAGCGGCCGGGTCTCGCCTGTGCTGTAAGGCGGGAAATTATAATGATGTATATATCTTTTAAATTCTTCTTTTCCCAAACTGTCTATTTTCTGTGCTTCTTTTATTGTACCCAGAGCTAGTATAGTCAGAGCCTGTGTCTTTCCTCGGGTAAAAAGACCGACCCCGTGTGTCGTCTCCGGAAACAGGCCTACTTCACAACTTATCTCTCTTACTTCATCAAGCCCTCTTCCGTCAGTACGTACCTCTTTCTCCAGGATCATTTTTCTTACTAGTTCTCTTTCAAGCTCCTTAAAACTTACCTTAATACTTTCTCCATCCTCAGGAAATTCCGTCTCCAGCTGCTTGTATACCTCATCTTTTATTAACGAAACATTATCCTGAAAATATCCTTTCTGGGTATTTTCAAGCAGGATCTTCTTTTTATTATCAGCCGACAATTTCAAAATATCGTTCAAAACTTTCTGTATTTTCTTTTCCGCCAGCTTCCTTACTCTTTTTCCAACATTCTCATCTAATTCAAATCTTGAAATATCCTCCCTCTTTTTACTGGTATTCTTTTTTATAAACTCCTTTTGAAATCTTACAATTTGCTTTATTTCATTATGTGCTCTTTCTATAGCTTCTAATACTACTTCCTCAGGAGCTTCTTTGCCTGCAGCCTCTACCATCAGTATTGCTTCTTCCGTACCCGCCACTATTATATCTACAACACTTTCTTCAATTTCACTGTATACCGGATTTACTATCCATTTATCACCTGCTTTACCTATACGCACTGCACCTACGGGATCATTAAACGGTATATCGGACATACACAAAGCCATTGAAGCCCCGTTTATTACCGAGATATCATAAGGATTTGTCTGGTCAAAAGAAAGAACCGTAGCGATTATCTGGACTTCGTTTCTTATATTTTCGTCAAAAAGTGGCCTTAAGGGCCTGTCAGTCAATCTCGCATTTAAAACTGCCTTATCACTTGCTCTTCCTTCTCTTTTAAAAAACCCCCCGGGTATTTTACCTGCAGCATACATCCTCTCTTCAACGTCCACTACCAGGGGAAAATAGTCTTTGCTGTCTGATGCCTCCTTACCCATTACCGTAGTCAATAAAACTCCATTTCCACCGAACTTGACCAGGACTGAATTAGCCTGCCTTGCTATCTTGCCGATGGAGAACGACATTAATTTTCCGCCAATATCAACTTCATATTTTCTTTCCATATATTTATTACAATCTCCTTTAAGTTTTTAAAATGAATAAAAATAGATCGGGTTAAGAGTTTTACTTTCTTAAACCCAGTTCTTTTATGATATTTTTATACCTGCCTATATCATTATTTTTCAAATATTCCAGGAGCCTTTTCCTTTTTCCTACCATAATAACCAGGCCCCTTCTAGAATGATGGTCCTTTTTATTTATTTTAAGATGTTCATTTAACTTATTAATCTTTTTTGTAAGAATAGCTATTTGAACTTCGGAAGAACCTGTATCATTTTCATTAATTTTAAATTTTTCAATAACTTTTTGCTTCTCTTCCTTTACCAAAGTCAACTTTCTTCACCCCCTCGAAAATGTTCGTACTATAATTTATCACAACTGTATTCTAATTACAATTTAATCAAATCCTTATATCTAACATTTCAGCAGCGATTAATATTAAAGTATTTATAAGCATACTGCAAGTCAATTTTCATCTGTTTTATCAGCTTATCCTCATCCTTGAACCAGATTTCATCTCTCAGTCTTTCTAAAAAAATGATCTTAATCTTCTTTCCGTATAAATCTTTTTCAAAGTTGATTATAAAAGTCTCTACCCACCTCTTCGCATCCTTAAAAGTAGGGTTGTCTCCTATATTTATCACAGCAGGGAACAGTTTATCTTCAATGCTGACTATCTTTACCTTACCCAGGTAAACCCCGTCTTTGGGAGTAATGAAAATTCGGGAGATGTTTATATTCGCAGTAGGAAATCCAAGCTTCCTGCCCCTTCCGGCTCCTTTGATCACAGTTCCCTCCACCTGAGGGTCTCTTCCCAGCAGATTCCTAATTTTTTTAATATCTCCACGGGAATAATACTTTCTTATATTGGTGCTTGATGCTATTTCCCCCCTTATTTTAAGAAGCGGTACTGAATCCACTATGACATTAAGAGGTCTAAAGAATCTCTTTAAAAATCTGACATCACCTTCTGCATTAAAACCAAAACGAAATCCCTTTCCCACCAGGATCTCTGTTATATGAAGTTTTTTTATTAATATATATCTGCAGAACTTCTCCGGTTTCATCTTCAGGAAATCCGGACTAAAATCAGCAGTTACAATATAATCTACTCCAAGGTCTCCGATAATTTTTATTTTTTCTCTGAAGGGAATAATAAGTTTCTTGTACATTTTGTTCTTTATTACATTTATAGGCGGCTGGTTAAAAGTAAGTACTATACTGGAACCTTTTATTTTCCTGGCTCTATTTACGCAGGTCTCAATGATCTCCCTGTGCCCCAGATGGACTCCATCAAAAAAACCTATTACTATAATTGGTTTTTTATCATCAAAATATCTGTTGTCTATATTTTTAAGTTCTAATATTTCCGGCAATTCAATCCTCTGTCATTCATAATGACCTTTTTTTATTCTATAGTATTTTCTGGCTGTCAAAGACTATTCTGCTTCCAGTCAGAGCTATCCCTTTTTGTTTGATATCCAGAAGCGCGTCTCCTTTTAAGACTCTGTGTACAGCCAAAAGATTGCTGCTGCTGTCTTTTATATTTACCAGAGTCCCCTTTTTAAGTACTATCCCGTCTTTAATCTTTTCAGGCTGTAACATCTCACTTTTGATCTGATGGCCGCTTAATATATTTTTCCTGTATTTGTCCTTTATATAAAGGCTGGGACTTTCCTCCAGCATTCTTTCTATGGATATCAGATAAGTGCTGGATTTAAAATCGCTTCTGGTTATTTTTCTTCCAGTAAAATCTTTTACAGAAATACTGCTTTTTATATCGAATTCTCCTATCTTTGTCCTTTTCAGCCCCTTAACCGATGCACCGCAGCCCAGCATCTCTCCGATCTCATAGGCCAGGGATCTAATGTAAGTACCTGAACCACATTCTACTTTTATAGTCAGCAAATCCTCCTCTGAGGAAACAAGTTTAATATCATAAATATTTACCATCCTTGGTCTCAGTTCTACTTTTACACCTTTTCTTGCAAAATCATATGAGGGCCTGCCTCTAAATTTTAAAGCTGAGTATGCGGGCGGCATCTGCATTTTTTCTCCAATAAGTTTCTTTAAAGTACTGCGTATTTCAACAATATTGATTTTCCCCAGCTTATTTTTTTCTAGTATTTTCCCGTCAAGGTCCCAGGTGTCAGTGATAACTCCAAGTTTTATTTCTGCAGTATATTCTTTTTTAAAACCTAAAAAATAATGGAATAATTTAGTAGCCTTGTTTATTAAAATGACCAGTAGACCACCTGCTATGGGGTCAAGTGTGCCTGCGTGGCCGATTTTATCTAAAAAAAAACTTTTTTAATCTCCCTTATGATATCATAAGATATTACACCCGGCAGCTTGTTTATCAGTATTATCCCATTAAAATTCTCGAGCAAATAAGATCTGCTGTTCATACTATTCATAGTTTTAAATATTATCTTTAACTGCTTTTATCAGATTATTAATTACCCTCTTCAAACTTCCCCTATCTGAGTAACCAGCCGCCATCCTGTGGCCGCCACCTCCGAATTTACCGGTAACTTTAAATAGATCAACATCGCTGTCAGAGGTACGGAGGCTTATCTTAAAAATGTTCTTACCGGTCTGTTTTATTAATGCCGCGACTTTCACCTTCTCCTTGCTTCTGAGCATGGTGATTATCCCGTCCTGAGCGGAAAACGGCAGGTTTAGCTTTTTAAAATCATTTTCCAGTATATATGAATATATCAAACCGGAAGACTCTATATAATTGATCCTATCAAAAACAAGCTTAATCAATTTAAACCTTGCCAGGGGCTCATTCTCATAAATATATTTATGTATTTTAGAAGGAGAAATATCAAACTTTAGCAGTTTACTTACTATTCTGTGAACGTCATGGCTTGTGTTGCTGTATTGAAATTTACCGGTATCCGTTAATATCCCGACATATATCCCCAGTACCATCTTGTGATTTAAGAATTTTTTATAATGTTTTTCTACTATTTTGTATATAATCTCAGCAGTCGCAGAACTCCTGCTTTCCACTAGATTCAAATCACCAAAATTGGTGTTTTTCTTGTGGTGGTCTATATTTATTATAAATTTAACATTTTTTTTAAGTTCCTTAAAATCTATATTCATTCTATTTTCATCAGCACAGTCCAGACAAAAACAGATATACTCTCTGGTTGAAAGATCGATTTCTTCCATACTTGTTTTTATCTTATCAAGGTCGGGCAGGAAACTATACTGGTAAGGCAATTCACTGTTGCATAAAGATGTAACATCCTTTTTTAACTGCGATAAAAGCTGATATAAAGCTACTTGCGAACCCAGTGAATCACCATCGGGATAATCATGTGTTATGATTAAAAATTTCTTATTCTCTTTTATTATTTTTGCGATTTTATCGTACAGTTTATTCTTATCCAATTAATTACCTTTTTAATCCCGGTTACCTTTATCCAGACTATCAATTATATTTGATATTCTCATACCTTCATCAATAGACTTGTCATATAAAAATCTTATATTGGGTATATTTTTAAGTCTTAATTTTTTAGGCAGATTTCTCTTGATAAAGCCGCAGCAGTTATCAAGGACTTTCAAGCTTCTTGAGATTTCTTCATCATCACCCATTACACTAACGAAAACATCTAGCCATTTATAATCCGAAGATAATTTAGTATCAGTGATAGTTATAAATCCTATTCTGGGATCTTTTATCTTGTTATTAATAATGAAGCTTATTTCTCTCTTCAAGTCTATCTCAACTTTTCTGATTCTACCCACTTTTATCACAACCGCAATATGTTATTTTATCACATAAAATTCCAGTACATCACCCTTAGCCAGCTCCTGATATTCTTCCAGCTTTATACCGCATTCATAGCCCGAAGCAACTTTTTTGACATCTTCCTTAAATCTGTGAAGAGTTGCAACCCTGCCTTCATGAATAACTTTTCCATCCCTTATAACATTTACCAGATCGCCTCTTTCAACCTCACCTTCCAGGACGTATGAACCTGCAACCACCCCTATCTTAGGCAGTTTAAATATCTCTCTTACTTCAGCTTTACCCTTATCGATTCTTTTTACTTCCGGCTCAAGCATGCCCTTAAAGGCAAGCTTGATGTCATCAATCAATTTATAAATCACATCATAGGTCCTGACTTCTACTTTCTCCTTTTTGTGCAGCTTATCCGCTTTCTGGGTGGGTACCACTCTAAAACCGACCACAATTGCATTTGAAGCTGCTGCCAGCATTACATCACTGTCGGTTATGGCTCCAATGGCTTTATGTATAATATTTATTTTTATCTTTTCTTCCTCTATCTGGTTTAATGATTTTTCTACCGCATCAAGTGTTCCATCTGATTCCGCTTTTAAAATTATTTTTAATTTCTTTAGTTCTGTTTCCTTGGACATCTCAAAAAGCTCTTCCAGACTCATATCTTTTCTGGATTCAGCAATCATCGTCATCTTTCTATCATAATTTTTTCTACCCAAGAGTTCTTTTGCTGCTTTTTCACCCTTGACTATAAAAAGTTTATCCCCCGCTTTCGGCACAGAAGAAAAACCTGTTATCTCAACCGGCTGTGATAAAACAGCCTTCCTTATATTTCTGCCGTTTTCATCCCTGATGGATCTTATTCTTCCCAATGAGTTACCTGTAATAAAGGAGTCTCCTACTTTTAATGTTCCCCTTTTTATAACAACAGTACCTACAGGACCAAGACCCTTATCTAGTCTTGACTCAATTATGATCCCTGCACCTTCGGATTCAGGATTGCCTTTTATTTCATTCATGTCTGTCACCAGCAGTATCATCTCCAGAAGTTCATCCAGGTTGGTCCTCTTTTTAGCAGAGATCTCCACACAAACTGTATCTCCGCCCCACTCTTCCGTTACCAGATTATGCTCGGTAAGACCCTTCTTTATCTTTTCAGGATTTGAATTAGGCAGGTCTATTTTGTTGATGGCGATTATAATAGGCACACCGGCATCCTTGGCATGGTCTATTGCTTCTACCGTCTGCGGCATAATCCCGTCATCGGCTGCAACCACGATCACTACAATATCGGTGACCCTGGCTCCCCTTGCCCTTATGGAAGTGAATGCTTCATGGCCAGGTGTATCTATAAAGGTTATCTTTTTTTCCTTATAATCAACCTGATAAGCGCCTATACGCTGAGTTATTCCTCCTACCTCGCTGACCGCTACACTTGTCTCTCTTATTGCGTCAAGCAGCGTCGTCTTTCCATGGTCTACGTGACCCATCACAGTCACAATCGGTGGCCTGGGCTTCAGGTCTTTTTCATCATCCTTGTAAACTTCATCCAGTTTTTCTTCAAAACCTACAATGTGGTATTTAAAGTTATATTCGTGGGATAGATATTCTATTAGATCCTTACTTAAAGACTGATTGATATTAATAGCTTCACCCATATCAAACAGCATTTTTATCATTTCATTTGAAGGGATACTGATATTTTCCGACAATTCTTTTATGGTTATGCCTTCAGAAATCTCAATTACTTTCTTTATCTCCGTCCTCTTCTTTACTTTTTCTTTAAGGCCGGCCTGTTCCTCTTTTAGTACTCTGGCGGCCTTTTCCTTCCTGAGAGGAGCAGCTTTCCTCTTCTGAATTAATTTTACTCTCAGTCTTCCTTCTTTTTCTTCTTTATCAAGTTCCTTGTCAATTACACTCTTGATGCTTATTCTCTTTGCTTCTTCCCAATCCAGTTTTGTCTTGGGCTGCTTCAGAGTCTCTTCGGCCCGGGCACCTTTTATATCTTTTTTGGCTTTTACAGATTCTTTTTTTTCTACCTTTTTAGTCTTTGCTGCAGCTTTATCTTTTGTCTTTGGCGAAGCCTTTTTTTCAGCCTTTGCCTTTTCTTTACCGGTTTCTGTTTTGATACTGCTTTTTACTTCTGCTTTTGATTTCTTGATCTCTTTAGCTTTACCCCTGGCTGGAGATTTAGATTTAAGCTTAGCCTTAGTTTTGACCTCGGTCTCTTCCTTTAACTCAGCTTTCTTTACTTTTTTTTCTCTTTTTTTACTTTCTTTCTTTTTATCGTCCATAGTTTATTAAGTCATATATAAAAAATATAATCCTTTATTTATTACTCTCTTTATCTTCCTCTTTGGTTTTGATCCTTTCTTCCCTTGCCTCATCAAGCTCTTCCTCAAACTGTTCCCCGCTTTTTATATCAACTTTCCACCCAGTCAGTTTTGCAGCCAGTCTGGCATTCTGGCCTTCCCTTCCTATGGCCAGTGAAAGCTGGTCATTTGAGACCACGACCAGTGCAAACTTCTTTTCTTCATCGGTCAAAACCTTAAGGACCCTTGCAGGGCTTAATGCATTTTTAATAAATGTCACTATGTCATCACTGTATTCTACTATATCTATTTTTTCCCCTCCCAGTTCATCAACAACCATCTTGACTCTGGAGCCTTTGGGGCCGACACATGCACCTACGGGGTCTATATTTTTTTCATTTGAGCTGACAGCTATCTTTGTTCTGTACCCTGCTTCCCTGGCGATACTTCTTATTTCTACTATGCCCTCATAAATCTCGGGTACTTCCAGTTCAAAAAGTTTCCTTATAAGTCCGGTATGAGTCCTGGATACTATCACCTGGGGTCCTTTTGTGGTTTTTCTTACATCTGAAATATAGCACTTTATCCTCTCCCCATGCTTGTATCTCTCCCTGGGGACCTGCTCGTACGGCGGGAGAAGTGCCTCTACCTTACCCAGATCTACCAGAGTAAACCTGGCATCGCTCTGCTGGACTATCCCGGTCACGAGATCCCCTACTCTGTCCTTAAACTCATCATACATTATCTCCCGCTCTGCTTCCTTGATCTTCTGTCTTATAACCTGCTTTGCTGTCTGAGCGGCTATCCTTCCAAAATTATCTGGGGTCACCTCTACTTCTTTTTTTTCTTCTTCTTCTTTTTCTTCTTCCCCTTCAGACTCTTCTGATTCCAGGATCTTAAATATTTTTATCTCTCCGGTTTTTTTATCTATATCAACACGGCAATCATATTCCACCTGATAATTTTTTTTATAGGCTGAAACAAAAGCCATCTTTAAAGCCTCTATCAATGTATCTATATTTATACCTTTTTCTCTTTCAAGCTCTGCTAGTGCTGTCATTAATTTCTTATTCAACCTTATCACCTGTTTTCACTAGAATTAAAACTAAAAAAAAGTGGGGCATCCCCACTATTTTTTAAGACTATTCCCATTAAAATTTGCTTAAGAGTATATCACAAAACAAAAAAAATACAATTGCCAGCTATATACTCCAATAATACTATTAATACAAATTTGTTAATAAGATAGTGAAAGATTTGTAAAAGAAGCCAAGGAAACAATATTTATTTTCCCTACCTATAAATACCTATAACCCATTAAATTTTCATTATACAAGAATCTCTAGTTTAAGGACCAAAATATACAGGGTAATATATTGGAGGCTCCCAAACTGATTGTCCTCTTATTACTATACTATCATCTACTTCGTATGCTAATGCCCTCCTAATTAATACATAATAACCACTTTCTGCATCACCGCACAATTGAGCCCAAAAAATACCTTCTAAATCCATTGTAGTCTGAACGTATTGGGGATAGGCCAGAGGTTCTATACCTCTTAAATAGTGATAAGTTCCATCATTGTCTATTATTTCTGTCATTAATCTTAAATTGCGAAATGAATCAGGTTTATACCACCAATATTGTCCATGATAGTAATCAATATCATCGAAATTATAACAATATTGATAATACGTCGTCCCCATGTGAACAAAAGCAATATTAGCACTCCACTTTAAAATTCTACCACAACGCATAACATATACACTATTATATCCATGTAACTCTGAAAACTTAGGGGGATATTGAGACCACTCATGTTCAGTGCCTTCCTCTGAATAATTCAATACCCAGACTTGTCCGTTTATAGTTATTGTTAAAAGGCCCTCCAGTTCTACTATTTCAAAAGGACCAAGTCTAACATAGCCGCAATCATTACATTCTGTATCACTCTCATCTGTCCATTCATGTGTAATATCTAAAACTTCATAAGAGTAACCACAATCACTGCATGTATAAACTTCCTTCTTGCATATCTCTTCTGTTCCTACAACCACCAATTCTGACGTAAATGAGTGTTCTTTAAAAAAATATCCTCCGCTATGGGAATAAATCTGACTACAATATTCATCATCTGCAGCCATAATTGTCTCAAAATTTTCTGTACATATTTCCATACCCTGGATATCACTTTCTGTTATTTCTTCCGTGCCACTTTTAATTTTTCCAGTTTCTTCGTTTATTTTAAAACTCTCATACATTATCTGACCAGTATCCTCTGCATGACCCAGTCCAAAAATGTGTCCTATTTCATGTGCTATGATATTTCTTTTAGTTTCAATATCATAGCGGTATGTACCATCATCATTTCTTTCTTCGAATCTTGCCACATTAATATAAAGAGTCCATTCCGTAATAAGGTAATCTGTATCAGGGTCTGAAATCCATTTAACTCTTGTTCTAGCAGGACTACGTTTATAAGGGTAATCTACTAATTGTATAGTTCCCATTCCACCACTTTCTAAATCTTCCATATCTATTATCTGGTAATCATTATTACCTGATATCTCTTTCCCTTTATCAACCCACATAGCTTCTGCACTCTCGATTAAATCTTCATAAGAATCTGGTTCTATCTCTACTCCTTCATAATATACACTCTGATCAGAAAAACTATACGATGTATATTCTGAACCCATGTGACGATTGTTTTTATCTGGATGCAATTTAAAACCTGCATCATCTTCTGGTTCATAACCTGTATAATCATAACCTATACTAAATATACAAATTATAAATATAATTAAAACCGCAAGTATTAACTTTATTTTTTTATTTACCGCCATGTCTTAGCTTTCTCCCTTCTTCACTAAGATAAGGTCCTCAAGCTCCTGTTCAAATTCTTCGCCCTTTACATATACTGTAGTCTTAAAAATATATCCATCCTCTCTTGTAAACTCTTCCTCTGCATTTCCTGTTAAGGACTCTAAGATTTCATCAACATAGTATTTTCCACTCTCCACAAGAATTATTGACGGCCAGTGGTCTACGGTGGCATAATCAAAATACTCTGTAAAATCTGTTGTACCAGTATCAATTGACTTTTGTGTAAGAACTATATAGTGCTTATCTTCTTCCATCTCTATAGTGCCCTCAATCCAATCATTTGAACAGCTTGCATTTGCAACTTTTATTACATCGCCAACTTCTAAAGAAGAATCTTCCGAATAATAGATTTCTTCTACCTCAAAAGTAAAAACATCCATATAAAATATATAATGAAGTTCCCCACCTATATATTCTTCAATGGCAATCTCTACAGCATCAATTACTGCCCCTTTGAATATAAATTCTGAGTAGTTAAAAATCGTATCCTCACCAATAATCTCCGTTAATCCCCCTACAACATTATGCGGCTCTTTTTCTTCTACTTCTACACTTCTTGTATATGTACCTTCATCAAAAATACTACAACCAGATATGACTAATGCTATAAAACCAATAAGTATAAAAATCAGTATTTTCTTAGACATAAGCATGTACTCCTTATATCAAATTAACAAATTATTATGAATTGCCTCTTTTATGATGTGCTTTAAAATTTGTAAAATTAGTTTGTTATACTACTATTATGAAATTATTAAAATAATGTGATTTATTTATTATATATAAACCATAAGTATTTATCAATTATCTTTTTAATTTATACACTTAAATGTTTAGTTTTGGCTTCAAGTAACAATTATTAAAAAATCACTTATATCTACCCATAACTCTGAAGCAATTCCTTAAGACTGGTATACCTCTTCTCAACTATATTCCTGTTTACTGCAATTCCTATGGCTTTCTTGCTCCCCACCAGTATTGCAAGCTCCCTGGCCCTGCTTATTGCAGTGTAAAGCAGATTTCTCTGCAGCAGCATGTAATGTGAAGTCAGAATGGGGATTATGGTGCACTTGAATTCTGAGCCCTGGGATTTATGGATTGATATGGCATAGGAAAGGCTTATCTCATCCAGCTCATAAAAATCATAGCTTACTGTCCTTCCGTCAAAGTCTACCTTTATTTCCTCCATCTCAAAATCTATGCCGCTTACAAAACCTATATCACCGTTATAGACATCTTTTTCGTAATTGTTTTTAAGCTGTATTACCTTATCATTCACTCCGTATTTGGTGATCCCCCTCATCACTTTTCGGCTGTCGGGATTTAAGATATCCTGGATCTTGGAATTCAGATTGTTGACTCCCACTGTTCCCTTGTTTGTAGGTACCAGTACCTGTACATCATGCAGGGGGTCGTAGTGAAAACTTTTAGGTATCCTCCCTGTCAGCAGGTTTATTATAAGGGTAACTACTTCCTCCGGTTCATTTTTTTCAATGAAGAAAAAATCATTATTTCTCGGCTTTCCTATATATGGAAACTGGCCGTCCCTTACCTTGTGGGCATTGTATATGATAAGGCTTTCACCCTCCTGCCGGTATATTTTTTTTAGCTCTACTACAGGTACTGCACCGGAGTCTATGATGTCGCTTAATACATTTCCTGCACCCACCGAGGGCAGCTGGTCCACATCACCAACAAATATGATACAGGTAGATGGTTTTACGGCAGAAAGCAGATTTCTCATAAGCCTTATATCCAGCATTGAAGCTTCGTCTATTATGACTACATCCGCATCAAAGGGGTTCTTTTCATTTTTCAAAAACTTGTTTAATTTCGGATTATAATTAAGGAGCCTGTGTATGGTCCTGGCATCCCTGCCGGTAGTCTCGCAAAGCCTTTTTGAAGCCCTTCCCGTAGGAGCCCCCAGAAGTATCTTTTTATTTTCTCTCTTTAGGATTTTAATGACAAAATCAAGTATGGTGCTCTTACCGGTACCAGGGCTTCCGGTTATAATAAGTACTTTTTCTGTTACCGCCTTTCTTACAGCTTCCATCTGAGTACTGTCTAAGACTACACCCTGCCTTGCGGCAAGTTCTTTTACTAAATCATTTATATTTCCCTTTTCGCCTTCCCTTGACCTGTATTCACTTTCATCACCCAGTAGCGCCTTGATTTTTTCACTTACATATTTTTCGGCATTATATATAGCGGTCAGGTAGACTTTGCTTATATCATCCTTTGCAATGGTCACCTTACCTTCACTTTCAAGTTCCTTTAGTGCAGCATTGACGTTATCAAGTTCCGTATCCAGAAAACCACAGGCCGTCTCTATAAGTTCTTCATAAGGGCAGTAGCAGTGCCCCTGGTCTTCTGCACTTTTAATAAGATGTATCACTCCCGCCTTTATTCTGAAGAGAGAATCTTTTTTAATTCCTGCCTTAAGGGCGATCTTATCTGCGGTCTTAAAGCCTATTCCGAATATATCCTCTGACAGCCTGTAAGGGTTTACCTTTATTATATTTATTGAATTATTTCCGTATTGGTTGTATATCTTTAACGCGTAGGTACTGCTTATACCGTAGGACTGCAGAAATATCATTACCTCCCTTATATCTTTATGCTTCTTCCAGGATTTTAAAATAAGATTTATTCTTTTTCTTCCGATGCCTTCTATTTCTTTTAGCCTTTTTGGCTCCTGGTCCAGAACCCTTAAAGTATCCAGTTTAAATTGGGATACTATCCTTTTAGCCATCACAGGCCCGATGCCCTTTATCAGGCCGGAGCCAAGATAATTTTCAATCCCGGCAATAGTACTGGGTACCGCGGTTTTTACACTTTCGATTTCAAACTGCTGTCCGTAGTTTTTATTTACTACCCACCTGCCGGTCACTTCAAGTTTCTCACCGCACTGAAGTTCAAAGGCATTTCCCACGATTGTTGTAAGGCTTTTGTCTTCAAGTCTCAACCTTCCGACCATATAGCCGGTCTCGGTATTCCTAAAAACAATTCTTTCTAAGGTACCTTTGATTTTGATGCTCTGGTCATTCATTTTTTGAGGTTATCTGGGGCTGTTTTTGATTTTGAACTTTTTTACAAACTCAGGTACATGATCTACTGATATCTCTTCGGCCTTACCGTCTTTTCTATATTCAACATCGATCAGCTTATCCTTTAAAAATTTCTGGCCTATGATAAATCTTACTGGTATCCCTATAAGATCCGAATCTTTAAACTTTATACCCGCACTTACATCCCTGTCATCATAAAGGACTTCTACATCCAAGTCCTCTAATATCTGATATATCTTTTCACAGGCACTGGACAATTCTTTGTTTTTTGAGGTGGTACTTATAAGGTTTATGGTAAAAGGGGCAATGGAAAGCGGCCATATTATTCCCCTGTCGTCATGCAGCTGTTCTACAGCCGCAGAAAGCATTCTGCTTATACCTATTCCGTAACAGCCCATTACCAGTGATTTTAACTTTCCATCTATATCTAAAAACTTTGCATCCAGACTGTCGCTGTACTTTTTACCCAGCATGAAAATATGACCTATTTCAATGCCTTTCGCAAACTTTAGTTCCTTTTTGCATTTAATACATCTGTCACCCTTCGAGGGATGGGTATCTTTTTTGTTCTTACCGGAAGCAGCGACAAACTCTGACATCTCATAATTTGCACAGTAGCCGCATTCAGGGCAGAGTACCAGTTTTTCTTCACCGTTTTCAGCAAGCACTATAAACTCATGGGAGAATTTCCCTCCTATGACTCCTGTGGCGGCTTCAACCACTTTATACTCAAGGCCGATCCTTTCGATTATTCTGCAGTAAGCATCATACATATCCTTATAAACGGCCTTTGAGTCATCATCATTTCTGCAAAAACTGTAGGCGTCTTTCATGATGAACTCCCTAGCCCTGAGCAGCCCGTATCGTGGCCTTATCTCATCCCTGAACTTGACCTGTATCTGATATAGATTTACAGGCAAATTCTTATATGATTTTATATCCATATATGCCATATAGGTTATAAGCTCTTCATGAGTAGGGCCCAGGCAAAAATCCCTCTTGTTTCTGTCCTTTAACCTGAACATATCGGGGCCGTATTCTTCCCATCTTCCTGTTTTTTTCCACAGATCCGAGGGCTGCATGACAGGTAAAAGCAACTCTACGGCACCGGCGCCGTTCATCTCTTCCCTGACTATTCCCTCTATCTTTTTTAGGACTTTAAAACCCAAGGGCATAATAGAATAGATACCCGATGCGACTTTCCTGATCAGCCCTGCTCTCAATGCCAGAGAATGGCTCGGTATATCAGCCTCACTGGGCTCTTCCTTTAATGTAGGGATATAAAACCTTGAAAATTTCAAATCAAACTCCTTTTAACAGCTTATATTAATTTTTCCAATTCTTTTTCAAATACTTTTAAAGCAGCATCTTTATCTACTCTTTTTAGTACTTTACCCTTTAAAAAAACTGCTGCCTTCTTCCTACCGAATGCTATCCCCAAGTCTGCATCTTTTGCTTCACCAGGACCGTTTACAATACAGCCCATCAGTGCCAGCTTTAGATTCTTTCTTATTCCTGCGGTTAGTTTTTCTACTTCGTAGACCATTTTATTTAAGTCTACCATCGTCCTTCCACAAGTAGGGCACGATATGATATCCACTCCTTTTTTCCTAAGCTTAAGGCTGTTAAGTATCATATAAGCAGCCTTTACTTCTTCAACAGACTTGTCGGTAAGCGAGACTCTTATGGTATCACCTATTCCTTCTGATAGCAGGATCCCCATACCTACTGCTGACTTTATACTCCCCCGCATCAGCGGTCCTGCTTCGGTCACGCCAAGGTGCAGCGGGTAGTCAACCTTATCCGATATTGCCTCATATGCATTTACTGTATCAAGAACTGATGACGCCTTTGCGGATATCTTAAAATTATTGAACTTCAGTCTTTCTAAAAGTTTAACATTTTCCAATGCACTTTCAACCATTGAATCGACAATATTTCCTTTATTTTTTTTAAGGATTTTTTTATCTATGGAGCCCGAGTTGATCCCGATCCTTACAGCGGTATTTGTTTCTTTTGCTTTTTTAATTACCTCTGCAGTCCTATCAAGTCCCCCTATATTGCCCGGGTTTATCCTTATTCCGTCCACACCTGCATCCATACATTCCAGAGCCAGCCGGTAGTCAAATTGGATATCCCCTACAACCGGAATGGAAAAAATCCCTTCATCGACTAGTTCCTTTAAATAAATAACAGACTTCTTTTCCGGTACTGCTATTCTTACCAGCTCACAGCCGCAATATATCAGGTTTTTTATTTCATTTCTGATACCTGCTGAATCCTCGAGCTTGCTTTTGGTCATAGATTGAACAGAGATAGGGCTTCTGCCTCCTATTTTGAGCTGGCCCACCTTTATTACTTTTGTTTTTCTTCTTTTTATTTCCATTTTAAATCATTAAATATTAGTTATATTAAAAGGGCTTATTATATCAAAGACAAAACCTATTATTAGAATGGATACCAGGATAAATATACCTATGGAATTGAATATATCAAAAACTCTTTTGGGAACAGGCTTTTTTCTTATTGATTCCACTGCTACCAACACAATATTTCCTCCGTCCAGGGGAAGAATCGGAAGCAAATTCCCAAAACCCAGCATAATAGAAACCAGTGCAACAAAAAAAATAAAATCTTGAAAACCCAATTTTACCGACTGCTGGAATATACTCACTACCCCTACCGGTGAAACAGGCCTTGCTTCGCTGAATGAAATCTCACCCCTGAAAAGCATGCCGATTGCTTTTACAAAAAAGACACATACATCCCACAGTATCTTAAAACTCTCTTTTACTATTTTAAAAAAACCAAGTCTTTCCTTAACATAAAGGGGGCTTATTCCTAGAAACCCCTGACCTTCTAAATTTTCCAGTTCTGCTTCCAGCTCCATCTCTTCTCCATCGCGGATAATAGTATAGGTCACTTCCTCGCCGGGGTATTCTTTGGTCACAGTTGAAAAGTCGTCCCAGCTTTCAATCTTTCTGCCGTTTAAAGCAATAACATCATCCCCTTCTTCAAAACCGCTTAAATCTGCAGGTGAATCTGGCTGAATATAATCAATAGTGGTGCTGGGTGCCATTACGCCCATACTTAAAAAAACCATTATCAATATTACGGCAAAGATTATATTAAATCCTGATCCACTTACGCATACTAAAAACTTTTTAAAAAAAGACTTATTATGAAAAGCTTTTTCTTCCATACCGGCAGGCACGGCCTCACTTCTATCCATTCCCAGTAATTTATTATATCCTCCTACCGGTATGGCGCTTATGCCGTAGGAAGTGCCGCTCTTTGATTTGATCTTAAAAATCTTGGGTCCAATACCGATAAAAAACTCTTCAACATATATCCCGCTTGCTTTTGCTGCTAAGAAGTGCCCTAACTCATGAACTATTATAATCAATGACAATCCTATTATCGCCAGGATATATTGAAAAATAGTTATCAGTACTTGCATAAGAAATCACAACCTTCCGAATCTCCTGTTTCTTTTCTGGTAATAATAAACTGCTTTTAAAAGCTCTTTTTCTTTGAAATCCGGCCAGAGTGTCTTTGTAAAATAAAATTCAGTATATGCTATCTGCCACAGTAGAAAATTGCTTACTCTGTACTCGCCGCTGGTCCTTATCAATAGATCAGGGTCAGGACAATCCTGTGTAAACAGATATTCCGAAAAAATCTTTTCATCCAGCTTCTCGATGTCTATATCATTTTTTTTAGCTGCTCTGCACACATTTTTAACCGCACTTATTATTTCCTTTCTTGAGCCGTAATTAAAAGCAATATTAAAAAGAAGCTTTTTATTCTTACTGGTTTTCTTTTCTGCATTTTTAAAAGCTTCAAGCACTTTTGGAGGGATTGTCTTTCTCTCTCCGATCAATGATACTCTTACACCTCTGTTATGCAGCTCCTTCAGTTCTTTTTTTAATGATTCCAAAAACAGGCTTAATAGAAAATTGACTTCATCCTGCGGCCTCTGCCAGTTTTCACTTGAAAATGAATAGACTGTTAAGAACTTTATACCCAGTTCCAGGCATGTATTTACAACCTCTCTCAGAGCCCCTACTCCCGCATTATGACCTGCAGATCGCGGCAGTTTTTTCCTGGCTGCCCACCTGCCGTTTCCATCCATTATAATTGCTATATGCTCGGGAAGGCTGTTTTTTTTTAACTCTTTAATATTTGGAACTCTTACTGGAGAAAAAGAAGAAAATAAACCCAATACTTCTTACCTACACTTCCATAATCTCTTTTTCTTTCTGATCAAGGGAACTATTGATTTTCTCTATAAATTCATCGGTTAATTCCTGGACTTCCTTTTGAGACTTTATAAGATCGTCTTTAGTTATCACGCTGTCACTTTCCAGTTTTTTAAATTCATCATTTATTTCTCTTCTGATATTTCTAATAGCTATTCTTCCGTCTTCTGCAATCTTTTTAACCAATTTTACCAGTTCTATTCTTCTTTCTTCATTTAAAGCCGGTATATTCAACCGGATGACTTTTCCATCATTGGAAGGATTTATTCCCAGGTCAGATTTGATTATCTGCGTTTCTATTTCTTTTAAGAACTTCGGGTCGTAAGGAGAGATCAGTATAACCCTCGGTTCAGGTATGCTTATGTTAGACATATATTTTAGCAAGGTTTTGCTGCCGTAATAATCAATATAAATATTATCCATCAGAGTTGCCGATGCCCTTCCGGTCCTAATGGTATTAAATTCGTGTTGTGTACTTTCAAGAGATTGATTCATCCTTTTTTTGGTCTCAACCATTAATTTGTCTTTCATCTTTCACTCCCTTGTGACTAAAGTTCCAATTTTTTTACCAATTATAACTCCCTTTATATTACCGGGCTTGGTAATATCAAAGACTACGATAGGTAAATTATTTTCCATGCACAGAGACGTTGCCGTAGAATCAAGAACCCTCAGTTTCTTCTTTAAAACATCCAGGAAAGTCAGCCTGGTAAATTTTTTAGCATCCTTGAACTTTAAAGGATCCTTATCATATACACCGTCGACTTTTGTAGCTTTAAATATTATCTCAGCTTCTATCTCAAGTGCTCTCAAAGCAGCAGCTGTATCAGTAGTAAAATAAGGATTACCTGTCCCACCGGCAAATATTACTACTCTTTTCTTTTCCAGGTGCCTGACTGCCCTTCTTCTTATAAATGGTTCGGCAATTTCCTTCATAGATATGGCAGTTTGAACCCTGGTTATTATACCCATTCTTTCCAGTGCATTCTGCAGGCCTAGTGCATTCATTACTGTAGCCAGCATCCCAATATAATCTGCAGTAGTCCTGTTCATACCGTTTGCACTGGCAGTAACACCCCTCCAAAAATTTCCACCGCCTACAACTATCGCGACTTCAACACCAAGTTTCGTCACTTCTTTGATCTGACTTGATATATTATTTGTGACTCCAGGGTCTATACCATAGTCCATATCACCGAGCAGCGCTTCGCCGCTTATTTTTAATAACACTCTGTTATATTTTAATTCTTCCATTTATTTTATTTATTATATTCCAAACAGATATATAAATGCTACTCTTCCTGCCCTACAACATATCTTACAAACCTTTTGATCACTATATTCTCACCTATCTTTGCTATATTCTCTTTTACAAGGTCTCCTATATTTTTATCACTATCTTTTACAAACATTTGCTCCAGCAGGCAATTTTCCTCATAATATTTTTTTAATTTGCCCTCCGCGATCTTTTCTACAATATTTTCGGGTTTGCCTTCATTTAAAGCCTGCTTTTTGTATAATTCTCTCTCTTTATCCAGAACATCTTTGGGAACATCCTCCTTTGAAATGTATAATGGAGCCAATGCCGCAATATGAAGCGTAATATCATGGACCATATTTCTAAACATCTCATTTCTAGCCACAAAATCAGTTTCACAATTGACCTCCAGCAGCACTCCCACTTTAGATCCTGGATGTATATAACTGTGGATCATACCTTCTTTTGCAGCCCTTGAAGCTTTTTTTGAAGCCTTTGCTAGCCCTTTTTCTTTTAAGATTTCCTCCGCTCTTGCCATATCCCCTTTACTTTCGACCAGAGCTTTCTTGCAGTCCATCATACCGGCGCTGCTTTTCTTACGTAACTTTTTTACTAAATCAGCATTTATCTCCATTGTTCCTCCCTGTTATTTCTAAACCTATGCTTTATTTTTTTTAGTATCTTTAGGAGTGCTTTTAGTCTTTTTCTCTCCGGACTTCTTCGCCTTTGGTTTTTTTACCGCTGGCTTCTTCTCTTCACCCTTTTTAACTTCAGTTTTTTTACCCTCGGATTTCTTTTCTTCGGGCTCTTTTTTTTCAGCCTTCTTCTCCTCTGTTTTTTTTGCCTCTACCTTATCCTCTTCAGCTTTCTCCTCTACAGGTTTCTTTTCTTCAGCTTTCTCCTCTACAGGTTTCTTTTCTTCAGCTTTCTCCTCTACAGGTTTCTTTTCTTCAGCTTTCTCCTCTACAGGTTTCTTTTCTTCAGCTTTCTCCTCTACAGGTTTCTTTTTCTCCTCCGCGACCTTTTCCAGCTTTACCCTCTCTTCTTTTCCTTCTTTTACCGCATCACATATTACACTAGTCAGTAGATCACAGGAACGTATTGCATCGTCATTTCCTGGAATTACAAAATCAATAAGATCTGGGTCACAATTTGTATCTGTTATTGCTACTATAGGTATATTCAGTTTTATTGCCTCTCTAACAGCAATAATCTCTTTATTTGGATCAATTACATAGAGTATATCGGGAAGACTCCTCATATTTCTTATTCCTCCTATATTAAAAAGAAGTTTCTCATACTCTTTCTTTATCCCCAGAACTTCCTTTTTCGGTAGTTTTTCAAATATACCTGACTTTTCCATTTCCTCAATTTCATCAATCCTTCTCGTACGCATGCTTATAGTCTCAAAATTAGTAAGGGTGCCTCCCAGCCATCTATTCTTGACATATGGCATTTCACAATCCTGAGCATAAGATTCTATTATATCCTGGGTTTGTTTCTTTGTACCCACGAATAATACTACCGCCCCTTCGCTTACCGCTCCTCTTACATACTCATATGCTTCAAGTAGAAGTTCAAGTGTCTTCTGAAGGTCAATTATATATATACCGTCTTTGTCCGTGTGTATATATTTTTTCATTTTTGGATTCCATTTTTTTGTTTGATGGCCGAAGTGGACTCCTACTTCCAGAAGCTGCTTCATAGTAACGATACTCAAAATAATACCCCCTTGTTCTTATGGTTTTCCTCCACCACTTTAACCGCCGTGTTTATTCACCATAATGCCGTAAGTGGTGTGTGATTTTAGTATTCAAGTTTAGTATAATACATTTCTTTCATCAAATAATCAATAATAAATAGCTATAATACGGACGCAAACAGGCTTTCTCATTTTAATTCTGCTCTAGGGTGAAATTTCTTATAGTCCTTTTTTAGTTTTTTAATGTTCAAATGCGTGTATATCTGTGTTGTAGTTATATTCTCATGCCCCAGGAGTTCCTGTACTTCTCTTATCCCTGCTCCTTCCTGAAGAAGATGCGTGGCAAAACTGTGCCTTATGCTATGAGGTGTTATATTTTTTCCAATGACCGCTTTTTTTACACATTTCTTTACTATATTCCTGATACTACGTGATGATAATTTTTTCCCAAACTTGTTTAAAAATAAATTGCTGTCTTTTTTGCTACCGATGCGGCCCTTATAAGTTGCTTTATCTCTTACCTCCAGATACTTTTCTATCCAAAAAACTGCTGCCTGGTTTAAGTAAACCAATCTCTGCTTTCTGCCTTTACCGGTTACCACCATTTCATTATCTTTGAGATCGATATCACTGATCTTTACATTCTCAACCTCGCTGATCCTTGCCCCGGTTGCATAAAAAAGTTCGATTATCGCTCTGTCTCTTATTTCCGAATCTTTACCAGTTTTAAGGCTTTTAAGCAGTTTTTCAACCTCAGCTACAGACATAAAAGAATAAAACCTCTGTCGCTTCCGGGGCGGATTTATAGCCTGCGTCAGCTGAAAACTGATATAGTTATTTCTTTCAAGAAATCTAAAGAAATTTATAAAGGAAGAATATTTTCTGATAATAGTCCTGTTTGAATAGTTATGGCTGTCCAGAGATTTTAAAAAAGCCCTGAAAATACTCAAATCAAGTTCAGCAGGGCTGGTGATATTTCTTTGTTTTAAAAAATTTAAGAGCTGTAAAACATCTTTCCTGTAGGAGTTTATGGAATTTAAGCTTAAATTTTTCTCATATTTCAAGTATTTTATATAAAGTTCAAGGCAATCAAATAATTCCATAACTATAAATAATCACTTTCAATTTCTTTCATCTTTTTTTTCAGGGTCTCTCTGATATTTTCAATATTATCAATTTCAGAAGCAGCCTTATCACTGTTAAATTTCAAATGGTCAAAGTCTTGTTCTTCTGCTTTTTTAAAAAGAGCCTTGAGCCTACTTATCATATCTATAATTATGTATCTTATTTTATCTGATCTGTAATCGATTTTTAAATTTTCCTTGGATATTCTTTCAGTTATAGTATCAAATTTTCTGTAAACATCTTCTAAAATCTTTTCTGTTTTCCTGGGATTAAGTCTTCTTTTAGATCTTACACCATTAATAATCCCCCGCAGACTCTTGTTGATTATGGTATCATATTCAACTAAAGCACTCCCCAGAGGGTTCCTGGGCTTTCTTACCTTCTTCTTTCTGAATAATGCCATTTTTCCTGCTCCCCGCTATTATTTTGTTAGAAAATACATTATTATTCTAATAAAAATTCTACCCCATTACAAAATCTAAAACAATCTGCTGTACTTATTAAAAAAATCTTCTTTAATCAGTCGTTTTATTTCCAGTGAGGTCAATACCCTTAAAGTGCTGCTGACCTCCAGTCCACTGTATTTTACTATTTCTTCTATGCTTTTCGGTCTGCACCCTATAAATTCATAGACTCTTGACTCGTCGGAGGTCAGATTTTTACTGCTGCTGTCGACATCTTTCCTTGTTTTATAGCGTCTGCTTTTATTGGACATATTTAAAGTCTGCTTTTGATAATCAGAAAATTCTTCCAGTATATCATCAATACCAGTTATTAATTTCGCACCGCTTTTGATCAGTTTATGACAGCCACTGCTCATAGGACTAAAGATACTTCCGGGTACGGCAAAAACTTCCCGGTTTTGTTTCAATGCCATCTCACTTGTTATAATTGCTCCACTCCTGTCACCCGCCTCTATAACAACTACACCCCCGCAGAGGCCGCTTATTATTCTATTTCTAACCGGAAAATTAGATTTAAGGGGAGGGGTTTTTGGAAGAAATTCAGTTATTATGCTGCCGTTTTCCTGTATATTTTGATAAAGGTCTCTATTCTCAGGAGGATAGACTATATCAATACCACAGCCAAGTACACCTATACTTCCACCCTTCTCTTTCAATGCTGCTTTTTGTGCATAGCTGTCAATCCCTACAGCAAGTCCGCTTACCACCGTTATTCCTATTCCGGATAAATTCCTGCCGATATATTCCGCTGCATCTCTACCGTAAGCACTGCACTTCCTGCTGCCTACAACAGCAACACAAAAATCTGCACTTTTTATTTTATCACCCCTAAAAAAAAGTAAAGGTGGCGGGCAGTATATCTGTCTTAATATATCTGGGTAACTGTCCTGACCGATATCAAGCAGGCCCACTTTATTTTCTAAAATAAAACTTACTGCTTTCTTATAGCAGCTGTTGCCGGGACTGGAGAAATATTTTTTGACCTCTTGGCTTTCAATTTTTAATTCTTTATATTGGTAGAAATAGTTTAAAGTTTTATTAATATTTCCGGAATTTTTCCGGTAAATTTCTATAAACCTTGCAGGTCTCACTCTTTTTTCAATTAGAAGATATAAGATCTTTACACTGTTTTTATTTTTCATATACCGATAATGCCCTCCGGATTACAGCTGGAACCGACACGGTAATGTACAGCCTCAGTAATATGATTTTCTTTAATAAATCTGCTTTCTTCTAAATCTGCTATGGTCCTGGATACTTTTAAAATACTGACTGTTCCCCTAGCAGTTAAATTATATTTTTTTGAGATGGTATATATTAACTCCCTTATTTTTTGGCTATCTTTCATCCACTTATTTACAGTATCTATCTTTATCTCTGAATTGTAGTTTATGTCTTTACCCTTAAACCTCTCGCTCTGTATATCTATACTTCTTTTGACGCGGTTTCTTATGCTATCGGAATTTTCGGCATATTCCATTTTTATAAAATCGCCTTCCGGCAGCCTTGATACTGTGACCCTCATATCTATCCTGTCCATCACAGGGCCGGACATTTTCTTCCAGAACTTTTTCACTTCCCTCAGGCTGCATATACATTTACCTGACTCATCCCCAAAATACCCGCAGTAACAGGGATTTACCGCTGCGATCAACATAAAATTACAGGGAAAGCTGTAAGACATATGATTTCTGGTTATAACTACTTTTTTATTTTCAAGCGGCTGCCTTAAGTCCTCAATAAGATTTTTAGAAAACTGCGAAAATTCATCTAAAAACAGAATCCCTTTATGAGCCAGGCTGATCTCGCCCGGCCTGGGATTTACCCCGCCCCCCACTAGTCCCATCCTGCTTACGGTATGGTGCGGGTTTCGAAACGGCCTCTGCCATATTAAATGACTGACATATTTTTCATATAAACTATAGATCTTAGTGACTTCTACACATTCTTCTAAGCTTAGAACCGGCATTATAGAGACAGTTCTCTGAGCCAGCATGGTTTTACCACTTCCCGGAGGGCCTATCAGCATTATGTTATGCCTGCCGCTTACCGCTATCTCCAATGCTCTTTTTGCTTTAAGCTGTCCCTTCACATCTTTAAAATCCTGACCGCCGGGACTTGCATCATTGGAAATCCCTTTATTTTTATATATGAACTTGATCATTTGCTTTTCGCCGGAAAGCGCTTCTGCGGTTTCGGTCAGGTTTTTACACGCTATAATATTTATCTCTGGAATAAATGATGCCTGTCTGGCGATCCTAAAAGGCACAAAAAAAAATTTCTTTCCGATAGCCAGTGTCTCCTCTGCCATTGATATAAGGCCCTTTACAGGATTTATATTTCCGTCCAGTGAAAGCTCTCCTATAAAACAGGAATCTTTAAAAAGACTGTGTCCGATCTGGCCGCTTACAGCAAGAATCGAAAGAGCTATAGGCAAATCATAAAAGGAGCCGTCCTTTTTTATATCTGCAGGCGATAGATTTACAATGATTTTTTTGACAGGAAAATCAAACCCGCTGTTAATAATAGCAGATCTTACCCTTTGCCTTGACTCGCTTACTGCTTTACCCGGTAGTCCCACAATAATAAAATCAGGAAGGCCTCTTGATATATGTATTTCTACCGATACCTTTATGGCATCTATACCTATCAGGGTAAAGCTGTCCAGTTTGAAGAACATAATCCAATTATATATGCATATACACATATAGTCAATTGGATACACAAAATGACCAAATCCAGGCGGAGTTTTAAATTAAGTTTAATAATTGAATTCAGAATTTTTCCAAGGATCAATCAAACTTGAATTTCTTTTTGGCAAAAACTTTAATACAACTATCAGCTACATCCGGATCATAAAGTTTACCCTTATTCTTTCTGATCTCATCTATTGCCGCATCCAATCCCAGCGCAGGACGGTAAGGCCTGTGAGAAGACATAGCTTCTACCACATCAGCTACGGTTAATATCTTTGCTTCAAACATTATATCTTTGCCTTTTAAGCCTCTGGGATACCCTGAACCATCTATCTTTTCATGATGCTGGAGTATAATATCTACAATAGGAAGAGGGAATTCAATTCTCTTTAACATATTGTAACTTAACTGGGGATGGGTTTTTATCATCTCAAATTCAATATCAGTCAATTTACCCGGCTTGGACAGAATCGAGGCCGGTATGTTCACTTTTCCTATATCATGGATCAATGATGCTATTCTTATAGCTTCCACTTTATTTTCATCCAACCCAAGATCCTCTGCTATAATAGTAGCCAGCTTGCAGACTCTTTGCTGATGACCGTAAGTATAGGGGTCTTTTGTCTCAACTATCGCTGCCAGCGTATTTATAGCACCATTAAGAGTCTTTTTAAGTGTCTCTTCACTCTTCAGCAATTTAATTTCTGCTTTTTTCCTTCCGGTTATATCCATCATGGTTCCTATTAATTTCTGTGGCTTATTGAATTTATCATAAAAAGGTTTGGCTTTTACACCAATAAAGATCTCGGTTTTATCTTTAAGCAGGGCCTCGTGCTCAATATCAAGAAAAGTCTTATTTCTTATTGCATTATCCAGAGCTATAAGTACAAATTCCTTATCCTCTGGATGAAATAAATCTTCTATAACATCGAAATCTCCATCAAATTTTTCCGGATCGATCTTTAAAATCTTAAAGACTTCATCTGACATATTTATTTTATTATTCTGTAAATCCAAGTTAAAAGATCCTATATGAGCGACCCTCTGGGCTTCTCTGAGGTTTCTTTCATCTTCGATTATTGCTTCCTCTATTTTTTTTCTTTCTGTTTCATCAATCACGACTTCAATTACTTTGTCAATTGTCCCGTCAGGATTTGGGAGCGGAGCAGAAATTAATCTATAATATCTCTTATCTCTACCCTCTAATTCTATCTCATAAACTTTCATTTCCCTTACCGCATTATTTATACTACAGTTATCGCAGGGTTTATTCCTGTCCATATAAACTTGATAGCATAATTTACCGGATGATTTACCAAATTTTTTTTCCAAAACGCTGTTTTGATAATAAATCTTGTAATCAAGCCCTACTATGTCTATTCCGATTTGAGTATTTGCGAGACCTTCTATCAAAGACTTAAATTTATTTCTCTCAGATTCTATAATATCAACTGCTTCTTTTTTTTCAGTCACATCCGTGCCAGTTCCAAGTATGTATTTTAGTTTCCCATTTTCCTTAATAGGATTTACGGTGATATCTAAATACCTGGTCTTTCCACTTTTGGTGATAATCCGCGTAGAGTCATATCTAACTTTCTTTTCAGATATTTCTTTAATAAATCTATTACTTTCTTTATGAGTTAATCTTCCCCACCAGGGATAAGGCGGTTTTTTACCTATCATACCACTTAATTTATAACCTACAATTTTTTCAAATGCAGGATTCATATACCTCATAGAATAATCTGCATTCATAACCATTATTGGAGTGGAGGCATTCTTCATAAGACTTGAACCGAACTCTTCACTTATTCTCAGTAATTCTTCTGTCTCCCTCTGCCTTGTCCTATCATCAAATACAGATACTATTTCGCCTTCAGGCAGCTTATAGACATAATTTCGCCTCCATCCGGAAATTCTATTATCACTGTAAAAAGAAATGGGGTGTTCTTCCGGTTTACCGGTTTTATAGACCCTTTTAAAGACGTTAAAAACTCCAAAGTTTTTTATTTCCGGGAATAACTTTAAAACACTTTTTCCTATAATATCCTTTTTTTTAACTTTATCGATTTCCTCTCCAGCTTTGTTAATATCCTTGAAGATAAAATCATCCCCGTCGCCTTTAACTTCATAAATGACCACGCCGCTGCTTATATGTTTAAACAGTTCCCTGAACATCTTTTCATCTGTGTTTTTCTTCTTAAAAGATTTTTCTTTTAACATAATAATTAAAACTAATATTTTAAATACTCTTAATAAAGAAATATAGATATATTTTTATAAAACATTATATTAATAATATTTTAGCACGTCAATAAAACCATTAATGAATTAAATTCTTAAAAAGCATCCCTTATATGCTCTATTTCTAAAAAGCTATTATTTTCAGGAGAATCTAAATTAAGCTTCTTATTTAAAATTCCATCCTCTTTCGATATCTTTTTAGCCAAATCTCTATTTATTATTATTGTAATAACGTCAAATCGAATATCCAGCCCTGTAGTTTTATTACTTGCTATATAGATATCAGCTGCTCTTCTTATTCTTTTGATCTTGGTTGAATCAATAGATTCCAGAGGACTACCATAGGTTAAACCAGTCCTGGTCTTTACTTCTATAAAAACCAGATAACCGTCCTTTCTGGCTATAAGATCTATCTCTCCGCATTTATTTCTATAATTTTGATGTATTATAAGGTATCCTTCTTTTTTAAGGTATTCCAGAGCAGTTATTTCCCCTATTTTTCCCGTATTTTTTTTACTTATACTGCTAACTTAAAACACCCCTGAAAGAAGACCTGTGGATAATGGTAGGACCATACTTCTGGAGGGCCCTTAAATGTTCTTGAGTGCCGTAACCCTTATTATGTTCAAATCCATACTCGGGATAAATCTTTGATAACTTTAACATTACCCGATCCCTTATTACCTTGGCGATTATTGAAGCCGCGGCAATCGAAATACTGATTTGATCACCTTTTACCATGGGTAAAAATTCGTCGCCTAAATCTTTACCGATAAAATCCGATAATATGATATCCGGCTTTTTCTTCAGACCTCGCACCGCTCTTTTAAATGCAATGGTATTGGCTCTTGCCATTGAAAGCCTGTCGATCTCGCCGGGAGATATCCTGACTACAGACCAGCACATACAACTTTTGATTATTTCTTTAAAAATATGTTTTCTTCTTTCCTCGGTGATCTTCTTGGAATCATTTATATTTTCAATTATCAAATTTTTTCTGTCCATAATAACAGCCGCAGCCACTAGAGGGCCTGCCAGTGAACCACGCCCCACTTCATCAACACCTGCTATTCTTCTGTAACCTGCAATATATAGATCATCCTCATATATGCATAGATTTATAAGTCTTCTGACTTCTTTTAGTTCCATAGATATTTAAAATTCTATTATTACCACCTTGAAGGAGGCCAGTATATCACCAGAAATTCCCCAAAAACATCCTCTCCGGGAATAGCTCCAAAATACCTGCTGTCGAAACTGTTATTTCTGTTATCCCCCATTACAAATACTTCATCCTCATCTAAAGTTACGGTCTGGTTGATGTAGGATACGCCCTGATCGGCCTGTATATAACTTTCAGTGATTCTTTCACCGTTTATATATATTTCACCTTCACTGGTCAGTGTGATTTCATCACCTTCTACAGCTATTGCTCTCTTTACCAGATCTTTTTCTTCCAGCGGTGAATGAAATGCGACAATATCACCTCTCTCAATACTGCCGATTTTATAAGCTATCTTATTTATTATTACTTTATCGCCGACTTTTAATGTTGGATCCATTGAGGGAGAGGGGACGATGAAGGGCTCAAATATGAAAACTCTTATCAGAGTGGCTAAAACAACCGCTGACAGGACTACTATGGTATACATCAGTATTTCTTTCAGAATAATTCTTTTTTTAGTTTTGTCCTGTCTTTTTGGGAGCGGCATTAATATAAAAAAGTCAGATCATTATAGATTTATTTAAACTTAACCTTTGATTTTTTTCCTACTTTATCTCTAAGATAATACAGTTTAGCTTTTCTAACTATACCCTGGTTGACGCGTTCGATAGATTGAATCACAGGTGAATTTAAAAGAAAAGTTCTTTCAACTCCCACATTATTAAAAGAGATTTTTCTTACCGTAAATGTTTTATTAATACCGGAACCTTTGATTTTTATTACAATCCCTTCAAATATCTGAATCCTGTCTTTATTCTCTTCACTGATCTTTATTTTTACTCTTACCTTGTCCCCAGGATTAAACTCAGGAATATCAGTCCTTAAATATTTACTCTCTATTTTATCCAACTTTTTCATCTCATACCCCAGCCCATATCATTTTCAATCTAATAAGACCAAACCAATATAATGAATTTAACTGTCTTTGTCAAATAAATCAGGCCTCTTTGTTCTGGTAATCTCAAGTGACTTTTCTTTTCTCCATTTTTTGATTTTCTTATGGTTTCCGCTTAAAAGAACACCAGGAACAGACATACCTTTAAAACTTTCAGGTCTTGTATATTGGGGATAATCAAGCATGTTATTTTCAAAAGACTCTGTTTTTAAAGATTCTTCTTTTCCGACAACCCCGGGCAGCAGTCTTATTACCCCGTCTATTATGACCATAGCCGGGACCTCACCGCCCGTCAGGACATAATCACCTATTGACAGTTCCAGATCCACCAGGGACTCTGTTACTCTCTGATCTACACCTTCATATCTTCCACAGATCAGTATTATATTTTCCAGACCGGCAAGATACTTTAAACCTGCCTGATTCAGCTTGTTACCCCTGGGCGTAAGCAGTAATGTTTTTTGCTTTTCCTTATTTTTTACTTTATTTTTTTTCCTGATGAAATTGACCGCCCTATCCAGAGGTTCAGGCATCAATACCATACCGGTTCCGCCGCCATAAGGCCTGTCGTCTACCCTGCCGTGTTTATAATCTGAGAAATTTCTTAGATTATATATATTAAGCTTACAGAGATTTTTTTTAAAAGCTTCCTTTACTACCCCGAAGGCGGTAATACCGTCAAAAATATCAGGAAAAATAGTAATTACATCTATCTTGATCATGGCAGATATAAAAAGGATTTATGATATATATTTAAACATATTCCGGAATCTCTTTTAATATTACTTTTTTTTCTTTTATATCTATACTGTCAATATATCTTTTAATGACCGGGACATACAAAATGCCGCTGTCTATTCCCTTTATTTTAAATTCTCTGTTCTCTATTTTTACTTCAAGATTATCATTGGAAGATAATTTTTCTACATCTATGACTCTTCCGATAAATACTTCACTTTTGCTATAGACCCTGCAATCCACTATATCATCCACCCAGTATTGGCCTTTTTTAAGTTTTGGACTCTCTTTGGTATTCCTGAAAATACTTGTACCTTTTATTTTTTCTGCCTGGTTCCTGCTGTCTATCCCCTTGAATTTTATTATCAGGGTCAAGTGTTTTTTAATGTTCTTCCTCCTGATGCTTTCCACTTCTGCTTTTTTCTGGCATTTTTCATCAAAAAAAAGAGCACTCTCCTTTTTAACGGTTTTGGGATAATCAGTAAGCAACATTACATTTGTTTCTCCTCTTATCCCATGCGGCTTCCCGATTATCCCAATTAACCTTGCATCTACATTTATTTTTGACATTTATATGCCTGTTAAAAATAAATCTATCTAGATTTATATATTAAATTATCAATCCATAATCTTTACAATAGAGGACTTTCCCCTCTTGGCAGATGCAGCTCTCATTATAACCCTTAGAGCATTTGCGGTTCTTCCCTTTTTTCCGATTACCTTTCCCAGATCATCTTCAGCAACTTTTAGCTTGAAAATTACTGTTTTTTCATCTTCCTCCTCTTCTATGATTTCCACAGTATCCGGGGTGTCAACTAACTCTTTTACCATGTACTCTAGTAGCTCTTTCACTGTTTACCTCCAGTCTAAATTGTAATAACTACTTCTTTAAACCAATTATATCGAAAAGTTTTTGAACCGTGTCTGTCGGTTTTGCACCTTTCTTGATCCAGCCGATTGCCTTTTCCTTGTCAACTTCTATTCTTGAAGGATCGGTTTTTGGATCATAAATTCCTATTTTTTCAATGAACCTCCCATCTCTTGGTGATCTGATATCAGATACCACAATCCTGTAAAAGGGCTTCTTCTTCGAACCGATTCTAGTCAATCTTATCTTTACGCTCAATCAATACCTCCACATTCTGAAAAAAATATCTTCACGCTTTCATAATTATATATTTTTCTTTAAAACTTGCAAAATGTTTTTTATGTTAAAAAACTTTGAAAGGAAGATTAAATTTCCCCTTCAAGCCCGAAAACTGTTTTAACATCTGTTTAGTCTTACTGAACTGTTTCAGCAGTTTGTTCACTTCCGATACCGAGCTTCCGCTACCCTTTGCTATCCTCTTTTTCCTGCTGCCGTTGATAATATGAGGCTTTCTTCTCTCCTCTACTGTCATAGAATTGATTATAGCTTCTACGCGGCCCAGTTGTGAATCATCCAGATTAACATTTTTAAATACCTTATTTTTATTGGGTATGGGCATCATCGATAATATCTTATCCAGTGAACCTATCTTTTTTATGCTCTTCAGCTGCTCCACAAAATCCTCAAAATTCAATTCATCTCTATAGATCTTTTCCTCTATCTTCTTTGCTTCTTTTTCGCTTACTGCCTTTTGCGCCTTTTCGATCAAAGTCAGGACGTCTCCCTTGCCCAGTATCCTTGAAGCTATTCTATCCGGATGAAATATATCAAAATCTTCAACCTTCTCTCCATTTGACATAAATTTTATAGGTTTTTTCACCACGTGGTAAACCGATAATGCAGCGCCTCCCCTGGTATCACTATCTAATTTAGTCAGTATTATTCCGTCACATTCGACTTTCCGGTTAAAACTGAAAGCAATATTTACCGCCTCCTGACCGGTCATGGAATCCAGTACCAGATATACCTGATGCGGACTGGTCTTTTCCTTTATATTTGCTATCTCGTTCATCATATCTTCATCAATATGAAGCCTTCCTGCAGTGTCTATTATGATCACATCGCTTCCTGATCTCTTAAAAGATTCCAGACCCTTTACTGATATAGTCACAGGATCAGATTTTTCCATGGAATAAACATCCACATCTATATCCTTTGCCATATCCTCCAGCTGCAGCACTGCTGCCGGCCGGTACACATCTGCAGCGACTACGGATACCTTTTTCTGAAATTTGGTTTTTAAGAAATTAGCTAATTTTATGACCGATGAAGTCTTTCCGGAACCTTGAAGACCTACTGTCATTATAATTGTAGGACCCTTTGCAGCAAAATTAATACTACCGCTGCTTGACCCAAGCATTTTTATAATCTCTTCATTCACTATTTTTACCACCTGCTGGTAGGGAGTCAAGCTCTCCAGTATTTTCTCACCCAGCGCTTTTGCCTTTACGTTATCCAGAAATTCTTTTACCACTTTGAAATTTACATCAGCCTCAAGAAGCGTCAGTTTGATTTCCCTTAAGGCGCCGTCAAGGTCGCCGGCGTTTAATTTGCCTTTATTTTTTATTTTGGAAAAAAGATCTTCAAATTTTTTTGTAAGCAGATCAAACATCTCACAAAACTCCTTCTTATCTACAGATTAAAATCAGGAAAATATCATCTCGGTAAATTTGACCGGGTCAAAATAAGATATGTCCTCAAGCTTCTCACCATTGGTCACCATTTTTATAGGAATACCCAGGTCATTTTTTATAGTAAGTACTATTCCCCCTCTTGAAGTACTGTCAGTCTTGGTAAGAATAATCCCTGTAAGGTCCAGTACTCCGTTAAACAGCTCAGCCTGAATCCTTGCATTCTGACCTGTAGTCGAATCAACTACCAGCAGTATTTCGTCAACTTCCCTGTCAATCCTCCTGCTGACCACTTTTTTTATCTTCTTAAGCTCTTCCATCAGATTAGAGGACGTCTGCATTCTTCCCGCGGTATCGATTATAACTAGGTCAATACCCCTGGCCTTTGCTTTTTCTACACTGTCATAGACTACTGCTCCTGGATCCGAAAATTTCTGATGGTAAACGATATCCAGTTTTAATTTATCCGCATAATGCTGTATCTGTTCCACTGCGGCAGATCTGTAAGTATCGGCTGCTGATATCAATACATTTTTCCCTTCTTTTTTAAACATATTTGCCAGTTTTGCTACTGCAGTTGTCTTGCCTACACCATTTACACCCACTATTAAAAATACTGTTGGCGGACTGGGAGACAGATTTAATTTACTGGTCCCATCACTGCTCAGGATCCCTACTATTTGTTTCTTCAGCAGTGTTTTTACTTTTTCCAGATCATTTATGTTTTCCCGATAAACTTGATCTTTTACTTCTTCCAATATCTTTCCCGTAGTATTTATACTTATATCACTTGACACCATCTGTTCTTCAAGCTCGTCCCAGAATGACTGGCGGTTATCCTTAAACTTATTCCATATATGACTTAGATTTTTAATTAACTTCCGCATATTTTTCAATCTTTTCCGAAACTATCTTAGAAATACCGTTTGACTGCATGGTTACACCGTAAATGGTATCGGCTACTTCCATAGTCCGCTTCTGGTGAGTTATTATTATTATCTGCTGCTTTTCGGAAAATTTTTTTACTAAAGTCAAAAACCTCCCGATATTGACATCATCCAGTGCAGCATCTACTTCATCAAAAACATAAAAAGGTGAAGGATTTATAGAATAGATAGAGAAAAGAAAGGCCATGGAAACCAGAGATTTCTCACCGCCGGAAAGTAGCGATATGGGGACAAACTTGTTATTTCCTATATCTACCTTAAGATCAATACCTATTTCGTCACTATCGGCTTCACGGTTTTTCTCCAGCGCCATCTCACCCTCGCCCAGCGGAAAAAGGATCTTAAAATAGTTGCTAAAACATTTGTTTATCTCATCAAACTTTTTATAAAAGAAATCTGCTATTTTTTTATTAATATCTTTGATCAGTTCCTCCAGATTCTTCCCGCTTTCAATAAGATCAAGTCTCTGCTTTGCTAAAAAGTCGAATCTCTTTTTTATTTTGCCGTACTCTACAGCAGCATTTGGATTTACACTTCCGTATCTTTTTATTTGGCTTTTAAGTTTTTTTACCCTTTCCTGTGACTGTGCTATATCTGAGCAGGGACTATAACTTTTAAGAGCATATTCCATAGATAGATTGTAATCATCTGAAATACTGTCAGTTATTATTTTCACATTTTCTTTTATCTGCTCTTTTTTTAGATCAGCTTTATATATATTATTTTCCAGGTTTAATCTGAATGTATTTAATTGGTCTTTCTTACCATCAAACTCGCTGATCCTGCTCCTGTCGTTTGAAAGTAAATCTTTTCCTCTCTCAAATTCAGGGTAAAGGCTGCTTTTTATTTTTCCCGAAGCTGATATATACTTATTTAGGATCAAAGAAATCTTTTGCGATCTCTTTAAATTGATCATACAGATTTCTTTAACCGCCTTAACACGGTCCAGCCTTTCCTTAAAACCAGCTACTTTCTTTCCACTTTTTTTATTCAACTCCTCACTATGATTTCCTGAAATCCTATCCCTTAGGCCTTTTTCGGCTTTCTTGTTTAAACTTTTTAATTCCTCTTGGATTAATCTGCCTTCATTTTCAATATAATCTGAAATTTTCTCATCTTTTATTTTTTCTTTTAATTTTGTCATAAAATTTAAAATAAGCCCGTCGACCTTTTTAAGCCCTTTTGAGATTTCCTCATAATAAGCAGCACCAGCGTTATCTGATTCTTGACTGGTACTTTCCTCCATACTTTTTGTGCTGCTTTTAAATCCGGCAAGTTCCAGATTAAACATATTGTATAAGGTACCAAATACATTCTTCTTGCTCTCTATCAAAGCTGCGATACTGCTTATTTGATCCCTTTCTGAATTAAAACGGTCAGTCTTATTCTTCCAGAATTCATACTCGCGGGCCTTTTTATCAATAAGCTTTAAAAGATCTTCTCTTTCATTTTCTACCCTTAAAATCTCACCCTCAGTTTCTTTCAGTTTTCTTTTGCTGTCTTCATAGCTTTTATTTTCGCTTTCCCAATTTTTATTTAATCTTTTTAGACGGGCAATAAAAAGGGATACTTCTTCATTTTTTAGCGAATTTGATATTTCGGCATACTTTTGAGCTCTTTTTGCCTCGATCTCAAGGGGATCCATAGTCCTTTTTATTTCTTCCATCAAATCATTTACTCTATCAATATCATTTCTTACTTTCTGAAGCTTGACTATAGATTTATCTCTCCTGTTTTTATGTTTTGATATCCCCAGTATCTCATCTATTATTATTTTCCTTTCAACGGGTTTAAGTACTGCAATATCATTTATCTGTCCCTGATTGACTATGATGTTCAATCCCTTGCCTATCCCGCTGTCAGCAGTCATCTCCTGGATGTCAAGCAACCTGCATGGTGATGAATTAATAAAATATTCACTTCCCCCTCTTGAAAATACCCTGCGGGTAAATTTGACATCTCTAAATTCCGTATTAAACAGATTGTCAGAGTTATCAAACATTAGAGAGACCTCTGCAATCCCCATTTCTTCTTCTTTGCTTCTAAAAATGACATCTCCCATAGAGCTCCCCCTTAGTGATTTCGGGCTCTGTTCTCCTAAAACCCAGGATACTGCATCTGCTATATTGCTTTTTCCGCTCCCATTGGGCCCTACAATTATACTGATACCAGGTTCAAAGAATAGCTGGCTTTTGTTTTTAAAAGATTTAAACCCCCGGAGAGTCATGTGTTTTAAATACAATTTTTTATCCTTGCAAAGATTATAATTTTAAATTATATAGTTTTTTCAAAGTATTTTTTGCAGCATCCTGCTCTGATTCCTTTTTGCTTTTACCTTCACCTTTCCCGATTACCTTATCACCAAGCATTACTACGGAATAAAAGAACTTATCATGATCGGGGCCTCTGGATCTGACCAGCTTATATCTGGCAAGCTTGGAATAGTCCGCCTGGATGACTTCCTGAAGATAAGTCTTGTAATCCAAAATCCCCGGTTTCTTTATCATGTCTTCGATCTTCTTTTTATACCTTTTTAAAACCCAGTTGAATGCAAAATCAATCCCCTTATCAATATAAACAGCACCGATAAGAGCTTCAAAGCTGTCTGCCAGGATAGATACTTTTTCTCTTCCCCCGCATAGTCCCTCATTCTCACTTAACAGTATTTGCTGGCCTATTTTTATTTCCCGGGCCATTTCCGAAAGCATCTTCTTATTAATCAAAAAAGCCCTTATCTTAGCCATCTTGCCTTCATTAAAATGGCCGTATTCTTTATACAGGTATGATGTAATGATAAAAGAAAGTACGCTGTCACCCAGGAATTCAAGCTGTTCGTTTCCCCGTGATTTAATGTTGATCAGACGTGCATGCGATCTGTGAGTCAAACTCTGTATATAAATGTCCAAATCAACAGCATTGATATCTATGCTTTTCAGCCAGTTCTTTACATTAGTCCTCTGCAATTTTCTATTTTTCATTAAACAAGTTTCGCCGCCTTATTTAGCTGCAGAACTTTTTTATATCTTTAAAACCGCCATTACTTCTTGGAATGGTCCTCAATATAGCCCAGAGCATCCTTTACTGTAATAATTTTTTCGGCATCCTCATCACTTATCTCTATATCAAATTTATCTTCTAATGCCATGATAAGCTCAACCAGATCCAATGAATCAGCTCCAAGGTCATCAATGAATCTACTTTCAGCCTTGATATCTTCCGCCTTGACACCAAGTACATCAACCAGAATTTCTTTAAGCTTGTCAAAATTCTCCATTATTACTCCTTTTGTCCTTGTTTAAGTTATCATATTAATTTCTTTACCAATTTTTACAGTCAAATTGGTATTTAAACCCTCCACAGCAACTTTTATGGCATTCTTAGTTGCTCTGGCTTTTGAACTTCCATGAGAAATGATCACCAGTTCCTTAAGTCCTAAAAGTTGTGCCCCTCCGTATTCCTCATAATCAAATTTTTTCTTCATTTTAATAAAAGAGCTTTTAAGACCAAGGGCCGAGAGTTTGCTTATTAAACTGGCGGACAACGCTCTTTTTATTTCCTTAAAAAACAGATTTGCCAGTCCTTCTATGGACTTTAAAATCACATTTCCTACAAAGCCGTCGCAAACCGCCACATCCGCTCCGCCGTCAAACATTTCTCTGCCTTCAATATTCCCCATAAAATTAATATTTGAACAGCTCTTAAGCAGCCTGTGGCTTTCGACTGCAAGCTCGCTTCCCTTCTTTTCTTCTTCGCCAATATTCACCAGGGCTACTCTCGGATTATCTATCCCTAATATGTTTTCAGCATAAACTTTCCCCATTATAGCAAATTGCAAAAGATAATGGGGCTTGCAATCAGCATTGGCGCCTGCATCTATCAATACAAATTTTTTATCCGAAAGCGGCACAACCACTGCAATAGCTGGCCTTGCTATATTCTCTATTCTTTTTATATTAAACAGGGAGCATGCCATGACCGCGCCTGTGTTACCGGCAGAAAGAAAAGCACTTCTGCTGGTCTTTGATACAAGCTGTGAACCTATAAAAATAGAAGAATCTCTTTTTTTTCTTAACACTTCCGACGGTGATTCATTCATGCTGACTTCTTGGGAGCTTTCTATGATCTCAATGCCTTCCAGATCCAGCCTGTTGGAACCAGCAGCTTCCTTTATTCTCTTTCCGCTGCCTACCAGCTTCATCTTTATTCCAGGAAAATGCTTTGCTTCTACAGCACCCTTTACAATCTCTTCGGGAGCAAAATCTCCTCCCATTGCATCTATAACCACCGTATGGTAATTTAAATCAAATTCCGCCATATTATAAAAAGTTATACTATTTTTTTGAAATTTCCATCAGTTTATTTATACCAACGTACTCTCTTACCACATCCACTATCTTGTCTATCTTTTTGATCTCGTGAAATCTTACATGACCGATAATCTCTCCCACTTTTTCCACTGCGGTAAGAGTATCAAAATTAACCAGGATCATGGGAACACCCAGTTCTTCAGCTCTTCCCAGAACTACTGTGCTCGGCTGAAAATTACCGGTAAGTATAAGGCATTTGGTAGGAGTTTCAAGAGCAGCCAGTTGAACATCAGCCCTGTCTCCACCGGTTATAACTGCTTTATTTGCTTTTCTTCTAAAAAATTTAAGAGCCTGTTCCTGACCCATTGCACCGACCATAAATGTCTCAACAAGCTCATCGACCTTATCCTGTGCACAGATTATCTGCCCTCCTAAAAGTTCGGACATCTCCTTTATACTCACCGAAGATAACATTTTATCCGATACAATATAGCCAAAGATCTCTATTTTGTTTTTCACCAGGAATGGGACTATCAGCTCTTCGACATATTCCAGCTGACTTCTTGGAACCCAGTTTATAATTACTCCTGCTACACAGCTGCCCAGGAACTGCTTGGCATACAGGACCTGATCTACTATCTCAGAACTGTATTTGATCACCATAACTGCCTTAGCTCCCAGACTTTCACAGATCTTATCCGAAGATATCCCTAAAAAGTATCCATCCTCAATGCTCTTGGCTCCTTCCAAAATTATAATATCCTTGCCCTTTTGAATCCTGTTATAAGAGTTTTTGATAAGATCTATAAATCCTTTTGAAAAATTCTTATCCTTAAGACCCTCCCTATTGTATTGCTGGGTAAGTACAATAGGACATATATCTTCAAGCTCCTCCTTGACACCAAGTATATTGGAAATATACTGCGCGTCTTCATCCGTAGTTATTCCTCCTACCCGGGTTGGCAACGTACCCACCGGTTTCATATATCCTACTCTTAGTCCTTTTTCGGCAAATAATTTTCCCACACCTACGCACATTGAACTTTTACCAGAAAAGGGCTGGTTTGAAATAAAAAATAAAGGAATCATTTTAACCTCCTATTCTTATTCTTGAATCTCCGGCTATAGAACCTTCTCCCTGTCTTTTTACAAACAGTGGGTTTATATCCATTTCCATTATCTCAGGAAAATCTATTACCAGCTGTGATACTTTAAGTATAATATCAATTATGCTGTCGATATCCGAGGGGTCCTCACCCCTGGTACCCTTAAGAAGTTTGACTGCCTTGATCTCTTCTATCATCTCATAAGCAGCTCTCCTGCTGACAGGAGCAATTCTAAAAGAAACATCTTTAAGCGCCTCAACATATATCCCACCGAGCCCGAACATAATCACAGGACCAAACTGGGGATCCTCGCTTATTCCAATTATGGTCTCTTTTTTATCCTCAATAAATTCCTGAACCAAAATACCACGTATATTGGCACCAGGCATATATTTTTTTACATTAAAAAGAATCTGATCATAATTTTCTTCCAGGTCCTTTTCATCCTCTATCCTTACTTTGACACCTCCTACATCAGTTTTATGCAAAATATTGGGAGAAACAATCTTCAGCACCAGCGGGTATCCTATTTTTTTTGCTATTTGCTTTGCTCCTCCTATATCACGCGCAAGCTCTGCTTTTGGTACTCTAATGCCATATATTTTCAGGATTTCCCGCGATTCCATCTCTCCCAACTCAATCCTGCCTTCACAGCGGCACCGTTCAAATGTCTCTTTGACCCTCCTGTTATCAACATCAAACTTTTCAACAGAGAAGATTTCTGCCGATTTCCACTTGTTATAATCCATCATCACTTTTAATGTATCTATGGCCTCTTCCGGAATTTTAAAATTAGGTATATTTTTTTCAGCTAAAAATTCTATTGCTTTCTCTACTTCAGAACCCCCCATAAAACTTGTCATGACCGGAACTGGTCTCCCGCTGTCTTTTATTACCTGTACAATTACCCTGGCTGTTTCTAAAGATTGAGTCATACCCTGCGGTGTAAGAAGTACCACTACAGCATCGACATTGGCATCCTCTATTACAGTTTCCAGTGTTTTCCTATACCTGTCGGCCAGAGCATCCCCTAATATATCAATAGGATTATATAGATTGGCCGCCTTCGGTAAAAATTTCTTCAAGTTGTCTATAGTTTTATTTCCAAAACCGGCCAGTTGTATATCATTTTTCTCACACGCATCAGTAGCCATGATACCAGGTCCACCTGCATTTGTTATTATTACAACTTTTTTACCTTTAGGCAATGGCTGATAGGAAAAAGCAGAAGCATAATTAAAAAGATCTCTTATGGTATACGCTCTTATTATTCCTGCCTGCTTGAAGGCTGCTTCATAGGCTTTCGCTGAACCGGCAAGCGTTCCGGTATGAGAAGACACAGCCCTGGCTCCGGCATCGGTATTACCAGATTTTATTACAATTATAGGCTTCTTTTTAGAAACTTTTGAAGATATCTTTATAAATTCCCTGCCGTATTTTATTCCTTCAAGATAAGCGGTAATGACATCAGTGTCTTTCTCACCATCCCATTTTTCAATAAAGTCGTTCTCTGAAATATCAGCTTTATTACCCAGGGATACAAACTTTGAAAATCCAATATTATTAGTCTTTGCCCAATCCAGTATCGCGACTCCAAGTGCCCCTGATTGTGATATAAAACCTATACTACCTCTGGGCGGCATACTGGATGAAAAAGAAGCATTTATCGGGCAGCTTGTATCTATTATACCAAGGCAGTTCGGCCCAAGTATCCTGATCCCGTAATTTTTTGCCTTCTCAATTAACTGTCTCTCTCTTCTCACTCCGTCTATGCCGGATTCCTTAAACCCTGAAGAAATAATAATAGACCACTTTACATTCTTTTTCGAACACTCTTCAAGAACTCCCATCACGAGCACGGAAGGTATCACTATTATTGCCAGATCAATATCGCAGGGGACATTCAGGACCGACGGATAGCACTTGACACCACATATTTTCTCTGCTTTTAGATTTATTGGAAATAATTTGCCCTTATATCCTGAGCTTATTATGTTGCTGAGGATGATGTGACCTACTTTTCTTTTTCCTCTAGCAGCTCCTATTACTGCCACAGATTTAGGACAAAAAAGATGGTGCAGACTCAAATCACAGACCTCCAATTTCAGTTATATGACTCATTTTTTCTTGCTTGCTTCTGTGGTTTCTTTCTTGCCTTTTTCTTTGCCTTTTTCTTTGCCTTTTTCTTTGCCTTTTTCTTTGCCTTTTTCTTCGAATATTATAATCTCATGCTCGGCATAATATCCACAGTTCTCACAAACCCTGTGGGAAATCTTTTTACTGTGACATCTGGGACACTCTACTATTGAGAGTAATTTTAATTTATGATGAGTCCTGCGCTTGTCTCTTTTAGACTTTGATGTTTTTCTCTTGGGAACCGCCAATGCTTTTCCTCCTACCTGTTATATCGTTATAAACTTGTTATAAAAAATAAACATCTTAATATAACATAAAATAACAATTATTCAATAAATATTATTTCTCTCTAGAATCCACACTTCTTCTAAACTGCTCCCTTCCCTTTTCAATTGCTGTTATCAGTTTATGCAGTACAGCCTCCAGATTGGCAAGTTTTTCGTCCGCATAATCCTCGGCTTCCAGCCTGATGGTCCTTGCCTTTGCTTCTGCAGCAGACATTATTTCTTCTGACTCCCTGTTAGCATTTTTTAATATCTCGGTTTCACTTACAAGCATCTTAGCTTTTTCTCTTGCTTCAGATACTATCCTTTCGGAATACCTCTTGGCTTCCTCGATCATATTCTCTCTTTCCTTCACAATCCATCTGGATTGCTTGAATTCTTCAGGCAGTACACTTCTGAGTTCATCCAGCAGATCAAATATCTCGTTTTCATTAACAATTAGATTAGATGAAAACGGAATTCTTTTACTCTTTTCCAGAAATTCCTCTATTCTGTCTACAATGTCAATTACATTCATACCGTGCTCCATATCCTTTTTTTTGATTAATCATTTTTTTTATAACTTTCCGAGATGTCTTTTTCAATCTCATCCGGAACCAGTCCCTTTATACAACCTTTAAATCCTGCTACCTCTTTTACTGCGCTGGAACTAAGGTAGGCAAATTTAGGATTGGTAACCATAAACATGGTCTCTACTTCCGGATTTAGTTTTTTGTTTATCTGCGCCATCTGAAACTCGTATTCAAAATCTGATATGGCCCTGAGGCCCTTTATTATGACCGATGCATTTTCTTTTTTGGCGAGATCCACCAGCAGCCCCTCGAAAGTTATCACTTCTATGTTGCTCAGGTCGCGCAGAGACCTCTTTACAAAATCAACTCTCTTATCTACTGAATAATATGATTTCTTTCTGTTGTTTTTTGATACAGCAACTATTACTTTGGAAAAAACTTTTGAGCACCTTTTAATTATATCTTTATGTCCCTCGGTCAAAGGGTCATATGTTCCCGGACATAATGCTATTTTTTCCATAATAAATCCGATCTTTTTTGCTTTAATAAGGCGAGAGATAAATCACTTTTTTATCGCCGAAATGTGACTCTTTTATCTTATTTAATTTTTCTGTCTCTGTACTTGTATCCTTTTTAAAAAAGTACTCATATATAATAAGAGAATCAGGCTTGGTAATTCTCTTATATGCCAGAGCATCAAATATTTCTTTCATTATACCACTTTCAATTTTGTATGGTGGATCCAGAAAAACAATATCCCACTTTGGACCGCTGCAGGATTTTATAAATTTTAAAACATCACTCCTTATTATCCTGTATCTTTTAACGGCATCTTTAATAAACTTGGTATTATACTTAATAAGATTTATTGACTCGTGACTGTTATCCACAAAATATACCAGGCTGCAGTTCCTGCTTAAAGATTCAACTCCCAGTGATCCTGTACCTGAAAAAAGATCCAGTACATTTGAACCTTCTATCCTTTCACCGATAACATTAAAAATGCTCTCTTTTACACTGCCCAAAGTAGGTCTTATTTTAAAATCCAAAGGAGGCTTTAATTTTCTACCCTTGAATTTGCCGGAAATAATTCTAATAGCTTACCACCGTTTAGCGTTATTATTCTATTGAAAATATATAGGGATATAAGGGCTGTCCCCCTCTGTGCATTTCTACATCCATTTTGGGATAATATTTTTTAAGCCTTTTCTTAATATTTTCCATGTCTTCAGGTAAAGCATCCACTCCGGTATAAAAGGTGATGACTTCTTCGGACCCTTCAGCAACATCTCTTATAAGGTCGACAGTCGCATCCACGACATCCTCAGATACTACCTTTAATTTACCATTGGACAGTCCTATATATTCGCCTTTCTTTATTTCACCGACCTTAAGATTAGCATCTCTGACCGCCTCAGTTATCTCACCGCTTTTGGTTTCACCGGCCGCTTCTTCCATATTACTTAGATTTTCTTCCATATCTGAATCAGGATTATATCTTAGCATGGCTGATATCCCTGCCGGAATAGCCTTAGTCGGGACCACATAAACATTTCTGTCCCTTACAATCTTCCTGGCCTGATTTGCGGTAAGTATAATATTTTTATTATTTGGGAATATAATAATTTCTGTTGCATCTATACTGTTTATAGCCTTGACTATATCATATGTTGACGGGTTCATACTCTGCCCGCCGCTTATAATAACATCTGTCCCGATACTCTTAAATATTTCTTTTAGTTCTTCTCCGCTGGCAACTGCGATCAAAGCAGTCTTCTTTTTCACTTCTTCTGCTTCCTCTTCTTCCTTTGTTTTTTGTGCCGCTCCCTCCATTTCCTCTACTTCTTCTTCTCTCTGATCTTTCATATTATGTATTTGAATCTCATGGAGAGACCCTTCCTTTATTGCTCTTTTTAAAACCTTATGCGGATTATTGGTGTGCACATGTATTTTTACCAAACTATCATTTCCAACAACCATTGCACTATCTCCAAAAGTCTCTATACGCTCCCTCAATCTCTCCACATCTATCTTACTGCCCTTCAGTAGAAATTCCGTACAGTAAGTATATTTAATATCGTAGGTGGCTTTTACTTCTTTTAATCTGTCTTTTGCAGTTTCTTCAGCACCGCCTTTGGGATTACTGCCCGGATTACCGCTTCCTGGCCTAACTTTGCTATTTGATTCTGAAGTTTTGTTTTTTTCAGTACTACCTGTTGTCCTTTTCAACTCACCGTTGGCACTTTCAATTTTATTAAGGGCTATTCTGGTTCCTTTTAATATGTCTAAAATACCCTGTGCTCCTGCATCTACTACATCGGCTTTTTTTAATACCGGAAGAAGAAAAGTGCTCCTTTCAACAGATTTTTCAGTCTCATAAATAATCCTATCTAAAAGCTCTATTAACTTTATTTTTTCAGTGTTGTCTGTCAGTTCCTCAACAAACCTGTGAATATCCTTTATGGTTGTGAGCATAGTACCTTCAGTAGGGTCCTGTACAGAACTATAAGCCAGATCTTTTGATGATTTTAACGCCTCTTTTATTATATCCAGGTTCAAATTATTACCTTTGACTATTATATCGAAAAAACCCTTTAGTATCTGAGACAATATTACACCAGAATTACCCCTGGCTCCCATAAGAGCACCGAAAGAAGCTGTATCCAGTACACTTTTCACTGAAAAGTCTTTAAGTTTTAAAAGCTCTTCCCTGACCGATTTAAGGGTAAGCAGCATATTGGTCCCGGTATCTCCATCGGGAACAGGAAATACATTCAGGTCATTGATCTTGCCCTCATTTTTTTTGAAATTCTCCAGTATTATGTCAACGACCTTTTTTAGGTTTTCGTTATTTATCTTATCTATCTTTGCCATCTTAACTTCCTGTTAAAATTAAAAATTGCACTAAAAATATTTTAATATATCACAAACCTATTGCGGCCAGCTTCATACGGATATTTTAATCTACTTTTACACAAATTAAGACTACTTTTAATAAAAATTGTTTCTTGCCATTTTTATTTACTTCCCTACTGACCTTGAAAATTAAATAATAAAATGCTAATATTCCTTGCTGACCTATTTATGAATGATATCAAATATACAAAGAATAATTAATATAATTTTTATAATATACAGGGAGAGAAAATGTCCGGTGTTTGTGAAATCTGCGGTAAAAAAACAGCTTTTGGAAACAGTGTAAGCCATTCACATAAGAAAACTAAAAGAACTTTTAAATCCAATATCCACAAGGCAAAGGTCGAATACCAGGGTAAGATCAGGATCATGAACATATGTACTAAATGTCTTAAGTCAGGTAAGGTTAAAAAAGTAATTTAAAACCAAAAAAATATTACTTTTTTATTGCATTTGATAACTTGCTTCTTACACCATCTGCCCAAGGTCCGTGTATTGATTTTGAAGATTCTGTAAACTCCTCTATCTCCTTTTTACTGAAGCTCATGCTGACATTAAGTCCGTAAACACACCCGTAGGTCTGCTTTGCCTGGCTTATAAGATCGGCAGTTTTGGGGTCCGAACTTACCAGTGTCTGCATTCTCGCTATTTCTTTGAACTTATCATTTTCCGGTGAAACCCCACATATTTCAAGTGCTTTTTTATCAAGCATGTCTCTTGCGTCTCTGACCCTTTTTTTTAATTCCTCCGGCATTTTTACCATACTTAATAAATCAAGATCTGATAAATTGAAAGACAGCTCTTTTCTTTCATCTCCTGATGAAATACTTTCGGGTTCTTTCCTACTTCTACTTCTAAAAAATCCCATCATATACCTCCGTGATATTATTACTTATATTTTACCTAAAAGTTTCCATTAGCTTCCGGAAAAATAACAGGCTGTCTCGGACCTTTATATATTACAATGATTGCCAGTATATACTGGCTTATAAGCAAGAAAAAGGTCAAAAACGAACCGGTGAAACCTGCCTGCTCAAAAATATAAGTATTTACAATATCTACTGCCCTTATTACCAGCATGCATATAATGACAGTCTTAAGCCATGACAGGTTTATTTTTTTTATGGAAGAAAAAATTTTTCTTATCCGTGACCTGTACATCCCTATTATATACAGTGAAGCAATCAGGTAACCTATGAATTGAACATTTAAGATTATGTCACGAACCATCTGCTCACTGGAACTAAAAAAACACTGGTAATTAATCAGATTGCTGATGAAAACAGAGCTATTGGAGAAATATCTTACAGTGAGATGTATAAAATCTATCAGGAATGGGATCATATGAACAAGATGAATTTTTTTAAATTCAAAATCCTTACGGGTAAGCGAGACCACATATAAGAAAAACATGGGAGGAATTAAAAAATAAATAGAATTTACAGATATTAAAATAAGATAGGAATATCTCTGCAGGATATTCTCAAAATTAATCAAAAACCACCCTACAAGGACCCATCCGTTAAAAAGCATGTAAGCTGCAAATAAGTTATTGCTGATAAACCTGGCTTTCCTCTGGCTGAAGAGAAAAACAGCAAAGAACAAATATTGAAACGCAACCGCGATTAATATCACGTTCTTAGGATCCTGCAGATGTTTTATCAGCAAATCAATACTCATTTCCTTGTTTCACTCCTTGAATCAATATATAGAATAAATATTACTAAATATTATTAATAAAGTCTAAAAGGATATAACTGCTGGAAAAGCTCTTAAGCAGTTTTTTTCTTAATGATGCTGGAAACAAAGCCGCCCTCGCTTTTAAAATAATAGGACATTATTTCAAAAAAGCTTTTTCCGTTTAAACCGGCATCGTCTTCCTTTATTCCCGAAGCTGACAGCAGGCTGCCAAGACTCTCAGGTCTTTCCTGTCTGTGACTGTTCTTAAAATTCTTTAAAAATTTTTCTATTATTTTCTGATTTTCCAGCGGAGACAGCGTGCAGGTATAAAATACTATCCTTCCCCCTGCCTTAAGATATCTGTCGCAGTTTACCATCATTCTGTAAGACATACTGGAAAGCCGTACTATATCGCTCATAGTCTTATTGTATTTTACATCGGGATCCTTTGAAATAGTCCCAAAAGCACTGCAGGGAGCATCTATTAATACCTTGTCAAAGTATCTCTCATAATCCTCGGGCTCTGCTTTTTTTCCCAATTGTTTTTTACCCTCCATATCCCGGCTCTTATTTAAAAAATCCGGTTCCGCCGCATCAGCCCGTAAAATTTTTACGTTTCTTATCTTTAGCCTGTCAAGGTTGCTTTTCAGCACCTTAAGCCTCTCCCTGCTGATATCAATTGAAAAGACTTCTCCCTTGCTTCCCACCAGTTCCGAGATATAGGCAGTTTTTCCTCCCGGTGCCGCGCACAAGTCCAGTACTTTTTCATTTTTCCGGGGTTCAAGAAAATACCTAACCGCAATCTGTGAAGAAAGATCCTGGACAGAGATAAGACCTTCTCTGTAAATATCTGTTCCAGAGATATCCTGGACACTTAAGACTTCTGCTGCGCCTTCCATTATATCCCCGGCCGTAAGGCTCAGCCCGGCCGGTACCATTTTAACCTTTGTAGCAAGTATTTTTTTTGAGATCCTTCCTTTATCAAACCTCAGATAAAAATGCGGATTTTCATTAAGCGACCTGCAGATCAAAACCGTCTTTTCCTTTCCATACCAGTCAAGCCAGTATCTCACCAGCCAGGTAGGGTAAGAATATTTCAGGCTTAATTTATCTGCATCCTTCCGGGCTGATTTATTCAATTTCTCTTCTACCAGCAGCTCCGGATCTGAACCCGAACTTACCCTGCGCAACACCGCATTTACAAATTTTGAAGAGGATCTGGAAACATCTTTTATTGCCAGTTTTACGCATTCGTCTACTGCAGAATATGAAGGTATCTTATCCATATACATAAGCTGATAGGTCCCCATGCGGAGAATATTAAGTACTTTAAAATCAATATCTTTTATTTTTTTATATGAAAAAAGAGAGAGTAAAAAATCTATCTTTAAAAAATACCTTACCGTTCCCTTGACCAGGTTAAAAATAAAACGCCTGTCAAGACCGGACAGGCTGTATTCTTCAAGGCAGCGGTTTATTATGATTTTTAATGATTTTTGAGTCTTGAAATACCGGTTTAGAATAAGAAACGCGATTTTCCTGGGGCTGGTGCCGTCTTTTTTATCACTCAAAATTTTCACCGGTTTTTAGTCTGTAGCCGTTAATAAAATCTACCGATGACATCTCTTTCTTACCCTGCGGCTGCAGTTTTTCTATCCTGATCAAATCATTTTTACTGCACTTGATCAAGATCCCTGTTTTTTTATCAGCTTTTGCAACAAGGCCGTCCCTGCCGCCGCTTTTGATGCCGTTAATGTACATACTTTTTTCATCACCGGGAAGTATTTGCGCCTTAAGTAACTTTATCCTTATACCTCTCCACAGGCAGTAAGCTCCCGGTTTGGAGCTGAAGGCTCTTATTTTATTTACTATCTCCCGGGCTGTATTTTCCCAGTTCACCTTCAAGTCTTCCTTTTTTATTTTACTGCAGTAAACAACACCGCTTTCATCTTGGGGATATGGTTTTAGCAGGTCGTCCTCTATTAAATCCAAAACTGCCATCAGCAGCGATTTTCCAAATACTACCGACTTTCGCTCCATGCTGTCCCTGTTATCGGATGCTTCTACTGTAAAACTTACCTGGGCATAAATAGGTCCAGCATCCACTTCGGGTACCACCTCTATTATACTGACCCCTCCGGTCTCATCACCATTTAGCAGAGTGCTCATAACAGGTGTTGGCCCCCTGTATTTAGGCAGAAGCGAGGGGTGGACGTTAAGCCACCCTGCTGGTTTGAGTTCAAACATCTTAGCAGGGATTATCTTTCCGAATGATACTACCAGTGCAGTATCAAAATTAAGCTTTTTAAATTTAGAGTAAAAGCCCTCATCAAATTTTTCAACCTGTATAAGCCCTTCTCCCAGTTCAAGAGCCCTGGTTTTTACTACATTGGGGGTGACCTTTCTTCCCCTGCCGGCATGCTTGTCATTTGTGGTCACAACCGAAGATATCTTATGCCGGGACCTGTTAATTTCTTCCAGAAAAGGTACTGAGATCTCCGAAGAACCAAAAAATAATATGTTCAATCAAATGCTCCCTCTGTCGCAAATATTTAATTTTATATCATTGACCCTGGACAGGAGTTCTTGCTTTGATTTCCGGTCAAGGTGATCCATAAACAATACCCCGCTTAGATGATCGATTTCATGCTGGAATATCCTTGCCAAAAGGCCTTCTGCTATGATCTCCACATCCTTCCATTTCAAATTCTTTGCCCTTACCCTTACTTTGGAAAACCTTTTAACATTAAAATCCTTTATGGAATAAATACTCAGGCAGCCCTCGTCACTCTTTATTTTTTGATCATCCAGGACTTCAATCTCCGGATTTATAAACACATGTATCTTATTATCAACATTTACAATTAACACTCTTCTTGTTATTCCGATCTGGGGAGCAGCCATACCTACCCCGCCCGTCTCCTTTAATGTATCAGTCAAATCCTTGACAAGCTGCATGACACTTTCATCTATTTTCTCCACCTTTTTGCTTTTCTCCCTGAGAACAGGGTCTCCTATTTTTCTGACTTCTTTAACTGCCATTTTTAAACCTCACTTGAATTTATAATATCCATACCGGATCTACATCTACGATTATCCTGTTTTCACCAGACTTTTTAAATCTCCTCAGTACCGCGGCAAGTTTTTCAGCCATGACTTCCATATCTTGCGACTTTATCATCATATGCCAGCGGTAAAACAAATTTATTTTGTAAAAAGGAGCAGGTGCCGGCCCCAGGACTCTACTATCAATTTTAATAGCTTTGCTTATTTCTGCAAATAATTCTTTAATATCTTTCTTCACCCTGTCTTCATTCTTTCCGGAAATTATAATATTGACCACATTTGAAAAGGGTGGATAGCGGAGCTCTTTTCTGTCTTCAAGCTCTTTTTTATAAAATGATTCATAATCCATATTCAGTATATTTTTCACCACACTGGATCCGGGATTGTAGGTCTGTATCATGACCTTTCCTTTCTTTTTTCCCCTGCCGGCTCTTCCGGAAACCTGTGTGATAAGCTGATAAACTCTTTCATTCATATGATAATCCGGAAGTCCCATCATCACATCACAGTTTACAACCCCTACTAAAGTCACATCTCCTATATCCAGGCCCTTTGCTATCATCTGGGTACCGATAAGGATGGACCTGCCTGGCGTTATGAATTTCTTCAGTATCTCCTGATGTGATTTTCTTTTTCTGGTTATATCCGAATCCATCCTCAGTACCGGGGTATCCTTAAATCTCGTCTTGAGTTTTGATTGGATCCTCTGTATTCCCGTACCGTATAAAAAGATATTATTTCCACCGCATACTTGGCACTTTCCGGTATAATCCTGTTCCCTTCCGCAGTGATGGCATACTAATTTTTTCCTGTCACTGTGATAATTATAGGAAAGATCGCATGCGGGGCACTTTGGGACATTTCCGCAGCTTCTGCATATGACAAAGTTACTGAATCCCCTTCGGTTTAAAAATATTATTACCTTATTGTCTTTATCCAGTTCCTCCCTGACAGCGGTAAATAATTTTTTCGTGATATCGATATCTTCTTTAAACCGGTCTATTTTTTTAAGGTCTACTACTTCCATATCAAGAGGTACACTGGTCCGGGCTTTGACCGGTATCTTAATAAGCGTAAAGCCGCTTTCCCTTTCGGCTCTATACCTGGTTACAATTGACGGCGTTGCACTACCCATAACTACCGGAATACTCAGTATTTTCCCCAGTTTTGCAGCCACATCCCTGGTATTATATCTTACCCGGGTCCCTTCCTTATAGGATGGGTCATGCTCCTCGTCTATTATTATTATGCCTATATTGCTGACAGGGGTAAAAATTACAGACCTTGTCCCTATTATTATGTCAAATCTTCCTTCCAGTATATCCAGCCATCTTTCGTATCTTTCCGCCTGGTTCATATTGGAATGATACACACATACTCTTGCTCCGAATTCATTTTCAAACCTTGAAAAAAGCTGGGGTATCAGAGATATTTCCGGAGTAAGGACCAGCGCCCTTCTTTTTTTCTCAAGCACCTTCTTACAGACAGCGATATAAATATCAGTCTTTCCGCTTCCTGCTACTCCCTCTATTAAAAACTTGTGAAAAACACCTTTTTGAATGTAGTCATTTATTGATTCTAAGGCATTTTTTTGATATGAGTTTAAAATTATCTTTTGTTTGCTTAGATCCCCGGTGCTGTAGTCATATCTAAAATCTCTCTTCTCTCTTTTTTTTACCACTGATATTATCTTTTTATCTGAAAGGGCAGCCAGGCTTGAATAGCCTGCACCGGTATCTTTTATAAGTTTTCCCTTTGAAGTAGCGCCCTTTTTTAACAGATAATCAATTATTTTTTTCTGAGAAGAATTCCTTTTCCAGTCTATCCCCTCTTTCAGCTCTTGATATTCATCATGATTTAAATCTATATAATCCCTGTATTTAAATCTCACCCTGGGACTTATTATTGCCTGTTTGTATTTTTCTCCCGGGGGAAGGAAAAACTTTATCACGCTGCCCAGCGGCTGGATATAATAACCGCTTATCCAGCGTATCAGCTCCAGCCTCCCGGCATCAAAAATCGGCCTGCTTTCTGCTACCTTAAAAATCTCTTTTATATCCTTATTTTCAATTTCGGAGCTGTCTTTGGTCCTTACGATGTAGCCGACTTCGGTCCTGTTTTTAAAGGGGACAAGAACAACTTTTCCGGTATAGATTTCTGAATATAAATTGGGGGGAATCCTGTAGTCAAATGCATGATCTATATCAAAGGCTTTTATATCTACATAAACCTCTGCATATTTATTTTTTATGCCCATCTAAAACACAATAATTATTTGAGGCCCAGCATGCTCTTGATCTCATCAACCTTATCCAGTTTTTCCCATGTGAAATCTCTATCATGCCTTCCGAAATGTCCATAAGTAGCAGTTTTTCTGTAGATCGGCCTTAGAAGATCCAGGTTCTTAATAATTGCTGCCGGTCTCAAGTCAAATATTTCTTTTACTGCATTCTCAATTTTTTTTACATCCACTTTTTCAGTACCAAAGGTGTCTACCATAACCGATACCGGGTGTGATACTCCAATAGCATACGCTATTTCGATCTCCAGTCTGCCGGCAGCCCCGCTTGCTACCAGGTTTTTTGCCACGTGTCTTGCTTCATATGAAGCGGACCTGTCAACTTTTGAGGGGTCTTTTCCCGAAAAACATCCCCCGCCGTGCCTTGCCATTCCGCCGTAAGTATCTACGATTATTTTCCTTCCTGTAACGCCGGTATCTCCCATAGGTCCGCCGACTGTGAATTCTCCGGTAGGATTTACAAATAATTTTAAATTCTTGCTTATATACTTATCGGGTATGATAGGTTTTACTATAAACTCCCTGACATCAGGCTCTATTTGTGTATCCGGATCGATATTGGGAGCGTGCTGTGTGGCTATCACTATAGTCTCAACAGAAACTGGTTTTCCGTTTTCATATTTTACAGTCACCTGTGATTTTCCATCAGGTCTTAGATAGGACAGTAAACCTGCTTTTCTTACTTCGGACATGCGGTGAGCCAGCTTGTGAGCCAGCTGAATAGGAAGAGGCATAAAATCTTCGGTATCATTACAGGCATAACCAAACATCATCCCCTGGTCACCGGCACCCTGGCTGTCAAACTCATTCTCATATCCTTCACCTACTCTGGTCTCATAAGCACTGGTGACACCCTGGGCAATATTTGGTGACTGTTTTCCGATAGAAGTGATAACACCGCAGGTCTCACAGTCAAAACCGTATTTTGCCCTGGTATATCCGATGTTTTTAACGACTTCCCGCACGATATTAGGTATTTCAACATAGGTAGAAGTGGTTATTTCTCCTGCCACTATCACAATTCCGGTTTTGAGTAAGGTCTCTATGGCAGTCCTGCACTTGGGATCATCTACTATAATAGCATCGAGAATCGCATCTGAAATCTGGTCCGCCATCTTGTCTGGATGGCCTTCGGTCACCGATTCCGATGTAAATAAAAATTCTTTTTTCTTTGGCATCATTCCTCCTAACAATACTTTTAAAGTCAGTCTAAATCTTTTATAACTTCATCCCAGATACCTCTGGCAATAACTCTTTTCCTATCTCTGGCCAGTTTCTTTACCGTGCCGTCTTTTCTTATTATTTCCACCCGGTTGTAGTCGCTTTCCATCCCTATCCCCTCTTTGGAGATATCGTTTGCTACCATCATATCAATGCTTTTATCTTTGACTTTTTCTAAAACCTTTCTGACATTGATACCGTTTTCTGCAGCAAAGCCTACCAGATACTGGCCTCTTTTTTTATTTTCGGATAAGCAACTTAAAATGTTTTCGTTTTCTTTAAACTTTATTTTGGATAATATACCATTTTTTTTCTCTAACTTAAAATCATATTTTTTCTTAGGTACAATATCACTTACCGCGGCAGCCATAATGGTAATATCACTGTCCTCAAAAACTTTTAGTATTTCCTTTTTCATCTTGCTGCTGCCTTCAACATATTTTATCTCTACTCCATAAGGCCTCGGAAGATCTCTGGCTGCACTTACCACCAGCACTCTTTTCGCACCCCTGAAGAACGCTTCTTCAGCCAGGGCATACCCCATTTTACCGCTGGATCTGTTGGAAATATATCTTACGGTATCAATAAATTCCCTGGTTCCGCCTGCAGTTATTATTACTTTCTTGCCCTTAAGTTCTTTACTATATGATAAAAGTTCTCCCAGCCTTTCAAGAATGACATCCTCTTCTTCCAGCCTTCCCAGACCTTTCTCACCGCAGGCAAGATTTCCAGTCTTTGGCCCTATAAAAAAATACTTGCCTTCCTCTTTCAGCCTGGAGATATTTTTTTTAACTACCGGATCAAGATACATGCTTTCATTCATAGCCGGAGCGATAAGAACAGGACAGCTTGCTGAAACTGCAGAAGTGGTAAGGAAATTATCACATACTCCGTAGGATAATTTTGAAATGATATCTGCTGAAGCAGGGGCAATTAAAAAAATATCTGCACTGTGAGAAAGTGAAATATGATAAATTTTATCCTGATTGACAAATTGTTCCACAATAGTCTTGTTACCGCTGATGGAACTAAAAGTGAGAGGGCCTATAAAGTTCTGTGCATTGGGAGTCATTACCGGGATCACCTTTGCACCCATATTTGTAAGCCTGCTGCAAATCGAAGCTGCCTTATATGCTGCAATAGAAGCAGTAATGCCAAGAACAATCTTTTTTTTTGCAAATATGGATTTATCTAAAACCAAGGCTACTTAGTTTCCTTTTTTTTCTCTTCAAAAACTACTTTTCCTTCTTTTATCTCACTAAAGGAAATTTCCAGCGGATCGTGCGATTCAACATCAACCAGCGGCTTTATCACATCGATTCTCTCCATGTTTTTTTGTGCGGAGAGGTAATTTCCCAGTTCCCTTGCTCTCTTGGCCGCTGCCACACATAATTTATACTTGCTGTTCATTCTATTTTTGTACTCATCAACATACTCTACCTTCACTTGCCTGTCTTCCTTTCCTTTTAGTATTTAAAATTTTTTTTAAATTTAGCAAAGCTTCATTATAATTATTATTTACAATTATGCAATCATAATATTTCATATAATCAAGTTCTTCTTTTGCAGTCTTCAGTCTTTTTTCCATTTCCTCAGGACTGTCGGTGCCCCTCTTTTTAATCCTTTCTTCCAGTTCTTCATAGGAAGAGGTGGTTATAAAAATAAGATAGGCATCTTTTACTTTTTTTGCCACCTGCATGGCGCCCTTGACCTCGATTACTAAAATGACGTTTTTACCCTGGTTTAGTTTTTCTTCTACAAACTTTTTTGGAGTACCGTAAAGATAACCGGCATAGGGCGCCCACTCAAGAAGCATATCTTTTTCTATAAGTTCATTAAACTCATCTCTGCTTATAAAATGGTAGTGACTTCCGCCGGTCTCACCTTTTCTTATGGGTCTTGTGGTAACAGAAACGGATCTTATAAAATTACTGGACTCACTAAGTACATCATCAATCAGGCTGGTTTTCCCTGAACCCGAAGGTCCGGAGATAATGAATAATTTTCCTCTTGCTGTCATATATGGTAGCGGAACTGGCGGCCTTAAGTTATTTTGAAAAAATTATAGAAATTCTTTTTTTGATTTCTGCCCAATCCGCCAATCTTCTTATTAGGACTTATTTTCAGTTCCTTTAATATCTTAAGAGCGTTGACTCTTCCGTTCCCAGGTATCGCACTTATAAGACTTATGACCTTCATATTTGATATATAATCCGCAATGAGCTTCTGGTTTTTAAAAAGAGATCTTATGTTTGTTTTTCCTTTTTTAAGCTGCTCTTTGATTTCTGCTCTCTTTTTTCTCACCTGCCTGGCTTTCTCTAAACCCTTCCTTCGGTCATTGTCATTTAAGTTGTTTAAAGCCATAAAGTTTCCCGTTGTTTAAAAGAAATGAGATACTTTAGAGTATACAAATATATATATTTAATATCAACTATTTTTCATCTATTGTCACCAATTTTTTTCTCACTGCCGGGGTATATGATAGGAATTTTTTCTTTACATAACATGCATTCAGAAGGTTTATATATATCTATGCCAAGCTTGATAAGATAATAATAAGGGCATTTAAACTCCAGGCCATCCGACCTGTCCACTATACTTACCACTGCCTCTACAGACGCCCCTCTTTTTTCACATATATCTATTACTTCTTTGACCGAACCGCCGGTGGTAATCACATCTTCTGCAACTATTATCTTCTGGTTCTTCTTTAGTTCAAATCCACGCCTGAGCTCCATTTTTTTTGGTTTCCTTTCTGTAAACACCATCCTGCACCCTGCAATATAGGCTAGCATATAGCCCCACAGGATGCCTCCTACTGCCGGCGACACCACAGTATCTATTTTCTCTGTATCAATACTTTTCCTCATAAGATCCAGCGCCATGGCGGCAATTCTGTAAGTAATGTCAGGATGCTGCAGAAGCTGTGCGCACTGAAGATAATATCTGGAATGGTAACCGGAAGTCAGCCTGAAATGACCTTCCATTACAGCGCCGGTTTCCTCAAGGATTTTATACATGTCAAGCCCCTTGACCTGGTTTATTACCTTAATCATCTTTTAGCGCTCCTCTTATTTCTTCAAGGTACCGGTCAACAGCTCCGCCTATATCCTTATTTCTGGTTATTGATCGGCCCACTACTATGAAATCCGCTCCTTTCGATACTGCATCACGGGGAGTACTCACTCTTTTCTGATCCCCCACGTCATCCTCTGGAAGCCTTATTCCCGGAGTCACAATATAAAAATCGCTGCCGGTCTTCTCTCTTATCTTTTCAACCTCACCGGCCGAACATACCACACCGTCAAGTCCTGCCTCTGCCGCAAAACCTGCCAGGTCTAAAACCGAATTTATATGGTTTTTTTTAAAACCCATAAGATCAAGATCAGAGTCATCAAGACTGGTAAGTATGGTAACACCCAGAAGAAGCGGCCTTATCTTATTTTCCCGCTGCTCTTTTAATGTTTTTACCGCACCGGTAAGCATCGCTCTTCCCCCTAAGGTATGTATTGTCACCATATTTACATCAAGCCTTCCGATGGCTTTTAATGCCCCGGCCACCGTGTTTGGTATATCAAAAAGCTTGGCATCAAGCATTACCCCGTAGCCAAAGCTCTTTACCGTATTTACTATTTCAGGACCAATGCTGTATATAAGTTCCAGGCCCAGTTTTAAAGTGGACACCCTTCCGGAAATTTTACTGCACAGGCTTATGACCTCCCTTTTGCCTGCAACATCCAGACTTACTATCAACCTGTCCCGGGCTTTAAGTTTTTTTCTTTTCATGTCTTAAGCCTTCCCACAATCTCGCTTATATCTCTGATCCTTCTCTCTTCCACATAATTTTTCAAACCTTCTACTATCTTTTTACCTGCATCGTATTGGACAAAATTGACCGTGCCTATCCCCACCGCACTCGCTCCGGCTGCCATGAACTCTACAGCATCCTTCCAGTCAAATATTCCCCCCATTCCTATTATAGGAAGTATTTTTTCTCTTGCCAGGCAGTAGACTTTTGCCAGGGCAATGGGTTTTACCGCAGGGCCGGAAAGCCCTCCCAGCACATTTCCAAGTCTGGGCCTGAAGGTCTCTATATCTACTGCCATGCCTACTACGGTATTAATAAGTGATACCGCCTCTGCTCCTCCTTTTTTAGCTGCAGCAGCCGCCTCCACTGTATTCTTATTGTTCGGGCTGAGCTTTGCTATAACCGGTATCTTAATAATCCCAGAGGCTGATTTTACTATCTTCCGCACTTCCTCGGGCATCTCGCTGAAGGTCACTCCTCCCTTTTTAACATTAGGGCAGGAAAGATTCAGCTCCACAGCAGCGATCCGCTCCTTTATTATCGCTGCTTTTGAGACCACCTTTTTAAACTCTTCCGCATCCTCTCCAAATACGCTTAAAATAATGTTTATGTTTAACTTTTCAGCCCTGGGAAGATGCTTTTTTATAAACTCATCTATTCCATCATTTTGAAGACCTATTGAATTCAGCATCCCGCAGGGAGTCTCGCAGGTCCTGGGCGGAGGATTGCCATGTCTTGGTTTAAGAGAATAGCTTTTGGTGACAACAGCACCCAGCATCGAAACATCATAAAACTGGCTGTACTCAACTCCGAAATTAAAAGTCCCGGAACAGGCAATTATGGGATTTGCCATCTTTATCCTCCCCAGCTTTACCGACAGAGGATTATCATCTTTTCCGCTGCCCGTTTCCCTTGAAAACAAACTGCCCTGATCAGTCAAATATTACCCCCTTAAGGTCAAAGGCTGGGCCGTCCTGACACACTTTTTGGTAGGAAAAACTTTTTTTACCCTTTCTTATTTTTACCACACATCCTGCACAGACACCTACCCCGCATGCCATTCTTTCTTCAAGAAATGCTGTTACTCTGTTGCTTTCCTGGCTGTAAAGTCTTTGTATGACTTTCAGCATATTCCTGGGCCCGCAGCAGTAAACATCATAATCATTAAAAGTTTTTAGATTCTCTCTTATATAATCAGTTACCATGCCTTTATCTCCCCAGGAACCGTCCTCGGTACAAATGTTGTATTCCACCTTAAGCTCTATCAAATCTTTTTCCCATTTCCGATAACTGTTATTCTTAAATCCTGCAGCAAAGAGCACGCTTTTTTTACTGTTGGCTGCAAGCTTTGCCACAAAATTTAAGGGAGCTATTCCAATTCCTCCTCCTATCAGGAGCAGCTTGTCCTTAATTTCATCCAGACTTATTCTATTTCCCATCGGCCCTGCAAAGTCAAGTATATCTCCCCTATCAAGGCCGGACATAAATTTGGTACCTGCTCCCTTGACCACATATAATATTGAAAAAACATTAAATTTTTCCTCTACGGAAAAAATACTGAAGGGGCGCCTCAGTAGAGGCTGTAGAATATCATCCCTGGAGCATTTTATATTGACAAACTGACCCGCTCCTGCATTTTTGCAAACATAGGGTGAAAAAACCTCCATCCGGTAGAGATTGTCGCTGTATTTCTCATTAGAAATGATTTCACCGCTTAATATCTTCATCAGTACTCCTGTATTGGCTTTACTCCGACCTTAGAGTTGTTTTTTATCTCCTGTATTCCCTGGACCAGAGCCGAAGCACCCGATATGGTGGTAACAGAGGGCACATTGCGGAGAACCGCTGCGGTCCTGAGATAGTACCCGTCACTACGCGCAATGCTTCCTTCAGGAGTATTTATAATGAGGTCTATCTCTCCGTTTTTTATCATATCAAGAACGTTGGGCCTTCCCTCTCTGATCTTTAAAACTTTGTGGCATTTGATCCCCTTTTCTTCCAGCACATCTCCCGTACCTTTTGTGGAGATTATATTAAATCCGATCTTCGACAGGTTTTTCGCTATGTCAATTATGGCTTCCTTATCCTTGTCATTAACACTGATAAATACCGAGCCCGAAGTCGGAAATACCTGATTGGTCGCAATCTGGGTCTTTGCAAAAGCTACTCCGAAACTTCTGTCTATACCCATCACCTCGCCGGTAGATTTCATTTCCGGACCCAGTATTGTATCCACACCAGGAAACCTGTTAAAGGGCAGAACTGCTTCTTTTATGCTGTAGTAGTCAAGAGATGTGGGATCAACTTTTTTAAAATCAATACTTTTTAATTTCCTTCCTGTCATGACCAGAGATGCGATCTTTGCCAGGGGAACATTAATGGATTTGCTTACAAATGGGACCGTACGCGAAGCCCTGGGATTTGCTTCCAGCACGTAAACAATGGAGTCCTTTAATGCATACTGTATATTCATGAGCCCTATTACTTTAAGTTCTTTTGCTATTTTTAAAGTGTACTCTCTAATAGTCTCAATTACTTTTTTCTTTAAGGTAAAAGGCGGTATCACACATGCACTGTCCCCGGAATGTATACCTGCTTCCTCGATGTGCTCCATTATCCCGCCGATAAAAATTTCTTCACCGTCAAAAATTGCATCAACATCAATTTCTATTGCACCCTCCAAAAACTTGTCTATCAGAATGGGCTTATCATAGGATACCACTGCAGCGCTTTTCACGTAATTTATAAGACTCTCTTCATTGTAGACAATGTTCATGGCCCTTCCGCCCAGCACGTAGGAAGGCCTTACCAGAACCGGATAACCTATACTCCTGGCGATTGCTTTTGCCTTCTCCACATCCATAGCTGTTCCGTTTTCCGCCTGAGGTATATCAAGTTTTCTAAGCATGCTGCCGAACCTCTTCCGGTCTTCGGCAAGGTCTATGCTGTCAGGTGATGTGCCTAAAATATTTACTCCTGCTTCCTGCAGATGGAGGGCAAGTTTTAAAGGAGTCTGGCCCCCGAATTGTACAATAACTCCAAAAGGTTTTTCATTGTCAACAACATTTAAGACATCCTCAAAGGTCAGGGGTTCAAAATAAAGCCTGTCCGAAGTGTCATAGTCGGTACTGACAGTCTCGGGGTTGCAGTTTATCATTATGGTCTCATAGCCTGCATCGTGCAGCGCAAATGAGGCATGGACACAGCAGTAATCAAATTCTATTCCCTGGCCTATACGGTTGGGGCCTCCGCCCAAAATTATGATCTTTTCCTTGGTCGAGGGCATGACCTCGTTTTCGGACTCATAGGTGGAGTAATAATAGGGCGTATAGGCCTCAAACTCTGCTGCGCAGGTATCCACCGGCTTAAATGTCGCTTTAATATTAAACTTCTTTCTCATGGCTCTTACGTCATCTTCACCGGCTCTGCACAGATTGGCAATCTGGATATCAGAATACCCTAATTTTTTTGCCTGATGTAAATCTCCGGCGGTTATATTTTTAATATCACCGCACTTAAAACCTTTTTCAAACTCTACCAGCTGCTTTATATTGTATAAAAACCAGGGGTCTATCTTGGTGTAACTTGATATTTCTTCTATGCTCATCCCCTTTTCAAAAGCGTATTTGATATAAAAGACCCGGTCCTGATTAGGAATAGATAACTTGCTGTTTAGAAGTGATTCCTTTATGTCATTTTTGCCGTCGGCGCCAAGCCCGTATCTGTCAATCTCCAGAGACCTGATGGATTTCTGGAGAGCTTCTTTAAAAGTCCTTCCGATTGCCAGTACCTCGCCCACTGATTTCATCCTGGTGGTCAGGCTTGGATCACTCCCGGGAAACTTCTCAAATGTCCACCTGGGAAATTTTACCACTACATAATCAATAGAGGGTTCAAAACAAGCCGGCGTCTTTCTGGTTATATCATTTGGTATCTCATCCAGGGTATATCCTATAGCCAGTTTGGTGGCAATCTTGGCAATAGGATAACCGGTTGCCTTGGAAGCCAGCGCGCTGCTTCTGGAAACCCTGGGATTCAGTTCAATAACCGCGACTTTCCCATTTTCAGGATCGATCGCAAACTGGATATTGGACCCGCCTGCATTGACTCCGATCTCCCTCATTATCTTTATGCTGGCGTCTCTTATATTCTGATATTCCTTATAGGTCAGGGTCTGGGCGGGAGCGGCACAAATACTGTCTCCTGTATGCACTCCCATAGTATCAAAATTCTCAATGGAACAGACTATGACCACATTATCATTTCTATCTCTCATCATCTCCAGTTCGATTTCTTTCCAGCCCGCAACCGATTTTTCCACCAGCACCTCTGATTTAGGTGACATATCAAGCCCCCTGGTGACTATTTTTATAAACTCCTCTTTATTAAAGGCAACTCCTCCCCCCATTCCGCCAAGGGTATAACTTGGCCTTACCACCAGAGGAAACTTTAATTTTACACTAAAACTTAAAGCTTCTTTTAAACTGTGCGCATACCCGCTGGCAGGGACATACAGGCCTATCCTGTTCATTGCTTCTTTAAACTGTTCCCTGTCTTCCGCCCTGTTGATGACATCAATATCAACCCCTATAAGCTCCACTCCATATTTGGTTAAAACCTTTTCTTTTGACAGGGCAGCTGCCATATTAAGTCCGGTCTGCCCTCCAAGCGCGGGAAGCATTGCATCCGGCCTCTCTCTTTTGATTATTTTTTCAACAAACTCGGGGGTCAGCGGCTCAATATAGGTCCTGTCTGCAAAATCGGGATCAGTCATAATGGTGGCAGGGTTGCTGTTTACCAGTATCACCTGATAACCTTCCTGTTTTAAGACCTTGCATGCCTGGGTCCCGGAATAATCAAATTCACAGGCCTGTCCGATCACTATCGGTCCAGAGCCTATAAGCAGGACTTTTTTTAAATCTTTTCTTTTGGGCATAAATTATCTTTCTGGTATTTACTTGTTAAAATTTTCAATCAGCTCGGTAAACTTGCTGAAAACATATCTTGAATCATGGGGACCGGGTTTACCTTCAGGATGGTGCTGCACCGTATATGCATTTATACCGGCAAACTCCAATCCTTCAATGGTATTATCATTTAAATTAATGTGTGTAACTCTGCAATCAGTACCCTTGATGTTTTTCAGTGATTCTTCACTGACCGCAAAACCGTGATTCTGTGATGTTATCTCGACTTTCCCTGTCTCAAGATTTTTAACGGGATGATTGCCGCCGTGATGGCCGAACTTTAACTTGTAAGTCTTTGCTCCCAGGGCAATAGCCAGAAGCTGATGCCCCAGACAGATCCCGAAAATAGGTTTTTTTCCTATCAGTTCTTTAATGGTCTTAACTGCATATCCTACAGCTGAAGGATCGCCTGGTCCATTGGAAAGAAAAATCCCTTCAGGATCATATTTTAAGATTTCTTCAGTTTTTACAGATGCAGGTACCACGATTATTTTAAAACCTTCCCAGTCCAGGCATTTTAAAATACCCAGCTTCACCCCGAAATCAACCGCTACGATAGTATGCCTGCAGCCGATCTTTTCAGGATTATAAACGTACGGCTTTCCGCAGGTGACATACTTTACCAGGTCCCTGTTAATAATAGAGGGATAACTTCCTAACTTTTCCATCAGTTCACCTTTATCATCTGTCTCGGTTGAAATGATGCCCTTCATTGAACCCTTCAACCTGATATGTCTGGTCAACTGTCTGGTGTCTATCCCTTCCAGTCCAACGATCTTGTACTTTTTAAGATAATCGGGCAGGCTGCCTTCTGCCCTCCAATTGCAGTAGTAACCAAAACACTCCTTTACGATAAGACCCTTGGCCTGTATTTTATCTGATTCCACATCTTCACTGTTTACTCCATAATTTCCGATCTGGGTATAGGTCATATTGACTATCTGCTCGCAGTAAGAAGGATCTGTCAGAATTTCCTGATAACCTATCATAGAGGTATTGAATACAACTTCACCGATGGTCTCACCGCTACATCCAATATTTTCTCCTTCAAATATCTTCCCGTCCTCCAGCATTAAAACTGCTTTCAAAATTCTTCCCTTTCTTCCGCGCTATCTATTAACGTATGCCAATTTACCTTTGCTTATGGTATAGACTATCTTTCCAGAAAGCTTCTGGCCTATAAAGGCACTGTTTTTACTCTTTGATATAAAATCTTCTCTCTTGATACTTTTTTCCGCTTGATTATCGATTATGGTAATATTTGCTGTCTTTCCTTTTTCTATTTTCCCGGCATCTATATTTAAAATCTTTGCAGGGCCGCAGGTAATAAGAGCTATAAGGTCGGGAAGACTCATATTTTCCTTGAGGCATAATTTAGTAAATGAAGCACTAAAAAGAGTCTCAAGCCCGATGGTCCCGAACTCCGCCTCCTTAAAAGTGGTGTTCTTTTCGGTATCCAGATGCGGGGCGTGGTCGCTTGCTACTGCATCTATCACACCGCTCTTTACGCCCTCCACCAGCGCCTCTCTGTCTTCGCTGCTTCTTATGGGCGGCTTTACCTTAAAGTTAGTATTGTAGGAAGTAAGGACACTGTCGTCAAAGAACAGGTGATGAGGGGTCACATCACAGGTTATATCAATGCCCTTCTTTTTAGCTTTGCCTATCATTTCCACCCCTCCGGCAGTGCTTAAGTGTGTTATATGGATCTTTGCCCCGCTCCTTTCTGCAAGCATTAAATCCCTTGCAATCATAAGATCGTCGCTAAGTCTGGATATTCCTTCAAGACCCAGTATCGTAGAATATTTTCCTTCATGTACCAGGCCGCATTCTGACATGCGGAGATCCTCTTCATGCAGTATCAGGGGAAGACCAAACTGGATGGAATACCTCATGATCTCATACATCAGCCTGCTGTCAGCCACACACTTTCCGTCATCTGAAAATCCTACCGCTCCCACCTGGGAAAGAAGCCCCATTTCGGTAATACTCCTGCCCTTCTGGCCTTTAGTCATAGCGGCAACAGGCAGTACCCTGCAGGCAACATCCTGGGATTTTTCCATAATATACTTGACTGCATGTTCACTGTCTATTGGTGGATTTGTATTGGGCATACATGCCACTGTGGTAATACCGCCTTTTACTGCAGCCAGCGCTCCGCTTTCAACAGTCTCCTTATCTTCAAATCCGGGATCCCGGAGGTGTACATGCATATCTACAAATCCCGGGCTCACCACAAGCCCTGCAGCATCGATCACCTCTGTGCCGCCTCCGGCTGCAACGATGTTTTTATCTATTTTTTCAACAATGCCGTCTTTGATAAAAATATCAACAGCGGATCCCTTTTTCTTTTCAGGGTCGATTACCCTGCCGCCCTTTATCAATATATTTTTCTCTTTTACCATATTCCTAAAAATCTTTAACCCAGTATTAAATAAAGTATGGCCATCCTTACTGCCAACCCATAGGTCACCTGCTCCTCTATTACAATCCTTTCTGCAAGCTTTCCTCCTACATCCATAACTTCATCACTTATCTCTACTCCCCTGTTTACCGGCCCCGGGTGCATGACTATTGAACCCGGTCTCATCCTCTTAAGCCTTCCCATATCAAGGCCCAAAAACCGTTTGTACTCCATAATGGAGGGGTAAAATTTCCTGTCCTGTCTTTCAAACTGCATTCTCAGCATATACAGGATATCGCAGTCTTCTATTACGTCGTCTATCTGGTATCTCACCTTAAGCTCCGAAAAATCTTCCGGTAGAAACATGGCCGGTGACACTATGGTGATGTCCATTCCCATTTTTTCAAATAGGCTTATATCCGACCTTGCCACCCTGCTGTCAATAAAATCTCCCACAATTGCCACCTTTAGTCCCTTGAAATCTCCGAATCTCTTTTTTATGGTGTAAAGGTCCAGCAGCGCCTGGGTCGGGTGCTGGTGCTTGCCGTCGCCTGCATTTATGACCGGCACATTCACAAACCCGTCTATCATCCTGGCTGTACCGCTGTCGGAATGCCTTATGACTATAAGATCCACTTTCATCGAGAGTATGGTCTTTAAGGTATCCACCACTGACTCTCCCTTTTTGATACTGCTGTTCGCGGCCGAAAAATTAATAATATCTGCACTCAGTCTCTTGGCGGCGATCTCAAATGAAGTCTTGGTCCTGGTGCTCACTTCAAAAAACAGGTTAAACACGGTCTTGCCCCTGAGCGTGGGGACTTTTTTTACTTCCCTTTTTGATATCTCAAGAAAAGAATCCGTGTTGGAAAGTATCAGTTTTATATCTTCAAGATCCAGGCTTTCTATATCCAGCAGGCTTTTTTTACTTAACATAGCTATTCCTTCTTCTTTACCAGAGTAACGCTGTCTACACCATCGGTCTCCTTTAACCTGACCTCAACAGCTTCACTGCGGGAGGTGGGAAGATTCTTTCCCACATAATCCGCCCTTACGGGAAGTTCCCTGTGACCGCGGTCAATCAAAACCACGAGCTGTATGCTTCTGGGCCTCCCAAAATCTATTAATGCATCAAGTGCCGCCCTTACCGTCCTTCCGGTATACAGGACATCATCTACCAAAATTACGTTTTTGCCTTCTATGTCAAACGGTATATCTGTTATCCTTACCCCCGGCTTTATATTCTTCCCTATATCATCCCGGTAGAAGGCAATATCAAGTTTACCGGTCTTTAAGCTGGTCCCCTCAAATTTGCCGATATTCTCAGCTATCCTGTTTGCCAGAGGAATGCCTCTCTTCTGGACCCCTATAAAGACCAGGCTTTCCGATCCCTTATTTCTTTCCAGTATCTCATGCGAGATTCTCTTTACCACCCTGTCTATATCGTTTTCACTCAATATCTGTGTCTTTTCCATCATAACTCCCTGCCATATAAAAAAACCTCCTTACCAAATAAGTAAGAAGGTTAAAACATCGTAAACCTTAAAATACTTTATAAACATTTTTTTCATTCCTTTTTAGCCTCTCCGGACTATTTTAAAGGTTGATACTATTCAGTTTTGTTCTCCGCTCAAAAGATACTATAGGAGATTATAGATAAAAAAACAAGTGAAAATTCTAAATTATGCCTAGCCCATGTTTCTTCTTAGTTTTCTGAGCTTGTAATTCAGATCTCCGCTTCCTTCTTTTCTGTAACCGGGATTACCATTCCTGGAGTTGAAATTTCCACTGTTCTGAGCTCTTGCTTCATTAACAACAATAGTTCTTCCCTTGAACTCACTCTGGTTCAATTTCTCCATAGCTGCTTTTGCCTGGTCTTCGCTCTCCATCTCCACAAATCCGAAACCTCTTGATTTACCGTCCATTCTGATTATCACCTTAGAGTAGGTAACAGTACCTTCCTGGGCAAATAAATCTTCAAGATCCTTATCAGTGGTAGAGTAGTCCAGATTACCAACATACATTCTCTTGTTCACTAAATCGCCTTTCTTTAAGTTGCCTTTTTCTATATATAAAACAGTAGTAGAAACTATTATTTAAAAAATGTGGAATAAAAGAATTAGATAGGATCAATTAAGAAGAATTAATTCTATTTATATTTACATACTTTAATAAAAATCCCTACTGCCCTGTTTTAAAATGAAACTAAATAGGCATTATATAATAAATTTTAAATTTTTCCAAAGAATTTTTTTTTATCTTAAGGCTCTACGACTTTGCCCATAAACAGGATGCTTCCGCTTCTGTCATCTGCAATAACAAAGAAGAACGGCCTGTTTACCTTAAATTCTACCGGCTCCTCTACCACTGCCGCCGACTCCACCATCTCCACTACGGTTGCTGCCGCAGCCTCGCTTCCTTTTTCATTTACCTCGATCACGGCCTTGTGAAGAACCTTGGATATGAATATGTCTTCTCTTATACCGCTGAAATCTGCATCAAAGCTGAAGGCAACTCCCATGCCCATATTTGTAAGCACGTCATTTAAAAGTTTTATCCCGTATTCCATCTTATACTTCGGCATGGAAAGGTCCACCTGCCTTTCTGAAAATGAACCTGTTATTTCATTCCACCTGTCAGCATTAAGCGAACCTATGAGCAAGTCAAGGCTTTCGCCCTTATCAGGGAGGATTATATACATTGATATTTTCTCCTGCCCGTAGGGAAGCTTTACACCCGAATAGTTATCCCCTCTGCAGTAAAAGAATTCCTGCCACTGGTTCATCATAGGTACCTTTTTTATGCTGCCGTCGGCCAGATAAAAATCATCATCAGCGGTCAAATTCTCATCAAACTCATCAGTCCAGTTTCCCTTAAAATAAATGGCATTTATAAGGTACATGACAGCATCGGCAGGGATCATATCAATCATCTTTTGGATCTTGTCCCTTGTGGCATCAGCTATCCACCCGTTTATGGTGTCCACAGTGCCGGCATCGGTAAAATCGATCTCCCTTACCTCCGATGAAAAGTACTTACTGTTTCTTTCAATAAAATCCTCTTTGGCTTCAAAACCCAGGTTCATCCAGATAGAGTTTGCAATGGCAAGCTCTATATCACTGTCGGCATTTTCAATTGAGGCCATGAGGTCCTTAAAGCCGGTGTTTAATTCTTCGAGGTCAAAGCCGGAAAACTCCATGGCATCAGCCATTGCCTTGCTGGTATCACCCACCGCCCCGTTATAGGTCATTGCCAGGGCAAGCAGTATGGAAAGCGGCGATATGAATATATTCTGGTCCTTATCCTCTAAAATAAGCTGGTTAAAGATATTAAATCCAAACTGGGTATTGGAATATATAATGTCACCAGCCACCCCGGCTGCAATCTCATCTGACTTCTCTTCCGATATACCGCCTACGCTATCAAAAAATTGCCAGAAACAGCCAGTATTGGCCAGTAATATGACTGCTACAATCACCACCACTGCCATAATTTTTTTACTTTTTTTCATGGTAAAACTCCTTTAACAATTTTCATATCTGGTATATATATTCGATAAAAACCACGTAACGAACGGGGTTAAGGATTTAAAACTCTTCAAAGACTTCCAGCCTGAAGCTTGCCTCCCCTTCCTGCAGGGGAAATGAATCCTCAAAAAAACCCCCGGGTACAAAATTTTTAAAAAGAATTTCTATTACTCTTGTCTCGCTCTTATCGGCTTTTAACATGGACAGTTTAAAAGTGCCGTCAAAACCAGGCTCGTTGCTTATATTCTCCAGCTGTACCTGAAGGACAGTACCGCTTTCGACCCTGTATGAAAACATCATCCCCCTTATCTTCTCTTGTGCCCAGTTTTCTACATCAAGGAAATATATATCCTTGTATACTACATTACCTTCCTTTTCTTCTTCAGCCAGGTCCTCTTCTGCTTCATCCTTAGTTAATTCAGCAGATTCTTCATATTCATATTGAGGCTCTTCTGCCTCTTCTCCTACCGCTTCTTCCGCTACAGTCTCATATTCCGCGAGACCCGTGCCTCCTGATGCATAATACTGCCTAATAAACCGGATCCCTAAAACAGCTCCGATGATTATCACCGCTACCACTAAAGCCGTAGCAAGATATCTTCCGACCATACTCTGCCTCGGAGTCTTTGCCGGCCCAAAGGCCAGTTCCTGATCGATTATTATTTCGTCACCGATCTCAAATACTCCTGACGGGATTTTTCTTCTTAAAAACCGGCCTTCTTCGGTCACCACGATGCAGTAATCCTTATGTATTTCCATTATTACGGCTTTCACTTCATACCACCTCTGCTTATATTCAGATAGCTGAAACCTGCCACCATTGCAAGAACCATAGCTATTATATATATTCGACCGCGTTCCAGTTTCTTTGGGTGTATTGATAAGATATTTTCTATTTCCTTTACCGGGAGCCTTTTGGTCCTGAACAATGCCTTTAAAATACTGTCATTCCCGGCAATCACTCTTGCCACCATTTTATACTGTTCCCTTAAGTCCTCTTTCTGGGGAGATATATCTACCAGCTGCTCCAGGCTTATTCCCCACTTCTTGAGCAGGTTTCTGTACTCTATTATCTCAAGTATCCTTTTTTCATTTTCATCGGCAATCCTGTACTTTTCCATGGCACTCTCATCTGCAGCAATATCACTCCGGTCACTGCCTTCAATGCTCACAGTCATTTCCTTTTTTGATTTTCTATAATAGTCAATAAGGCGCATGCTTATGACCATCCTGGCAAAGGATAAAAACTTGCTTTTTGCACGGTCGTAGGAGTCAATAGCTTCTTTAAAAGCCATAAGACCCACTGAAAGTTCTTCATCGACACCGTATTCTACAAACCTTCCCACCTTTTTATGAACTACACTGGCAATAAAGGGCTTGAATTCAGATATGAGCCTGTTTGCCTCATCTTTTTCATCTTTTGCTCTGGCTATCCTGTCTTCAAGTGACCGCAATAAATCTTCTCCTGTAAATGCAAAATATAATTGTATGTTATTATAGGATAACTTAAACTTTTTATAAATCTTCTCTGTTGATATAATAAATATATTATATTTTTTTAAACAAGGAGGTCTTACAGTGGATGTAAAGCTTATAGTAACCTATGACCCTGCACATATTGAGAGCAGCAAGGAAAAAGTGGAACTGCTGTTTAAGGAAATAGGTGTAAAGGCAGAGTTTCTAAAATCAAAATACAGCGGCATTTTCCTTTTGAGCGTGGCAAAGCCCAAGGAAGCGGTAAAAAAGCTAAAAGCACTTTCTAAAAAAAGCAGCGAGCTTTTCGGCAAGACTTACCGGTACATACCGGTAGACAAATGGGTAAAATCGGAAATACCCGACATGCAGAAGGCCATAAAGCCCCTGGTCTCCAAGATAGGTGAAAATGAAAAATGGATGATGGACCTTGAAAAAAGACACTACGAAAAGCATGAATTTAAGGAGCTTATAATAAAGCTTACCGATGTGGTAGACCGTAAGAATATAGACCTTAAAAAACCCAAAAAGATAATAAAGGTAGAGATAGTAGGAAAGGATGCAGGAATTTCTCTTCTCACACCTGATGAGATGCTTGTGGTATCTTAGTCACTTACTGGACTGCTTACGGAAATATTTAAAGAACCTGTCCTGGTACTGCTCAAAGATTTCCCACCTGTCAAGCTCGGCCTTTAGTTCCATAGGATCTATCTCGCCCTTTTCAAAAAGCTTGAAGAGCAGTTCTATTTCCTTTCTGGCTGTAACAGGGGTCCCGGTACTGTCCCTGGTTATCACGGGAGACCCGCCTCTGCCCACACTTATGGACCTTTCTCTTACCAGATCCGGCACCTGCAGATCGTTAGCACTGTTGTCCACCATTTCCTGGACAAACTTGGAAAGCGATACATCCCAGAACTCATCTACTCCCTTTATGACCGCGCTGTAGATCTCTTTTCTCCTGTCAATATCCCTTGATATCCTGCGCACCACCGACTCAAGTGATCTCGGCACTATATCCATCTTCTCAGAATCTCTCCTGATCTTAAATCCGTAAAGTATCATGGCAAGGTCGCTATCTTCCTCAGCCAGCATCTCAAAGGCCTTCCTGGCCTCGCCGCTGAATCCCTCCATCCTCAGCATATAGGAAGGGGTAATAAGCCTGGGCTTCTTGCAGGTTATCCTTCCTTCTCTTACCACAGTCTCAGACTCGGTACTTCTTCCCTCAAAGTCCAGATACATCGGTACGGTAAGTATATAGTAGTGTATGATAGTATCAACAAATGATGCCAGAAGCTTCCTGGGCGGCTTGAGGACCTCAGTCTTTTCTATTGCGTACTTAATTTTTTCTTCAATGTTCATAATGCACCAGGACTTAGGATGTCAATTTATGCTACTAAGCAACCCTATTCTAATGTATTTAAATGGTAGAAGCAAATTTAAAATCTTTTTGTAATAGAAGTGTAAGGAAGGAGGTTATATAAGCCCTTTTTTATTCCTTAACTATACTAAGGGTATACAATGATCCCCAGCCGCAACTCCTGCATTTGTAGTTAATAGTGACCGTGCTTTCACTTATATACTCGGGTTCTATTATGAGTTTAACCCGGCTGGAGTTACATTCAGGACAGATAAATCTTATACCTTTCCATGTTTTTATACCTATTGATGAAGTATTGCTTACCATTTCCCTTACCTTCTTAGGATAAAGCATGGTCTTGCTTCTTTTCGACCAGCCGCATCTTTTGCAGCTGTAATCAACAGTGACAATATTTTTATCCGGCAATAGATCTATCACTCGCTCAGAAACTCCACCGCATTTATAACATACAGCGGTCCTGGCACAGTTAGCATCAACCATTCTTTGTATATCTCTCGGAATATATCTGGGTCTCTGTCTTCTCTCAAGCCTGGTTAATTCCTTCTTCGTTAGTATCCTGGCTTCTTTTTTTTTATTCCCTGAAGACTTATTTATTAATCCTGCCACCCTTCCACCTCTAATCTTTCCCACCGTTTCCCAGGTCGTATACTGATTTATATAAAGGAGCTGCAGCCGAAAATCCCAGGCCTTCCAGAGATCTGACAAATTTCTCACAAATAGAATTCTCACCATGGGTAACAAAAACTTTATCCGGTTTCTTTGCAAAACTATTTATCCACTTTAACAGCCCTTCACAATCTGCATGGGCGGATAAACCGGTAAAATTATGAATGGTTGCCATAACTGCTATTTCTTCTTCAAAGACTTTCACCTTTTCTGCTCCATTAAGGATTTCTCTCCCAAGTGTCCCATAGGCCTGAAAGCCGACAAAGACCACCGAGCATTCTTTTTTCCAGAGATTGTGCTTTAAATGATGGCCAATTCTACCTCCCTCGCACATCCCGCTGGATGAGATAATCACCTTGGGTGTGGGATCATCATTTAAGGCCTTTGATTGGTCGGTTGAATCAGTAAAAGCCAAATTTTTAAAGGTCAGCGGGTTTGAACCTTTTTTAATTATCCCCCTTGTCTCCCGGTCTGCATAAGCTATCAGGTCATCCTCATATATTTTTGTCACCTCGGATGCCAGAGGGCTGTCAACATAAACCGGGAAATTAGAGTTTTTGACAAGTCTTCTTTCCTTTATTTCACTAAATATATATAAAAGCCCCTGTGTCCTGCCCAGGGCAAATGAGGGAATAATGACATTACCGCCTCTTGAGAGCGTGCGGTCTATAATTTTTGCAAGGTCCAATGCATAGTCATCACTCTTCTCATGATTTCTATCCCCGTATGTCGATTCCATTACCACATAGTCCGCCTCTTTTATATACCAGGGGTCCTTTATTATGGGCTGTCCGGTATTTCCTATATCCCCGGAAAAGACAATCTTTTTATCTTTTCCACCTTCAGCTAAAAATACCTCCACTGATGCAGAACCGAGGATATGGCCGGCATCCACGAAATCAAACCTGATCCCGCTGCTTATTTCACTTATCTGGCCATAGTCACACGGCACCAGAAATTTAAGGGTATCCCCAACATCGGCTACTGTGTACAAGGGGGGCACTTCACTTTTACCTGCCCTCCTGGCCTTTCTGTTTTTCCACCTTGCATCCATCTCCTGGATTTTTGCACTGTCCTTCAGCATTACTGAAATCAGGTCACAGGTGGCGCTTGTTGCATATATATTCCCGCTGAACCCTTCCCTGGCAAGCAGCGGCAGCCTTCCGCTGTGGTCAATATGGGCGTGGGTCAATATAACGAAATCTATATCCCGGGCATCAAACGGCAGCCTCTGGTCGTCCTTCTCATCCTGTCCCTGCTGAAGGCCGCAGTCTATTAGAAACTTTTTTCCGTTTGACTCTAGGAGGTAGCAGCTCCCGGTTACTTCCCTGGCAGCCCCATAAAATGATAAATTCATATCCTCTCTGCTTTCATATAGATTTAGCTTGTTTAATTAAATTAAGAACTTTTTTAAATTCACTGGTTCCAGCCCTTTCCAGAAGCTCGTAGATAACCATTTCCGTTGAACTGACAACCACTCCGCTTTGACTTAAACGCTGCAGTGCTATATCCTTGTTCTCCACTGACCGTGACGATGCTGCGTCAGCAACAACATGGACATTAGATCCAGGTAATAGCTCCAGAGCGGTCTGGGCAATACAAATATGTGCCTCGATACCAACAAGAATAATATTACTCCTTGAAAGTTCATGTATTTTTTTAATAAACCTACTATTTTTACATGCACTAAACTCAATCTTGGTAATTGGTATTAAACCAGGTAATTCCGTTTTGATTTCCTTAATTGTGGCCCCTAACTTTTCTTGTTCAGTTAATACTACCGGCATGCTGATTATTTTTGCAAATCGAATTAATCTAACTATATTTTCTATCATTTTATTGTGGTTACTGATAACAGGTACCAGTCTTTCCTGGACATCAACAACCACAAGCACGCTATCTTCTCTTTTAATCAATCGGCCGTTTAATTTTTTACTTTTTTCTTTTATTTCCATTGTAGCTCCATAAAATAATAAATTTATATACTCCCTGCTTTAATATAGGTCTAGTAATCAGCAGTCATGCCATTATTATATACTACTATCATCTTATTATTTATCATAGGTTAGATGATAAATAAAACCTATTTCTTATTTTTAAATTAGATTTTTGGGGTTTTTAGTAAATGGGTAAAAAATAAAAATGTAGTTAGCTTATAAGCCGAGTTCCATACTAAATAGGATATAATTTCTTGGTTTGTCTTGCAAAAAGAATAAAAAACAAATATGAGAAATTATATAGATAGTTTCCTGGCCTATATGAAAATTGAAAAAATTGCCTCTACTTCAACCATTTATGACTACAATAAAGAGGTTGGAAAATTTTTAGATTTTCTAAGTTATAAAAATATTTTAGATATAAACTTAATTAGTACAAGAATTATAAGGCAGTATTTTTATTATGCTAAAGAGAATAGAGACCTTGGGTCAGCTTCAATATCAAAAATAATTGCAATAATAAAAAGCTTTTTTAATTACCTCGAAGAAGAAGATATTACAGTTAAAAATCCAACTAGAAAAATAAAGGTACCTAAAAAGATAAATAAAATCCCTTCTGTTATGTCAAGGTATGAGGTAGACCTAATCATTAAATCTGTAGACTTTGCACCCTTAAGATGCCGTAAAAACACTATTAGAGACAAACTGATTCTATCCCTACTCTACTATACCGGTATAAGGAAAAGTGAGCTACTAAACCTAAACTGGACTGATATTAATCTTTCCAGGAGTATTGTTATTATAAGGCGTGGTAAGGGAGGAAAGGACAGGTTAATCCCCCTTCATAAAGAAGTTACCAGTTTACTGGATAAGTATCTTGAAAAGAGGCTTCCCCTAAAAACAGAGGCACTTATAATCGGTGAGCAAGGTAGAAGGATGTGTAATTGCAGCTTTGTAAATCTACTTAAGATGTATTTTGCCTTATCCGGACTTAAGAAAAAAGGTTATACAGCACATAGCTTCAGGCACAGTTTTGCTACTCACCTGGTTGAAGCCGGGGTTGATCTTTTTAAGGTTCAAAAGTTATTGGGCCATGCAAGTTTGGATACCACAAAAATTTATATTAATTTTAACAGCTCACAGATGGCAAAAGCTGTCGATAGGTTATAGGCAAGGATATGGCCAGTTATATATTTAACTTTTACTAATACCTTTTAAATACCAGCCTTATTTGCAATATTGTAATAAAATTATTAAAAATAAGAAATGGAATTTGTTATAATCAAGATAATTTAATAGTAATTAGATTTCAGTATAACTACGTAAAATATGCAATAAAAGATTGGTTTTACGAAAACAATTCGTATAGAAACGAGTTAGGCGACATACACTCGATTAGGTTGTCAGACAATATTTGACAAATTATAGAGGTCTAAATATGAAAAAACAGATAAAAATAATACTTGATCCTGAAAGCACTGAACTTCAAAAGGGGGATTTCTTTGAAGATTTGGTACGCGATATTTTTGAGACACAAAGGTATAACATCACACAAAGGGTTAACTTTACAGGCATGGAAATAGATTTAATCGCCAAACATAAAGATAGAGATGAAACTGCGTATATTGAATGCAAGGCGAGAGAGAGACTTGAGGCTAGAGATATAAAGGTATTTGTTTTTAATGTAGATTATCATAAAGCAAATTATGGATATTTTCTATCAACAACAGAATTTGAACATCAAGTAGCTGGTCTAATTGAAGATATGAACGCAAAAAAGAAATATCCAAATCTATATTTTTGGGGACCTGATAAAATATTTGAGCTGCTTGAAAGTGCGAAAATAATAACTCCTTTAGATATCAGCAATATAAAACTCACTATTACTAAAACCATTTTATCACATACATATTTTGGAACTTTTTATATATTGATCTTAATGAAAGATACAATCCCCTCTCAATTTTGTGTCTATGACGCTAAAAAAGTTTCTTCAATTCAAGATAATGATAAAATCGAAAAACTCAAAACCACTATACCAGAAATTAAAGATTTAGAATTCTTTCCTATGCCATCGGAGGATAAACAAATAATTGGGAAGGAATTTAGAGAAACAGTTGCTGAGGTACAAGAGAGTGAAAATTGGTACGATTATCTTCCCGCTTCAACGAAACATTTCATTGGCCGGAATGATTTAAGATCAAGTTTATTTGATTTTTTTAATCAAGTAAGTTCAAAGAAAACGTCACGGAGGGTATTTTATATTGATGGTAAGTCTGGTTGGGGCAAGAGTTCTTTAATAACTGACTTAAGAGGGAGAAGTAAAAATAAACATTATCGTAAGCACTATTTTGTCTTTGCAGCAGATGCTCGAAGTGCTTCATCGAGTAACTTTGTAGCATTAGCATTTAAAAAACTTGTTGAAAATGCAATGAAGGTTGGTTTCTTGAAGGAGTCTCTTTTTTATACAAGGTTGGATATTATCTCCAGCTTCGATATATTGAGTTCAGAGTCAGTACAGCAGTTACTCAAGGACTTAGAAAACCAAAATAAAACTTTGATTTTAATATTTGACCAATTTGAAGATGTTTTTAGAAAACCTGGGCTATTCAAAGCGTTTCATAAATTCTTACTTGATGTTGTTGAGATTAAATCTAATCTCATTCTGGGATTTTCATGGAAATCTGAGATAAATATCCCAATCGACCATGAAGCCTATCATCTATGGCAGCAAGCCAAGAATTTCGCTCTTTGTATTTCAATGCGGAAATTTAATCCATTAGAAATAAATGGAGTTATTAAACAATTAGATAGATCTATTGGCAAAACAATAGATTTGGGTCTCAAAAGACGTTTGATTGAAAGTTCTCAAGGATTCCCCTGGTTAATCAAAAAACTTTGTATTCATACTTATGAACAAATAAAAGCTGGAAAAACAATTGAAAACTTGGTTGAACAAGATTTAAACTGTAAAACTTTGTTTGAAGATGACTTGGAAAAACTGTCTCCTGAAGAAATTAAGTCACTAAAATTTATTGCAAAACGGTCTTTCGAAGGTAATTTCTTTGATGCAACCGAAGTGGATGAGAAAATTGATGAACCTGTTATAGCTACACTAATTAATAATCGTTTTGTTATAAAATCAGGTCCAAAGTATAATGTATATTGGGATATTTTTAGAGACTATTTAGTAACAGAGGAAGTCCCCCCAATCGGTGAGAGCTATATCCTTCGGCAGTATGTAAGATTTTGTATTGAGGTATATATGCTTTTTAAGGATCAAGAGAAATTTAATTTGGACGGACTTAAGAAAGTACACCCAAGGCATCCGGGAATACGGACACTTGATAATATCCTACGTGAACTGAGAAGTGTGGGGTTAATACGAAAAGTAGGTGAATACTTCCAGTTGAGTGATTCGGATATACCTGTGACAGAAGATGGTTTTAGAGAATATATTTCTAATAAATTTTTAAGATATACCCCATATCTAAAATTGCAAGAAATAGAAAACAGAGAAATTAATATTTCAGAAATAATTTCTACATTAAAGGACATTTTCAGGGGAACTTATTTCACAGAGAAAACATGGACTACTTATGCAAAATACCTTATTACGTGGTTTGACTTTGCGGACTTAGAAATTAAAGATAAATTACAAAGTATTAAAAGAGGAAAATATGGCACAACTGGCAGATTACAACAATTAGATAATCGAGAAACTTTTACCCCTCAAAAGTACCCTAAAGAGGATATTGATATTTTTCGTAACCTCTTAGATCAACCAAAAATTGATACCTTTAATAAGTTATACAGCTCCTTCTATGATTTAAAGTCGATTGGCTTAATTACATATTCTGGCAAAAAAGTGTACCTGACAGAAAAAGGTAAGCTAACTTTGGAAAAGGTTGGCAAAAAAGAATTTGAAAAATCAATTGCGATTGAAGCTCTAAAAACTAAAAAAGTAAAGCAAGCTACAAAGTATTTTCTTGAACATTCAAAATGCACAAAAAAAGAACTTGGAGAGGCATTGTCAGATTTAACTTCAAATATAAAATCGAAAATATATAAAAGACAAGTAAATAACGTACTTTACGCTTGGGCAAAGTTTATTTATAGCAGTTTAGGAAAAAAAATTGGATACAATAGGTAAGAAGCTTAGATGTAAGACGCGAGTGCACTACGTCTAATACAACATAAAAGGTTCGTGCCTTACGGTACTCACGTAAAGAAAAGAAAAAGTTTTAAAATGATCAAACGAGGAGGTTAATATGGAATTAAAAGAGCCACCAACACCAACCAGCCTGCCGATAAGTACTTTTCTTCTCCATAGAGATAGGTATAAGATTGATCGTACATACCAAAGAGAATCTGGAACTTGGAAAAAAGCTGATGAGCAATATTTTATTGACACTATCCTAAGAGGTTTTGGCATGCCTCCCATTTTTCTCCATAAAAAGAATGGTAACCATTTTATCGTAGATGGACAACAAAGACTTTATAGTATCTGGAAATTTAAAGACGAGAAATTAGAGTTAAGTGATAAATACTCGGATGATGTCATAAATGATCGCAAAAACAAGGAAAAGAATAATGGTAAAGGAGCATTAAAATATAGCGAGCTTCACAAAGATTGGCAGGATAGAATTGATAGTTATCCTTTGCCCATAATATACTTGGAAAACTATGATGACGAAGAGATAAGGGATTTATTTAGAAGACTACAACATGGAAAACCTCTTATCCCTGGAGAAATTTTGAATGCCTATCCTGGTGATATTATTTTGGCTATGAGAGACTTATCGGAGAATAGATTCTTTACCAATGTTGTGCCAATTAAAGCTAAACGATACAAGCATTATCATATTGCAGCTCAGCTTATGTTTTTGGAAAGCGAAGGGATTAAAGATATAAGCCCATATTACATATATAATTTCTTTGAGAAGAATAGAAATCTTAACAAAAATTCAAAGGTTTACTCCAAAGTAAACAAAGTCCTAAATTATTTGACAGATACTTTTCAAACTAAAACACCTGAGATTAAAAAACCTGGATGGATTATAACACTATATCTTCTTGCATCGAATCTTCTAGAAAATTATGCAATGGATAATCAAAAAAACAACTTTAAAGAATTCTTTACAAAATTCTGTCAAGAAGTCACTAAGTCTTTAATTAGTGGTGACAAAGAGTTAATAGACTTTAATTTCGCCATCAGCAAAGGAACTACAAGCCAATCAAATATAAAATTAAGATATAACCTCATTCTAAAAAGATTTCTTGATAAATATAATCCAGTAAGATTAGATGAAAATAGGCTTTTTACCGAAGAGCAAAAAACTATAATATTCAGAAGGGATAAAGAAAAGTGTCAAGTATGTGGTAAGAAATTAACTTTTGGTAACCCTAACACGCAGTTCCATCATAAAGATAGGTATATTGAAGGCGGACGGACAGAGATTGATAAAGGATTATTAGTGTGCCGAGATTGTCACTTAAATAAGATTCATGGTGGGCAAAATAAATAATAAGTTATGCGTGCTTCGGCAAGCACATTGACACTTCGTGCCTCACCCTCAACTTTGTTCGGGTCATATAACAGCGGATAAAAGGCTCTGATGTGTTTTGCTCAAATTGCCTTCGGCAACTTCTTTTATGCCTCATAAGTTAGACATTAATATTTTGGACCACTTGATAATCACCAACAATGGCTGGTTATCATTCAAACAAAAAGGACTAATGTAATTTAGCTCTTAATATAGTTATAATAAGAAATTAAACATCAACAAAAATATTTAATAGGCTATGGAGGTGATCAATCTTGGTGAACCTGGGATTTAAGATTTTGACACCCGAAAACTGGCTAGAGCCCGACGATGCTTCTACTTCATTTGTACGTCTCTCGGCATCCAATGGAAAATATCGTCCTATCACAGGAGAGCAATATTTAAATGATATTATGAAGCCCGGGCTGATAGAAGCTGTTCCTAAAGAGATTTGTGCATTGTTCGAAGTTGCGCGAGGTGCAATGGCTTATGGTTATTTCTTTTACCCATTATATACCTTAGCTTGTGAACAACTGTTTCGTGTTGCTGATGCCGCAACAATACATAAGTGTAAGGTAGTTAAAGCATCCCGTTCTATTATTACAGGCAAATTTGAAGAGAGATTGATTTATCTGATATCTGGTAAATTTATTCCTTTAAACAAAGAGGATGCATGGTATGCGACTCGGAAACTTAGAAACAAATTTTCTCACCCAGAGCGCCAATCTATCCTTTTACCAGGACAAGCAATTGGTATGCTTGAGCATATTGCAGATGAGATTAACTCATTGTTTAGCAATACGTAATATTTATAAATCACCAACATTAATTACTACGATTTATTGAATCTTCCTCTTGACATCTTTATTTAACTTTTCCTCTCTTCTTTACTAGCTGGCATATTCTATTGGTTTGATGATGAGCAAGATGGTAAAATTAAGGGCACAGGATATTGATATAAAACGCAATATTATTCATATAAAAACATTAAAAGGTCTAAAGGATAGACAGAGATTTATGCTAACATTAGACACTGGGATATAGTATGGATAAAGAGCCTTTTGGATTTTGGAAGTAGATGAAGATTTACATAGAGTAGTTCATAAATAAAGTACTTAGCAAAATATTCCGATTTAGGAGTATAACCGAAGTACTTCGGTTATTTTAAGTTATGTGCTATTTGCACAAAGCAATATGATAAAAAGTTAGGAGAACTAAAATAAAACTCAAGCGATTAAGGCTTCGTAATTTCCGCTGTTTTAAGGAAGAGATATCTATCGACTTTGAGTATATCACGGCGCTTGTTGGAAAAAACGACGCCGGTAAGTCTACGCTTATGGACGCACTAGACATTTTCCTAAATGACATTGATCCAGATAAAGACGATGCATCAAAAAATGGCGATTCAAGGGATTTGACGATAATCTGCGAATTTACTGAACTTCCTGACGAAGTCATCTTGGACGATGCAAATCCAACGAAACTCAGTACCGAGTTTCTCCTAAACGCTGAGGGAAGACTTGAAATCCATAAATCTTACAGTGGCGAACAGATGAAGCCAAAATGCAAAAGCATACAGGCCCATGCCATTCATCAAACTATAGATGGAGCCAAGGATCTCCTCCAACTCAAAAAATCTGACCTTAAGAAGCGGGCCCAAGAGTTGGGTATAGATCTCGCGGGTGTTGATCAGAGAGTCAATGCCCAGATACGCGCACAGATACGAGATCATTTTGATAATCTCAACCTTGCTCCATCTATGATCCTGTTGAACGAAGATAACGCTAAAAAGATATGGACTGAGCTTCGCAAATACCTTCCTGCGTTTGCGCTTTTTAAGTCGGACCGTCCGAGTACAGATCAGGATCCTGAAGCCCAAGACCCACTGAAAGCTGCTGTCAAAGAAGCTATCAAGACTAAGGAAGCAGAACTAGCGAAAATCACCGAGTACGTTCAGAGTGAAGTCCAGAAGATTGCTAGTTTGGCTTTGGAAAAACTCCGTGAGATGGACCCAACTCTCGCGACTCAACTCAAACCTGTCTTTACTGCACCAAAGTGGGATAGCCTCTTCAAGGCTAGCATTACTTCAGATGATGACATTCCTATCAACAAGCGTGGCAGTGGAGTCAAGAGATTGATTCTGCTCAACTTTTTCCGTGCCAAAGCTGAACTACTAGCCAAGGAAACAGGTCATGCAAATGTCATTTATGCAATTGAAGAACCAGAGACTTGCCAGCACCCGAACAACCAACGTATGCTGCTCAGAGCTTTGTCTGATTTGTCTTCCGAAGCACAGGTTATAGTTAGCACTCATACACCCATGTTAGCACGTGCGCTGCCGGATAGTTCTTTGCGATATATTCATATTTCGAACAATAAAAGAAGAGAAATCTTGACTGGTGGGATTGAAACCAACAAGATATTCGCACGGTCGCTTGGCGTTTTGCCAGACAATACCGTCAAATTATTTATTGGGGTGGAAGGTCCCAACGATATTACATTTCTGCAAACTATTTCAAAGGCATTGTGTAATGATGGCATTGATATTCCTGATCTGGAAAAAATAGAACTCGATGGCGAACTAATTTTCTTTCCTTTCGGTGGGTCAAACCTTGCCCTTTGGTCTTCTCGCCTTGAAAAACTTAATCGGCCAGAGTTTCATCTCTGTGATAGGGATATTGCTCCCCCAGCACCCGCGAGATATCAAATGCATGTGGATAAGGTAAATGACCGGGAAAATTGCAGAGCGCGTAACACGTTGAAGAAGGAAATCGAAAACTATCTACACAAAGACGCAATCATAACTGCATATAAAGAACTCGGCATCAATCTTACAATAATGACAAATTTTGACTCATTCGATAATGTTCCTCAAAAAGTTGCGCAAATAGTAAACGAAGTGTCTGATAGCCCCAAGGCATGGAACGAACTTACTGATAAAAAGAAGGAGGAAAAAGAATCAAAAGCAAAGCGTCAGCTGTGTTCTCTAGCTTCAAAATATATGAACAGAGCATTATTATATGAGATTGATCCAGATGGAGATCTGCTCCAATGGTTCAAGGACATAAAGGATCTTCTGAATAAGGCAGGCGGTGAGATTTGTCGTTGAATTGAAATTACATGATTTAGCAAACAAGCACATAACACTGTGTATACGGTTCGGGCTAACGCCCTCACGCAAATGCTAGGCTTCGCCTCGCACTTCGCATACACCGATACCGTTATCGGAAATTGTTTAGAAGAGGATCCGGAGGTTTCCTATATATTATATTTCAACCATAGTTTCTGGAATAATATCTGTTGCCGGGGCACTAATTATACTGGTACTTGCAGTTCTTACTGCTATGCACCTAGCTCAGTACGATGGGCTATCCCCAGAGTCCTCCCGGAGGTGCTCAACCCCTATGCCGATACCAAATCAAGCTATAATTTGCATCCCTTGTAAAACAGGGTATATGATACCCAAAGTGGCTCTGCTCCTATAATATAAGCAAGTAATATTTTCCAATATCAGTTACTTTTTATAGTTATTTTTTATTTTTATACCTTTTAAGCTAAAGTTTTATTTCTTCCAAAATCCATTACCTTCTTTGGAGATAAAATTCGTTACTTTTTATAATTTCACTATTATCTAAGTAAGGTTAAGTAGCTTCAGAAGTACCAGGGTAATATTTTATAAACCCTTTTTCAGTAAGTTCTATATCTATCTTATGAGCTTTTTCCGGATTTGTTTCACCAGGTTTAAAGCTTTGTATTATATGATGATATTGTAAGCCTCTTGTTTTTTCATAAAGGTTCTTTGTGGCGTTAATTTCTTCTATAGCGTCATTTGGATTGCAGTCCTTGCTGCTTATAATCCGCTCTTCTGTTTTCTCCTGGTCTAAAACATATTTAATTATACTATTTACACTACCTTTAGAAGGTAACGATTTAATAATTGCCATAAATAATTATTTCACTTTCTTTATAACTTCAAATAGACTATCCCAAGCTACAGTTAAATCATCTTTTATTTCTTTTAAATTATCTCCTAAAACAGTAACCTTCCCGGCATTAACTTTGTATGTTAATTGATTTAAATTATTTCCAATCCTCTTTAAATCTACTATAAGATCTCTCACTCCCGGTATTACTGTTATCTTTTTATCTAATACACACTTTCTGATATATTCACTCTGACTGTAGTATGTTTTGGACCTTTTATCTCTATATGCTATATATTCCTTATCATCCAAATAACAGGATATATGATATTTTCTTTTTCTTTCTGGACGCTTAGGGTATGTATTCAACATATCTAATCCTTTCTAACTGAAGGGTTTGGGAACTTTCCCCAATTTAGAGTATGTGTGGCACACATGCATATCTTGCCTCTCTTTTTATATTAATATTCTTTTTATTTACCTGTTTAAGGTGTTTTTAGACAGCATAAAGTAGAAAAAATCTTTTTACAACTATGAGTTAAATTGACTGTTCTCCTGGCTGATTGTGGTAGTATATGAGTTTATATCTAATTACTTTAATCCTATGGTGTATATTAATAGATTGCTTCCGGGGAGTAATTATACTTAGAACCTGTCCGTCGTCAAGGTAGTATTTTCCTTTGCGAACATAAACCGCTACGCTATTTATCCTTCTCAATTCTCCTACGGAGAACCGGAAAATCTCCACCTTGACTTACGGACAGAACCTCCGTTCTCTTTCCCCCATGCGGAAGCAAAATATGTTTTTAAAGAAAAGTAGTGGAAGGTTAACTGAAGTTATATAAAAGTAAATTAATATCGAGAGATAAACATTAATATGCAAAATAATGTTTCCTTAAGAAATATAATTGAAGAGGATTTAATTAAAATAATAAAAGGATTATCACCAGAGAAACTACTCTGTGTCTATAGGGACTTAAGTGGTCTAAAGATTGAGAATAATAGTAATCTAAAGATCAGGGAAAAAAATAATCCATTAGAAAAAGATATAATCAGAGAATACAGTACACACTTGCAGTCACAGAATAAAGCCGATTCCACCATTAAAGACTACCTAAATATATCAGTTAAGTTTATCTCATATATAAAACAAAATAAGATTAATTTTGAATCTTTGACTATGAGTGATATAGACGAGTATCTTTCTTTAGTTAGATCCAGGAATCTTTCAAATAATACGTATGCTAAACTTATAAACTGTATTAGATCATTTTTAAGATTTCTTAACCAGAGGGAATATATAAGTAAGGATTTTGCATCTCTTATAAAGATTCCATCAAAAGTAGAATCAATTAAAGAAGAGCTTTCTGACCTGGATATAAAAAATATTAAAAACTACCTATCGGTAAGAAAAGAAAAATATAGAAATGAAAATTTAAGGGATATTATTATTTTTAATCTAGGGATTGACTGCGGACTTAGAAGACAGGAGTTTATAAACCTAAACTGGGAAGATATAAACTTTGATGAGAATTCTATCAATATTAAAAATTCTAAGGGCAGAAAAAATAGGGTCGTTTATTTTAATAAGGATTTAAGAGAACTCCTGTATTTATATAGAAAATCAAGTGGAAAATATATAAATGCTCTAATAAGGGGTGCACATGGGAAAAGAATAACAAAATGTTCACTTCAAAATATAATATCCAGAATTTTTAAAGAGTCGAAAACTTACAGAAAAAATCTTACCCTTCATAGTTTAAGGCATACATATGCAGAGAGACTTAGAAGGAAAGGGATAGATCTACCAACAATCAGCAAGCTTCTGGGACACTCAAGGCTTGATACCACTAACATTTATCTGCATGTAAATAAAGATGATTTTAAAATGGCGGTGTTGTAGTAAGGTGAGTTATAATAATAAATTAAAAAGCTATTGGCGGAAATATTAAACTTTTTAAGTAGAGATCTATGAGTTATATATTTTTAGACGAATCTGGAGATTTAGGTTTTGATTTTAAAAAACCAAAGACTTCAAAATATTTTGTGGTGGCTTGTCTGTTTGTAGAAAATAAAAATCCTATTGAAAAAATAACAAAGAAAACCCATTCAGAATTAAAGAAAAAATATAAAAAAAGAGTCGGTATCCTTCACGCAGTTAGAGAAAAACCAATTACCCGTAAAAGATTATTAGAAAGACTGGCCAAGAGAAACTGTGTCATAATGACAATTTATCTAAATAAAAGGAAAGTTTATACGAAGCTTCAGGATGAGAAACAAGTGCTTTACAATTATGTAACAAATATTCTCTTAGATAGAATTTATTCAAAGCGATTGGTTACTGGCAAAAATAAAATAACAATCGTTGCATCCAAAAGAGAAACTAATAAATACCTAAATGAAAATTTCAAGACCTATCTTAATAACCAAGTTAAAAACCACCACAAAGTTGAAATAGAAGTTGTTATCAAAACTCCATCCGGAGAAAAATCTCTACAGGTGGTCGATTTTGTTAGCTGGGCGATTTTTAGAAAATATGAATATGGAGATAAGAATTATTATAATATAATCAGAAGTAAAATAGTGGAAGAAAACCCACTATTTCCTTAAAAATGCAAAACCCCGTACGCTTTTCGAGCAACCATCCGGAAGCCCACGCACGAGGAATTACTTGCTATTATCAGTATAATAGTAATAAATATTGTGTCAATAGTTAGATTGGAATATAAAATAATAGTAATCTTGAATTTTATAGATAGGTTACATTATCCATTAGAATAAAATCGAATTTAAACAAAAGAAACAATAAATTTTTAGTATTCTTTAATTTAATACCTTATCTATTTCCTGCATAATTCGATTAGTTTCATTAAGTGCTACAATAATTTTTTGATAGTGTTCAATATCGTTATTTGTAAGAATGCGACCTTTGCGATCTTTTAACCATTTCTGTGCAGGTTGATAACCACCAATATAGAAATTCCAAGCTACTTCTGATACATTACCAAAATATTGCTCAGAGTTTATAAATACTTTTTCTTTTTTATAAGCTAATTTCTCAATTGTATCTGAACCAACAATTGGATAAGTTGTCATAAATTGATTTAATTTTGGTGATTCTAATAGATGGAGTGAGCACAATTCAGCACCAAAAGCAACGAGTTTCTTGAAACTTTTAGTATCTTTAGGATACGGCACTCGTGGAAAATCCTTTTTTAAAAATTCTTTATATTTCTTTCTATAACTAGGCGAATGTAAAACGGTATAAATATAATCAAAAATATCTTCAGGTGAAACTTTGCCAACAGTTTCCTCTATCTTTTTAACTGTTTCCCCTTCTAAGTTTGGTGAATAGGAACCATTATCAGAATATACATACAGTGGGAATGTAGATATTATGCCTTGACCGCTATACATCATTCTTCCATCTTGAATGTATTTAACCGCTAAAACATGATTGTAATCGCTTGAGTCTTTTGCCTGTCTCATTATAGACAATCCTAGGTTATCTTTTAAGAAGTTATTCATTACTTCACTTCTTGGCCTAACATGGAAGCCTCGGGAAACACCAGTGTAACAAGTCCACCGAATATCAAATACCCGGTACATGATAGGAATTATTTTCTTATCTTCAAAATTTTCGAGAATATCTTTTTTCGCCAAAGCAACTTTCCAGTCTTGAGCGTCTTTTCCAAGAGAATATTTAGCCCTCAGTTCGCTCTCCTCAAGAGTTTGGAAATCTCGAACCACTTTCTGTATATCTTTTTTTCTGAACTGGATAGACATTTTATCTCTAGCTGTCACTATACCTACACTTGAAATCGGGAAAAGTTCAGCAACGGAAAATCCTTTTTCGTATTCTTCTTTTGCCTTTTTGTCTATGACAGTCCACTCATAGTTTGGCTTTAATGGAATAATTTTATTCCATTTCAGCGTGTCGATAGAATGTGAGTTAAGAAAATCAAACTTTAACTTTCGAGTCCCAAAAATGTCAGCTTTAAAAACTCCAACACCATTGTTATTACTTTTCTTTTTTTTAATTCCTAGAAATATTGACACCCCTGTTTTTATGTTAAAAACATTTTCGTCTTTACTACCATCCGGTGCTTTCTCTTTTTTATTAGCATTACCATGCAAATCAAGCACATATATTTCATTAAAGGTTTTCATCAAATGCCAGCGCATACCACGGAAAGTAGGATTATCAATGTAGCCATGAGCAGTAATCATTCCCACAATTCCTTCATCATTCTTCTCGATCATATTTTCGGCAAATCTTATAAACTTAACGTAATCATCATTAAGCCATTTTGGATTTTTTTCTTGAAGTTTCCCTCCATTGGGTTCAACTTTATAGACATCATGGTTAGTGTAATTTTTATTATTGGATTCTCCAAAATATGGTGGATTACCAATAACTACCATGATAGGTTTATCGTTTTTAATAATTGCTGCTTCTTTAGATTCTTCAGCAATGCTCTCTGCCAAACCAAATGCAAATAGTTCCTGCTGTTTAAAGCTTTCTTCCAATGAATTAGTTAGATAGATTCCCAAGCGGCGATGAAAATCCCAAAATCCAGTTCTTCTAAAGGCGATACCTAACTTTAAATGAGCGATGGTATAAGGTGTTATCATTAATTCAAAGCCATATATTCTAGGTAAAAGATCGTGATGGACATAGGCTGTCCAGCGACCTTTTTGCCCACTTTTTAACAATCGTTCGTAAATAATCCGAATCACAGCGCTGATAAAAGTACCAGTGCCAACAGCCGGGTCAAGAACTTGAACTTTATGAATATTGTCTTTAGTTTTTAAGTCATCTGCTAATCCTTTAGTTAAACCAAACTCTTTTTTGAGCAAATGGTCTACTGAACGAACAATAAATTGAACTACTGGAGGTGGAGTGTAATAAGCGCCCATTTTTTTACGAAGAGCTGAATCATATTCTTCCAAAAAATCTTCATAGAAGTGAATGACAGGGTCTTTTTCCTTATGAATTTCTCCCTGTAAATCAGTTTTGAAATACTGTTTTACTAGCTCGACAACATTAGCATGAGAAAAAACTTCACAAAGTTCATCAACAATATATTTAAATCTAGTGTCAAAATCCGCGCCAACGATATGATCAAAGAAATGACGCAGAAGTGGATTGGAATTGGGAATTAGTTCGCGTGCTTCCTGTCGGGAAAAACTATCTGGAGTTTTATCGTAGTAACGAGCAACAAATAGGCCATAAACCAACGTTTGTGCGTACATGTCAGCAAAAGATTTTCTGGTTAAATCGCGAACTAGAAGTTGTCTAAGAGTTTCGTAAAGACGCATAAGATCGGAGTTTTTATCTGATTCAATCGAAAAAAATTGCTGGATATTATCCCTAATTCTTTGTGCCTTACCTCCCATTATTTTTGCAAGATGTTTACCTGATCTAATAGGTTCTTTTTGGGAGTGGGCAAAATCAATTAATGTTTTAGTTAAATGTTCATAGTTTTCAGGAATAGCTTCAATGGTCCTTGTTTTTAAATCAAAATCGGCTATTTTTATTGATTGCTCATAACGAAGACCATTTCGATAAAAGCGAAACTCTAAATAGTCTGTAAGGACTAGATTCGTATATCCGTAATATCTATCCATTTGATCGGATTTCTCGACCTTGTCTAAAGATATACCAATATCTTTTGTTTCAAGATATAAGATAGGAATATCAAACTTTAAAACCACAAAATCTGGCTTTTTATGTTGTTTTGCTTTTGGGTCATGATCGATTCGTTGACCTTTAATGACTTCAAAGATTTTTTTAAGTAAAAATTCGAGATCAGCACGGTAACCCAATTCAGTCGTTTCCTCATGTGAGAATTTTGAGGAGACGGATTGAATATAATTTTTAAAAATATCTTGCATAGCTTGAGTTAAAATCTTTTCTTACAATCTTAATTCCTCAATAATTTTTTAGCAAATGGTTTAATGTATCGTGATATAAAATATCGAATTCAGAAAATTACTTATTAATTTAATCAAATAGTACTTGAAACTTTAATAATTTTAGGGAGGTTATTAAAGTTTATAGGCTATACAAATTAGCTTCACCAAATACTAAGATTTCAAACAAAAACTATAGAGGAATCAACGATAATCAATAAACCCTATAGTCAATATTTTTACCAAAGTTAATTTATCGTTAATCTGATAGGTATAACTGCAATACTTTAGTCATTTCCCTTTAAAAATGTCTAGCATCGTCATTTTTATTGTTATCCAAAAGGGATGTGGATCAATAGCTCTTTTTTTAAGAACTAAAAGCATTTTGTTTATAAGCTCTATTATATCTTTTCGCTCTTCTAGTATTTTTTTAACATCTAGTAATTTTAAAAAAGAACTGGATAATTCTAATATAAAATCTGATACACTCAGATTATTTAAACTATTACTATAAATATAAAATCTAAAAATATTATCCCAATCTTTCAGAATTAAACAAATGCCAAGTTCATTATTATTATTTAATCTAGAACATATTTTATCTACCTTGCTTTCATTTAGAATTGAACCAAAAGATTCTTCAAAATATGAATTTTTTCTGTTTTTATCTATTGAAGTAACTGAATTCTTTGTTTCTTTAAGGTAAATTGAGTACTTTTTTAGTAATTCAATAATGAAGATTTTGTGATTCATCAAAATTTTAAAAAAATTATGACTAAATCTCAAATATTTTAATTCAAGATTTTCCAATTCCTGAGAAAAATCATCTGGTAATTCTAAAAGAGACCCCTCTTCTTTTAATTTTCTCATTGTAGTAATATACATACTTTTTTTTCTATCTTCTGGAAAATCACACCATTGTTTAGGATTAAAAACATCCAGTCTACTTAATAGTTCATCAAAATGGTTATAAAGTTCTTTATATATATCTTTTAGTTTTAATCTGTCAACCTGATTTTTTCCAGCTCTTAACCCAAATACAAATGTTATAGAACTTACTATTAAACTTGTAAAAAAACTAATAAGTACTGATAACCATGTGTTACTCATATTATATTCTTAGATAATATTATTAAATTAATCTATCTATTATGTCATAAAAACTTAGATATCCTAAAAATTTAACAAAAAAATGGTGTATGCTAATATACTGCACTCTCATTAATTTTTATTCCTATAATATTGTCTTTTTTAATGGCTGATCCAAGTAACTAAATTTTGAACCATTTCTTGAATCTTTTAATTTCTTTATTATTTCAACTTCTTTTAAGGCTCCTTTCAATTTATATCACTACTCTCTCTTATCAAATTAAGATAGTCTTCCTTTATCTTTATCACCTTTTTAGCCCTCACTTTCTTTTACTAAGATATAAGGCTTTTATTCTTTGAAATGTGCTAACATCAGATTTAACTAAATAATTACGACCATCAGTTAGATAGATAACATAGGAAACTTCCTTTGTTCTACCTCCAAAAACCAAACCAGCTGCTGCGGCAACAGGATGAAGAAAAAGTCCAGCAGCTCCCCATCCTACAGCACTTAAGACCCTTTTTTTATTTTCTTCTGTTAGTAGTTCAACATTTTCAATTAAAGATTTATTTATACTTCTAAATCCAATAAAAAGTTTTCCAAATGATATACTTACTGCCGTACCTCTTCGCGCATTTCCGCCTATAACTTTTCCTGGCATTTAAGTCACCTCTTTGCCACATATAATTGATGTTATTATTTTTTAAATATATTATAGTCTCCTATCATAATTATTGTACTAATTAGAGAAACAAATTGAAATAATATGGATCACCTGTATAATCGAAACTGTAAAATTAAGCCTATATAGTGCAAAAACTTTAAGTATAACCTAAGAAATATACCCTATTTAGCCGGCTTAAAGGATAAAAAATTATTGGAGTTAGCCTGTAAGCCGAGTTATAAATTAAAAAAACTTAAAAGATTTGTTTAATGTTGTAATAAAAAAATAAATTAATCATTATCATCTGCCCCAATATCTTTCCCGAAATCTAACTTTCTTTCAATAATATCTTCATCTGCTCGCTTTTTTTCATATACAATTTGTTTATCTAGAATATATTTAAATTCTTCTGTAAAGCTTTTTATTTCAGAACCTTCATCTTTCTGCCATCCTTGTATTAACTCTTTTTTCCTTTCTAAAGCTTCTACAAAGCCATATTCTCCTGAAACTACTCCAGTTCTACTTAGTGAACTAATTAAATGCTTTCTTACTTTTGAATTTGAATAATATTTTTTAATAATTTCTTTCCCAATATCTTTACTAAATAAAAATTCTTTTCCTTCATAAGCATTTAAAATATTAAATATAATGTATAATCTTTTCTCTTCTCTGGAATTAACAATTTCAATTAATTCCCTTTCTAGTAAATCCTCAAAATCTTGAAAAATATTCTTAATTAATCCTGCAATCCAAATATTTAAAGAGCCTTTCTTTTTATCAAATTTCTTTAGCATTAATTTGACTATATCCTTTTTTTTAAAACACAATGCTATATCCCCTAATGAAGATGGCACTGGATAATATCTACTACCTAATTTATAGCCTTTACTAAAAACCATTCTTTTTAAGAAAAATTCTATTACTCTTTTGGGATATTTTTCAGCTATCGGTTTTAAAATCTCTTCTTCATTATATGAAATATTATTTGCATATATTAAGTTATCTAAAATAACTGCAATCTCATTTTTTTTCATATCAGTTAATAAAAAATCTAGCTTGCCAAAATAATATCTTGTCCAATTAGAACTCCCGCTTTGTGTCAGCGTTCTAACAGTATCTAAAAATAAGTCTTTTAGATTAACATTTTTTATAATAGCAATTACATTAATAATTTCATTTAGTAAATCTAAATTCTTTTTCTTTTTAGCAATTTTAAAAATATCATTAATCATTATCAAATCTATTTCCGATACCGACTTATACACTCCTAGACAAACTGCCAAATTGATTTCTTTTTCAATCCAACTGGAAATAATTCTTTTAACCTCTTCTTTTAATTCACTCTGCCAAATTCCTGAAACCAAAGGAAGAAAGTAATCTTTTAATGCTTCTTCATTTAATAATTTAATTGCTATTTTAGGTTTTTGTTTACCAAGTATATTTAGAAAATATTGCAAATAGTAAAATTCATTATGTGGTTTTTTTATGGCTGTTATAATTCTTTTTTTCCAAAGATTATAATTACTTAAAGAAATCTCATCTACAAACTCCTGAATCTTTTCTTCTCTATATTTCTTTTCAGTATCATAATCTTCACCAAAATATCCTCTTATATAACCTACTAATACTCTATAGATATTATATTCTGTGTTTGATTTAATAATTTCTTGAATTTCTTTTAGACTTATTAATTTATTGTTATTTAGTTCCCTTTTATATGAATTTATTTGCTCATCTATATTTCTAATTACTTCAATATCTGCTTCAGGTAATATTAACAAGAAGAAATCTATAATATAGTTTGTATCATCTAATACCATCTCTCTCATTTCATCAGATACTCCACCTCTTATTGGTAAAATTGTTGCGTTTTTAAAAGACTCTATTACTTTTATTTTCAGATTTAAAATATCCAATTTCATATATAATTTCTTTAAAAAAACAATTGACCTTCGCCTAATATTCTTTAATTCTTTATTTACAGATAATGGGCCAAACTGTAAAGCAAAAGTATTGTAACCAGGCATTGAATTACCTTCAAATTCAGTACTTAGTAGCTCCTTAGTTAATTCACATATTGGTATTATATATTTTATTTTTTTTGGACTACTAAATGTCTCAATTTTTTCTAATAAAAATATTTGCGGTTGATAACCTATCTTATTTAAAACTTGGAAGTTATATTGCGCAGTTTTTCTAACCAATTCTAATGCTTTTTTTCTAATAACTTCTTTTTTATCCAACGACAAGTCAAATGAAATGTCAATAACCTCACTAATATATTTGTATCTAAATAACTCAAGGATGTTTAATAGAGAACTGATAATATCTTTATAATTATAACCTGTAATCTCTCCACCATAAATTTTTATCGCTTCTTGCTTTAATTTCTTAGAATTTTTTAAAACTTGCCTAACAATGTCTATTAAATTATGAGGTTTGGGAATTTTATCATCATCATAGTCATATAGATAATTATATAAGATTGATAAATGTTCATAGATTTCATTAAGAGAACTTGAATATTTAATTTCCTCAAAAAATTGCTGACTGAATATTTTTTTACCTAATCTTAATCTTTCGAAATTTTTATAGAAAGATTCAAATTCATAATTTGCTTTTTTTAAATATTTCTTCATTATATTGCGCAATGACTTTTCTAAAGATTTATAAGTCTCACCACCAAATTCGGAAAGCTTTTCTTCATCTTTATAAATAGTATTATGAGCCATTTCTGACCAGGCATGAAATAAAACTGTAGTAAGTTGGATTTCACATAACAAATTCTTGTATTTTAGGTATTCTGTTAATTTTAATCTATCTTCCTTTAGCTTAACTATAAAATGATCAGCATTGTAATAATCATCAGAATATTTTAATTCTTCATCTACTACATCGAATTCTCGATAAATATAATTTCTAAATTTTTGTATATCACTATCTAGATAAAAAATAATCCTGCAACCTGCTAAATCTTGAATTTCAAAAATATTTTTTATATTTTTCAAGCTTTTATTTCGCAATAATTTATTTTTCAAGGAGTTAATTTCTTTAACTCTAAAAAGAGCATTTTGATATTTAAAACCATTACTTTCCAAGACTTCTTCTATAATGTATTTTACTTTTTCAGCAAAATTTCTATATATATCTATTCTATCTTTATATTGATCTAGAAAATTCTCTATCTTTTTTTTATTCATTTTATTTCTGTTTTATTTAGCACTTGCTTCTACTACATCATACTACTATCCTATCGCACAATAAATAATAAAATAATTTTAAAATGAATAAATATATTGATTATTTCTTAAAATATTTACAAATAGAAAAAGACGCTTCAGTAGCAACAATTCATAAATATAAAGCTGACTTTAATAAGTTATTCGATTATTTAAAAATAACTGATATTAATACTATAAGCCAGAACTACTTAAGAAATTACTTAAAACATATATGACAAAATTACAATTACACTTCATCATCAATTGCAAATAAGATTAATATATTACACCACTTCTTTAAATTTCTGCGCAATTAAAGATATATAAATACAAATCCTACAATATTAATAAAAGCACCAAGAAAAAAGATAAAGCTTCTAAAAGTATTTAATGATATTGAATTAGAAAAATTCCTTAAAGCACCTAATTATAATACTGATACTCGTTTTAAAAATATTCTTTTAGATATAAATTAATATTCAACATGTTTGCTTATACTGGTCTTAGAAGGACAGAGCTAATTAATCTAAACTGGAATGATATTAATCTAGAAAATAAGTATTTGATTGAAAAAAATCAAAAAACAAAAATCAGAGGATAATCCCACTTTATAATAGTATTATTGAACTTCTTAATCTGTGTTTAAATCAGAGGTTGCCTTTAAAGAATAATAGTCTATTTATGGTCAGAACCGGGCAGCGAATTCATCACAATAGCTTTAAAAATTTATTTGATAGATATGTAAGAATTGCTAGGTTTTTAGTAAGGGACATACCACTCATACTTTAAGATATAGCTTTGCTGCAAGGCTTCTTAGCAAAAATGTAAGTCCAATTAATATTAAGAATTTGATGAGTAATAGAAGTCTGTAATCGACGCAGATTTATCTGCATGTAATAGGAAAAGAATTGGAAGAATCAATAAAACTGTTATAATTATTCTCATTCGACTATTTGTCTTTTAAAGAATATTAAAAATGGAATTAGAAAAAAATTTTATAAAATTAAAAGCCCTAAAGAATTTATTAGATAGCTGGTTAAATCATCATGGTAGATATTTTAATCCTCAGAATACTCTGGATATTTTTTATAGATTTTCAGCTATTCATGATATATTAAAAAAAGAAAATCCAGGTCTTTTCGATGATTTACCTATTAGAGACATACCTAAGCCTAGTGAGACAACGGATTTTGAAGGAAGAGGTTATATCAAAAGAAATCATTTTGAATTATTATTGAGAGATATTAATTATTGTTTAGATATTATATCAAATCAACCAGTTGTGGATATACCTTCGATTACTTTTTCCAAAGAAGGAATATTTTTTACAGGTCAATATTTTGATGCTTTTTTAAAAATATCTGAAATATTAAAATCAGCAGATAAATCAATCTCTATAATTGACAATTATATTAATGATGAAGTTTTAAATGTACTTACAATAAAAAAACAAGATGTACTAATAAAAATTTTAACAAGTTCCAAGTCAATCAATCCACAGTTGAAAAATGCAATTGTGTTATTTAACAAACAATATAGAAATTTAGAAATCCACCTTTCGGATGTTTTTCATGATAGGTTTATTTTTATTGACGATAATGAATTATACCATTTTGGAGCATCAATTAAAGATGCTGGAAATCGTGGATTTATGTTTTCAAGAATAGAGGAAGAAGAAATAATTACCCTTCTAAAAAAGAAATTTGACGATGAATGGAATAAAACAACAGCTATTTAAAAAATATTATTTAATCATTTCAGATAATTTTTATAAAAACTATATTTTCTTATAATGATTTATTCATTTATTATTTTTACTTTTATACATACCTATAATTTTTTATTCTAAAATATGATAAAATTTTAAAAATAAAATTTATATTACAATAAATTTAACATGATTCTATATAAAATTACAAATAATAAAGTTAAAAAAATTGGTAGTAAAAAGTTTGTGTCAGAAAAAGAGCTTCAGAATTTCGTTGAAAATAACCTTGAAGAAATATTTGAACTTAAATTCATTGCTTCAGAATTTGGAACTAGATTTAGTATAGACACAATAGGGTTCGACAATAATATAAAATCACCAGTAATAATAGAATTTAAGGAAAATCAAAGCTACAGTGTAATTGATCAGGGATTTACTTATTTAAATTATATATTGACTCATAAAGGTGACTTACAATTAAAAATAAATGAAGTCTTAAAAAATAATGTCAAAGTTGATTGGTCGCAAACTAAAATATATTTTATTGCCAGAAATTTTAACAAATTTCAAATTGAATCTACTAAGTTCAAAGGATTACCTATTCAATTAATCGAATATAATTTATATGAAGATAATGTAATAGGATTTAATTTTATTGAAACTTATCAAGAAGTAAATTTAAAAGCAGTCGCTGAAGGAACTAAAATCTTAAAAAAGATAGGAAAGGAAATAAAACCTTATTCACTTGAAGATATTTTAAAAGATATCCCAGATAATATTAAAAACATTTTTAATTCTCTTAGAGAAAAGATAATGCAGATAGACAGTTCTTCTAAAGAAGAAATTGGAAAAAATGGAACTATATATAAAAACAATGGTTTAACATTTTTATACTTAGATCCTAAAAAAACTCAAATAACAGGAATATTAAGACTTGACCATCAAAAAAGTTTAAAAAATATCTTAATAAACAGTAATGTAAGAAAAGATACAGTTTTTAGAACTAAGTTTAAAATTAACAGTGAAGACGAAATAGAAGATGCTATTTTCTTTATAAAAAAAGCTTTAGAAAATACTCAGTAAGCAATTATACTTTATGTTCTTAATCAATTTTGCTTTTCTTACTTCATAATATTTTATGATTTATTAATAAAAATAATACATATAATGTCTTCAATAATATCAAATGCTGAAACTGAAGATTGTATCAGAGACCTTTTAAAAAAAGAAGGATACACTTTAAGTGATACTAAATCACATGGTCAAACTGGAACTGATATTATTGCTATAAGAAACAAAAAAAAATTATATATAGAAGTTATAGGATATAAAAAATCAGGTCCATCAAGAGCAAAAGACTTTTTTGAAGCATTTTTTAGAGCTGTTTCAAGACTTAACAATAAAAAATGCAAACACTGTATAATCGCTCTTCCTAACAATTTTAAAATAGGACTTCCCCAACGTGCTAATCAATATAAGGTCGCCTGGAAAAGAATTGCTAAGACCTTTCCTGAACTTGAAATATGGTTGGTTGATACAATTAATAATAAATATAAAAAAACTCTTTGGGGAGATTGGCTAAAAGATAAAATAATTTAATAATCAAAACCATTTAAGAGGTATTTTATTTAAATACTTACTTACTACGCCTTAAAATTCCTAATATAATCAGAAACCCTTAATCTAAAACTGAGACCACTATTACCCTGCCATTCATTATATTTATTAATCCTTGCGTATCTTGTATTTGCTTTTTTGTAGTATTTTTTTATTTTATCTACTGTTTTTATCAACTCTTTTTTTATTTCACACTCCCAGACAACAATCACTTTCCATCCCATTCTCTCTAATCTATTTTTCTTTAATCTATCCCTTTTCTTATTACGAATAAATTTTCTTTGCCAAAAATCCTGGTTCTTCTTGGGAACAGGAAGTCTACACTTAGGACATCTATGCCAAAAACAACCATTTACAAATATAGCTAACTTCAATCTTGGAAAACATATATCAGGTCTACCTGGGATTTTTTTCCAATTTATTCTATAACCTCTTATTCCTTCAGACAAAAGAGCTTTCCTTAAAGTTATTTCTGGACCAGTATCCTTGGATACATTAGATTTCATTGACTTCGATACTGCTTCTGAAGAAGCTTTGGGAGGTTTCCCTAGTGATATAGGCATCTCTTCTCTATAAATCTGATTCTCTTCTTTTTTTTTAATGACCCGTCTTCTCATATCACATTTTATTATACCTTTAAGCTGGATTGCCTTTCTTTGATTTTTCTATCTACCAGTTCGGATAACGATTTACCCATTCTATCTATTAGCCCTACCACTAAAGCATTTCCCATGCAGAAATATCGCCATCTTATAGGCATACCAGTATCAGTCCAACCATCTGGAAAACCATTAAGCCTTTCAGCCTCTATAGGTGTTATAGTCCTTAATCTTCCATTCTGAGGATCTTTTATTATATGAGTAAACCTATTTGGTCTCTTGTTTCCATCACTAGTTATAAGAGTCCGTGATGGCCTGTCTAGTCTATCAGGAAAAGTTATTGCACCTTCTTTATACTTATATTCATACCCACTCTTAGTAATCCTAGTCTCATCCTTCGAACCCTTATGATATGACCAGTCTTTAATCTCTTTCTCAGGTATGAAATAGTGTTCATCAACATCATTTTCTAAGATATCACCTAACACACTTTGTTCTTCTAAGACCGGATTTACTTTTTTTGTAAAGATATCGCCTTTAGCCATCACACCTGCGTTATGAAAATCATATTCAAAAGATTTAGTAATACCTGCCAAATCATCAGATATTTTAATTCCTCTATCCATGCCTTTGAGAGTCAACCCATTATATTCTGATTTCTCTACTGGAAAAGCCCTAGCAAAGAAACCTTTCCTTTCAATTATTTCATATCCATCAAAATCATCATGGTAAATCTTATTTATAGGATTTTTAAAAAGAGACGCGAATATAAAAGCCCTGAAACGTCTTTGGGGAAATCCATAGTCCGAGGCGTTGACTACTCTCCATTCGACATCATAGCTAAGATTATTAAGACAACCTAACATTACTCCAAAGTCCCTACCTCTTTGATCTGAAGGAGAACGCAAAAGTCGGTCTACATTTTCTAGTAATATATATGGTGGTCTGATTTTATCGATTATATGATATATCTCCCACCAAAGTACCCCTTTTTTACCTTTTATACCTTTTGCATTAGTGGCAGCGGCTGAATAGTCTTGACAAGGAAACCCTCCAACTAATAAGTCATGTTGTGGTATATCATATTTTACTTTTGCTATATCAATATTAGTATGGTTTTTTTTACCAAAATGAGATACATAACAAATTGAAGCATGCTGGTCTTTCTTATTAGGCTCCCATTGGTTAGAAAACACTATTTTCCAATCACTTCTCTCTAATCCCAATCTAAAACCACCTACACCTGCAAAAAGCTCACATACATTTTTCTCTATTCTCAAAAAAGTCCTCCTGATATGATATAATCCTTAAAATGTTCTTGTACTTCTTTATTCTCTATTGGCGAAACGCCTCGTCTATTTGAAAAACCCATACAGATTTTAGAAAATGGTATATAACCTAATAGAAGACTAATGATTCTCATATGTGTCAATGCAGTGTTGATTCTACCTGTAGTTCCAATCCAATCATTATTCCTTTTTACAACTACATTTCGATAATAATATTTACAATCTTCGTTCCATATCAATAACTCATTGTAAAATAAAAAGCCTTCAAGACTTAGACAACCCCATATTGTGGGACATTTTCTTTTTAAATAATCTAATAAATCTTTGTTTGGACTATACTTATAAAAAGATGTTAATTCCAACGATTCAGGACTTTTTTTTTCTTTCTCAATATTGTCCTCAAAAGACAAATCTATGTATTTAGTGTCAAATTTACCTGATTCAATATGATCTATCAAGAAAGCCATTCTATAGAACAATACAGCTATTATCCTAAATACCTCTTTCTTATTAACATCAATGATTTTTTTATAATTATCATTGATTACATCCCATACATCCATAAAACTCATATCATCTAACCATGATAGACTTTTTTTGATATAGACCCTTGGCCTAAAATCCCAAGGCCTCTTATTATCACCTTCTTTTGAGGACTCCTTTCCAGGATATTGTATAAAAATCTTTTCTTCTGCATCTGTCTCGTGAATCAATAATTGTCTCTCATTTTTCTTATATCCAAGACCGACTCTATTTAAATCTCTTATCCAAAAGATATTATTTAAACGCTTATTATAAGACGGACTGGTCTTGCCTGATTTTGAAAGAGGGAATTTTAAAAAATTATTTATATTGTCTTTTTTCCCATTTGCATTCATATTCTTTTTTCTATTTTACATTAACATATATATATTCTCTATCTTTAATAAAATATATTAATAACCTTTGCTGACTTTATCAGATTAAAAATAGAGATATTTCTTCCATCAACTTTTACCCTTACAGCACAAGTACAATCCAAGCTAACTATTGAAGCTAAATCTCCTTGTGAAATCTCTTTTCCATCACATACTGAAAGAACACTTTTACCTAATTTATTTTACACTTTTACTTCTTATTTTGTATAATTACTACTCATCTTTATATTATAATAACATCATTATGTATTCATAACCAAGGACTATAATCACTTTTTTATTTTCTAATATTTATAACCTTTTCACTAAAATTTTTGTACGATACTTAAAAGTTAGAAATATACTTTTTATTTTCAGAATAATAATTTTTGAACTCAGGAACTAAGAGATGTAAAATTGACTCAAGGAGAAACATTTTTTTAAGACATACAAGATATAAAAAACTATGAATAAGGAACGTAAAATCTTTTTTGTAGTAGTTAGTGGAGGACATGATACTGATCGTCATTACTATTCAACGATTAAGAATAAAAGAACTATTGAAGAGGCTGCTCAATTTTTAGAGCATGAAGAAATTGAAAAGTTGAAAAAATATTTTCATGGACAGTCATATACTGTTTGGGGAGCTGTTCCCGGAATCAGCAATATCCGCAATTGGAACTCTATGGAACCTGGAGATTACGTGATGATTTATCGAAGAGGAAAAATCATTTTAGCTGCCGAGATAGCAATGAAAGTACACAATCCTGTTTTAGCTAAATATTTTTGGAAGATAGATGAAAAAGGTAAGACCTGGGAATACATCTATTTTATGATCAATGAAATCGAAGCTAATGTTAGTCAAACTGAGGTAAATAAATACCTGGATTATGCTTCTAACTATTCCCCACAAGGATTTACACCTATACGCCAGGATAAGGTCAATAGGCTTCTTACTCAATATGGTGATCTAATTTCACTTCTACAAAAAATAAAAAAAGGTGAAAAACCCGAAGAAATTGTCTCAGACAAGAAGGAAGACTTTAATGTAATTATCGAAGAACAAATTGAAAAGGCTTCAACAGTACATGATGAGATGCAATGGCGGTTGATCAGTTTAGGAAATAAATCACATTTTGATGTCTGGGTTCCCCGTAGTGATCAGAATAGACAATATAAGGGCCAGCGATTTAGAGATTTAGTCATTACAGAATTTCATGAAACTATTGACGTACCTTCATATATAAAAAATATTGATACAGTTTGGAAATTAGGTTTTTCTATTAAATCAGCCTTTGAAATAGAACATACTACCCAGATCTATTCGGGTATTTTAAGACTCTCAGATCTCAGGGCTCTAGCTCCAAACTCAAACTATCCATTATTCATAGTTGCTGAAAGAGATAGAAAAAGTAATGTATTCAAGCAACTGAAAAGACCCACGTTCTCAAATGATTATCTTCACCTTGATAAAGTAGTGAAATTTCTATCATACGATAAAATCAGACAATTAGATGAAGAATTAAAAAATGGACAGATCGGATTTGATATTGACTGGCTTATTAAAAAAGCAGAGTCTACAATTTAGCCCGGGATTTCCTCATATATTGTTTCTCGAATCCATTCCCACTTCCTTCTTGACAATCAAACCCAAAATCATTAAAATTTCTTCTTAGTCTATATATGATAGGTTATTATATTTTTATAAGATTTGACTGAAATTTAGAAAAGGAGAGACATAGTGGAGACCATAAAAAGAAGAATCCCAGCATTTTTAATCACATTGATTTTTGTACTTTCAATAACCCTTATGATACCCGGTGTGCTTCTGGCGCAGCAGGATGCTGAAGAAGAAGTAGTTGAGGTAAAGCCGGAAGAGCTCTACTTTGAGATCACCCTTCCCAAAATACAGGCAGAAGAAGGAGAGAATTTTATCTTTGACTTTGACACTATTTATAAGATGGGAGACGAACCTTTCGGCCTTGACCCTGAAGAAGATGACCAAAAAACATTTGATATCACTGTTGACTACCCCGACGGATGGTTTGCTGTGGTTATGAGCGGTAATACAGACATAAGCGCCATTAACCTGACCAGTGGCAAACAGCAGAGCCTAAAATTTGGTGCAGCCCCTATGGTAAGCCAGGAACCGGGTGAATATACATTTACCGCGACTCTTAAATCTGCTGTTGAAGGTGACACCCTGGAAGAATCTATAGAATTTACTGCAGTACTGACTGCGACTTACGAGATTGAACTTAAAACCAAATCAGGGATGCTCAGCACCGACATGACCTCGGGAAAAGACAATCACTACAAGCTGGTCATCAACAACAACAGCTCTACATCACTAGAAAACATAAAGATCACCTCTACCGAGCCCGAGGGCTGGAGAGTCAGCTTTGACACGGATGAAATAGAGTCAATAGAAGCCGGGGAGAGTACAGAAATAGATATGACCGTAAATCCTGCCGAGAAGGCTATTGCCGGTGATTACATGCTTAACTTAAGCGCTTCAAGTGAAAAAACCAGTGACAATATAGAACTGAGGATAACTGTTGAGACTCCTACCATCTGGGGAATAATAGGCATCGGGATAATTGTGGTGGTAATAATCGCAGTTGCCATAATCTTTACCAGACTGGGAAGAAGATAAGAGATGAATGATAACAATATTATAAGCGCCAGGAACCTGACCAAAAAATATGACAAGCACCTGGCGGTAAATGATTTGACTATTAATATAAAAAAAGGCGAGATATTCGGGCTGCTGGGCCCTAACGGCGCGGGCAAATCCACTTTTATCCTTATGGCTCTGGGACTTACAGAACCCACATCCGGGACCATACGTGTGGCAGGATTTAATTCCACCAGGGAGCCGCTCAAGGTCAAAAGAATTACCGGTTATCTTCCCGAAAGAATAGGATTTTATGAAGATATGACTGCCAGGAGCAACCTTGCCTATACCGCAGAGCTGAACAGGATCCCCTACAGGGAGATAGATAAAAAGATAGACGAAGTACTGGAGATCGTAACTCTGGCCGAAAATAAAAAAAAGCTGGTCAAGACTTTTTCCAAGGGAATGAAGCAGAGGCTGGGTATTGCAGACGTTCTTATAAAGGACCCCCAGCTTGTCATTTTTGACGAGCCGACTGAAGGGCTTGACCCAAAAGTTGCAAACCAGGTACTAAGTACTATTCAGGATTTAAACAAGAATAGGAACATAACCTTCGTTTTGTCTTCCCATCAGCTTAACCTGATGCAGAGAGTATGCCCCAGGGTGGGGATATTGTCCAGCGGTAAGCTTATCGGTGAAGGAAGTGTTGAAAAGCTGGGTAGAAGACTTTTCGGAGGCGGAAAATACAGGATAGAAATAGAACTGGAAAAAGTGACCGACAGCACCGTTGAGAAGATAAAGAAACTGGATAAGGTAGTGAGTTTAGAAAAGACTGGAAAGCACATCAATGTCATATGCAACGGCGACGTAAGGCAGGATATATCCAGGATCATAGCCGCTGAAGGCGTGCTTATGACCAGGATGGAAATGAAGCAGGACGCGCTGGAAGAAATATATCTTAGATACTTTAAAGAGGAGTAAAATGAGAAGCATTTTAACCGTATATAGAAAAGAGTTATCAGACCACTTCAGCAGCAACAGGTTTTTAATCCTTCTGGGGCTGATATATGTAGCAGGGCTGTCATCTACCTATGTTGCTGTGTCCAACATAAGAGATGTCGCAAGTGCACTGGACGAGCATGTATTTTTATATCTGTTTACCACCGGCGGAGATGTACTTCCCTCGTTCTTGACCTTTATAAGCTTTTTTATTCCCATAATCGGGATAGTATTCGGCTTTGATGCCATCAACAGCGAGAGAAACAGCGGCAATCTCAGCAGGCTTCTGTCCCAGCCCATCTACAGGGACAGCGTAATAAACGGCAAGTTCCTTGCCGGCATCACCACTCTGGCCATAATTATTTCCAGTATCGTATTTATAATAGCCGGGATCGGCCTGTTTTCAATCGGCGTGCCCCCTTCTTCAGAAGAGATTTTAAGGATATTTTTCTTTATAATGATATGTGTAGTCTACGGCGGTTTATGGATGGGCCTGTCCATACTGTTTTCAGTTACTATGAACAGGACCGCAGCATCAATACTTACCGCCATTGCCATATGGATATTTATTATGTTTTTCCTTCCCATAATAGCCAATGCCATAGCCAATGCCATGGTCCCGCTGGACGGGGCTTCCATGGCAGAGCAGATAAGGAATTATACTATTGAGAATTCAATCCTGAGGGTATCACCGTCTACTCTTTTCAGTGAATCAGTTCTTATACTGCTTTTACCGTCAACAGGGCACCTGCAGCTTAGTGTAGTATCGCTGGCGACCACTGATGTAAGCAGTATGATCATAAACCCGCTGTCGCTCAGCCAGAGCCTGCTCCAGGTATGGCCGCAGCTGGTAGCTATCGTGGCTCTTGCCATCATCTGCTTTGCAGCATCTTATATTGTATTTATGAGGCAGGAAATAAGGTCCACCTAATCCTGGTGAGTGACTGCCTCTTCAATCATGCTTGTACCCACTGATACTTTATCAAGACTGTGGATAGAGCCGCCGTTCTTTCTTATTATCTCTTTTACCTTCTGGTAATCTATTGAAGTGCCCTCACAGGTGATCTTGACATTTTCCACCTTCTGGTCCATTTCAATCAAAGATATATCCACACCGTCTACCCCATTAAGGTCTGCAAGCTCTTTTGAAAGCTCCAGCACATCAGGTGTATGCGGCTTTAATACATCCAGTACCACTCTTCTTATATTTGACAAATTACTCGCTCCTTTTAAAAAAGTTTATTAATAAAAAGTATAGCAGACGATTACTTTTCTGACATCTTTTCTCTCCTCCTTAAAGCCTTAAGGCATTTCTGCAGGTCGCCCGCCAGCCTGTCTTCAATTTTTAACTGCTTCTTTGTGACGGGGTGGGCAAACTCCAGTCTTTTGGCATGCAAAAACTGCCTGGCAAGTCCAAGGTCCCTGGCCAGTTTCTGGGACTGCTTGGTCCCATAAATCTCATCTCCTATTACAGGATGGTTTATATAACTCAGGTGCACCCTTATCTGATGTGTCCTTCCGGTCTCAGGATGAACGTCTAAAAGTGTTGATTCTCCGAATTCCTCGGAGACCTCAAACTTTGTCACCGCATCCCTTCCCCTGTCAATGGATATGCTCATCTTTTTTCTGTCCAGTCCCGAGCGCCCGATGGGAAGTATTATCTCGCCCTTTTTCTCAGAAAAACTGCCCCATACCAGCGCGGCATAGGTCTTTTTTACCAGCCTCTTCTTAAACATATCCGAAAGCAGACTGTGGGCGGCGTCATCTTTGGCTATTATAAGCAGGCCTGATGTATTTTTATCCAGGCGGTGGACTATTCCCGCCCTGTCTTTTCCGGAGAGATTTGACAGTTTCTTATAGTGGTAAAGCAGTGCATTTACCACGGTATGATTTTTTCTGTGTGGAGTCGGGTGTGTGAGAATACCCGCTTTTTTGGATATCACTGCAAGACTGGTGTCTTCATATACAATATTTAAACTTATTTTCTCGGGTTCTATTTCGGCACCGGCGGTCTTTTCAAGGTCTTTTACGGTTATTACATCACCCTTTGCCAGCCGGTAGTGCTTGCTTACAGTACTGCCGTTTACCTTTATTTTTTGCTGATTGATTATATTTTGAATATAGCTTCTTGATGTGTTACTGATCCTGAAGGTTAAAAACTTGTCAATTCTCTGCCCCGAGCCCGAAGCATCTACTTTAAAGCTTAAACCGTCGTCTTCTTTCTTAATCAACTCCCTCAGTCTTACCCTTCTTGAAATATTCCCTTAGTATTAAAATTATAATAAGGGAAAAACCAATCAAAATAGAGCTATCTGCTATATTAAAAACCGGAATGAACCTTACATTTATAAAATCGGTTACCTCTCCTACCAGAAACCTGTCCATCAAGTTGCCCAGCGCGCCTCCCATTACAAAGCCCAGGCATACGTTATAAAAGGCAGAGTTAAAATTGAGTATGGATTTAAGGACGATTATCAACACCATGGCTACAATCGATATAACGGTGAGGATTTCCGTATGACCCTGGAACAATCCGAAAGCTGCCCCTGTATTTCTGACATGGGTTATGGAAAAAAATCCCTGAATTATCTCAATGGAGCTGTTTTCCGGTACTCTCTGTATTATCATATATTTGGTCACCTGGTCTGCAGCTAGAATACAGACAGCAGTTATCAGAAAATATATGTTTAAAAGTAAACTTCTTTTTGCCCTTTTTATCATTTTAAAATGCTCCCTACTACCTTTATGCCCACCTTTATCTTTTTATCATTGATACTTAATTCTTTTATAAACATATCCTTTTCAAATGTGCCGCTTAAGGATCTGCTTAAAGTCTCTTTCATTATATAATTTTTAAACTTTTTTAAAATACTTTCTTTAATGCCCTCTCCGATGGCGGTATTTATAGTATTTTCTATCTCAAACCCAGCTTCCTTTCTTAAGTTCTGTATCTGGTGCACAAGTTCCCTGCAAAGTCCTTCTTCCAAAAGTTCGTCTGACAGGGCTGTTGAAAGACCTACCGTGATCTTACCGTCACTTTCTACCCCAAGCCCTTCCTTGTTTTTTGCCTCGATTAAGATCTCCTCAGGAAGGAGCTCTATTTGCTTTCCATCTATTTTAAGGGCGATATTTTTGCCTCCTTTTACCTTAAGTGCGGTCCGTACTGAATTTTCTGCCTGCAGGGCTCCTTTTATTTTCGGTACAAGTTTTCCATATTTTTTGCCTACCGGCTCCAGGTTCGGCTTTATGTCATAGGTTACCAGCCCTTCAGGGTTTAGCGCATATTCTATTTTTTTAACGTTCAGCTCGCTTATTATGATGTCCTTAAAGTGCTCCACGGCCTCTTTTTTGCCTTCGCCTTTTTCAAAATATATAAGTGCCTTTTCAACCGGCTGCCTTATCTTTATATTCACCTTGCTCCTTACCGCTCTTCCCAGACCCACTACTTTTCTTGCCGTATCCATCTTAAAGCTCAGGTCGCTGTCTATCAGGCTCTCATCTGCTGCAGGATAGCTTTCCAGGTGCACGCTTTCCTCGCCCTTGCCCAGGCTTCCGGTAAGGTTCTTGTAGATGCTTTCGCTCATAAACGGGATAAAGGGCGCGCACAGTTTTGAAACAGTGACCAGGCATTCGTAGAGTGTCTTGTAGGCGCTTATCTTGTCCTGGTCTTCCTCGCTTTTCCAGAATCTTCTCCTGCTTCTCCTTACATACCAGTTTGAAAGTATGTCTACAAAATCCTGGATCAGCCTCCCGCTTTCAGTGACATTGAAATCATCCATGAGCCTGTTTACCCCCTTTACAGTTCTGTTAAGCTCGGATATGATCCAGCGGTCTATCTCAAACCTGTCTCCTGGCTCCAGGTCATAGTCGTAGGGATTGAAATCATCTATATTTGCATAGATCACAAAGAAAGAATAGGTGTTCCACAGGGTGAGCAGGAATTTCCTAATCGCCTCGTCAATTGCAGCAGAAGAGAAATTCTTGGGAAGCCAGGGTGAAACACTGGTAAAGAAATACCACCTTAGTGCATCAGCTCCCTGCCTGTCTAAAACATCCCACGGTTCTACCACATTTCCCTTTGATTTTGACATCTTCTGCCCTTTTTCATCGTTTATAAGACCCAGGCATAACACGTTTTTAAAACATGGCTTTTTAAACAGCAGCGTGGAAATGGCAAGCAGGGTGTAAAACCATCCCCTCGTCTGGTCTATCCCCTCGCAGATAAAATCTGCCGGGAAACTCTCTTCAAAAAGTTTTTTATTTTCAAAAGGATAGTGATACTGCGAATAAGGCATTGATCCCGAATCAAACCATACATCTATTACTTCGGGAACCCTTCTCATATCACTGCCGCATTTTTCGCATTTTATAATAATATTGTCAACGTATGGCCGGTGCAGATCCAGCTTGTCAGGAAGATTCAGCGCTTTTTCCTTTAGTTCCTCAATACTGCCTATGCAGACATTGTGGCCCTTTTCATCCTCCCATACCGGAAGGGGCGTGCCCCAGTATCTTTCCCTGGTAAGAGCCCAGTCAATATTATTCTCAAGCCATTTTCCGAACCTGCCGCTCTTTATATGTTCGGGATACCAGTTTACCTTGTTGTTGGAAGCAAGCAGGTCGTCTTTTATCTGCGACGTCCTTATATACCAGCTCTTCTTGGCATAATATATCAGCCTGCTGTCACATCTCCAGCAGAAGGGGTACGAGTGCTTTACCCTGCTTATGTCAAAAAGCAGGTTTCTTTCCTTTAAGTCCTCCACTATTTTAGGATTGGCATCTTCTATGGGCATACCACTAAACTTACTAACCCTTTTTTCAAGCCTTCCCTGCTCGTCAACCATCTTTACCACCGGCAGGCCGTTCTTCCTTCCCACATTCATATCATCTTCTCCGAAAGCAGGCGCTATGTGGACAATACCGGTACCCTCCTGGGTGGATACGAAATCGCCGCCTATTATCACAAACGCTTTTGCGCTTCCGTCCGTGTAGTCATATACAGGCCTGTAACGTGAAGAGATTAGTTTTTTACCCTTAAAGGTACCAGTGACCTTAAATTCTGTTCCCTCTCCCAGGACCTGGGAAAGAAGGTCCTTTACCAGTATCAGGTTTTCTCCCTTGTACTCCACTTCCACGTAATCGGAAGCATCATTTACCGCTGCAGCTACATTGGAAATAAGGGTCCAGGGAGTCGTGGTCCATACCAGAAAATAGGTATTTTCCTTCTCTGCATGGGGAAACTTTACTATGATCGAATAATCTTCCACTTCCTTATAACCCAGCGCAGTCTCATGTGATGACAGTGCCGTTCCGCACCTGGGGCAGTAAGGGACTATCTTATAGTCTCGGTAGAGCAGGTTTCTATCCCATATGGTCTTAAGCACCCACCATACGGTTTCTATATAATCATTTCTAAAGGTAAAATAGGCATTTTCCATATCCAGCCAGAATCCTATACGCCTGGTGAGCTTCTCCCAGTCCCCCTCATATTTCATAACGCTTTCCCTGCACATCCGGTTAAACTTTTCAATCCCTATCTCTTCAATTTCCTTTTTTGAATTTATACCCAGTTCCTTTTCCACTTCGATCTCCACGGGAAGTCCGTGGGTATCCCAGCCGGCATTCCTGGGGACATAATAGCCCTTCATGGTCTTATATCTTGGAAATATATCCTTGTAAACCCTTGAAAGGACGTGGTGCACTCCGGGGAGCCCGTTCGCGGTGGGAGGACCCTCGTAGAACACGAACTTTTTTGAGCCCTCAGACTTTTTCAGGCTCTTTTTAAAAATGTCATTTTTCTCCCAGAAGCTTAAAATCTTTTCTTCCAGCTTTACCAGATCCACCCTGCTGTCTACTTTATCAAACATAAAATATTAGCCTTTATTTTTTAGTTAATAAATCACTGTCCTCAAAACTGTTTAATAGATTTTATATAATTAGATTAGTTTTGTGAAGTGGAATTATCACTATCTTCCATAAGGCCCTGAAGGATCTTTGCCGATCTTACTGCCTGGGCCTTATAGTGATTGTTAAAATATATTAAGGTCTTTACGGTATTTGCCGTTACCTCTCTTACCCTGGGCACCCATTCACCAAGCTCTTCCGCATTGTAGAGATAATCGTACCTCATATATGACTGTTTGGGCCGCCACCAGTTGGAGCTGTTTCTGCCGTGAAACCTTATATACCCCGTGCTGCTTGTAGCTATGCTGGTAGGAGGAAGCAGCCCTTTAAGCCCGGGTTCATCTACATTGCAGAACCCCATGTCAAGGCTTTTAAGATGATTAATGGTAGCATCATCAAGCCAGCTTGAATTTCTGAACTCCGCGCACAGTTCAAGGCCGCTGAAAATCTCCCTAATTCTGCTCAGGTAATCCAGATTTCTGCGGCTGAATTTAAAAGCCCAGGGAAACTGGAGGAGGATCGGACCCAGTCTGTTCTGGGAGGCAAGCGGTGAAAGTGAATCTGTAAACTTTAAAATTTCCTCTTCCTTGATATCTCTGGTATGGGTAATACTGCTGTGGGCCTTTACCGAAAAAACAAAATCCCCGGTCACCTTCTTTGACATATTTTCAAATATCCGGGGGTGCGGCAGACTGTAGTAGGTAAAATTTATTTCAACTGTGTTGAACTCTCTGCTGTAGTAGATGAGCTGATCTTTTTTTTCAATATCTTCAGGATAAAAGCTGCCGACCCAGTCGGCATAACTGTAACCCGAAGTACCGACAAGAATACTTCCCATTAAATTATAAAAATTGAGATATCTCGGTTAATATCCTATCTTTAGGCATGACGCCGATAAGCTTTTTGACTACCTGCCCTTTTTTAAATAAGATCATTGTCGGAATGGCGGTAATCCCGTATTTCATAGCGATATCCCTGTTGTCATCCACATTCAGTCTTCCAATTCTCAGCTCCTCACTTTTCTCTTCTACCAGTTTTTCAAGCTCGGGCTCGACCATCTTACAGGGACCGCACCATACCGCCCAGAAATCTACCAGGACCGGCTTTTCTGAACTTAAAACTTCACTTTCGAAATTTGAATCTGTCAATTGACCAATAGATTCAGGCATCATTACCCCCCTCTTCATAATATTGTTTTTATAAAGATCACAGATATTCAATCATCTCTACCTTTTCTACATTTATAAAAACAACCTGCCTTCTGACTTTATTGTCGTCTAAATCTTTTTTACTCCCCTCAATATAACGCACTTCTGCATCTGTTACCGGTATAAACCTGTTTCTCTGGGAAGTAATATAATCGCTCAGTCTTCCGTCTACCAGGGTATGAACAGTGCCTACTACTATAGAAGAATCTGTCCTTATCTTCACCCTTACATGTTGTTTTTCAATTTTCATCTGCATGCTCTTAAAAAAATCGTTAATAATAATTGAATTGATATTATCAGAGCTATTTTCTTTAGTCAAATACATTTACTATTACCGTATTATATTAAAAAACCTATAGATTATTTAATTTTACCTAAAATTTATATAATTTGTATTGATTTTATATTATAATATATTATAATATCTTATAATAACTGGTATTTATTAAGGAGAACGGATGTATAAATGTCTGAAATGTGGAAACACATATAAATTTATTGGCACGGTTAAGGAAGAAGGAAATGCTATCATATACCAGAACTCAGATGATGAAAATGGTACGGATTCTCTTACCTGGGCTATCAAAACTTCGGACAGCAATTATAAAAACACTCATCATATTAAAAGGTGCTTTTACTGCAAATCAACAGAAATATACCGCACTTGAAAGTTTTTAGCTGGTAAAAATTTTTAACTGCCTTTTATTTCCTTTCTTACAAGACTGCTTGCCCTGAACAATGATTCAAAAGAGGTTCCTGCATCTGTCCACCGGCCTTCCAGTATTGAATAAGCCATGATACCTCTTTTTATATACTCGTTATTGACATCTGTTATTTCAAGCTCGCCTCTAGACGAGGGTTTGAGCGATCTTATGATTTCAAATACATCACTGTCATACATATAGATCCCTACGACTACATACCTGCTTACCGGCTTTTCTGGTTTTTCTGCAATATTTATTACTCTGCCGTCTTTTATTTCAGCAACGCCGAACCTTTCCGGATTATCCACTTCCTTTAAAAAGATTTTTGCACCCTTTTCCTGTCTGTTAAATTCTTTTACCGCACCTGTGATATCACTCTCTATTACATTGTCACCGAGCATTACCACTATTTTGTCATTATCTGCAAAATCCTCGGCCAGCTTGAGAGCATCTGCTATTCCTCCTTCTCCCTCCTGATAGGTATAACTTATATCCTTAAGGCCGAACTCGCTGCCGTTGCCCAGAAGCCTCAGAAAATCTCCCGCATTATTGCCCCCAGTAACGATCATTATGTCACTCAGCCCCGCTCCCACCAGAGTCTTAAGAGGATAATAGATCATCGGCTTATCATAGACCGGCAGCAGATGCTTGTTGGTCACTTTGGTACAGGGCATAAGCCGTGTACCCAGACCGCCTGCTAGTATAACACCCTTCATGACTTGTATACTCACACTCCTTTAGATAAATTTATTTATCAAATAAAAAATAAAAATTGCTGCTGAAAGACAGACACAGTATACAGCAAAAACATTTAAATTTTTTCTCCTGGCAAAATAAACCAGGAACTTTATGGCAAAAAACCCCGAAATATAGGCAAATATAAATCCTGCCGCAAGACTTAATACCGCAGGCCTGCCTCCGGCTGATATGATACTATAAGATCTCGAAAGTTCATATATAAAGGAGCCAAGAATTACAGGAATTGAGAGTAAAAATGAAAATTTCACCGCATCGCTTCTCTTTATGCCGAAAAACCTTGCAAATGATATGGTGGCTCCAGACCTTGAAATACCGGGCAAAATAGCCAGCGCCTGTCCTATTCCGGCCATAGCGGAAATAAAAAGATTAAATCTTACTTTGCCTGTTCCCCTTCTGGTAATATCGATGCTGCCCACAAGCCCGTTTCTTTCTTTTTCTTCTTTTTTTCCTGAGCCAGTATCATCACTAGATCTGTCGCCTGAGCTTTTATCCAGTCTGTTTTCAATGCGGGCTCCCCTTATCTCGCCTATCCATAGGATAAGTGCAGTCACCAGCAAAAACACAGCTACAATGAGCGGCCTGGTAAAAAAATCTTCTACGTAATCATCCAGGAAAAATCCTGCAACCGCAGCCGGAATGCTTGCTATTATAATAAAGACACCTATCTTAAAATCATCCGAACTCCTTATTTTCCTTTTGAATATGCCCAGCACCACTGCTTTTATTATCCTGTAGATCTCCCGGTAAAAAACTGTGACAACTGCAGCAAGCGTGGCAAAATGAACCGTGACCGTAAAGTAAAGAGGTATATAATCCCAGTTGAAAAAATATGGAAAGACCGCCAGATGACCAGAGCTGCTTATGGGGAAAAATTCAGTAATACCCTGAATTATTCCTAAAACGATTGACTGTAAAATACTCAACTTATATAATGAATAAAATTTTTATTTGATAAATATATAATTAGTTTTTAAATATAGCATAAAATAATTAAAAATAAAAAATAGATATGGATTTTGCTAATTTCTTAGAATATATTTCTCCAAGAATAGCTACCTTCTTTACCGCTATGACTCCCATAGGAGAACTTCGTGCATCAATACCCATTGCGCTGGGGACCTACGGGATGAATATTTTTGAGACCTATATAATATCGGTCATCGGAAATATGATTCCTGTCATTGCCATACTTTGGATCCTGGAGCCGGTATCAAAATTTTTAATGAACAGATTCAGACCGTCAAGAAGATTTTTCAACTGGCTGTTCGGCTATACCAGAAGACGCCATTCAAAAAGATTTGAAAAATATGAGAGCATTGCCCTGGTCAGTTTTGTAGGAATACCCTTACCGATTACCGGTGGATGGACCGGAGCACTGATCGCCTTTGTTTTTGGCATACCGCGCAAAAAAGCACTCCTTCATATATTCATAGGAGTACTTATCGCCGGTATAATTGTGACCATAATATGCAAGACGGTGGGTTACGTGAAATTCATCATCGCAGGTTAATGATAAAAAATTATCTGCCGCCGACCATTATATCCCTTACCACCATTGAGGGACTGCCCGTATATCCGCCCCAGGGTAAAAATAGAAGGTCCTTTCCTACTTTTTTTATACTCCTGCAGAAACTTAAGATATCTGTGGCAATGGTGACTTCCTTTACCGGATATTTGAGGCTTCCCTTTTCGATCCATATTCCCTTGGCTCCCACGCTCATCTGCCCGGAAATGGGATTTACTCCCGAATGAAGTCCTATTATATCCATGACATAAAATCCCCTGTCGATACCGGCAAGAAGCTCATCAAAGCCGGTATTAGAAGGTTTAAGATAGAAGTTTGAAGTACCCACTATGGGAGTCGAACGATAAGAAGCTCTTACTGCATTTCCTGTGGACAGGGTCTTATCCTTTCTCGCAGTATAGGTATTATACAGGTAAGTCTTTAGATAGCCCTTTTCAAATACATGAGTTTTTCCTTTGGTGACTCCTTCCCCGTCAAAGGGCTTTGAAACAAGTCCTGAAGGCAGAGTGCCATCGTCAAATATATCTACATCAATAGAAAATATTTTCTTGCCTATCTTCCCCTTAAAAAGCGACTTTCCCTTCTGCACCGTATCAGCTGTCAGGCTTCCTGAAATGACCCCCAAAAGCTGTGATGAGACAACGGGATCCAGAAGAAGATCGACCCGGCCGGACTTTATTTTCTTTCCTCCCAGTACTGAAACAGACCGGCTGGCTGCAGTTTTTGCCACCTTCTCCAGATCCATATCGGAGGCAGCCCTGCCGTAGTCAAAAAAATCACCCGTTGAAGTGTCCTTGCCCTGCCTGGAAATGACAGCCGCATAAATAAAACACGAAGTGGCCCTGTATTTATCACACAATCCTGCTGAATTAAGTATGGCTGTCTCATAAATGCCGTCACTGTATGTAACGTTATTAATACTTACGATCCTTTTGTCTTTACTCTTGGTAAGTTTCTCAAGCTCTTTTGCCAGAGCAATCTTATCTCTGGTATTCATTTTGAGCATATCTTCCCTGAAGAGCACGCTGTCATCTATAAGTTTTTCCTTAAACTTAAATTCTTCCTCTCTCGGAAGATAATTATAATCCTCTTTTTTGGTGATTTTAGAGTTGGATACCGCCTTTTCAATACAGTCCTCAATACTACCAGTGTCAAGCACAGAAGTATATGCATATCCTATTGACCTGTCCTTAAAAATCCTGATCCCCAGACCGATTGAATCCGAGAATGAAAGCGTTTCTACTTTACCGTTGAAAATCTCTATTTCGGTTGCTACCGAACCTGCCGAAAAAATCTCAAATTCATCTACGCTTTGCCTGCCTATCCTGGCTGCTGTATCTCTGCATATCTTTAGCAACTTGCTGTCTTTGACCCTATCGCTCTTTTTATTCTGCATTTTAGCTCCCGGTTCCTCCAACAGTCATCCTGCTTACTTTTATTGTAGGCTGGCCTACCTCATTGGATACAGCCTGGCCGTTCTTTCCACAGATGCCGGGAGCAAAATCCAGATCGTTTCCCACCGCTTCGATCTTTTTCAGTATAGCCAGTCCGTTTCCTATAAGAGTCGCACCCTTTATGGGAAAACTGATTTTACCGTTCTCTATCAGATAACCCTCGCTTATTCCAAACACGAAATCCCCCGTGGCAGGGTCGACCTGGCCGCCGGCGAATTCTTTGGCATAGATACCTCTGTTTACGGATTTTATAATTGAACTTTTATCCTGTTTTCCATTTGCTATATAGGTATTACTCATCCTTGGAATAGGGACATCTCTGAAAGACTGCCTTCTTCCGTTGCCTGTCTGCTTTGCCTTCAATTTCACGGATGTTCTGATATCATAAATATAGCTTGTAAGTATTCCATCCTTTATGAGTACTGTTTTTGAAGAGGGGCATCCCTCCCCATCGAACTTATATGAACCCCAAAGGTATTTAATTGTAGAATCGTCTGCCGCGGTCACTATATCACTGGCAATCTTCTTTCCAATCTGTCCCTTAAAGACCGAGGCATCCTTCATTACCGCATCAGCTTCCAGCCCGTGGCCGCATGCCTCATGAAAAATAACACCTCCGAATGCCGGCCCTATGACTACCGGAAGCTCTCCTGCCGGAGCACCTACTGCATCAAGCATATTTACTGCGATTTCTGCAGCCTCCAGAGCTACTTTTTCGGGACTCTTTATATCAAATATTTCATAACCGCTTGTCTTTGCCAGTGATTTATATCCGGTCCTTACCTCTGTTTTCTTTTTGGCTACCGCATTTATTCCAAGAAAGGTCTTCACTTTTTCCTCATAAGAGTATATTCCGTTGGAATTTGCAATATATACTTCTTCGGTAACATCTGAAAGATTAGCTGTGACCTGGATGATATAGGGGCTGAAATCCCTGGATTTCCTGTCAACCGATTCCAAAATATCTCTTTTTGTATCCTGGCTGATCCTTTCAGGGAACTTTTTTATATCCGTGTGGTAGGAGCTTTCAGCGCTGGTGAGATCCATGACTTTTAAAGAACTGCTCCCATTTACCGCAGAACTTAATACCTTAGCTGCATCCAGTAATTTTTCTTTTTGGAGTGAATCTACATAGGCATAAAAGGTGCTGTCGCCAGCCCATAATCTAAGCCCGCAGCCCAGCTCGTAGCCGCTGCTTGAGTTATCGATTTTACTGTCGTCCAGACGCAGGATGCCGGAAATCCTTTTTTGTACAAAGATTTCTGAAAAATCAGCACCGTTTTTAAGTAAGGTGTTTAAAATATTTTTAGTGAGTCCGCTTCCGATCAATATAGTCTAATTCCCCGTCTATGAAAGCTCTTCTTCAACTTTTTTTGCAGCAGCTTTTCCCTTTTTCATCACTTTTTTTACTTTTTGGCCCGTATCGCTGGATTTTGAACCCAAGACCTTTGAAATATCGGAAATCTTTTCTTTCCCTTTTCCAATAAATTCTTCACTTATGTCTCTAAGCTCTGCCAGTTTGCCCTTGCCTTTTTCCACGTATTCCTTTGTCTTCCCGGCTACTGTACCCAGGCTTTCCCGGCCTTTCTTAATGACCTCCTCACTTTTTTCCTTTATTTCCTTTCTGGTCTCTTTTCCGGATTTGGGTGCAAATAATATTCCTACTACAAAACCTACAGATAAACCGACTGCCAGTGTTATTAATATATCAGTAAAGCTGCTTCCACTTCTTTCTTCCTCTTTTTTATCACTCATTCTTCTTCCTCCTCCTTCTCTTCTTTACCTTCAGCATCAGTCTTTGAAAGACCGCTTATAAGTCCGGCTGAAGCACTTATTATTTTAACTAAAGGACTTGTTATTAAGATCCTTGCCAGCCTTATTATTTTTTCAAGCTGCTCCACTATTGAACTAATACTCTGGGTAAGATCTGCAATTGAGCTTACTTCCACATTCAGGCTGTCCATGGTATCATTCAACTTCTCAACAAGCGGGATCAGACTTTCATCAAGCTTACCTGCCATAGCCTTGATCCTGTTTATTAATTTAAATAAAGGTATGGCAATGATTATCCCAACAACAGCTAAAGCGGAGATTAAAATTATTGCAACCAGGCCTACTATTTCTAATGATGTCATTATTACCTCTTGAATTAATATAAAAATAATCACTTAACATTATATATATTTTGTTTCTTTTATTCAAAAATTAAAAGAATTAATTTATAATAAGCTATCTGAGAATTATTTAATTAGAGTATAAAAAGCGGGGTAAAAGGTAATATGAAATCTAAAAAAACAGCTTTATTTTTTTTAATGGCAGGGATAATATCAATATTTTTGATCTTAAGTGTTTCCTCATGCACTCCTGCCGCCGGCGATAAAATAGACGTGACTCCACCTCCGGGAGCAGAAGAGGATGCTGAACAATTGGAAGAGTTGTATGAGCCGGTGGATTATGAAAATGCAGAAATCGGTGCGGAAATAACCGGTTACATACCATCTTTTTTATGCACCGACAGTGATAATTACATAAAAATTGAAATCAAAAACACCTCGGATTTTACCTGGAGAGCAGGCGGAGAAGACAGGGTCAGGATCAGCTATCATTACTGGGGCCAGGATGTGGATAACAGCGCATATGAGAACAACAGGACATCTCTACCGGATAATCTGGAACCCGGTGAAAGCGCCTTTGTTGAAGTGCTAATCAATGCCGTGACTGAAGAAGGGATCTATATATTGCAGATCGATCCAGTAATTGAGGGATTTGATTACCTCTCAAACAGAGAAGTTGAAATGCTTCAGGGTAAAGTTTATTTTTATTCCTGCGCTGATTAGAGTTCCAAAAAAAGAAATTTACGGGGCTGCAAACTGCCCTACCCTTTAAACTTTTCACCGACTATCTTTTCATAGGCAGCAATATATCTCTCGGTCGTCTTTTTAATGACTTCGGGAGGAAGTTTGGGAGGAGCAGAATTACGGTTCCAATCCGTACCAAGAAGATAATCCCTGACATATTGTTTATCAAAGCTATTCTGATCCCTGCCGGCTTCATAATCATCCAGCGGCCAGAACCTTGATGAATCAGGTGTCAATACCTCATCGGCAATTATGATACCATTGTCGGTCATTCCGAATTCAAACTTGGTATCTGCAATTATTATTCCCTGTCTCATGGCATATTCAGAGGCTTTAAGGTAAAGCTCTATGCTTTTTTCCTTTAAAAATTCTATGGTCTTGTTACCGAATATCTTTTTGGCTTTGTTTATAGTAAGTGTCATATCATGGCCGGAAACTTCTTTGGTAGTAGGAGTAAATATCGCTTCCGGCAGCCGGTCGTATTTGGTAAGTTTGGGCGGCAGTTTTAAATCTCCTATCATGCCGGTCTTCTTATATTCTTCCCAGCCCGAGCCGGTTATATAACCGCGGACCACACATTCAATAGGATAAATATTTACCTTTTTTACTATGACCGACCTGCCTTTTAACATATCCTTGTATTTCTTTAAAAATGCCGGAAACTTGTTTACATCACTTTCAATCAGGTGATTATCTATTATGTCCTTTAAATAGTTAAACCAGAAAACCGAAATCTTGTTTAAAATGATACCCTTCAGGGGGATCAGCGATGGCAGGATATAGTCAAAGGCAGATATCCTATCTGTAGTGACTATCAGGATCCTGCCGTCAAAGGAAAACATCTCCCTGACTTTCCCGCTTCGCAGTTTCTCCAAATTTTCAATTTCCACATCTCCTATAACTTTCATGGACCCTCCATAATTTTTATAATAATATCTATTCTACCACTGCATCTCTTAATGCGTGAGAACAGATGCAGTCTCTTTTACCTATTATTTTTGAAATTGATTTAAAAAGCAAATTTTTTACCTTTTCGTTGTTCTGTTTAGACACTCTTATGACTTCCTCAATGGTCACCGGTTTTATTTCAGGGTGGCCTTCCAGCCCCGCATCATAGTCAGTTATCAGTGAAATATTCACATAGCACATTTCCTGTTCTCTTGCCAGATACATTTCAGGATACTGAGTCATGCTTATAACTTCCCATCCCTGATTTGAAAACCACCTGCTCTCCGCCTTTGTACTGAACCTTGGACCCTGTATTACTACTACTGTCCCGCTTGGGTGACAGTCTATTTTCAACTCTTCCGCACTTTCAATCACGATTTTCCTCAAAACCGGGCAGTATGGCTCGACCATGGGCATGTGAATTGTCTTTGGGCCGTCGTAAAAAGTATCGATCCTTCCCTTGGTCCTGTCTACGAATTGATCGCATACCACAAACTGCCCAGGTTTTACATGGGGCTGCAGACTCCCGGAGGTGCAGGGGCCGAAAATATACTTGACTCCCAACTTTTTCATAGCATAAATATTTGCCCTGTAATTGATCTTATGGGGAGGCAGATCGTGTTTTTTCCCATGTCTTGGTATAAATGCGACTTTTTTACCTTCCATATCGCCTATTACCACCTTATCTGAAGGAGCACCGTAAGGAGTATCGACTTTATATTCCTTTACCTTTTTTAGAAATGAGTAGAACCCCGAACCCCCAAATACACCAACATCGGCTTTTAGAGCATGATTAATATCCTTTGCGGTCATATTATTCCTTTCCTATAATCTCAAATATATGATTAAGCTTAAAGACCCTTGCTTTTTAGCAGTTCTGCCAAATCTGACTCCGGGCGCGAGCCCATATGGCTTATAACCTCAGCAGCGATTATGTTCCCTATTTTACCGCAGGATTCAAGACCCAGGTCCTTTATCATCCCATGAAGAAATCCGGCTGCATAAAGGTCGCCTGCGCCGTTGGTATCAACCACCTTTACATCTTCTTCAGCCGGCAATGTATGCACCTCATCTCCGAATATGACGACCGAGCCCTCTGCTCCTCTGGTAATTGCAAATATGTTCTTTATATCCCCGCACTTTGAAATCACTCCATCAAATCTGTATACTCCCAATAATGTCTTTATCTCTTCCTCATTTCCGAAGACAATATCTGTGTAATTATTTATAAGATCCAGAAAACCGGGGCGGTGGCGGTTAACGCAAAGGGGATCCGATAAGCTTAAAGCAACTTTACCGCCTGTTTTTTTGGCAATTTCTATTGCTTTTAAAAATACCTCTTTTGCTTCATCTCTATCCCATAGATAGCCTTCAAGATAAAGGATCTTTGATTGTGAGATCGCAGTCTCATCAATATCTCTGGTATTAAGCAGACCTGAAATACCGAGACAGGTATTCATAGTCCTCTGCGCATCCGGAGTGGTCATGACAACGCAGCAGGCAGTGGGATAATCGCTTTTAACTTTAGGGGTACAGTAATAAACACCACATTCCTTCAGCCCATTTTCAAAAGATATTCCTAATTCATCATCCCGGACTTTACCTATAAAAGCGGCAGAATGGCCCATAGATGCCAGCCCGACAATAGTATTTGCAGCAGAGCCCCCCGATACAGTCTTTACCACATTGATACCTTCACGAAGCTTTTCGACTTCAAATTCATCGATAAGCCTCATGATCCCCTTTCTGATATTCAATTTCTGCAGTAAATCGTATTCAATATTGGCCAGTATATCAACAATGGCGTTACCGATACCCAGAACATCATATTTCTTTTCCTGTTCCAATTTATTTTAACTCCGTATTTTTATATGATTTAACCCTATTTTTATTCTTTTCCTACGATATCATTTAATAGAATTCTAAAATATATGTCAATTACTAATAAATGAACTCTCTATATCTTTATAAAAAGCTTTTTTTTAACTATAATCTTTTTAGCTAAAGTATTATGGATGATCAGGCATGATGCTGGCTATAACATATGGAAAGGACTAAAAAATGTTTGAAACAATCGGTGTAAAAACATCAAGCAGGATAGAGATGATAGACATAACAGACAGGATCGCCAATTATATATCAAAACAAAAAATAAAAAGTGGTTTATGCTGTCTGTTTGTCCCCCATACTACAGCAGGAATCACCATAAACGAAAATGCGGATTATTCAGTCCAGCTGGACATCAACTCTAAATTAAGTGAACTGATTATTGCCAATGATAACAAATACTCGCACCTCGAAGGAAATTCTGATTCTCATATAAAAACCACGGTAGTGGGCCAGTCTTTAAATATAATAATAGAAAACAGCAAGCCTGTCCTCGGCACCTGGCAGGGGATATTCTTCTGTGAATTCGACGGCCCCAGAAACAGAAATCTCCACATCAAAATAATAGAAGGTTGAGTTATAAAAAAAATTATGACCTTATTTGACAAAGTTAGAACAGGCAAGGGTAAAAATCTCTCCGGTACACCTCTCGCAGATAGAATGAGGCCCCAGACCCTTGATGAATTTGTCGGTCAAAAGCATCTGGTAGGAAAGGGTAAAGTCTTAAGGGAAATAATTGGAAACGACAGGCTTAACTCTATAATATTCTGGGGTCCTCCGGGCTCGGGAAAAACCACCCTGGCAAGAATTATTGCCAGTAAAACAAAAAGCAGGTTCATTTCCTTTTCAGCAGTGACTGCAGGAATAAAACAGATAAAGGAAATCATGAAAATAGCAAGCTTCAACTTGAGTGAACACGGCACAAGGACTATATTATTCATAGATGAGATCCACCGCTTCAATAAGGCCCAGCAGGATGCATTTCTGCCCTTTGTCGAAAAAGGCACCATAATATTAATCGGGGCCACAACAGAAAACCCTTCATTTGAAGTAAACTCAGCGCTTCTTTCAAGAACAAAGACCTTTATACTCCATAAACTGTCAGAAGAAGATATAAAGACCTTAATAAAAAGAGCATTAGCCGACAGCAAGAGAGGGCTGGGAAATTATAATATAAAGATAAGTAAGGATACAATTGATTTTATCGCCAGATCTTCTGACGGTGATGCAAGAATTGCCTATAACATACTAGAACTGGCAGTAAGTACTTACCCGGAAAAAGGAAAACAAAAAACCATAGAAATAAGCACCCCTCTGGTTGAAAACGTAATACAAAAAAAGGCACTGCTCTATGATAAAAACGGCGAAGAGCATTTCAACATCATATCTGCTCTCCATAAGAGCCTGCGGGGAAGCGATCCAGACGCAGCGGTATACTGGACAGTAAGAATGATTGAAAGCGGTGAAGACCCTCTTTATATCATAAGAAGGATGGTAAGATTTGCATCCGAAGATGTAGGACTTGCCGATCCCAATGCACTGCAGGTCACAATTTCGGCCAAGCAGAGCTTTGAATTTATAGGTCCGCCCGAGGGTTACCTGGCAATAATAGAAGCAGCAGTATATCTTGCCCTGACACCTAAAAGCAATTCCCTGTATACCACCTATAAGAAGGCCAGAGCAGACGTGAAAGAATACGGGTCACTTCCAGTACCCTATCATATAAGAAACGCTCCCACCAGGCTGATGAAAGATATAGGATACGGCAGAGGCTATAAATATGCCCATGATTATAACGGTGCCGTGGTCGGTCAGAACCATCTTCCGGACAGGCTGCTGTCAAAGAAATACTACAGCCCTACAAACAGGGGTTTTGAAAAAGAACTTTTGGAAAGGCTAAAAAAAATCAGCATAATGAAAAAAAAGCAGGGCTAAACCTCCAGCTTCTTTTCCATGCGGATATGGGTAAGTCCGGTTTTTTCTGACGGGAACTTATCTCCCATAGTCTCAAAGCCAAACTTCCTGTAAAAAGATACTGTACCCAGCCGTGAATTAAGACATATCAACCGGCAGCCCTCCTTTATTGATCTTTCAATAAGAATATTCATAATATTACTGCCGATTCCTCTGCCCCTCATCTTCCTTCTTACCGCCATCTGGGAGATACGGGCAGTACTTACATTAAGCGATAATCTTCCGAATCCCAGCACTTTTCCGTCTGCAATTGCAGCCAGATGGACGCTGGTGCTCTCATCACTGTCATTTATTACATCTATATCAAGATCAAATTCCTTATAGAATACAGAAAAGCGCAGAGCAACAGCATCCTTATAATACTGTGAGTTGGTATCAATATATGAAAAAGTTACCGGAATGCCTTCAATTATTACTTCTCTGACTATCATTGATATTTATCTTATATGATAAGTTTTTGCCGGGGACTGACTTCCTTTAGATCGCTTCGCCCCTGATCAGTTCCTCGGCTATCTGTATAGTATTCAGTGCAGCCCCTTTTCTAAGCTGATCGCCTACTATCCACAGATTTATCCCGTTTTTTACCGATATGTCTTCCCTGATCCTGCCCACAAAGACGCTGTCCTTATCCGATGAATCAAGAGCAGTAGGATATACGGCATTTTTGAAATCATCTTTTAACACTACTCCTTCAGCTCCTGCGAGTGCATCTCTTACCGCATCAAGCTCTACCTTAACTTCTGTTTCAATGCTTACAGACAATGAATGAGAAGTAAATACCGGGACTCTTACTGAAGTGGCCGCAACCCTTATGTTTTCGTCACCGATTATTTTCCGGGTCTCATAGACCAGCTTCATTTCTTCTTTTGTATAGCCGTTATCAAGGAATATATCAACATGCGGAATAACATTAAATGCTATCCGAACAGGAAAAACATCACATTTAACATTTTTGTTTCCCCGGCAGATTATCTCTCTTGACTGGTTTTCCAGTTCAGCTATGGCCCTGGCACCCGCCCCGGATACAGACTGATAAGTGGAAGCGATTATCCTTTTTATCGGTGAAAGGTCATAAATAGGCTTTAAGACAACTACCATCACTATAGTCGTACAGTTAGGATTGGCTATAATGCCCTTGTGCTCAAACACTTTTGACCTGTTGACCTCGGGAACGACCAGCGGTACGTCTTCATCCATTCTAAACGCACTGCTGTTGTCTATCACAACCGCACCGCTTTCCACCGCATATTTTGCAAATTCTTTTGAAGTCGATGCTCCCGCTGAAAAAAGGGCTATATCTATATCCTTAAAGGAATCCTTTTTTAGCTCTTTTACTTCCAGCTCCTGGCCTCTGAATATTATTTTCTTTCCTACTGACCGATGTGAGGCAAGGGGGGTAAGATTCTTTACCGGAAATTTCCGCTCTTCCAATATAGAAAGAAAGACTTTTCCTACTGCCCCGGTTACTCCTGCCACAGCCACATTATATTCTTTTGAGTTCATCTTACCTCACCACCTTTATGATATTAATAAATTAAGTACAGCAAGAAGCTGTAAAATAGATGTAGGATATATTAAAACAATATCAGGATAAATACAAGTTAGGATTAAGTGAAAGAGTTTTATCTGCCGTAAAAGTGATTATGTATTTTATAGCTGCTATTTCTCCAGTTCAAAACCGCTGTGCAGTACTTTTACCGCATCTTTTATCCTGCTTTTCTTGACTACACATGAGATCCTTATGGGAGAGGTGCTTATCATCTCAATGTTTATATCCTTATCTGCCAGGATTTTAAACATTTTCCCTGCCACACCGGGATGTGTCTGCATTCCGGCTCCGATAATAGATACCTTGGCAATATCAGTGTCCACGGTTACCCGTATATTTTTCAGCCCGCTTAAGACTTCCTTTGCTGAAGACAGATCCTTATCCTTTATGGTAAAGGAAATGGCAGCCAGGTTTTTCTCACTGACATTCTGAACGATCAAGTCTACATTTATATTAGCATCTGCCAATTTACCAAAAAGATCCGCAGCAATGCCCGGCCTGTCCTCCAGGCCGAAAATTGATATCTTTACCTCGCCTACATCATAAGTCACTCCGGTAACCAGAGGTCTTTCCATTCTGTCGTCTTTGTAATCATCCATAACCCATGTCCCTTCAGTATCATTAAAACTTGACCTAATATGTAACACTACATCATGTTTCTTCGCAAACTCTACTGCTCTCAGGTGAATTACTTTAACCCCGTATGATGCCAGTTCCATCATCTCATCATAGGAAGTCGATTCCAACTTGGCTGCACGGTCCACCATATTGGGATCAGCAGAATAAACCCCTTCAACATCAGTGTATATTTCGCAATAATTTGCCTTTAGCGCTGAAGCCAGTGCAACTGCGGTGGTATCGGAGCCGCCCCTGCCCAGAGTGGTAATATCACCCCGGGCATTAATGCCCTGAAAGCCTGCTACTATTACTATCTTGCCGTTTTTAAGTTCTTTGAGTATCCTGTCTGTTTTGATATTTAAAATCTTGGCATTTGAATAGACATCATCAGTCAGTATCCCTGCCTGCCTGCCGGTCAGTGATATACAGTCGTATCCTTTTTCACTTATGGCCATAGCCAGAAGCGCGCTTGATACCTGCTCACCAGTCGAAAGGAGCATATCCATCTCTCTTTGGTAAGGGTCAGAGGCAATTTCTCCTGCAAGCTCGATCAGCCTATCAGTGGTATCACCCATTGCTGATACTGTGACCACTACACCTTTAGCCTCAAGCCTGGCTTTTATGATCCTTTCGGCAACTGACTTTATTCTGTCGTTATCACTGACAGAAGTGCCGCCGAACTTTAAAACAATTATATTTGCTTTATCCTTCATAATTAGACAAGCTAATACTTTTTTTAAGCTTTGGTCTTACAACTATGCTTTACAGCCTTCCGACATTGCACGGTATTTCTCATATTTTTCCTTTGCTTCCTTCTCGGCTTTACCAAACAGATCTTTGGCTATATCAGGGAAAGTCTTGGTAAGAGATGCATACCTTACTTCACCCATCAGAAAATCTTTGAATGATGCTGTTGGTTTTTTTGAGTCTAAAATAAAGGGATTTTTGTCCTCTTTGGTAAGTTCAGGATTATACCGGTAAAGGTGCCAGTAACCTGCTTCCACTGCCTCTTTTTCTCTCTGTTGTGAACATCCCATTCCGGCGTAAATACCGTGGTTTATACAGGGAGAATAGGCGATTATCATGGAAGGTCCTCTATATTTCTCAGCTTCAAGAAAGGCTTTAAGCGTCTGTCTATGGCTTGCTCCCATAGCGATCTGGGCTACATAAACATATCCGTAAGTAATAGCCATAAGACCCAGATCTTTTTTCTTGACCTTCTTACCTGACGCAGCAAATTTTGCAACCGCTCCCTTCGGGGTCGCTTTTGAAGACTGACCCCCGGTATTTGAATACACTTCCGTGTCAAATACCATTACATTTATGTCATCTCTCGAGGCAAGGACGTGGTCAAGACCACCGTAACCAATATCATAAGCCCATCCGTCACCACCGAATACCCAGACTGATTTTTTAATAAAGTAATCCCTCAGCTGAAGTATCATATCCTTGAGTTCATTAGCTTCTTTGCTGCCTAAGTCTCCTTTCAACAGTTTCAATAATTTGGCTGTGGACTGTCTACTTATCATCTCATCTTCTCTTCCTGCGACCCATTCTTTCATAGCATTTTTTACCGAAGATTCTATTTTCATTTCAGAAAGCTTATTCATATAGTCTTCTATTTTACTGCGCATCTGTTTTATTCCCAGTACCATTCCGTATCCGTATTCGGCATTATCCTCAAACAGTGAATTAGCCCATGCCGGACCTTTGCCTTCGGCATTGGTAGTGTAAGGTGCCGAAGGAGCTGAACCTCCCCATATAGATGAGCAGCCGGTGGCATTGGCAATAAGCATCCTGTCGCCAAATAGCTGGGTTATCAGTTTAGCATAAGGAGTCTCACCGCATCCGCCGCATGCTCCTGAAAACTCAAAAAGCGGCTTCTTAAACTGGCTTCCTTTGACCGTATCTACCGGCATGACATTTTCCTTTACAGGAACTTTTGAGGCAAATTTCCAGTTTTCAATCTGAGCTTCCTGCGAACTTAAAGGCTTCATTACAAGAGCTTTTTCCTTGGCCGGACAGACATTTGCACAATTGCCGCACCCGGTACAATCCAGTGTGCTTACCTGAATTCTATAGTTAAATCCTTCAAGTCCCTTTCCCTTTGCCTTGACAGTTTCAAATTTCTCCGGAGCATCTTTTAATTCCTTATCTGTAAGCAGAACAGGTCTTATAACTGCATGCGGGCAGACAAATGAGCACTGGTTGCACTGAATACAATTATCTTTCTGCCATTCCGGCACATTTATAGCGACACCTCTTTTTTCATATGCTGCAGTACCCTGGGGAAATGTTCCATCTTCAACACCTACAAAAGCACTTACCGGGATGCTGTCCCCTTCCTGCCTGTTTATCACTCTTAAAATATTTTTTATATAATCAGGTTCATCCGCTTCAGCCTTTTCCTCGAGCTCAACTGCATCTTTCCAGCTCTCCGGGACCTTTACTTTTTTGAGTGACTCTATGCCCCTGTCTACTGCCTTATAGTTCATCTGTACGATCTTCTCGCCTTTTTTCCCATAGGTCTTCTTTATCGCTTCCTTCATATATCTTACAGCATCATCTATCGGTATTACCTTTGCCAGTTTGAAAAAAGCAGCCTGCATGATCATATTTATCCTGCTTCCCAGCCCTATCCCAGCCGCAATACTGGTGGCATCAATAATATAGAAATCTATATTATTTTCAGATATATACTTTTTTATATCTGCCGGCAGTTCTTTTTCCAGTTCGAAAGAATCCCACTGGCAGTTAAGGACAAAAGTTCCGCCTTTTTTCAGCCCTTTGAGCAAATCATACTGATTTACATAAGTCTGTTTGTGGCAGGCTACAAAATCAGCATCTGTTATCAGATAGGTCGATTGTATGGGTGTCTTTCCAAATCTCAGGTGCGAAATAGTAAGACCGCCGGACTTTTTGGAATCATATGCAAAATATCCCTGGGCATAAAGGTCGGTATTATCACCTATTATTTTAATGGCATTTTTATTTGCTCCCACCGTTCCATCCGAACCAAGCCCCCAGAACTTGCACCTTATAGTACCTTTGGGGGCAGTTTCTATTTCCTCTTTGACCTCAAGAGAGGTATGGGTTACGTCGTCATTTATTCCTACCGTAAATCCGTTTTTGGGATTGGTGAGTTTTAAATTATCAAATACAGCTTTTATCTGACCCGGAGTGGTATCCTTGGAACTAAGACCGTATCTTCCACCCACAATCACAGGCCTTTTTTCCATTTCATGATATGCATTTCTTACATCCAGGTACAGCGGCTCGCCATTAGCTCCGGGTTCCTTGGTCCTGTCAAGCACAGCGATTTTTCTAACAGTCTTTGGCATAACATCAAACAAAAACTGGGGATAAAATGGCCTGTACATATGGACTTTCACTGCTCCCACTTTCTCGCCCAGCTTGTTTAAATACTGTACAGTCTCATCTATAGTATCGGTAACAGATCCCATAGCCATTATTACATATTCTGCATCCTTCGCTCCTACATAATTAAACGGCTTGTACGACCTGCCGGTCAATTTGCTGATCTTTTCCATATAATCTTCAACTATTTCAGGGGTCTTTAGGTAGAAACTGTTGCATGATTCTCTTGCCTGAAAAAATATATCCGGATTCTGAGCCGTTCCCCTGGTGACCGGATGTTCCGGATTCAAAGCTCTTTCCCTGAACTTTTTCACTGCTTCCATATCGACCAGTTTTTTAAAATCCCCGTAATCTATTGTTTCAATTTTTTGGATCTCATGGGAACTCCTGAAACCATCAAAAAAATGCAGGAAAGGTACTCTGGATTTAATTGCAGCCAGATGAGCAACACCTCCCAGATCCATGATCTCCTGTATCGAACCGGAAGCTATTATCCCGAATCCGGTCTGTCTTACTGACATAATATCAGAATGGTCTCCGAATATTGAAAGTGCATGGGTTGCAACAGATCGGGCACTTGCGTGAAATACTCCCGGTAGAAGCTCTCCCGAGATTTTAAACATATTGGGTATCATTAAAAGAAGCCCCTGGGATGCCGTAAAAGTTGAAGTAAGGGCACCTGCAGCAAGTGAACCATGTACCGCTCCGGACGCACCTCCTTCGGATTGGAGCTCGCTCACACTTACAACCTGTCCAAACATGTTTTTCCTGCCGTGTGCAGCCCACTCATCAACATATTCCCCCATAGATGAGGAAGGTGTTATAGGGTAAATAGCTGCTACTTCAGTAAATGCATATGCCACATATGCTGCCGCCATGTTTCCGTCCATGGTCTTCATAGTTTTCATTACTGACCTACTCCTTTATATATGAATTCATATTGATATATCGATAAAAATTTCTTAATCAACCTTATATTAAAATAAGTTTTTATACCTAAAAATCACTGAATTATAACATATTTAATTTCTTTTTTTAAATCAATCAGGGCTCTCCCCGCAGCTTTCCATACTGAAACCAGTCAAAGCTCCCTTCTATCGGATATAGCCCTTCCTATAGTCACTTCATCTGCATATTCAAGGTCACCGCCGACCGGAAGCCCGCTTGCCAGCCTGGTGATTTTTACTCCAAGTGGAGATAATATCTTTTTTAAGTACATAGCGGTACTTTCACCTTCAACAGTAGGATTCAACGCCATTATGACCTCTTCCGTATTATCGTTTTTTATGCGCTCTAAAAGCCTGGGTACTCTTATCTCCTTGGGCCCGATATTTTCTATGGGGGAAAGCAGGCCGCCTAAAATATGGTACAGCCCTTTATATTCACCTGTTTTTTCAATGATTATCAGGTCACTTACTTCTTCTACTATACATATCTTCTTTTTATCTCTGGACTGGTCTCTGCAGATGCTGCAGACATCTTCCTCTGTCAGATTGTAACAGTATTTGCAGATTTTAACTTTTTCCTTCATCTCTACCAGTGCCTGCGAAAGCTTTGTAATATCGCTGTGGGAAAGTTTTAGTAAGTAAAATACAATCCTTTTAGCAGACTTTGGGCCTATTCCCGGAAGTTTCCTGAATTCATTTATTAAATTTTCAACACTCTTTATATATAAAGCCATCTATGATTTAAAATAGAATTAATAATAAATAAAAAATAAAACATCCTTAAGCATCCCGATATTTCCTGCTGCATTAAAACAATCCCGGTATGCTCATCCCCCCGGTAATAGCTGACATTTTATTTTTAACTTCGTCTTTGGATTGCTTTACAGCATCATTTACGGCAACCATTACCATATCTTCAATCATTTCTATATCACCAGCATCTATTATTTCCTTATCTATCTTTACTTCCATGACCTCCTGGCTGCCGTTTACTTTTACCTTCACTGCACCTCCGCCTGCAGAAGCCTCAAACTCCATATTCTTAAGTTCCTCCTGAGCTTCCATCATCCTCTTCTGCATAATCTTTGCCTGTTTCATCATACTTCCATAGTCTAAACCCAATTTCTACTCCTTTATATCAAATTTTTTCTCAAAATAATTCAGTACATCTTCCTTATCGCCGCCCTGTTTACCCTTACCTGCAGAATCCTGGGCGTTTTTCTCTACCGTTTTGTCCAGGGGACTTCCTCCTTCAGAAGCTGAACCTTCTTTCCTGCCGGTTTCAAACACGACCTTGAAATCCTTTCCTGTAACCTCCCTTATTACACCTGATATAAGTTCTACATTGATTTTTTTATTTAGCTGATCCCTGTGCCATTCTTTCTTTTCATCCAGCAGAAAATATACCGTGCCGTTGTCCACTCTGTAAGGTGAAGACTCCGTAAACATAGCATAAACCGGGATCTTTTTCTTTTTTATACTCAAACAGATCTCATCCAGATTATCTATTATTTCACTTATTTCTCCGCCTTTTTTTCCTTTCCCGGACCCCGCTTTATCTGATCCAGAAGTTTCTTTTTTACTACTGGCACTTTCCCCCGAGATTTCGACTCCACTTACCATCTCGTCAATTTCATTACTTTTAATAATATCAAAGTCATCATTCCGGCTTTCATGTTCACCGCTGCCGTCAGCAGTTTTATGATTGCCCCTGTCCTTACCTTCTTTCTGCATCGAGCTCATTCTGTCAAATTCTTCCTTTAATTTATCAATCCTTGTCTCTATAAGCCTTGTCTTTTCAATTATCCCCTTTTCATCCAGCATTATAAAATTTACTGCCCTTATAACTGCTGACTTGAAAAAGACCTTTGAGCCCTCGCCCCACTTTATCTGCTTAAGCAGTTCTGTAAAAAGTTCCATATAAAACTCTAATTCTTCTTTCTTTAGCTTTTCTGCCTGGGTTTCATACCTGCTTTTGAAATCCTCACTTATATTCACAATTTCAAAAGGATTGCTGTAATTTTTAATTACATACAGATCGTATAGATGATCAATAAACTCTGCTACAAATACTTTGATGTTCTGATTGCTGCTGATTATCTTATTTACCAGAAGCAGTGCTTTGCTCAGGTCCTTTTCAATCAAAATATCTGTAAGCTCAAAAAGGGTATCCAGTTCCGCTATACCCAGAAGTGATGTGACATCACTTACTTCAATTTTATCCTCCCCGAACGCTGCCAGCTGCTCCAGTATCCCATCAGCGTCTCTGGAACTGCCGTCCGCATATTTGGAAATCAAATTCAGAGCCTGGTCACTTATTTTTATTTTTTCACTTTCGGCAATTTTTACCAGCTTCTCCTTTATCTTATCCATAGGTATAGGAAAGAAATCAAACCTCTGGCATCTGGATATTATGGTGGCTAATACCTTATTGGGCTCGGTAGTAGCCATTATAAATATTACATGTTCAGGAGGTTCTTCCAGGACTTTGAGCAGTGCATTAAAAGCTTCAGTGGTCAGCATATGGACCTCATCAATTATATATACTTTCTTTCTAAGAGAACTGGGCAGATATTTAACTTTTTCCCTGAGCTCCCTTATCTCATCTATCCCCCTATTGGAAGCAGCATCAATTTCTATTACATCCACATTGGATCCATTGGATATACTTATGCAGTTTTCACATTTATTGCAGGGGTCAGGAGTAACACCTTTTTTGCAGTTTAAGGCTTTTGCCAGGATACGGGCTGTTGATGTTTTACCAGTACCCCTGGGACCACAAAATATATAGCTGTGAGATAATCTGTCATTGGCTACTGCATTTCTAATAGTTTTGATGTTGTATTCCTGGCCGATTATTTCATCAAAGCTCTGCGGTCTCCACTTTCTATAGAATGAAATATAACTCATAAGGATATGACTATTTTAATTAACTAAAAGCGACCGTGCCACAGATCTTGATTTATAATAACAAGCGCCACTAATACAGTTAACTCCAGCCAGGCTTACTTATGGCACCCGGAGAATATTACTTACCGCTGCTTCCTCTCGGACCTGACGGGGTTTGTAACCCTCCGCCGCACAAGACCCGACCTTCAACGCCACTTATATAAGCGCTGATCTTACTACTATAAACCTCATATCTGCTGATCAGTCTCACTATAGCGGATTGTGAGTTACAGGGCACCGCTAGCTCCCCACCTAGCACGGCCTATCTGATTATATAAAAATAATAGAAAAAATAAAACCTGATGTTAACTGAACGATGCTAAAAATAATTGTTGACCATTTGTTTTAAAAGAGTAGAATCCACCACCTATTTTGCCATTATTAATATCTTTAGTACACTATCTTCATCCAGCTTTACAAAATTACCTACCGGCCCTGATTCGGTACATTTTTTAGCCATCTCCTCAAGCCTGTCATAGGAAATATTTGCTTCCTTCAGAGTAACGGGCAGGCCAATTCCCCTATAGAAGTCCTTCAGCCTGCTTATTCCCTGTAGAGCTGTTTTCTCCAAATAGTAAAAATCCGGTTCCTGGTCCATCACTCTTACTGCAAACTGGGCAAATCTTTCTACATCCTTTTTATATACATATTTCATCCATGCAGGAAGAATAACTGCCAGTCCGGCGCCATGCGCAAGATCATATATCCCGCTTATCTCCATTTCTATTTTATGAGAGCCCCAGTCGCCTATTCTTCCGGTACCAAGCAGGTTATTATGGGCAATAGAACCTGCCCACATGATCTCGGCACGGGCATCATAATTTTTTGGTTCTTCAAGCACTCCTGATACATTGTTTATTACTGTTTTAAGTGCTGCTTCACACAGTCTGTCTGTCAGGTCGACATTTTTTACAGCAGTAAAATATCTTTCCATTATATGCGCCATTATGTCCGCTGCCCCGCAGGCAGTCTGGTAAGGAGGAAGGGTATAGGTGATCTCCGGATTTAATATAGCAAATTTTGGCTGCAGTAGATCACTTACGAATCCTCTTTTATACATCCCGTCCTCATTTGTGATCACAGAACTGCTGCTTGATTCACTGCCTGAAGCAGGTATGGTTAAGACAACTCCCATGGGAAGGATTTCTTTCAGCTCAGCCTTGCCGGAGTAAAAATCCCATACATCACCGCTGTATGGCACTCCTGATGCTATTGTCTTGGCTGAATCAATCGTACTCCCTCCGCCAACAGCAAGAATAAAATCAATCTTTTCCTTCCGGCAGATATCTATTCCCTTTTTTACCAGGCCCAGCATGGGATTGGGTTTTACGCCGCCCAGTTCAATGACCTCCAGTCCGGCATCCTTTAGTGATTTTAAGACCCTGTCATAAAGCCCGTATTTTTTAATACTTCCTCCGCCGTAATGCAGTAAAATCTTGCTGCCGTACCTGGCGGCCTCGGCTCCAGCCTGATTTTCAGTACCTTTTCCAAAAATTATCTTGGTCGTATTTATGAATGTAAAATTTTCCATTTCTCCTCCCGTAAAAATAAATATCTTTTATTTTAAATTTCTTATCCATCTATATTTTGTTTATTGAATTTTTTAATCTATAAATATTATTATAAAAAATATTATATTAAACCATTTTAAGCTCCTAAATTATCTTCAAAATATTCCTTAACCTCTTTTAAGTTATCAAATCTTTTAAATAACATTGCTTCTATCTCTTTTCCAGGTCTTATAAAATCCAGTATCAGAATCGGCAGCATCCCTGCCCTATACGCTGCTGTTATCCCATTTTCTGAATCTTCCAGAACTACGCAGTTTTCAGGCTCACAGCTTAATTTTTGTGCTGTCTTTAAAAATATATCCGGGTCAGGTTTTCCGTTTATTATCTTATCACCACAGGTGATAACATCAAAATATTTTCTGGTATCTGACAGATTCAGAAGTAATTCCGCTCTTTCTTTTAAAGCTAAGGTAGCCAGGGCTATCTTTAAATTCCTATTTTTAATGTAACTAAGTAACTCGTATACACCCTCCTTAACAGGCGCTCCTTCAGATAAAATATAATCCTTCATCATCTTTATTTCTTCATTTTTCATCTTTTCAAACGGAAAGTTTGCTCCAAAATGCTTTTTATAAACCTGCTGTGTGCTTTTAATATTTAATCCAACAGTTTTCTTAAAAATATCATCATCAATGTTATAGTTATATTTTTTGCCCAGCTTTTTCCAGCTTCTATGCGATATTTTTTCGGTGTCAAACATCACCCCATCCATATCAAAAATTACCAGCTCAATTTCGTACTTTCCTAATTTCATTTATCTATATTATCCTTTCTTCTCAAAATCCAACAGTGATTGACCAATTTACCCTATTATTGGCGGAGAGAGTGGGATTCGAACCCACGGTACCGCCTTACAGCAGTACACTCGATTTCGAGTCGAGCGCTTTCGACCAGCTCAGCCATCTCTCCGGGTACTATGATCTAATCTTTGAATACCAGTACTTCTTACCTTTTAGGAATTCTTCTTTACCTTTTTTCTTTATTTTCCTTAAATTCTTTATATGTGCATCACCGTGATTTACCTTTAAGAAATCCATTTTTTTACAATCCTCAAACTCATCGCACTCCCAACAGCCTTCAAATCCCTTTTTTATACAGCACCTTCTTATAGCGCAAAAAGGATCTCCTCCGCCATTTCTGCAGCCTTTCCTGCATCTGAGCTTCACCATACCACCCAGTACTTCATAACAGCCGGGATACCCTTTAAAAACCTTAAAAAACGGGACAGCAGACAGTGATTCCGCAGTCTTATCAAATCTTTCCTGCCGCAGTTCCTTTCTCAGGTCCCTTGCAATATCTGCAATCTTTCCTGTATAACTGAAGCACTCATTACAATATAGGCCGCAATATGCAATTATCGGCCTTCCTTCTTGCATATCTAATATCTCCTTTCTTTATTAATCAATCTCTTTTGTACTTCTGCACTCTTAAGCTCCCTTAAGGCATCAGATGCGATCCACTTTGCACTCCTGGAATCAAGATTATAAATCTCTTCTCCTGCTTTTACAGCAATCTTGTTGAGATTGAGATTTCGCTTGCCGATCTGCCTTAGAGCCCAGTTTACTGCCTTTTTTACATAATTTCTGCTGTCGGTTGACTCTTTTTTAATATACGGTAAAAACTTAATAAACTTATCATCACCTGCTTTTTTATCACCTACGGCAAGAACGGCCATCAGTGCAAATCCAGCCCTTTTTACAAACTCCTTATCTCTTCCGCTCCATTCAAGCGCCTTCTTATATGCAAGAGGTGACTTTTTAAAAAGATTCATGCATACCTGGTCACAGACATCCCAGGAATCAAAATCCCCTGCCCACTGATCCATCTGCTTTTCGGATACATCGTTCGGCTCGTCTATCATCCCTGCCAGTATCCTGGCATCATGAATACCCGCTGCCCACAGATCCAGGGCTAACTTGTGATCCCTTCCTATCTCTTTTGCAGCTTTCCTTAATTGCGGTATTGATATCCCCAGGTTTTTTTCCGGATTGATCCCGAATTTAGACATTCCTTCAACTGCCTCAGGGTTCGATAAGGATTTTAACTTCTTGATTATACTTCCCACACTATAATCTTTGTTTTCTTTCATAGCTGTAAAACTATTTTTCTTACAAGATTAAGCCTCATGCCCCTTACATTTACCATATTTGGGGCATTTTTCAAATACTCTTTTAAACAGTTTGTTTATATCCTCTTTGTATGTATTTAAAACATCTGCATTTACACTATAGTATACACGAAAACCTATCCTATTTGGTTCAAGGATACCAACACTTTTCAAAATTTTTATATGCTGAGATGCAGCCGGTTGAGTGATGCCGAGCTTTTTCGCCAGATCAATGACACAAAGATCATCTTCCATTTTAGATGCCAGCATCCTTATTATCCTAAGCCTTTTCGGGTCACCCAGGGCCTTGAATATTTCTGACATTATTACCACTTTATCTTTCACTCACTACCTCGCTATTTTGTTCTTAAAATCTCCTGGTCAAACTTTTTTTATGCCATACTATAGCAACAGTAAAGAACAGGATACTAAATCCAATAAGAACCATAAGATCAATAATGGGATCAAAATTGCTTGTACCGCTAATAGAATGTCTGGCTAAATCAGTATAATAAGTCAGAGGAGAAATATATGAAATAAATTTCCAGTTTCCCATATTGTCAATGGGAACAAATACACCGCTTATAAAGATCAGAGGGAATTTGATCATACTCTGGAGCATCATTATATTGGATGGATTATCAGTAGGTGGAGCCGAAACCAGCAGGCCCAGAGAAGAAAAGCAAAAAGCCGCGATAATGGTGCCTGCAACCAGACTTAAACTTATTATCTCTACTCCCAGTAAAACAATGCTTATTATAAAAATAAAAAAAGTTATAAACAGGCCAAACATAAGGGATGCAAATATATCCCCCAGAATTATTGCCCACAATGTAATAGGAGCTGAAACCAACCTTTCAAAAGTTTTCATTCTCGTTTCCCAGGGTGCTATTACCGGGCCTATGGACGAAACAGTGACAAAGAGTGCCATCCCCAGCAATCCCGGTATCAGAAAACTTAAAGAAAGATTTCTTCCCAAAGCAAAAGCAATAAATAAAAAAGACGGCATAAGTATTCCTGATATTAATACCGGCCCTTTTAAATAAAAAATAAATAAATCTTTTTTTGTGACTGCAAATGACTTCTTTAGCTGTCCAACAAAACTCATTTTTTACTCCTTTGTCAAATTTACAAATACATCTTCGAGGTTCGGAGCTAATGTATTAAGAGATATTATCTTATTGCCGTAAGCTTGAGAATATTCTACCAGCCTGGGAATGACCTCTCCTGTGCTTTTTCCATATAATCTTATCTTATCTCCAACCTTTTTCATGTCCATGACCACGTCTCCAAATGACAACTCCTCTACCTTTACTTCTCTATCGAAAGCTACTTCTATTGAAGCAGTACTCTGGAAAGTACTTTTCAGCTTCTCAGGTGAATCAATGGCTACAATCCGGCCGTGATTCATAATCGCTACTCTGTCGCAGAGTTGATTAGCCTCTTCAATATTATGAGTGGTTAAAATTATAGTAATATCCCTGCTGTTGAACTCTTTTATAAGTCTTCTGATCAATCTGACACTTTCTACATCCAATCCAGCAGTGGGTTCATCTAAAAATAATATTTTGGGATCATTCATCAGTCCCATAGCCACGATTATTCTCTGCTTCATTCCCTTAGAAAAAGTCCTTACCTTATTATTTCTTCTCTCATATAAACCAAATAGCTTTAACAGATTTTCGGCCTTTTCTACTCTTTCTTTTTTCCCTATCCCATACAGCTCTCCCATAAGCAGTAAATTCCTTAGAGCCGAAAGATCCATATAAGCATTGGCCATTTCAGGGACTATTCCCATAAGCTGCTTGGCTTCCAATGGTTTTTTTTGAATATCATATTCACCTACCAAGGCAATGCCGCCTGTTGGTTTAAAAATTCCTGTAAGCATCCTTATGGTTGTCGTTTTACCGGCACCATTGGGACCAAGCAGGCCAAAAAGCTCTCCACTTTTTACCATAAAAGATATTTTATCCACTGCTGTGAACCCGTTAAATTTCTTGGTTAAATCTTTGACTTCTATTGAATACACTTTTTACCACCTTATGTTTAAATTATTTACCAAACAATTTCTACCTTAAAAAAATTGCAACTTTGAGCTGCAAAGTTATATAAGTCTATAAGCATTAACTTATATAGTACATTATAATAAATCTTAAAAAAATACAAATTATTTTTTCTTTCACATAGGGAGTCCGCCTAATCTAAATATATCTTAAGCAGACAAACAGTAACATTTCTTTATTAAAGATTCTCCATTATCGCTATATATTTTCATCCAGGAAAACAACAAAATACAGCCTCTTTCAATATAGCAAATATCATGAAACTTTAATGTAGTCTATAAAATTATTGATTCTAATCTCTTAAATATATGTGTCCTGTCCTCACCAAGGACTACTAATATAGATTTTAGATTAACAAATTAAAAACCCCTGTCACCCATTTCCCAATAGTAGTCCAGCATGTAGATCATATATGGAAAAGTTTGATAGTCACAAAGGTTTGTTTTATCCAATATATTTTTAAACACTGCATCTTTTTGGCGGAGAGAGAGGGATTTGAACCCTCGAAGCAGCTTACGCCGCTTACACGCTTTCCAAGCGTGCGCCTTAAACCGCTCAGCCATCTCTCCGACAATCAAATATTATAACATATTTATATATGGGGATATTATATCTTTATGCTTGGCCCAGAGACCTGCTTCATTGAAAGATAAATACGCCAAACTACCCAGATGATTTAAGTCAGGCTCACCTTTTCTGATTCTATATCCCTGTTTATTACTCTTATCTCTCTTAACAGGAATATGGCAGTTATGGCAAAACTGAAGAAATCTGTAACCGGCCAGGAAATCCATACTCCGATAAGGTCAAAGAAACGGGGCAGTATAATAATTGCCGGAATGAAGAAAAATAGGTCCCTTGAAAGACTTATAATAAGCGAAGGCCTGACCTTACCAATAGCCTGGAAGAATGTGCTTCCCAATATTGGAAAACTCCATAAAGGCGCAAACATCGCAATCAGCCGCAGTGGACCGGCACCTTTTTCAATCACACTTATATCACTTGTAAATATACTTATCAATGATTCAGGGAAGATAACCATTATAATGAAACCAAATATAGTCACAACCGATGTCCAGATAAATGCTTCTCCCAATACTTTTTTTACTCTCGGGTAAAGTCTTGCGCCATAATTAAATCCTATTAGAGGAGACAGTCCATGGCTTATTCCCAAAATAGGCATAAATATCAGGTCAATAATCCTGATACCTATACCGGTTATAGCAATATATATATCCCCGCCGTACTGGCGAACGATTCTTATAAAAAGCAAAAACATCACACAGACCATTATTTCCATTAAAAATGAAGGAGTTCCGATGGCCAGGATCCGGCGGGATATGGATTTGTTTATTTTAAACATTTTAAGCTTGATGTGAAATATACTGCTTCTGGAAACAAAAAATGCAAAAATATAGACAGAACTTGCTATATGGCTTATAACTGTAGCTATTGCTGCACCCTTGACCCCCCATCCAAATATGATAATAAATAAATAATCAAGAATTATATTTAAAATCGACCCTATTACCATCTCATACATTGAAGCCCTGGGCTTTCCTTCTGCCCTGATCAGATTTGTACCATTAACAGAAAACGATAAAAACACAAATCCCAGAAGCATTATGTTAAGATAATCCCTGGCATAGGGAAGGACCACACTGGAAGCTCCTAAAAACACAAGTATCTTCTCAGAAAAAATATAGATTGGCACGATTATTATAATATTTAAAACCGTATTTAGTACAATACTATCACCACCGGCAACTACAGCTTTTTCTTTATCTCCCTTACCCAGGGAACGGGATACTATTGAAGCCGCACCTACCCCGGTAAGAAGACCAATAGCTATAATAAAAATGTTTACAGGCAGAACTAAAGTGAGACCTGCAATAGCGTCTGGTCCTATCACATTACCCACGAAAATAGTATCGACAAAATTATAAAGTGCTATTATTACCATCCCTATTATGGTTGGCAGAGAGAATTTGAATAACAGTACTCTTAAATTTTCACTTAAGATTTGCTTCTTTTGTTCTTCCATTATATTTACCAGTCTTTCGAAAGGAATTTACATATAAGAAAAGCTGTAAATAGATGCCACAGTTCATAAAAGGGTATGCCGTAATCTTGAGATTATTTATATAAGATTTTAAAAATATTAATATAAATGTTTACATCAATATTTGCTTTCAGAATCATCCTTTAACTTACAACCGCAGTATGGGCAGAAGCTAAAACTCTGTTTTATTCTCCTATTGCATTCAGGACAGTTATTCTTTTGTTTTGATTTTCTTTTGCCTTTTGATTCAGCAAGTTTCTCTACTCCCAGCTTTGATTCTTTTAAGTTAAACGATCTTTTTAATTTATTTAATACAGCTATGCTTTCCTGTTTTAGTCCGCCTTCTTCTTTGGAAAGTTTTTCATATACTTTTTTAAAAAGATCTTCAATATCCGAATCCTCAAATTTTTTCAGGATTTCTATTTCACTGTCCATAAGCTCTTTATAAATTATAATATTATCCTCAATAGCATCAAACTGCCTGTCCAGTTTCTCATCACATGCCTTACAGTAAGGCTCAGTTGAATCGTCTTTAAGAACCCTTCCACATTCTTCACATCTTCGGACTTCTCCCACTTTTATTCTCCTTTTATATTATTTAGGTTGATTTTTTTAAAAAATAAAACTTTTACATCAGCAAATATTACCATAAAATATACAAAATAAAAAAAATTATCATAAAATCTGCTTTCCCAATAACAGTTCTTTTACATATTTAGCTACTGCCAGCGAAGCAGAAAGAGCCGGCGAATCCATCCCTACCAGGTTAATAACATTGGAAAACACTGGGTCCTTTTCAATTACAAAATCATAGCGGTCCTTTAATTTAGCTCTGATACCGGTCTGATGAAGCCCTAAATCTTCCAATTTCAGATTTGGGAAAAACGGTCTCACCATATCCAGATAATATTTTTCTTCTCTTTTATGGCTGTAATCTTCTCTGTCTTTAGGTTTGGTATAAGCAGGCCCGGCAATTACTGCATCACCTACTACATACTTATTTTCTTTAATTTCGAAAGTTGGAGTAAGGTGAACACCGGTAGATTTATGTACCTTACCCAATTCCAGCTGTTTTTGGAATTCCTTGAAGTCAACCCTTAATTTTTCCCCGTCAGGAAGATAACCGCAGGACACCGGATAAGCATTTAATCCGTTCATAAAAATATCATCCCTTTTGCTTTTATAAAACCTGGCCCATTCGCCCCCCACCGGATCCATCATATATGGGCTTGCTGGATTTATCATACGGGCTATATCATCAGAATAAAGTCCTGCAGCATTTACAAGTATCCTGGTTTTAAATATTTCAAATCCGGTATCGGATCTTATTTTTACCTCGATACTCTTATCCTGAGGCCTTATTTCTACTGCTTCGTTTCCTACCAGAAACATGACTCCAGAAGATTCTGCAAGATGGTAAAGTCTATCTACCAGAATGGTAGGTTCTATGATCCCTGTAGTGGGTACATATAGAGCAGAAACCGCCCTGACATTTGGCTCATAGCCCATAGCTTTACTGCCGTTGATCATTTCAACTCCAGGAACCTGGTTATCAAGAGCAGTCTTATATACATCAGCGAGATATTCCTCCTCCAGCTGGTCGGTAGCTACCACAAGCTTTCCAGTCTTTTTATGAGGTATACTATGCTCCCGACAAAACTCATAAAGAAGCCTGTTTCCCTCAACGCAAAGCTTTGCCTTAAGTGGACCTGTCTTTTTAGAATAATAAATCCCTGAATGGATCACACCTGAATTTCTGGAAGATTGATTCTCGCCGTTTATCTGCCTGTTTCTCTCGATCAATGCAATTTCAAGGTCGGAATCCCTGGAAAGTTCATAAGCTACTGCACAACCTATGACTCCGCCGCCTATTATAGTGATTTGAATTTCCTCGGACATAACTTTTAGTCAAGTATAAATTCTATCTGATACCTGCATATTATTTTAATACCTTATAGACAAGCAGCAGGTAATTGTTATCCAGAACTTTATTTTGAAGCAGCTTAAGTTTCAGTATAGAGGGTAAACCCAGACTCCTGAACAGTCTTACACCCCTCATTCCAACCAGCACCGGCGAGATTATAATACTTATTTCAGAAACAAGACCCTGCTCGATCAGTATGCTGTTAAGTATGCCCCCGCTATCAGTCAGGACGGTCTTTGAATTATAGCGCTCTGCCAGTATCTCAAGCGCCTTATGGTAATCGATATGTTCTTTTCCCGCAACAATATAATCATATTCCCTTTCTTCTAAATATTTTAGATACGAAGAAGGTGTTTTTTCTGAAGCTAATATTATTACATCTTTAGAGTAATCAAATCTTCTAAACAGATGAAGAAAGCCTTTAAGTGTCCCCCTGCTGTCCGGCACTACCCAGTACGGCCTTTTATCATCCTTCAAAGCCTTTGGTTTTTTGAAATCAGTTTTCTTTTCCGGAGACACTTTGTTTATGGCACTTTTTGCCGTAATGGAACCTACCATAATTACATCCGGCTCATAACCTATGGCAAGCCTGTAATAAGTCCCAAAATTAATATTAAATCCTTTTATGGATCCATCCAGACTTATTTCATTATGCATTATTACTTTAGGCAGCATATCAAATCACTTTGGTTAGAGTTATAAAAAAATCATTCCGTTAATATATTTTATTTGTTTATTTAAATCTTTACCACATCATTTTCAGATTGAGGGACAATTATATTATCTACTTTGGAATGCTCTATTAAGTTTTTTAAATCCCGAGGATCTACAGTCCAATTACAATTTAATAAATGGCTGCATATTATTATTTTGGGCTTATACTCATACCGGACCCGCAGAAGTTCACTCATATGATGATATAATCCATCCCTTTTTGACATCTTATTTTTTACCACTTCATCTTTTAACAGGTTATATACAATACAATCAATTCCGGTCAGATGTTTTTTCAATTCAGGGGTCAAATAACTGTCACCGCATAGATATATACCTTTATCAATATGCCTTATAAGTAGACTTACATGTACAGGTTTCCAGCCTGCAAAGTGCTCTGTACTGAATATAGAAATTGAAATATCCTCAACATTTACAGTCACTGGATCCTGGATCTGCTGGGGATAGGGGACTTTCAGCTGCTTAGGATTAATTTTTCCCGAAGAAAGTAACGGATATGCAATACTCGGGGGACCTACAATAATATTTTTAGGCAGAACAGAATCAAGCACACTCTTAGGAGAAAAATGATCTCCATCATCATGGGAAAAAAGCAAAATATCATCTTCCTTCAATTTAGGTGCAGGATTGTAATCATTAAATGCATCAAAAAATATATTTCGCTTTTTGTTTGAAATAGATACAGCACCAATACCTAATAATCGAATTGTAATTGAGTTGTCCACTTTTGTTCCTGTCTTATATATCCGGTTAAATTTATTAACTGCACTTTTTAAGTGATTGAAAAATAATATAATTTATACAGATTATAATCAAGGATTCAGTAAGCTAAACAGAAATTTGTATGCTGCTTGTCTTACAGGTCAAAAAAATTTACCGCGACTAAAATTTCGAGGTCTATTTAATGGATCCGGCCGGAAAAAGCCAGGTACAGCTTACAGATAACACCTCATGGGATCGGCCCCCATCATGGTATCAAAAATAGATTTAGAAAAATAATTTTATATGTACTATAATCATCTAATCCGAACAAAGATACTCAATATTTTGCATAAGGTAAAATTTTTATGACAATTAATTTTTCATGAAAGATAGGTTTATGAATAAGAAAGCATCCGAACTTTTAAAGGATATTAATAAAAATCAAAGAGTAACAGGTATTGGAAGTTTACCCTTTACAGACGTAGATGAGACATGCGATCTTATAATGAGATATTGCCCCACCATTCCTTATGTCCCGCAGCTCATAAAAAGAGACCCGAGGGAAAATATGTTTTTACAGTTCAGTGAGAACTTGCCCTGCGTGAAAGAAGATTACGAAAAGAAACAGTCTTTTTTTGATGAAACAAAAGACAGGGAAAAAAGCCTGTCTGAGTTTTACGATTATGTAGTGCATGATTGTTATGATTATTTTAAGATAACCCCCAGATATTTAAAGGGATTTTACCCCATGATAGAAAAATGCAGGGAAAAAGATAATCCCTTTATCAAAGTCCAGGTCACTGGACCGATTACCTATTTGATTTCACTAACAAAAAAAGATAAACAGTCTATGATTTTTGATGATGAAATTGCTGAAGCCATAACTATTGGCCTTGCTATGAAAGGCTTATGGCAGATCCAGGAGGTCATAAAGGCCGGTAAAACACCAATACTTTTTTTTGACGAGCCTTCCTTGTGGGGCCTGGGTTCGGCATATCTGGCAGTCAGTGATGAAAAGGTATCTTTCCTTCTAAGCAGTTTGATAGATTTTATAAGGGAACGTAATAAAAATTTACTGCTTGGAATACACTGCTGCGGTAACACCAACTGGAAGATCATATTTGAATCAGGGGTTGAAATCGTCAGTTTTGATTCATATAGTTTTGGAGAAAAGCTTGCGCTTTACCCGGAAGAAATAAGAAATTTCCTACAAAAGGGAGGCTTTCTTGCCTTTGGAGTAACCCCTTCTTCAGAATACAAAGAAGGAATTTCAGAAGACGAACTCTACCGTAAGTTTATTTCAATTCTGGGGGAATTTGAGAAAAAAGGCATCAGCAGTGACCTGATATTAGAAAACATTATTCTTACCCCGGCCTGCGGCCTGGGTCCAATGAATCAGAACGATGCCAGAAGAGTCCTTGAGCTTACCAGTGCACTGGCAAAAAGGATAAAATAGCAAATGTGTACTTGCGGGCACGTTATATACAGATTAGTTTTACCAATCTAAGCATACGCCGAAAGCTTCGCGGCATATCTGCGTTTTTGTCGTTTGCATTTATCATCAATAACCGCCATCAGTGACTCTATGGCGGAGAGGGAGGGATTCGAACCCTCGAGACAAGCTTACACTCGTCTAACCGCTTAGCAGGCGGCCCTTTTCGACCAACTCAAGCACCTCTCCGTATCAAGCGGCAAACAATATAATAACAGATTTTATAAAAAAATCATTAATCCGTATGAAATACAGTTTATCCATAATAAATTCCAAGGAATTATTTTAAATTATTGTATTTAACAATTATAATCTTATTAACTATGGAAACGCTTAAAAAAATAATTTTTAGTATAGACCACAAAGGCTACAAAGCATATAAGCAGCTTAAGGGCAAATATGATCTTGGCGGTTTTATCCTCTACATAGATTACGTGCAGGGAGACCCCTTTGCTACTCCCTCAAGGCTCAGAGTCAGAGTGATGCAACATACAGCAGGATTTGACCAAAAATTATTTTCAAACCATTCCAGAAAAACTGCACTTGAAGATTATATTTCCAGAGCTTTTAACAGCTCCATAAAAAAAGAATGCAGGGGAAACCGCGGCACGGGAAAATCGGGTCTTATAGCGATAGACAGTGGAAAACAGGAGATACTTCAGAGGACTTCCTGCGTTATCAACAAAGACTTTGTAGAGGTAAGACTCTATGCGGGCCTGCCTGCAAGAGGCAGGACCATACTGGGAAATCACTGCCTGGAAATGCTTACCGGTGAGATACCAAAAATAATAAGATCTTCAATGCTCGAGCGGAGCCTTGATACAAAAGAGATAATAAGACATATTGAAGTTTGTGAGGATCAGGATTTCATACGCAATATACTAAAGGAAAATAAGATAGTATCATTCATAAGAAACGGGTCTATTCTTCCCCGAAGAAGCGGCATCAGCGACAGCTCCTTACCCATTTCTGAGGCTGTTGCCTTCAAGTCCCCTCCCCAGCTTGAAATCACCCTCGAAGCTCCCAATTCAGGAAAGATCACCGGCATGGGCATCCCCCCGGGCGTTACCCTTATAATCGGAGGTGGCTTCCATGGAAAGACTACCCTGCTTAAGGCTGTCGAAAGAGGTGTCTATAATCATATCCCTTCTGACGGCAGGGAATACTGCGTTACAGTAGGCTCTGCAGTAAAGATAAGGGCCGAAGAGGGTAGAAACATCCAAAAGGTCAATATCTCCCCGTTCATCTCAAACCTTCCCTTTGGAAGAGACACGGTAAAGTTTTCCACAGCCAATGCCAGCGGAAGTACATCACAGGCAGCAAATATAATAGAAGCACTTGAATGCAGTGCAGAACTGCTTATGCTGGATGAAGACACCTCGGCTACTAATTTTCTGATAAGAGATGAGATCATGCAGAAGATAGTCCCCAAAAACAAAGAACCAATCACCCCTTTCATCGACCAGGTACATAATATTTACCAGAAGCTCGGAACATCATCCATACTGGTGATGGGCGGATCTGGCGATTATTTTGAAGTGTCTGATACGGTCATAATGATGGACTCCTACCAGCCTTTTCTGGTAACAGAAAAAGCAAGAGAGATAATACAGAGCAGAAAAGATTTAAGAACTGTAGAGACTCCTGATTCTTTCAAACCTGTAACCGGAAGAATACCGCTTCCCTCAAGCATCAATCCCTACAGAAGAGGTAGAAAGAAAGTGAAATCAATGGGGCTGGATAATATAATTTTCGGTTTTTATGATATTGATCTATCTGCAGTTGAACAGATAGTCGACACGAGCCAGGTAAATGCTATTTCAGATATAATCATATATGCTCTCGGGAAAAAATATATAGACGGAAAAAACACCATAACTGCTGCTCTGGGAATGGTATTTAAAGATATCGAAAAGTCCGGGCTTGATGTAATCTCCGACTTCAGGGGCCAGCACCCCGGAAGTTATGCAATGCCGAGAAAATTTGAAGTTGCTGCAGCTTTAAACAGACTAAGGACCTTAAAAGTACTTCATAAAATCTGATCTACCTGTAATTTAAAAAATTGGCGCGCCTGGAGGGATTCGAACCCCCAACCTTCGGATTCGTAGTCCACTGCTCTATCCAATTGAGCTACAGGCGCATATTATTACTATACAGCTTATCAATATAAATTGAAAAAACACACTTGTCCTGTATGTCAGCACCATATAAATATAGCAGTCACAGAAATGCAGCAGCAGCAACCATTTCAGGAAACTTCGTTCAATTCCTTAAGCAGGTTGTCAATATCAATACCATAAGTCTTGGAAATCATACCCAGTGTCAATATCTCTGCCTCAAAAGCAGCCATCGCACAGTTTAAACAGGGCAGCCTGTATTTCTTAATAATCTTACTTGTTTCCGGTGAACTCATCACTTCTGATAATTTGGTGTTCTCAGTATATTTTTTTGCCATGATTTCCTCTTATATCCTATTTATATAAGTTTTATTATGTGATTTTTAATGATATCATAATATTGTAAAATCAAAAATAACTTTATTTGAGGTATAATGTCTCCCGAATTAACTCCAAACGATTTAAAATTCAGATTAGATGAAAAAAAACTCGGATGCAAAACCACAGAGAATCTAACTCCATTAAAGGGAATAATCGGGCAGGACAGAGCAGTAAAAGCATTAAAATTCGGATTGAACATAGAGAATAACGGTTTTAACATTTTTGTTTCCGGCTACACTGGGACCGGAAGGATGACAGGAGTAAAAAATTTTGTAGGAGAACTTGCAAAATCAAAACCTGTCCCTTTTGACTGGTGTTATGTGAACAATTTTAAAAATTCATATGAGCCAAAATCAATAAAACTGCCCTCGGGACAGGGAAAAAACTTCAAGGAAACCATGAACAACTTTATAAATTCCATAAGAAGTCTTCTTCCGAAGGCATTTTCCAGCAAGGATTACACAGAAAAAAAAGAGGCAGTTACCACAGGCATCAAAGAAGAAAAAAACAAACTCCTGTCAGAATTAAATAAAAAAGCCAACCAGGGAGGCTTCATTTTAAAATCCACCCAAATAGGTCTTTTTATCCTGCCCACTATCAACGGAAAGCCCATCAACGAAAAAAAATTTATGAGTCTTAGCCAGGATAAAAAAAATGAGATTCAAAAAAGGAAAAGAAAAATCAATAAAGACTTGACCCAGACTATGAACGAAATAAGGGACCTTGATAGAAAGACCAGCGAAGACATTAAAAAATTAAACCATGAGGTCGCACTTTATACCATAGGAAAATCTGTAAATGATATTAAGGAAAAATATAAAGATACACCGGAAATAATCGAATACATTGAAGATGTAAAAGATGACATACTAAAAAATCTCAGTGATTTCATATCTAAAAAATCAAAGGAGTCTTCAGCTCCTGTTTTGTTCCCGTGGATGAAGGAAGTGCCGTTTAAGAAGTATGAAGTCAATGTGATAGTAGATAATTCAAAGCTAAAAGGCGCTCCGGTCATAATAGAGCAAAATCCTACTTACCAGAATCTCTTCGGAAGAATAGAAAAGGAAGCACAATTCGGAGTGCTTTCCACAGATTTTACTATGATCAGGGGCGGGTCCCTTCACAAGGCAAACAATGGTTTTATAGTGATCCCTGTCGAGGAACTATTCAGAAATATCTTTTCCTGGGATAGTCTAAAAATGTCTCTAAGAGACAAGAAAATAATCATTGAAGAAGCCGGCGAAAGGCTTGGTTTTATTTCAACAAAAGGATTAAAACCCGAGCCTATACCTTTAAAGATAAAAGTTATACTCATAGGGCTGCCTTACCAATACAGCATTCTATATAATGCAGACAATGATTTTAAAAAATTATTTAAAATAAAGGCTGATTATGACCTGTCAATGGATAAGAACAATTCCAATATTAAAAAATATACCAGTTTCATGTGCACGTTATGCAAGAAAGAAAACTTAAATCATCTTAAAGCATCAGCCGCGGCAAGAGTAATTGAATACAGCTTAAGACTTGCCGAAAATAAAAATAAGATCTCAACCAGATTTGCACTTATTGCTGATATTATTAGAGAAGCAAACTTTTACTCCAAATTAGAAAAACAAAAATACATTAATGACGAACACATAAAAAAAGCAATCGATGAGAAGTATTACCGCTCAAATCTGATACAGGAAAAAATAAAAGATATGATAAACGACGGTACTATTTTAATTGATATCGAAGGCAGTACCATCGGGCAGGTGAACGGCCTTTCTGTTATGGACTTAGGGGATATTACTTTTGCCAAGCCGTCCAGAGTAACTGCATCTATAGGACTGGGCAAAACCGGTATCATTGATATTGAAAGAGAAACCAAGCTGGGAGGCCCGATCCATTCAAAGGGGGTAATGATATTAAGTGGGTATCTAACTGAAAAATATGCTACTGACGGGCCATTAAACCTATCGGCGCGTATAGTATTTGAGCAAAGCTATGGAGGCGTAGAAGGAGACAGTGCCTCAAGTGCAGAGCTATATGCTATGCTTTCAGCTCTGTCGGAAACACCTTTAAGCCAAAAAATTGCTGTAACCGGATCTGTAAACCAAAAAGGTGAAATACAGGCTATCGGAGGAGTAAATGAAAAAATTGAAGGCTTTTACGAAGTCTGCAGAGAAAAAGGCTTAAAAGGTAACCAGGGAGTCCTCATCCCTAAGAGCAACATCAAAAACTTGATGCTTAAAGATGAAGTCATAAAGGCCGTAAAAGATAAAAAATTCCATATATATGCCATTAAAAACGTTGATGAAGGTATTGAGATATTGACCGGATTAAAAGCCGGTAAAAGGCTTGCCTCGGGAAAATTTCCCAAAGACACCATAAACTTTGAAGTAAGTAAAAAAATAAAAGAATTCAACAGCAGATTAAGTAAACTCTCTGATTTAGGGGAAAAAGAAAAATAGCTATCCCACAGAAAATAACCTTCTTATAGATATTTCCATCATTTTTATTGAATAATTAATAAATAAAAGATATATTGTTTTAATTACATAAAAGTTATAGAATTGTACCAATTAAATTAGTATGTGGGATAAGTATTATTATTATTTTATTATCAACAAAATAAAATAAGTGGTATTTTTAAGTATTTTGTATCTTAGAGGGGTGCATAAATGAAAGTAAAAAATAAACAGATCAAAAGCCAAAATAATAGTCTGCTCGATATGAATGGGGTCAGATACAATTTACTACAGACGCTGATAGATAATATTCCAGATCTTATTTATGTAAAAGATAATAAAAGCAGTTTTATTATGATAAACAAGAGCATGGCTGAATTCTTTGGAAAAAAGCCCAATGAACTTATCGGCAAGACAGATTTTGATATTTTTACGGAAAAAAGTGCAAAAGAATCTTTTAAAGACGATACTAATATTGTTAAAAGCGGAAAACCAGTAATTGACAAGACTGAGAAGATAATATCTTTTTCTGGTAAAGAATTCTGGGTATCCTGCAGTAAAGTACCATGGTGCGATCAAGACGGAAAAATAATGGGGACTATGGGTATTTCCAGAGATATAACAAAAAGGAAGCAATTAGATGAACTAATTCTTAAAAAAGAAAAAACTCTATTCAACTCTTTAATGGGAGGTACTACAGATCAAATTTATTTCAAAGATAAACAAAGCCGTTTCATCAGACTTAACAAAGCACTCGCTAGAAATCTTGGCGTAAAAGACCCGGAAGAAGCAATCGGAAAAACTGATTTTGATTTTTTCAGCAAAGAACATGCCCAACAGGCATACGATGATGAACAGAAAATAATAGCGACCGGAAAACCTGTAATAAATATTGAGGAAAAGGAAACCTTCAAAGACAGAGAAGATAAATGGATGTCAACAACAAAGCTGGCCCTATGCAATGAAGATGGCGAACCTATTGGCACTTTTGGAATATCAAGAGATATTACTGAAAGTAAGATAATAGAAAAGAAATTAGAAGTAGAACAATCCCTGATAAGTGAACTTATGGAAAAAATACCCGAATCAATTTATTTCAAAGATAAACAAAGCCGTTTCATCAGACTTAACAAAGCACTCGCTAGAAATCTTGGCGTAAAAGACCCTGAAGAAGCAATCGGTAAAACTGATTTTGATTTTTTCAGCAAAGAACATTCCCAGCAGGCATACGATGATGAACAGAAAATAATAGAGACCGGTCAGCCCATAGTTGATATTGAAGAAAAAGAGACTTTCAAAGACAGAGAAGATAAATGGGTGTCAACAACAAAGATGCCACTACACAATGAAAAAAGCGAAATAATAGGTATTTTTGGTATTTCCAAAGATATAACAGAAAAAAAGAAAGCAGAAGAAAAAATAAAATACTTATCCTTCCATGATGTACTGACAAGTCTATACAACAGAGCTTATTTTGAAGAAGAACTCAAAAGACTTGATACAGAAAGGCAGCTACCCTTGACTGTCGTGATGGGTGATGTAAACGGCCTTAAACTTATGAATGATGCCTACGGCCATGATAAAGGCGATACTCTCCTTAAAAAAATATCAGCCATACTTCAGGAGAGTTTCAGAAAAGAAGATATTATCTCAAGGTGGGGTGGAGATGAGTTTATAGCCATACTTCCAAAGACTTATACCAAAGATACTGAAAATATCATAAAAAGGATAAGAGAAAAATGCAAAAAGATGAGCACTCTCGATATGCCCCTTAGTATTTCACTTGGAGTCTCGACCAAAAGGTCTCCATCTGAAGATATAGAAAAGATATTAAAAGAAGCCGAAGATAAGATGTATAAAAATAAAATATCAGAGGGTGAGGAAACCCATGAGGCCCTTATAGACTCCTTTAAGAAGAAACTAAGAAAAAGAGACTTGAGAAATGAGAAACTGGTCAATAAAATACAGGATTACGCAGTCACCATAGGAGAGAGGCTGAATCTTTCCAAGTTGAAGCTTGAGGAGCTGAGGCTACTTATGAATCTCCATAATATAGGTAAACTGGCGCTGGCAGATGAAATACTGTCCAAGCCGGGAAGCTTAAACAAAGAAGAGTGGAAAATAGTAAAGAAACTTCCCGAGGTAGGATACCGAATCGCAGAATCATCGGAACAGCTCAAGCCGATTGCGGAGGCCATACTCTCCCATCATGAATGGTATAACGGGAAGGGTTACCCCAGGGGTATAAAGGGTGATGATATCCCCATACTTTCCAGGATATCATTCCTTATCAATTCCTTTGAAGCAATGACAAGGGACAGGCCCTACAAGAAAAGAATGACATATGATGAAGCAATAAATGAGATCAAGAAATACAGTGGGGTCCAGTTTGACCCCAAAGTTGTAAATATTTTCTTGGATTTAATTAAAGAGTCAAAATACAAGTAATATTCATAAGTTCTATCAACTCTTTACAATAAAGAACTTCATCTTCCTAAAAGAAAGTCTATCTCATGCATCTGTCTGTCTGTCAAAGGCCCAAATTGCATTGCTCCGGAATTTTCCTCAACCTGCTTTACAGTTCTAAATCCTGGTATAGGTATTGTCCGCTTGCTTCGAGCCCATATCCATGCAAGAGCACCCTGAGCAATAGTACGGCCGCCGCTGGTAAGGACATCACGTACTGCATAAAGTTTATCGAGCCAATCAGTGCCAGGTTTTCCATTCTTAAAATATTTTATCCATTTCGATTCATTGCCTCTAATATCATCCTCCAGCAACCGTGAGTCTGCTTTAAACTTACCTGTAAGCAGGCCCATAGCCAGTGGCGTGCGATTAATGCTTGCCAAATTATATTCTTCGCATAGTTCCAGAACCTCTTTGGCATCATTTAAAACATTTAATTCATGCTCGACAGCTGTATATTTTTCATTATCTGCTAACAGCCTGGCACATCTAGCATCATCAGTACTCCACCCATAAGAACGTATATACCCTTCCTCGCATAATTTATCAAGTTCAATTGATGCAAATTCAGCTTCTTCCGGAGGAACAGAACCCAAATGAAGCAGGTAAAGGTCTATATAACTGGTTTCAAGACGACGCAGTGATGCCTGACATTCCTGTCTGATATATTCCGGCGATAAATTACTGCCGGTGACTTCGCGGTTCATTACATCAAAAGTGTAGCCAAATTTGGTTGCTATAACGACTTTATCGCGCCGGCCCTTTAAGGCACGTCCTAAAATACTTTCACTGTGACCTACTCCATACACTGCAGCAGTATCAAAAAAAGTAATACCAAGATCAAGTGCTCTGTTTATTGCATCAGTTGATTTCCTATCATCTACATCGCCCCAGCCAAGGGGCTTATCATCTCTCCAGAATACACCTCCGATTGCCCAGCAGCCCAAACCCATGGCACTTACCTTGATACCGGATTTTCCTAACTCCCTGTTAAATACAGCATTCATCAAATATCATACTCCTTCGTCTTAGTACATCAGCTTTACATCACTCAGCCTGTGATAATAATTTCATTTACCGGTCAACCTGGTAAATCATAAAGAGGACCAGCTGACTATTTCATTTTAATTTAATCTTTATTTTAGCCAAAGGTAAGAAAAAATAAAAGACAGTACATTTTAAGTGGCGGAGAGGGAGGGATTTGAACCCCCGGAAGGTATAAACCTTCAACGGTTTTCAAGACCGCCGCATTCAACCAGACTCTGCCACCTCTCCAGCAAAGACAAATTATAGCATAAAATTATGATTTATTAATCTCATTCTGGCCAATAGGATTGATACTGGGTATGATATGTAAAAATATAATATTTATTTTTTTTCAGCAGAAATTATATCAATTCCGTTCATATAAGGCACCAGGACTTTGGGGATCTTTATATTACCATTGCTGTCCTGGTAATTTTCGTAAATCGCTATAAGAGTCCTTCCTACCGCACAGGCAGTGCTGTTCATAGTATGGACCAGCTCTTTCTTTTTTCCATCTCTGTACTTTATATTAAGTCTTCTTGACTGGAAATCCGTGTCGTGGCTGCAGGAAGCCAGCTCTCTATACTTATTCTGTCCGGGAAGCCATGCTTCAAGATCATATTTTTTGGAATTAGGAGTGCCGATATCTCCTGTGCACATATTTACCATTCTGTAATGAAATCCCAATTCCTGCATGATCTCTTCCAGAATACCCTTTAATCCCTCATATTCCTCCCACGATTTCTCCGGGTGGGCAAAAATAAACATCTCAATCTTATCAAACTGATGAACTCTGAACATCCCTCCTAAATCTTTACCATAAGTACCGGCTTCTCTTCTAAAACAGGTAGAAAAAGCAGTGTACTTTAAAGGAAGAGAGCCCACATCTAAAAACTCCTCACTATGATAGGCACATAACGGGACTTCAGATGTTCCGATTAAAAATAAGTCATCAAGTTCAGTTTTATAATACTGTGTTTTTTCTACCGGTAAAAAACCTGTGCCGTACATCGCCTTTTCTTTTACTAAAAATGGCGGCAGTAAGGGCGTGAAGCCTTTTTTAATCAAAATCTTTAAGACATATTGGATCAAAGCCAGTTCCAATATAACTGCCTCATTCTTTAAGAAAACAAACCTTGAACCAGAAATTTTTGCAGCTCTGTTTTCGTCTAAGATATCAAGTTTTATTCCAAGGTCTACGTGGTTTTTGAGTTTAAAATCAAATTCAGGTTTACTGCCAAAATATGATTGAACTACATTGCCGGTCTCATCTTTTCCCACAGGAGTGGTGCTGTGTGATAGATTAGGATATTTTGAAAAATGAACTAAAAACTTTTCCTCTATTTCATTTAGCCTGGTCTCTAACTTCTTCAAATCATCATTTATTTTTTTCATCTGATTGATTTTTTTATCCCTCTCATCTCCTTTAAGCGAAGGTATTATTTTTGAAGCATTATTTTTATCGGATCTCAGCTTATCTACCTCTAATATAAGATTCCTTCTCTCCATATCCAGCTTAATACCGGTGCTGATATCGATTTTTAAACCTCTATTTTTTATTTCTTTTTCAAAAATTTTGGGACTTTTTCTGAATAGTTCTAAATCAATCATTTACACTTCCCGTTTTAAATATTATCTGTCCATTTAGGATATGAACCTAAGATTTTTACCAGATATACACCCCTCCTGAGGACTTCAATGGCTTCAAAGACATTTTTATCATGCAGGTGACCATCTAGATCTATCATAAATACATAATCTCCAAGATTCTTCTTGGCAGGTCTGGATTCCAACCGGGTCAGATTGATATCCCTCTGGGCAAATTCCTTTAATATATTATACAGGCTTCCAGGCCTGTCCTCTTTAAGAAAACACACCATTGAAGTCTTGTCACTGCCAGTTTTTGGCTGGATTCTATTTCCAATGAAAACAAATCTGGTCTTGTTATCCTTGTTGTCTTCAATATCACTCTCTATTATTTCAAGGTCATATATTTTTGCAGCAGTCTTTGTCCCTATTGCTGCAACATCATCATCTTCCTTCTTCAAAATTTTAACCGCTTCCGCAGTGCTGTTAGCAGCAATGATCTCAACCCCCTTCAGGTTGGCAGCTAAAAACTTTCTGCACTGGGCAGTTGCATGGGGATGGGATATGATCCTTCGTATTTTACCAAGTTTGTTTTTTTTCTTACCGATAAGGCTGTGTTTAACAGGAATAGTCACCTCTCCTATTATTTTTACCTCGCTTTCAAACGTGAGGACGTCCAGAGTAATATTTACCGAACCTTCAATAGAATTTTCAATAGGGACCAATCCCTCATCAGCTTCCCCTCTATCCACACTTTTTATCACCTCTGCAACTGTGGCAAACGGCATTTTTTTTATCTGACTTACATCCACGATAAATTTATCCAGTGCTTCTTCAGTAAATGTTCCCGGTGGTCCCAAGTATGCTATTTTTTTATTTAAAGCCATATCGAACTAAAAAAATTTGATAATAAAAAAATACTTAAAAAATTTATTGATTAAAAATAATATAAAACAAAATAAGTTTTTACAAGTTAGATCCTATTTAGGGCAGAAAACCCTCTGGATTATTAGGAACACCATCAACCAAAACTTCATAGTGCAGGTGAGGTCCCGTACTGTTGCCTGTGTTTCCCATGGTAGCAATTATATCACCTTTACTGACTTCATCTCCCACCTCGACATAAATCTTGCTGAGATGAGCATATACGGTACTATAACTGGCATCATAAAGACCTGGTCCATGATAGATGACTACCTTTCGTCCGTAGCTTCCGTGCCATCCCGAATATATGACTACCCCGCTTGCAGTTGTCTGTATATTGGTACCCACGTTGTAGGCAATGTCCAGCCCCTTATGTCTGTGACCGCCTCTCCATGCCCAGAATCTTGAGGTAATCCTTCCCCAGGTGGGCCACATATCGGGAGTGTGTTCCTTCAGGTATATATGGTCTTCCATATCCTGCTTATCCCGGGAGAGTACATCGGATAATTCAGGAGCCACTGCTAAAAGATTGTCCAATAACGCGTCTATATCATCAAGCCCCTGCTCCTGGTCACTAGTATAGTAATAGACCTCATTTGGGTCTTCTTCTAATTCAACATCAGAGCTCAAATCAGTAGTATAAATTGCTACCTCTTTTACATACCCGCCTTCTCCAGTTATATCTCTTACCATCTGGTCAAGTACTTCTACCTCTTCCATGTAGCTTTCCAGCATTTTTGTTTTGGTCTCAATTTCTTTGGTCTTCTTTGCAAGATTTGCCAGCTCTACTTCTTTATAGTTGACCTTATACTCCACTCTTTCAAGCTCGGCTATTTTCTCATTTAATTTTTGACGGGTTACAAAGAGGTCTGAAACCAGAATAACTGCAAAAGCCAGGATTATTATAAATACGACAAATAATAATCTCAGGGTATTATGTGAGATCTTTACTTTTCTTACTCTGGATTTAGCATCCGAAAAGAATAAAAAAGTAAAAGATTTATTTCTTTTTTCCTCCATTAGTAAATAATCTTAAATTTAAAAATTAGATATAATATTATAACCGATAAATCTAATATGGAAAACCTTTTTTGTTAAAGTTTCTCCTTTAAAACGATTACAAAATATGTAACAGCAATTACAAATATAACATCCCAAAAGCTCAAGTCTGTTTTTATTCTTCCATCATAAATTTGTATGTAGCTGTATTGTTAGTCATAAGCACTTCATCAGGTACAGGACCAGCGGTTATCTCAAGTTCACATTTTCTTCCTGGATAAGCGGTAAATCCTGATAATGCCACCACCTTCTGTTCGGAAGGATTAATAGAGTTTATAACATATTTTTCTTCTTCAGAGATATTATCCTGTGTCATATATTTCATGATCACATCCACATCATTTTCTATAACATTACCCTGATTCTCTATCTTTATAGCTATAGTTATTTCAGATCCCTTAGCTATTATCCGGTAATCCCCCTGCACATTTATCTGCGGTGGATCAAATTCTATACTCTCATTAATAACTGCTACACCCCTTCTCTCCTGAAGCCCGGACACAGCTTTTATTTCAGAGATAAATGCCGTGACATTCTGGGTGTCGGTAAGATCTTTATCCTGCAGTATTTTTGAATCAATAATGGGAAGTTCAGATATTCCTAAAAGTTCTCCTGACTCTTCTAATTTATCCTGAAAATACAGGTAAATCTCATCACTCATAAACATATACAAAAAAGTATTTGTTATCTGCGCAGTAGAAATCTCCAGATCCAGATCCTCAAGCGCATTAAACAGGGCCGGCCTGAAATCTTCATAAGCTTTACTCCTGGTCTCGAATACAAGCTCTAAATATCCATGTGCAACATCAAAAAATTCCGGAGGTCTTAATTCTTTGCAGTTTGCTAAAATAACCTTGTTCTCTTCGATTATATCCAGAAGTTCACTTTCTAAATCCTCACGGGACAGATTCTTTGCCTGTTCCAGAACATTAAAAAATTTATAAGAGACCCTGTTGGACTGCTGGACATATATAGATACTGAATTCACATAATTAGAGATAGTGAGCCTTTCTTCATCGCTTAGTTCCACCCTTCCCGCCTCACAGCTCCATAAACCGGAAAGCCAGCTTATAATAACCGCAGCAATTATAATCATTATTATCAAAGTTATGATTATTTCTTTTCTTCCTCTTCTTTCCAAAAATATCCTTTCTGGTAAACATAAACTAAGATTTTAATCGGCGGTAAAGACTCAAATACATTATACAAACGAATATTGCAAAACTCAATTTATACACTGAATTTAAACAGGGCAACATCTCCATCTTTCATAATGTAATCTTTCCCCTCGCGGCGGACCAGACCTTTCTCCCTTGCGGCGGTATAAGAGCCTGCATCTATAAGAGTATGATAATCTATTATTTCAACACATATAAAACCTTTTTTAAAATCCGTATGGATCTTACCTGCGGCTTCGAGTGCAGTGGTGCCCTTCTTAACAGTCCATGCCCGTAATTCCGGAAGTTTTATAGTTAAAAAACTTATGAGCCCTAAAAGCTTATAACACATTCTTATCAGCCTATCTATACCTGATACCGGAATTCCAAGTTCTTTTAAGAACGACTTTTTCTCATCCGGTTCAAGCTGCGATATTTCTTCTTCGATCTTTACACTTATTGATGTCACTTCAGACTTTTCCCTGGAAGCATATTTATAAAGGTTAAATACTGCAGTCAAACCATCTATTTCCTTCCCTACATCAGATTCATCAATATTTGCAACATATATGATCGGCTTATAAGTCAATAGAAAAAGCTCCTCGATAATTGTTCTTTCTTTATCATTAAACTGCATATTCCTTACTGGAATACCTCTTTCCAATTCTGATTTTATTTTTTTCAGCAATTCACACTCATCCACATATTTCTTATCTCCGCTCTTCGCCATTCTATTTGCTCTGTCAATCCTTTTTTCAACAGTTTCAAGATCTGCTAAAATCAATTCCATATCCACTACTTCAACATCCCTTATGGGTTCTATATCACTATAGGTATGAGATACCTTTTCATCTTTAAAACACCTCACTACATGAATGATAGCATCAACTTCACAAATATGAGAAAGAAACTTGTTCCCAAGTCCCTCACCCTTACTTGCACCCTCTACAAGCCCGGCAATATCTACAAATTCAACAGTAGCATGAGTAATTTTTTCCGGTTTGACAATCCGGGCTAATTTTTCCAATCTTTCATCCGGAACAGCCACCATTGCAATATTCGGCTCTACAGTGCAAAAAGGGTAGTTTGATGCTTCTGCTCCTGCAGCAGTCACCGCATTAAACAGAGTACTTTTACCCACATTTGGCAAACCTATTATTCCCAGCTTTATTATTATCTCCCTTCCCCCGATTTAAATATTATTTTCAACTGTATAATTTTAAGTTATTATTAATAAATATTATTTACCTATTATAATATATTAAAAGTATTATTTAATATTATCATTACCTTAGAAGAAAGGGAATAAATTGAAGTACAGAAGTATAACAATAAGGATTTTCTGTACAGTGATTCTTTTTATGTCTTCAGTATTCTTACTATGTTCATGCAGAGGCCCGGTAGAGTTGGGCATCAATGACAAGGGTAGTTCTATTGAAATTAAAAAGGGGGATGAGATAATCATACTGCTTGAGTCTAATCCTACTACGGGATATAGCTGGATACTTGGGGAAGAAATAGATACCAACATAGTATCGCTGACTGGTTCAAAATTTATGCAGAAAGAAAAAGAGCTGGTAGGCACCGGCGGCTGCGAAGTCTTCACATTTAAAGCCAAAAGTAGTGGCCATACAGAAATCATCCTTTACTACCAGAGGCCCTGGGAAGAAGTGGAGTTAAAAGATGAGTTTATTTTTAATATAGATGTAACTGTTAAATAAAAATACCCAAATCTTTAACGACCTAAGTATAAGAGTAAAAGGAAGCGAGCTCCTTATTTACCTCTGATTTCGTTTAAGCAAGCTTTTTATCTCTTCCAGCTCTTTCAGCATATCCTTAAAAACAGATATATTTTCTGACCGTATGCTTTCTTCTTCTTTCCTGATTACGCTGCTTAAATGGTAGGAAGGATCCTTAATTCTTCCTATAATCAATTTCCTTATTCTTTCAAGTTCTCTTATACCTTGCATTCTGAGCTCTGCTTTTTCTCCCTGTTTGCCGCCACTGCCTGCAGTCTGTATATGAATAGTCCCAATATTATATTTCCTCTGCAGCGGCCCCTGTGTTATGTCCACATTAGTTATTTTGGGATACGGTACAGTGACATGTTTCTTCCATATCACTCCGCCTTTCATCTTGACCCCTTCATCATCTATATAATATTCCAGCGCCCTGAAAGCAGCCGGGATCCAGATAATAATGGGGACCATGATCACAAGCCATCCAAGAGCTGCCATCAAGAAAATAAATAAGTCTACTGCAACAGAAAGAACAATCCAGACGAGCGACCCTGTTATGAAAGAAACAATCCAACTAATAATCCAGAGATTCCTTTGCTCTTTTTCAGGTTTCAGCTTTATCACACTCATTATATCTCCTCAGTTCTTAAATACTTTTATTATAGCCTAAAAAATAAAAATGGTGGAGATGAGCGGAGTTGGACCGCCGACCTCTTGTCTGCCAGACAAGCGTTCTCCCACTGAACTACATCCCCACTGGATTTTAAATCAATCCTTAATTGAAATCATATTATAAAACTAAGTAATTGATAATGTAATACCTGAGTGATAGATTTTTTATGATGTGTCTGTCTTTATCTAAAGCGATTAGAATTCAAATTTCTTTTTAGTAAAAAGATTTTTACATGCTTCTACTACATTAGTGTCATAAAGTATGCCCTTGTTATTATCAATCTCCTCTAAAGCTTTATCTATACCCAGGGCGGGACGGTAAGGCCTATGAGAAGACATAGCTTCTACCACATCTGCAACAGCCAGTATTTTTGCTTCTACCATTATATCCTTATCTTTCAAACCCAAAGGATATCCTGAACCATCCAACCTCTCATGATGCTGCAATATGATTTTTTCAATAGGGTATGGGAATTCTATATTTTTTATGATTTCGTATCCAGTTCTGGAATGTGTCTTTATAAGTTTATATTCAACATCAGATACTTTCCCCGGTTTTGACAGAATAGAAGTGGGTATAGTTATTTTCCCTATATCATGTACCATTGCAGCAGTGCCCAGGGCTTCAGTTTCTTCATCAGACAGTCCTAATTCCTCAGAAATATTAATAGCCAGATATGCGACTTTTTTCTGGTGGCCGGAAGTATATGGATCCCTGTTTTCGATAATTGAAGCCAGAGTATTTATGGTGTCATTAAGAGTTTTCTGGAGCCTTTTATAGCTTTCCTCTATTTTGTACTCTGCCCGTTTTCTTTCAGTTATATCAACCATAACTATCCTGGAACCGATTATTTTATCATATCCATTGTAAATATCATTACAATACATAATAACAGGATATATATCCCCGTTTTTCTTTAATACTGTATATTCGCTGGTACTTCTACCATTATGCTTCTTTAGATTCTCCTGGAAGTTTACTCTTTCTTCAGGAACTATTATTCTATATACATACATTCCCTTATTAACATCTTTAAATAAGTATCCTGTAAGCTTATAAAAAGTATGATTGGCAAATGTAATCTTGTCATTTGAGTCTGTCTCCACAATTACTGCAGGCAGAAGCTCAGCCAGTTCTTTAAATCTTTTCTCGCTTTCCACCAGTCCTCCCACAGCTTCTCTGCGTTCTCTTTTTATTTCTGTCTCCTGAAGTTCCCTCTTGATAGAAGGTACCAGCCTTACAAGATTATCTTTCATTAAATAATCATTAGCACCTTTTTTCATAGTTTTAACAGCAATATCTTCACCCACCGTACCTGATACTATGATAAACGGGATCTCATAATTATTTTTTCTCAATAAATTTAGGGCATCCAATGCACTGAATTTAGATAAAATATAATCAGATAAAATTATGTTCCACTCTTCTTTATTAAGTTCAGTCTTCATTGCTCTTAAAGAATCTATACGTTTATATACGGGATCAAGACCATCCTTCTTTATCCTTCGTATCAACAATATTGCATCATCTTCCGAATCTTCCACAATTAAAATTTTAATCTTTTTTTTCTCCAAGACTTATTACCTCACAGACGGATATTAATTTAATATAATTCTGCTCAACTTTCCATCCTAAAATTATAATTTATACCTTTTAAATACATATCAGTTCATTGTTTATCTGAATACTTTTTTATGATACAGAATTCAACTTATATATTTTAAACATTTTTATAAAATTTTTCAATACATAATATTATATAAATTTATTATAAATATTTATATAAAAAAAATATAACTCTAAATAAACATTTGTTAATTAATAATATAAATATTATCGAAGATTTCAGAGTTATGTAAAAAACACTTAATAGTCATTTTTTTAAAACTATCGACCAGGAGCAAAACCTTGTGTTAATGAGAGCGGATTACCCTGTTTGTTGATGAATAACCGTATTAATATGGTGGCCCACTGTTTTGAGAATTGGATCCAGGTAATAAAAGAATTAAAGGAATTAAAGAAAATATTCAACCATTAAATTTCTCGTACAAGAAAAAGACCCTCTGTATTCAAATATGATTGCACAACGTATCTAGCTTAATCTTGTAATATTTTTTATCAGCCTATAAACAGGTATTAACTAATAATATAAACAGCTTCTCCAATTTCTATTCTTGGGCGCCATTATCTATTAGCATATCTGCAGTCTCGGTATGGCCATTGTTCGTGGCATACATCAAAGCTGTACTGCCGCTATTATCTTTTGCATTAATGTCTGCGCCTCTATCTATTATCATCTCTGCAGTCTCGGTGTAGCCATAGGTTGCCGCATTTATCAAAGCTGTTTGGTTATAATTGTCTTTTGCATTAACATCTGCACCATTATCTATTAGCAGCTCTGCAATCTCGGTGTAGCCATAGCCTGCCGCCCACATCAAAGCTGTATAACCATTATCATCTTTTGCATTGACATCTGCATTTTGTTCTAGGAGTCTTTTTACCTCTTCAAGATTTCCTTGTTCACACGCCACCGAGAGTTCCTGCTCATCAGTTTCTGATACTTCGGCTTCTTCCTCTTCTTCTAAAGCTTCGTCAGTTAGCTCAGTTTCACTAGTAGATCCAGCATTGCCGCAAGCAGGAGTAAAGCTTAAGATAAGAGCAAAGATTAAAAATAGAATAACATATATTGATTTTTTCATGATCCCCTCTTTTCTTATTTAGCTAATAGTGTAATTGATTTACTTAAATTGTACTAGTAATTTATTCATATATTGTATATTTATTAATTAGTAGATTTGGATTTATAATATTAACTATTTGAAAAATAAAAATGCAGCGCTAGCGTTTTTAAAGATTTAAGTAGATGTATACAGTTTTTCACCTAATGCTCCAATATTTCCAGTATGGTGGGCGAAGGGGGACTTGAACCCCCATGTCCTTACGAACACTAAGTCCTGAACCTAGCGCGTCTACCAATTCCGCCATTCGCCCAGCGCGGGGTAATTTCCCCAATATTTTCTGCTGCTAAGCTACTGAAATTATAATGTATATAAACATCCAGCTTAGTAGTTTTAGTCATCTTACCCTCAGAATTTATTTCTATTCTATCTATAAATTTTGATATTATTCTCTTCCAATCAATATCATCTAATTTGCTTATACCTAATTTTAAACTTTTTAAAAAATCCTTTAAACTATTAATTCTTCTCTCTCTTAATTTCTCTAATTTTTCTTTATTTTTTAATTCAAATATTACATTATCAATTATTTTTAGTTCTTCTTCTTTTTCCTTCAATTTATCTGCAATGCTATTTTTTCTAATTGATTTAGGGATGTCTTCATTTAAATATAACTCCAAGAGTCTATCAATATCTTTGTTGATTTTATCCTTTTTATTTTCAAATTCAATAGCCTTAAAGTCATTATTTAGACTTTTTTTACTTTTATTTAATATATATTTCTTGATATTATCAGGATTCAAAAGAAAATATTTTATATCATTTTTAATTATATCCTCTATTAATTCCTTTCTAACTGCTGCACTACTACACGGACTGCTAGTTACTTCTTTCTTCTTACCTAAATCGCCGTAGTAAAATACAATACCTTTTCTTGTAGAATATCTGCCTCCACAATAAGGATATTTGCATTTATGACAGAATAATCTACCGGTTAAAATATACATTGTTTTTACTCTGTCATTATAATCACTCCTATTAGCTGTTAATTGCTTTTTTGCTTTCAGAAATATTCTTTTAGAGATTATTGGTTCTTTTTTAATGCTAACCGGTTTTACAAAATCAAACTTACTATTTTTTGCATAAATATACTCATTCTTATAGTAAAGATCATTTGAAACAATACTTTTTACATTGTTTCTTGTCCATTTATTTTTATATATTCTATTATATTTTTTAGATCTCAAAACCCTTTTAAGTTTTTTAAGCCTTGTAGGAATTCCCAAAGCATTTAGATCATCCGGTACTCTGTAACTGGACCAACCATGATTTGCAATTAAATCAAAAATACGCCTTACCACTCTAGCTTCTTCTTCATCTATAACCAATCTATCTTCTTTATCCAATTTATATCCATAAGGCAGGCTATTGCCTCCAGATGGAAACTTACCTTGTTTGGCTTTTTGATATCTTCCTCTGGCAGACCGCTCAGCAATAACTTTTAGTTCCCTTTTGCTAAAAATCCCCTGTATATCAGACATAAAGTCATCATCTTTATTATTTAAATCTAATACTGTATTTTGAAGCATTAGCTTTACATTGTTGTATTTAAATACCTCTTTTAATACCTGAAGATCTTTTATATTTCTTGATAATCTATCCTGGTCAACTACAAGTATTCTACTGTATATACCATTACTGCATCCCTTCAGCAACTCCTTTAATTGAGGTCTTTCTTTAATGGTTTCACCAGAAATTCCAAGATCCCTGTAAAGATCATAATCCCAATTATTTCTCTTACATATATTTTCTAAAATGTTTATTTGTTCAGGTATACTATACTTATCGTCTTTTGCCTGTTTATTGCTTGATACTCTAACATAACAAGCTACTTTTTCTTCTTTATTCATCGCTAATATTTTTAAAATGATATTTTACTGTATTATATAAAATTAATTTTCTTTTACCAATGATTCACTATCTAATTTTGTTAAAATTAATTCATAAACATCAAAAAATATTCCATCACCATTCTTTTCTACTTCGTAAACTCTAATTATTTTATTAGTATCCTTAATCATTGGAAATACTTGTTACTAGCTCTTTTTATTAAATATTCTATTTCCACATTTTATTATTATCATTTATATAAAAGATATTAAATAATAACATAATGTTGCTTTTACAACAATATAGTGCTCAGCATCCTAGCTCTTCTTCTGAATTTAACAACCAATAATTTCTAAATTAATTTGCGTGTTAGATATGATATAAACTGAGAATAACCGCTTATAACCTACAATTTTCGCTGAATTACTTATCTATAAGTGCAGCAGTAGCTTATGATTAAGTTAACAAAATTGTTAACTTTACTCTTTTGTGACATCTCTTAAATTTGTTATAGTAATAAACTATACTGTAAAATTATATATAATAAAAATACAAAAATTAATAACTAACGACATAAAACTAAAAAATTAGATATGAAACATTCTAATAAACCTTTTCCTAAAGCCTTAAAAGAAATCATGGACAAAAAAGATATAATACACAGAAAGCTAGCAGCTAAAACCAATTTCAGCTTCAGTTATTTTTGTGTTCTTAAGAAACGAAAAAAACATCCTCCTGTAGAGACTATTAAAAAAATTGCTTCAGGATTAGGAATTACCCCAGAATATTTTTTGGAATACAGAATTGATAAGCTTGTAAAGCTGTTAATGGATAATCCAACTGTGACTGATGATGTTTTTGATTTTGCCAGGGATCTAGTTGGGAATAATAATTTTAGAGTAACAGATAAAGAACAAGAGCTTTTAAAATATTACCCTGGTACTGCTAAAGCTACTTAACCTTACTTAGATAATAGTGAAATTATAAAAAGTAACGAATTTTGTCTCCAAACTAGGTAATGGATCTTGTAAGAAATAAAACTTTAATTGGGAAAATCTAAAGACAAAAAATCACTATAAAAATCTACGAATTTGGGAAAATACCGCTTACTTATATCATAGGAACAGAGCCACTTTCAGTACCACATGCTTTGTTTCAGTAAGTGGTACAAGCTATAAGTTTGATTTGGTACCGATATTAGTGTTTAGTCCTTCTGGATTTCTTTTGCAATACTGTCCTTATTTCATTCTGCAATAAATACCCCCCAAAATTTCACAGCCGAAATAATATATATAGCATCCTACTAGAGTTCCTATAAATAAAAGGGCTATATTATTATGTATTCATAAATTAAGCACAAAAGTGATAAAACTTGATAATCCTTCCGCTAAAAAAGAATATGAAATTAGTATACCCCCCTAAATCTATTATTTTTAATACAATAGTATTCATCGCTAATAAATCTTATAAAAACAAAAGGTATTTAAGATTAAATTTAATACGATAGTAATACTAAAATTAATAGCCTATCATTTGTTTTTAATATAGCAAAATGTCTAAAGCTTTCTAACTGATTAACCTTAAGACAAAGAGGGTTAAAATACATCAACTTTAGGGGTGCACTCCAAAAAATACCTACCTTTTCTTACTTTCATATTAAGCCTGACTGTCTTATCGATGTGTTCCTGGCTGTGTATCTTGGCATTTGACTGGAGCATTTTAAGCTCTTCTATCTTGGCCATCTCAATCGTTAATGCTCCTGTCGTTCCTTTTACCTTACCATCCATTATTCCTTGAGTTTATCTTTTTTTCTTCTTATCCTTTTTGCCTTTATCCTTGCCCCTATCCTTCTTGCCTTTATCCTTTTTCATTCTTGTTTCCTTCCTCTTTTATTTTTATGGCCTTAGGCCTGAGCGGAATATATTAAAATAGGTTAGCTTTTTACACTTACAGCAAATAACCACCCATTAAACACTGATTTAAGACTGCTTAAGTTTTTGATAGATATACGCCCTTTGGCTATTTTATAGACTTAGCCAGTTTATCAATTTCTTTGGCCAGGTATACGATACATCTGCTTAGATTTACTATGTGTATGTTTTGTGCTGTCTCACCTTCTTTGGTACCTGCTCCCTTTTGAGTATAATCCATTATTTCATTGCCAGCAGTCCCCATCATGGAGTTTATTTCCTGTTCTACAGGACCTATATAAACCTCTTTTTCGTAATTCATTACTAACCATTCCCCTTCCCTATCATCCATTATTTCTTGGGTTTATCTTTTTTCTTCTCTTCCTTCTTGTCGTTCATAGCTTACCTCCCTGTTTTGACGAAGTGATGATGAAATGGCAATGAAGTTTAAAAATACTTAGTCCACTACATTATACTACTCTTATAGCCTGGAGTCTTCTAACTGGTTAATGTTACCTGGCTAACTTTTTTTCAGTTTTATAAAATCTTACCACTTATTATTTATCTACTATAAGAAATTGGATTAGAAGTTAACGCCGACCTCCTCCTCTTGGTCCTCCTCCTCTATTGTCAAACCTTGGTCTTTCTACTCTTGGTTTTGCAACATTAACAACAATCTTTTTTCCTTCCAACTCAGTGTCGTTTAACTTTTCGATAGCTTCATCTGCTTCTTTGTCGTTTTCCATTTCTATAAATCCGAATCCTTTGCTCTGACCGGTATCCCTATTTTTAATTACGTCACAGGAAATAACTTTACCTATCTTAGAAAAAATACCTTCTAATTGGGAACTTGTTGTGCTAAAAGAAAGTCCTCCTACAAATAATCTCTTTGCCATTTATTATCACCACCTTTCTTTTTTACAGTACTGTCTCTGTCTGGTGGATAGAATAATCTTTTGAGGATATCTTCTTATCGAACTAGAGGAAACAGATGTAAATATATATTCCTTATTTAAAGAATATGTTTTTATTATAACACATTATTCTTTTTTATTATGATAAAATACTATTAGAAGTGGAAAATGTTGCTGATAACTTTTCATGTCTTTTCTCCTTTCTAAAAATAAAAATATTTACGTTTTCTACCAGCGTTAAGAATGAAGGTTCTGCTTTGAGTCAATGGTGGAGTTTTGGCGGTTTTGTAAAAATGAGAGGGATAAATAGCAAGTCGGTTTATGCTCGCAAGGTAAAAACAACCTTGACTTTAAAAAGCAGGTTCTGAGATAAGCTCTCGCATTAAAAAAGAACTGCAGTAAGATCAATAGAGCCGTTGGATGTAGGATTATGAATAAAATTATTTAAAAGAAATTAGTCAAAAATTAAATCTTCCAATCATAGCTTTTTCCATTTTGGCATGAACACTTAATTTTTTTACTAGTTTTATCATAATATTTTAATGAAACACATTTATTGCAGGAGTCGCAGTAAAATAAATTTTCTAATTCTTCGACATCAGCCCAGAAGGCTTTAAAATCACCCATTTTAGGCTTAAAAGAACTATCATGAGAGTCTTTTGTTCCTATAAACAAAGAAGTTAAAAGTCTTTTTATTACTGATTGAGTTTTTAAATCGGAAGGCTGTTTGTTTAATTCCGAGATTAAACAAGTAAGTAATTCATATGCCATTCTGTCTTCATTTTCATCGTTAAAACGAAACTCTACATTAATTTTTAAATTAGCAGCGATTTGTTTTAATAAAAATTCTAGATATTTTCTTATATCATTGCCTAAGCCATCCTCAGTATTATTTTTGATTTTAAATTCTATTCTGTCCTTCGATTTTTCAGGAGGTTCATCTAGGTGAGTGCCCTTTTCATCATTCCATTTTATTGAACGCACTATCCAATTTTTACTCTTTACAGCATTTCTTACATATTCAAACCAGTGTTTTTCATGAGTCAATAAAACAATTTGGTAATCAGAAAATTTGTCAATTAATAAGTCAGCGAAGCGGCTTCTATGGTTGCTATCAAAACTAGAGATAACATCATCTAAAATTAAAAAACCGATATTTTTATTAAAAGCTTTTGCGGCCGTTAAAAAAAATGATATGCCTAAGCAGTTCAGATGAGATTCGCTGAGAAATTTGTGAGGAGGCTGAACCTCGTTATCAAAAAATTGCATTTTTAGAGTAATTCCTGTTAATTCATCATCTTTTTCAAGAGGGATAAATTTGATACCTTCAACCTTTTCACCAGGATTCATAAATTGATATAAGCTATTAATATCGTTAGAGAAAAAATCAAGAAATGAATTTAAACTATCTTGTTGTCTTTTGACAAATTCACTATAAATTAATCTCAGAGAAGATAGTTGAGAATCTAAGATTTCTTTCTCCTTTTTTAATCTCAAGATTTCCATATAAGCAACTTTGGAAAAATGAATCTTGGTTGAATTTTCAACAATAAGAGCGTTCCCCATGCTTGACTTAATTGAATTATATTTTTCAGACGCTAATTCTTTTATCTTATTTAAAAGGTCTTTATCAACATCTAATTCTATGGGGTTTTTTATTTCATCCATATTTAGAACATCGGCTTTTAATTGAGCAAGATATTCAGAAAGTTGTTTTTCTAACTTCTGTGTCATCTCCTTTAAAGTTTTGTTTTCCGAAACGTTGAGTTTAGGGTCTCTTAATAATGAATTTAGAAGAGGATAAAAATTGTCATATTTATTATTTAGGGAAGCTTTTGCTTCTTCAAGTTTTATCTTTTCTTTTTTAAATGCTTCAAGCTCTTCCAACCTAATTTTTATTTCGTTTAATAATTCTTTTAAATCTTTTGGTTGTAGGCAAAGAGGGCAAGCTTCTTCTTTATAAATATTATTTTGTAAAATTTTCTGTCCTTCTGTAAGAAGATTTGAAAGCATAATTTTTTGAAACTTATCAGTATCTGAAAGAATTTTATAGTATTGATCATGGTAACTTTTATATAAGGCTTTTATTTCACCGGTGCGATTTTCTAAATCGGAAATAAGATCTCCCAACTTAATATAAAAAGACTGAAGGTCTATTTTTTCAGAGTTATCTGGGGTTTTAATTAACTCTAAAACATTATCTACATCTCCAAAATTATTAACTTCACAACCTATTTTTAAAGGCTTGATTAATAAATTTACAGATTTGAGAAATTGAGACTCCGAAATAATATTTTCTCCTAAGTGTTCTACTAGATGAGACTGCTGGGTGTTAATCAAATTTTCATAATTTTTATAATTGATTGTTTTTTTCACTTCATTTACAGCTTTTTTCAAAACAGATCTAATTCTAGTAACTTCTGAAAAACCAATAATAGCAGAAAAATAATCTAACTTTTGGCTTTTAGTAGATAGAACAAAACCGGTTAAATCTTCATGACGGAGGATAAAAGTTTCTTTTTGAATTTCTTTTAATAGAGTTATAAAGTCTTGAGATTTATTAGAATATTCGGAAACAAGAGAATCCTTTCTTAACAAAATGGATTTTTCGGAGTTGAGAACAGGATTGCTAAATTCAATAGATACCAGACTTTTTGAGGTATCATTTAATGAAACATTTCTTAAAGCCTCCAGCATTCCAGCACGGGTAATTTCGCCATCTAATAAGTGCTCGACTCTATCATTATGAAACCATTCAAGAACATCTGAAATACTACTCTTACCTGTGCCGCTTTCACCAAAAATAAGGATAGACTTACCATCTAAGTCAATTGAGCAATCTGATTTAACGCCTCTTATACCACAAAGATTAATATTTTTGATTTTTATCATTTTTCTTCCTCTTTTCGAAGATCAGAGAGCGCATTAGTTATATTGGTATTAGTAAATTTATTGTCTTTATAGAGGTTTTTTAAAACAACAGCTAGGTTCTGATTAATTTTTGGTATCTGTTCGAATTCATTAAAAAAATCATCGAGCATTTCCTTGCCGCTTTTGATATTTGTTATATCCTTATTCACTTAGGTCTCCTTTTTATTAAAATAATCCCAATCGATTTTAAGTGACACTTCTAAATCATTTTTTAGAATATCAAAACCTGTTTTATTATTACATATAGGATAAACACCAAACGTGTCAACAAAGTTTAAAATAAAATAACTTTCCAAGTCTTCTATTTTATAGGACCATATTTTTTTTAACATTTCAAAATTTATATAGGTAAATTTTAATTTTTCTACCTTTTTATAATTAGCAATACCAATATTACCAGATTGGCCAGTAAAATGATCAGTAAGTCTTTTACCAATGCTACACGTTTTTTTCTCACTCATTCCAATATACAGCAGCCTCGATTTTTTAAAAGGGTATTGAATTTCAATACTTGGTATAAAAATAAAGTATAGGCCTATTACATTATTTAAAGGTTTTACATTTTGGAGGCTGAATGTTTTTGCTTCGTCAAAAAAAATTTTTATATTTTTCATAAATAATCCTCAAATATAGCTAAATAAAACCTTTAAATGATTTCATGCCGTTTTCTACATCTATGTTAGCCAGGGTGATGTAGATAGTGGTTGTGCTGATATCTGAATGACCCAGGATTCGCCTTAGCGTTTCTATGTCTTTTGTCTGCTTATAATACTGTGTGGCGTAAGTGTGCCTTAAGGTGTGGGGTGAAATTCTTTTGTTTAAGCCGGCTTTTTGAGCATATCTTGTAACCATCTGTTGAATGTATCTATCTGATAGTTTCCTGCCTTTAAGAGTTGAGAAAAAGTAATTGCTCTTGGGCCTTATATTTCTCCAGGTATCTAAAAGATCAGTAAGGTAATCCGGAATGGCAAGATCTCTGTCCTTTTCCCCTTTCCCGGATTCTACCCTTAGCTTTCCTTTGGTTAGGTTTAAGTTACCAGGCTTAAGGTTTGTGATCTCGGAAAGTCTTAGTCCGCAGTTGAGCATTAAAGAAATCATTGCCTTGTTTCTTAGTCCGGTAGGGTATCTTTTACTCGGCTGCTTTAATAAATTTTGAGCTTCTTCCGGCTCTAAAATTACCGGAAGCTTGTTTTTTCTCATTTATAAACTTTTTTAGTTAATACTACGTATAACCTACATTTTACATAGTATATAGCAGGGTTTGCAAGAGGTGGTGTAATATGCGAACTATATCACAAAAATTGGGTGGATTTTTGATTGGCAGAATTTTTAATATTATTAAGTATTTTAAAAAATTTTCCCCTACCTTGCGGCTCTTCATATTCTAAAAGTTTATCTACCGTTAACAGTTCGATAAATAAACCTCTTGTCTTTGCCTCTGCAACCTCTTCATATGCACCCTTTCCAAAACTAAAAGCTATATTATAGTCCTTGTCTTTTCCTGCTCTTTTTAGTGCAATTTCAAAGTTATCTACAATATTTCTTCCAATATTACTTTAAGATAACGAGAAGCATACTAATCGCAATAAAACTCTTTTTTTTAGACTTAGAAAACTAAGGTTTTAACGCTAAAATAAAGTTATTAAACGTTGAATTGCTAATGCCTCTTAGGCCTGTTTCACCTGTTTTTAGCCTGTTTTTTAGGTATTTTCAACGTATTTAAAAGCTTATAGAAAAATATGACCGTTTGTAATCAATTCTAAGCATCTAAAATTTCAACTAAGGTAAAATGTATAGACTTTTTTTAGACTCTAATAACTCTAAAAATAGCCTGTTAGCTTCCTGGTATTTTATGGTTCACTAACGTATTTTAAACCACACTACGTTATAGAAATAATTTTATGGCAATTAGACCGAAAAGGCTGGCGTCTTTCCCCCCCCTGCTCTTAAACTCCGGAGGGATTTAAAAACTATGTTTTTCGAAAAACAAGGATATAAACCAGATTAAATATAGCCTCTTGCTTGTAGCATAGATTGTTTTAACCCATTGAGGGCATTAAATAAATTTAATGAAAAATTGTAATAAGAATTAAAATAAAGCGATGTATCAATATTAGACACACCTTCTATAAAAGCAAAATCTCTATAATTAGAACGAATCCTCATATAGTAAGGAAACTCAAAAATAGAAATCCTAAATTTTTTAAGATACTCTGTTTTTTTTGCTTTTCCTGTTTTGGTTTTAAGGTTAATTTTCTCCTTTCTTTTCCACTCATCAATTTTATATTTAGCAATTTTTCTTATGGCCATTGTATATCTCCGGTCCAAACCAATGCGTTTACTTAAATTAGCCCCTGAGATTTCTTTGTGTTTTAAAATGCTCTGGTCAAAAACAATATTTAACAGAGCTTCGCTAAATTCAATCTCTTTCGCTTCAAGCTTTCTTGTAAATTCTTCAATACATTTTGTATGAGAACAATTAAAAACAGCTTTCTGGATTAATAAAATATATTCGATTGTTAACATTAAATTGAATAATAAATAATAGGTTTTTACCGGTAACCAAGAAGTTGAAGCATACGAATAATCTCTGTCTTGTTGAACAATAGCATGCTCATCTTTTAGAGATTTCAGCGTTAAATTGATAAGGTTAGTCTTTGAATCTAAATCTGGTAATTTAGCCTTATTTAATTTATTCAAGAATTTTAAAGAAGCTTTATCGGTAAGACATTCAAGACAATTTGAGTAATTGTAGTGGGTATTAAAAGCCTGTTTTTCTTCGTGTAAATTTATTTTAATATCCTCCTTATGTTTTCCTATCTAATCCTAGAATTGTAAATAAGGATTGAAGAAATAATATAATTAATCCAATTGTTTTTGGACTTCAGTAATTAAATCTTCCAGAAATTTTTCTCTTGAAACTTTCTCTAAATATTCCACAAAGTCAATGCTAGGTTTAAAAAGCATTCCAACTTTTGCTTGTTTGGCATTAAGTTCCAGGTTTTCTTTTAACTGATGATGTATTGAAGGAGCAGAAAAAATACCAATTATTTTTCTAGAACTATTTTCTCTTTTGTATTTTTCTATATGATCAGGTACAGAAGAAGCTTCTGCGCTGTTCCACTGCGCTCTATTCCCTCGGAATGTTGTTAACTCCAACACAATTGAATATCCGTCAACTTCTAAAACGATATCCGGGTTTCCTTCCTTGCCTCCTGGAGCAGGTTTATAAATACCATATTTTCCTGTGCTTCCGTACCAATATACTTCATCAATTATTTTTTTATTTTTGAGACAATTGAAAAGCTCATAGAACAAATATTCAAATCTTCCGCCTTTTGTGTAGTTGTTAATACAGCTTTTGGCTAGTATTTTTTCGATTACCTTTAACTTATTAAAATATTCTTTGTCAAAACCAGCCCTACCTTCACACACATCCTTAATCTTTTCTACAATTTCTTGTTCTGTATATTCTTTCTCTTGAGACGTCTTCTCTATCTCAATACTACAGATTCTATTCTTTCTATTAAAATCTATAGACTTATTTAATATCTCATTACCATTCTCAAAATCATAAATTATTAATTTATATTTATCTCCTTCAAAAACCGGAGCAGTAATAGAATTATCAACAGAAAACACGTCACTATAAACTAAAAGATTTTCCTTATTAAGGGTTAGCAGCAATTCTCGTTTGTATTTAGTAATAAGCGAAACATCAAATGGCGGATACACTCTTTTTGAATTTGAAAAATACTCATACCATAGCATAATATTATCTTTGAAATCATATATTTCTGCTTCTTTATATTTTTCTAAAATCTTTTTTACTTTCTCTTTATCTTTTAATATAAGAGCTGGTAGTTTTTTGTCTTTAGTTTTGTTAACCTCTACAGAAACTCTTTCACATAAACCAGTTGAATAACAGAGGTACATATAATATCCGGAAGTTGGGGCTTTAACTAAAGTTAATTTTCCTTCTTCAGTATTTTTATAAGCTGCAATCTCAGAATGTCTTCGTTCTGCCGGTAAACTTCTAAAGGTCCGAATTTTTTCAATTATTAAGGGCAGTTCATCTTCTGATTTAGTATGAAAAAGGATATATCCAATTTCTTCTTTATCTAGATAATCCAGTTCTAACAACAATTTCAGTGTCATTCTGAATGGAAATACTAAAATATTTTGGCAATCGTTTCTAATAACCGGGTTTGTAATAATTAACTTGGACATTTGTTTATTAAAAATATCAGATATCTCTATTAAGTCTTTCGATTGAGCATAGTCTTTTAAGTCCCTGTGTTTTGGAATTTTTTCTATTTGGTGGTATTTGATCAGTTCATATCCGATATCCGTTACAATAACCCTTGATGGAGTAGATGAGTTATCGATAAATACAAAGCCTAAATATTTAGGGACGTTGGCTAAAAGAGTTCTTACTGATTGATGAGAAATTGCTCTACCTTTTTCTGTTAGGCCTGCCTTTCCCATTTCACTCGCTATCATTTCTTGTTTGCCGCTGGACCATGGCCTTTTTAAAAATTTATCCCATGTTAAAAGATAAACCATATAGGCTGTTTGATGGACACTTCCTCTTTTAGGAATATGCCATATTTCTTTTGTCCTTGTAGTTTTTGCCATTATTTTATTTTTACAAAATCAATTATCCAGTCTTTGTCTATAAAGCCACCACGACCAGATCTGGGTATCCTTAAATATCTATTTTTTATAATATAAGAAAAGTAATTGGATAATTTAAAACCATTAATTTCTGCAATTTCAATAAAAATATCTTTTGTTGGAATTTTAATGTCCTTAATCTTACTATCACCTACTACCACCACATAATGGCCTTTACTTCTAAGTAATCTCTTAATCTCTTTAAAATTTTTGCTCATATCCATAAAATATTTATAAACAACATAGGCGCGTTTTTTGTCTCTTTTAACGATCTTTGATATTGAACTATCAAGAACTTTTATGCCTGTTTTACTAATGCTCTCACCATATTCTTTTACGGGAATATTCTCTGTCCCGATTTGTTTCTTTTTTATATCTGTAATATTAGAATCCCCATAAAAACCAAGCCACGCATTTTCTAGCCTTAAAGCCCTAACATAATCAAAAGCATTGATATATGGTGGTGACGTTACTGCTAGTGTAATATTTCCCTTATATTCCGGGGCATTTATTTCTCTAGCGTCTTCTGATATCAAAATATTTTTACCCATTTTGATATCAATAAATTTTTCTATATTAGAGATGTTAGTATCAAATGCTTTTAAAAAAGCCTCTCGTACTGAAGCTGGAATTTTTTTTATTCTCCTAGAAACATACGGTTTTGGAGAAGTATCATCCGTAAAAGAAGTTTTTTTGATTATTGATGCAAAACAAACCAATAAAAAATTGATTATTTCTTTGTCGTTTATTTCCGAGCTTAACTTAATTATATTGCCTCGTAGGATTTTTAAGTCTCTTATGTTTTCAATTGAAAACCAATGGTTTGTATTGTGTAAATCAGGCGAAAAAGATACATTTATGTAGTCTTTGTTAAATAAGCCTAATCTTCTTTCCTTAAGTATGTTTAATTGATTAACGGAAAGTAGTGATGTTTTTACTTCACAAAGTAATTGACTCAATTTATCAAAATCGACGGCCAAAGCATTTCTTTTGTTTAATACAGCTTCTACAAGCGTAGTCCCTGACCCTGAAAAAGGATCTAAAACAAAATCTCCTTCCTGTGTATATTTTAAAATGGCCCATCGAGGTACTTGAGGGATAAATTTACAAGGATATTTAAAAAACCCATGAGTAAAATAACTAATGTCTGTTGTCATTAATTCGAGAGTTGAGCCTAATTTTACCGTATCCGGTATTTCTTTTACTTGAAGAATCATTTTTTTAAAATCACTAAACTCTCTCTTAAATAATCTGAATAGCCGTTTAACTTGGAATGTTGTTGAGAGCTTGTTTCATTTTTTCTTGCTACTATTATTTCTTGTACCTTGAAACCTGCCTTTTCGCCTACTTGGCCTAAAATAATATCTGTGGGTATCGCTACGCAACCATAAGCTGAATTACCTACAATTATTACACAATAACTTCTTTTTTTTGTTCGGTTATACAATTCTTTTAAAAGCAGATACATGTCAGCAAAATATGTATCCAACATTTTCGGTATCCTTTTATCCCACAAATTGCTTTTTGAAAGATATGTAATTATGCTGTCTAATAAATCAGTTCTGTGAGAATTATTAAGATCCTTCTTTAGGTTTGCGTTTAAATTTGATGTCAGGGCTAGCTTTCTTTGTGTATTAAGTTCTTTATATGTTTTAATAAATTCACCAACCCATAGCTCTGTTTTATAAACTTCGAAGGGATCGAAACAATTGGCATAAGGTGGAGAAAAAATAGAAACATCAATATCTGAATTTTGATATTCTTTAATGTTTAGACAAGAGTCATTAATAATTTTTGGTTCAATACCAGAAGAAGAATCTACCAGGTCTTCATAGATTTCTTTTAGCTTAATATAAAATTCATCAAATGCATCTTTTTGTTTAAAAACTCTTTTTCTTTTTAAACCATTGCCGCCTTTTCTATAATTTGAAACTAAAGGAACTACCGAAAGCAGCGCTAGATATAACAATTCTTTTACTTTTTTGTCTGATACTTTGTTTATGGCTGTTTTTAGGGCCTCGATTTGTTCTAAAATCTTTTTATCAAAAAGATTTTTAATTATTTTTAGCTCATATTTATCATAAACATTATCCATCGCTTTGTATGTCGGCATTTTAAAGTTTTTAAATTCTTCTATCTGTCTCTTTGAGTAATTTCTGGTTTTAACCTTAATCATAAAAGATGCAAAAGGATTGATTTCAAATCCGGCTCCCCTCATTCCAAGTTGTTTTGCTGTTAGTAATGTAGTCCCTGACCCTGAAAAAGGATCAAATACAAAAGTATTTGAATTAATAGGAATTTTTAGATGGTTTAACACGTTTTCAACAAGTTTAGGAGAATAACCTTCTACAAAATAAAACCAGCGGTGAATTGGAAGAGATTTTGTTTGAGAAAAGTTTACAAGATATTCATAGTTTTTATCTTTATGAGAATTATAATTTGAATCTAAAAACTTATATCTACTTAATAATTTATTATTATCCATAATCTTTAAAAATTATTATAAATCCCTGTTTTATTGATATCTAAGTTTATATTGTGTTCCATTGCTTTCGCTTGAATAATGGTTGTAAAGAGGGTTGCTATACTCTTTTTAACCCTTCCGGTCAAAAAAGCATCTTTAAAGGTGAACCTAGGTTCACCTTTAATCTTTCTAACGAGCTCGAGAGATTGATTGCCGATTAATTTCTTCTCTTTTAGAAAACTAAACACTTCCCTTAAAGCTCCTGCTATTTATATCAAGACCTGACTATATATTTAGGTAAGATTATTATTAACAACATTTCTGGATTCTTTATACCTTTATTTTAACACCTTATTATACATAGAAACATTGATTATTTTAATCAATGTTTCTATGTCTTTATCTTCAACATTGATTTCAAATTCTTGGTTTATATCAACCTTTACTTTTACTATTTTCATTGATCTGTCTCCTTTGCAGTAATTTCTACCACCAAGATATACTGTTATTTTTAATATACTTTTTATAATACAGAAATAATATAAAATAGAAAAGATTATTATATTGAGGATTAAATTTAAACTTACATACATTTGGCGTAGTAAAATTAAAAGAGAAGCCCCAAGTTGCCTTTAACCATAGTTTAGGCTACTCAACATCTCGGGGCCCTGCCTTAGAACTTTTCTAAGGGACTCTCTAGTAAAATAACTTACTTTCTACATTCTTTCGTTTGCAAATTTCAGTTGTTTCTAAAAGTTGCCTATATTCATTATATATAATTAAAATCCCCTATGAATCTGCCAATAATATTCGCGTACAATATAAACTGTAACCTCATCTTCAATCTCTATTCCATTGTTATAATAAGCTGTAAACTTAAATACACAATCCCTATCATGAAAGTTAATAAAAGACTCATCCCAGATATATCCTTCCCGCTTGCTACCTGCAGAATTGGTAAGATCAGTCTCAAATTTGGTACCTAATAATTCTACGTGTATAGAATTCGGTTCAAAATCTCCTGTGGCGTAAGCATTTAAGATAAACTTTTCACCATTAAAGAATATCTCATACCCCCTCGGATTATCCTGGGTTCCGGTTTTTGATAGATTATAACTTATCCTGTTTCTATCCCACTGCAGGGTATGTAAAACTCTGCCCTCAAGATTTATATCCGCTTCAACCCAATGTCCTTCTTCTACCCAGATATCTTCATATTCCCAATGAGATGTATCTATCCAATCAGTGGTGGTATAGTAATACCAGTATCCTTGCGATACTGTATAAGATGTATCCACCCAAACATTAGTAGTATAATATTCCCAGTATCCCTGGGATACTGTGTAAGATGTATCAACCCATCTTCTGCTGGTTCTATCTTCCCAATGAGAAGTATCAACATAATAAGAGTCAGTATAATCCTGCCAGTACCCGGAATTTACCCATTCCTGGTAATATTCTTTTTCACTCTCTAAGACATAGTTACAAACGTATCTTATAGCATAAACTCTGCCGCCATAGGACGGACGATAGTCGATTACATATTTATGATACTTATACCTTTTTCCATTAATTACACCTGAATAGTATCCTGCATATTTAGCTGCGAATGAGTAAACACTCCAGCCGTAGCTGTCGGTACCATAGAGAAATACCCTGCTGCAAGGTACCCAGCTGTCCACATACCTATACCTTGTCTCCCAATGAGAAGTATCCACCCACCTTCTTGCAGTATAATAATGCTCGTAGCCACTTGTAACCCATACCCTGTAAGTATAATCCTCCCAGTATCCTTGCGATACTGTATAGGAAGTGTCAACCCATCTTCTTTGCTGTGTTTGCCTCCAGTAGCCCTGGTTGACTGTATAGGAAGTATCTATCCATTTCTGTCTCGGAGTTAACTGCCAGTAACCTCCTTCTATAAATTCAGTTGGCCTAGTTTCCCAATGAGAAGTATCCACCCAGAATTTCTGTATTTCTGCAGCCAGCTCAGTTGGCAATAAAAAAATTACCGATACAAATATAACTAGAAATACAAATATTTTTAGTTTTGCGAATCCAACCAGTTTCATAACAAATGCTTTCTACTCTGTAAAAAAGCTAAGCACTTTATAATCTTCACCGGTATAGTAGTCTCTGTATTTACTGTCCTGAACCCTTATATATTTTCCTACCACCTTTTCTAAATCTTCTATACTATTCAGGTCTTTAAAATCCAGGTTTAAGTGATCACAGACAAAATATCCTACACTTGTGTCAACTTCTAAATTGTAACTGCCAAGGTCAAAGATTATCTGGTAGTCTCCAACATCTTCAAAGTTGTAACTGGTAGTTCCACTTCCGAATCCAGGCTTCTTAAATTCCTTATCCACAATAAAATATATTCTGCTGTCTTCTATTCGCTCTATTTTTCCCTTATAAGCTCTAATGTATATTATTTTAGGTTCTGCTGTATCTTCATACATCAGTATCTCCTGCCCGGTATTCTCATCTTTTACAACTATTTTTCTCATCCCAACCACTATTTCATTACCATCTTTATCTATAAATTTTTCTGTAATCAATTCGGGCTCATCAGAGTATTTTTCATTTACCTCATTTGAAATTTTATTTTTTATTTTTTGCTGGTTAATTATATTTTCTATTTTTCCAACTAGGTTAAATTTAATTACAAAAAAGATTCCAATTACTACACATGTAACCAGGACTATATTTATTATTTTTCTTTTTTTCATAAAAGCTCTTCTCTATAAGTACTGATTTTAAAGTAAGCATTAATATTTACTAATTTGTATAATATAACATAATGTTGACTAAACAACAATTATTAAATTTAAATTTCTTAAAATAAGTCGTGGCAACAACATCTATGTCCTACCTACAAAGCCTAAACAAGAAGTAGATTTAACAATAATTAGTGAGCTTATTCTACAAGTTTTTTGTTAGCACAAAGTCAAATGGTAGTATTGCAAATTTCTTAGAACTAATTTTAAGAGTTCAAGAAATAGTTTATTTGAAAGTGGTATAATTAAAAAAATCTCTACCTAAAATAAGATAGAAATATTTATTTAATGATTGATCTAATAATGAAGATTTTATAACACTATGTAAAATTTATTTTAAGAAGCCTGATAATTTTATTAAGGACGAAATCAAAAAATGCTTCATAGCCGGCTAACAAGTTAAGTGTACTTGCAACTTACTTAATAGGAGTAATTAGTTTTGGAAGATAATAATTTATTAAATTTGGATGCAAAAGAAGTAATTTCTTCAGAATATTTAAAAGATTACGAAGATGGCATGGGATTTTTTTATAGTGAGCTAGTTACACTTAATACAAATATATTCATTATCAATAAAATTAGAGAATTTCCCTTTGATGTATTCTGTACACCTGATGATAAGATATTTTTCTCAATGGTTATTAATAATTTTTTTGAATATTCCGTTATTATAATTTCAAGACTTATTAAAGATACTAGTGCCAATTCTTTTACTATAAGAAAGTTTAAAAACAGAATAATCAAAGACTATATTAAACCTGAATATAGAGAGGCTTTTAAGAATAGGATTAAAAACAGTAAATTTGAGCATATAATGAATGATATCTTAGATCGCATACAGGATTTAAGAAACAAACGAATAGCTCATACCATTGAAGATTATGTTAAAGATACAAAAAATATTGGCCGTATTAATTTTAAAGAATTAGAAAAGTTAAGAGACTTCATAAACTTATTTTTTGAAAATTTGTCGTTTAATATAGAACATATGATGGTTCCAGTTCCTTATAGTGATAAAGTGCAGCATCCAAAAGATTCAGATCCCAGATCTGATATTGAAAAAATTCTAGACTCTATAGCAAAAGAAAGTGCCTTTTTAAATGCTCCCGAAATAAATAGTAAATGGCCCACAGTTTGGAAAGAAATAAAAAAAAGAATGACAGAAAGGGAACTGAATATTTTCAATAAATATAGAGAAAAACTCAGATTTCCAAAAATAGAGATGGGTAATGAAGACCAATTTAAAATAAAGAATGAAAATTAAAAAATTAATAAATTAAAAATGGCTGATAATTCAAACTTTTTAGAAAAAAATGTATTAGCCTATATTACAAGCAAAGAAATTTTCGGAAGTAATGTTTATAGTGGCTTAGATGTGTTAATTCTCGATCTAAATAATTTTGATTATTCCTCAGTTCTTCAGTCAGCTGCTAAAATAAATTACCTATTAAAAGACGAATACTTATTAAAAAAAAGTAAAAAACAGCTTTGTATAACAAAACAATTATTTGGAAATGATATCAATATATTCAGCAGAATACAAAATTTTTGGGAAAGTGGAAGGGTAATTTTTAGTAGACAGCAGTTACTATCCCTAATTAAAACAAATTTGATATATAACAATAACAATAGTGGGAAAAAATCCATTGAAGAAGATTTTAATGGATTTGGGAAAATCCTTTTTGGTATAAGCGATTTTTTGGAAGAAAATATTGAAAATGATAGAAAATCAATAATTGGAAATATTTTTAAGAATATATATCTAAATTATGATCATAGATTGTTGTTATTATTACAAAGATATTATTACCTATATTCTGAAATTTTTGATAAGGTTAAAAAAATATATCCAGATGAGTGTTTTTATTTTAATGATGAATTTAGAAATGCAGTTGGAATGGATTTACTGCCCTATTTATATTTAAGTTATAGTATCTTAAGTCACTATATTAAAAACCTTGATTCTGAATTGAAAGGTTTTTACATCGATAATAACTACTTTAAAAAATTAAAGGATGAAATAAAGAACAATATAGACATATTTTTTTCTGCATTAGCGTTAAATAAAGAATCATTTAAATTAAAAATTGGCAAAAGAGATAAAGATTTCTTCTCTTCTTTTTCAGATTTTTGGTCAAATCCCCTATTTAAAATAGATAATGGAGTATACTTTCTTATAGATTTTAAATTTTTAACAGAAAAAGTAACAACTGGTATCTATTGGACAATTTTTGATTATTTAATAAATAAACGTAACGTCAATGATGACTCGATTGTAAAACAGGATGTTAATAAGCTACGAGCTTTTTTTGGAAGATGCCTAGAGTATTATATCTATGAATTATTCAAAAAAGTCTATAGCCGTGGCTTGCTGCAAAAAATATATTATTCAGAATATAATGGAGATAATACCGGAAATGTAGATTTAGTATTAGATTATGGTAACACTCTGTTTTTCTTTGAAGTTACTTCCTCAAATATAAAATTTAATACTGCCCTAAGTTCCGATTATGAAAAAATCTTTAATGAGATTGATTTAATTTTTTTTGGTGATGGCAAAGACAGAAAAGGCAAAATATTACAATTAGATGAAACTATTAATAATTTTAAAGAAAATAAATTAATAATTAATTCAATTTCTCCTAAAAAAATCGAGCGTTTATTTCCAGTATTAATACTGCAAACAGGATTACCTCAAGCTCCTGGACTTTATGAAGAATACAAAGATAGAATATTAAAAAAAGGATTTTTAAAAGATTATATTGATGATTTTACAATAATAGACATCGAAGAACTTGAGTGTTTGTTGGATTTAGTAAACTCAGAAAATTTCAGCTTAGCTGATTTATTTAAAAAATATAAAAAGAGTATTTACTGCAACCAATCACTTAAAAACTTTTTATACTATAATGGATACTTAGAAAAATTAAAGATTAATAATAAAAAAATGACATCTGAAATGTATAAAAAATTTCACCTTTCTGCCATCAATTATTTGTTTACCAAAGATATTGCAAAAAATATTAATACAACCCATTAATGGGAGAAGTTAACATCTCACGCAAAATGAACATGAGTTTGACAATTGCCTAGGAATTCTTATATTAATTTATGGAGTTAGTCTGTAACTATATCAAATAATATATATTTTTAAGATATTTTATGCTTTTAAAAATTACTACTCATCTACCTTCCCATTCATGAGATGCACTTCTTATAATATCCGGCAGAGGATCTAGAAATTTTAACCTGAACCTGCCGGGCCCGGCATTAATGGTTACGACTACAGTAGGATCAGAAATAACCGTATTATATGGAGTCCAATCATCTCTGTGCGAATCACCATAATTAAAAGCTTCTTCCCTATCCAGACTTCCATTGGCATAAACCTTACAAATGCCTGAATCATCATAAAAATAAATCCTGTATTCTATATCTTTAGACCAGTACGAATTTTCTACAGGTGTCATGCTGCTGTCTACTGAAAGAATACTTGTTAACTGATCTCCTATAGCATTAATGCCTTCACCAGTATTAAAGATGGTATACCCCTCCGAATACTCCTCTCTATTAAAAAATGAAGCTCCAGTAGCAGAAAGCTCCTCGCATACGTATTTTAACCTGTAGCTGTTTCTCTGGGCCTGCCTGTAATCCTGGGTAAATACAACGGTAAAAGAATAGAGTATAACTACAGCAACAGTTATTATAAAGATTTTCACTCAACTGCCTCGCTTAAAACATAGCCTTCCATAATATAATCCAACCTGTTGTCTTCATCTCCTATTCCTAAAAATCCCCCCAGGTTAACTACCCTCTTTATAGGTATACTGATCCTGTAGTTTATGGTCTCCCTACTGTCAAATTCAAATCTTTTATATTTCATGGAAGTAGTTACATCTATTATGATTTCATCTTCACTTATATCCGGAAATTCCGAAAGGATGCTACTTTTCATCTGGGAGATATTGGACTCCGTAAACCGGCCATCTGTGCGTGCTTTCTGGCATGCGCTGTAGACTATCTCGTCAAACCTTTCTATCTTATGGGAATTTACTATATCCTGCACATTCTGCATGGGAAATACCATAAGTAAAATTACGGCCGCAATGGTTACTATAAAGGTTTTCATATTTGCTTAGTCCTTAAATAAAAATAGACTTTAAGGAATAGTCTGCAGCTGCTCTATCCCGTGATTTAAAAGCCTTGCTGCCTGGGAGTACAATGAATTTTCCCCCGGTCCCAGTATAAGGCCCCAGATTAGAACACCCAAAATTACCGTGGCCATTATTACAATAAATGTCTTCATGTAAGTCCCTTTCTTCCTGTTAAAAAGATAATAAATTATAAGACGCAAAAACATCTGTTAAAACCACCACTAAAAAGTTTAAAAGAACCACCACTGCAGAGACTATAGCCAGTATATAGATAAGGTTTCCGTTTCTCTCATTTACCCTCTCCCTTGCCGTAATTCTTTCTGTTTTTATATTATTCTGGTAATTTATAAGCTGTCCTTTTAGCTCTCCTGGTCTTAAGTGGTCAAGCTTTAAAAATATATTAGCTAAATCCCTTGCTTCTTTTGTGCCGATTGCTGTGGCAAAATAGCTGGCTGCCTCCTCCTGCTTGTTCATGTTCCACAGGGAAAGCATCTTAAGATACACTGGCTTAGTAATTTTGGTAGTCTTTATGACCTCTTCCAGGATATAGTTTGAACCTAAAGCCACTTCCCCTTTTATGGTAAATAGGTTAATAAGCATGGAAATAGTGCGATATATTTCCCTGTTTGACTCTTCCCTGTCCCTTTTTTTAAAGAAATCATTAACGTATAAAAACGGCAGCTTTATCCTGCCCATTTTTGATTTTGGAGTGGTGGCAATAAATAAAATGACTATTAAAAAAAGCTGCATCCTAAAAGAAGGAAGGTCTTTTGCTATCTTTAAAAGTACCGTCCCGATAAGCCATATGCCCAAGACAGTAAACCGCACAGCCTGATACCTTGACAAAGGGATATTTACCCCGCCAAAAGAAAGGACTTCTCCTGCGGCCAGCCCCTTCTTAACCCTGGCTACAATACCAAACCTTCCCTTCCCCGAAGGCAAGATACCCAGGGCGCCTCTGGTAAAAAATCCTATTGATCCTGCAGCTGTAATAAAAATTAACACAAAATATATTATTTTAAATACCACTTTAACTTCCTTTTAAAAGTCAAATTTAGGCCTGCTTAAAATGTACATAGACCAAAAGCTAATTACTGAAAGGACAGTGATTGAGATAAAAATTTTTATACCCAAACCGGTATTAAACTGATAGTAAAAAAACTTTCCCAGGGTAAACCCGAAATACTTCACACAGGTAAAAACTGACAGGATATATACGATTGGAATAACAAATTTAACCATGGTAAACGCTTCATAGTTTGCCCTTTTATCCTTTTCTATGGAACTTTTTATCTCTTTTAAGTTTGAAAGGATATTATCCAGGGAAACTGAAACATTGGTGCCGTTAGCCGCAGATTCAAAAATACTCATGCCTAAAAGTACCGCCCACTCGGTACCAAACATGGATACAAAAAAATTTACCGCGGACTGCAGCTCTTCCCTATCCTTATAATCCTTTATCTTTACACTTAAAATAAAAAGGGCCTTTTTTGAAAGTGGGCTGTCTTTTATGGTTTCTATAGTCTTATCAATTGCAGAGGCCATATTAAAGTCTGAAATCTTATACATACTGGTTAGCTCGCTAAGCAGGTTCTCCGCTTCATAGCTTCCCGCAAGCTGCAGGCTTTTAAGCCTGAAACGAAGGTAAATATAAGGAAGTAGGCCTATAAGAGACGATATTAAGATAAAAAATATACTTATCCCGAATAGGCCGGTAGTAACAGTAAAAGATACAGAAAATAAGCATATTGACAAAAAGAGGAAATAAAAAACGCTGCCCCTACCGGTCTTACCAGTAGTTATCCTTATAAGAAGCCTTATATGGGCTGTAAATTTATTATCTGGCTTTCCCGAGGGTCTACCCTTAAACCTGTATCCCTTATTCTTTTCCCTGATAAAGCGTATAAGGTACCTTCCTAAAAACAGCCACACGCAGGTTAGAAGTAAGGCGTACATTAAAATCCTTATTATTATGTCAATTGTACCAGTCATAAAAATCAGCTCCCCCTTGAGTAAAAAGGTATTGTAACCTTGTACTTTTCCATAGGAAATTTTTCAGCCAGCATTTTTAGTTCTTTTTTATACAATAAAAACTCCTTATAATTTTCTTCCCTGGCAATGGCTTCCTTATCCCTTCCTATATCACAGGTAAAAGTCCAGCTGTCAGATTCAAGCTCGTATTTGCATATCTCGTGTATGGATATTCTGTGTGTTATATAATCGTACCTGATCTCATAAATGCCTTTCAGTCTTTTTTTGGAACGGTCGGGAAGTTGTATAAAGCTAAAAACATAATGAAAACTTTTAGCGACTTTTATTATTGTATGGTCCAGGCTCCCACCTTTCTTATTTACAATCATATTTGCCATATCATAAGGAAGGTCAAATACATCGGTTAAGTGAATTGTGCTTTTGCAGTGTCTGGTACCCCGGTTTGCTATTTCCACCAGTAGATTTAACATATTTCCGTCCCTTGCCTCCCCGCAGATAATATAGTCTCCGTCCGAACGCATAAGCTGTTTGGTAATACCGGATAGTTCCTCCCCGTCTGCGACAAGCTGCATTATAGGAGCTTCGGGCATAAGCTCATGCAGAGGTATCTCCGCATTGGATTCAATTAAAACCCCTTCAAGATTTGGATCTTCAAGCAGCTGGAATGTGGTCAGCATGGTAGTTTTGGCAGTTCTAACAGCCCCGCAAAAAAGAATATTAAAACCTACTTTAGCCAGGCTTTTAAGCATGCTTACAGCCTCTTTTGGGATAGTTTTTCTCCTTACCTGTTCTTCAAGAGTATAATTAAACACAACATATTTACGGAATACCATAATATCCTGGCCGGATTTTGTAAGGGACCCGCCATAAAAAGTAACCCTCTCCCCGGAGTGCATAAGAATTTCAATATTGGGGCTGCTCTGTGATATTTCAGGAGTAAGAAGAAGCAGAGCTTTTTTAAGCGCACCTAACCTCTGCGCAGATATTTTCTGCTCCTGCAAGACCATCTTTCCATCGATGAGATAATAGATTCTCTCCCCAATTATCTTGGCAGAGGAGCTTTCAGGAATATCCATCCAAGAACTTATGCCCGCAAGTCCCCATACTTCATGAAAAATACCATCGACCAGGCTCTTGTACCATTTGGGATAAGGCATACCAGTCTTAGCGTTATCCTCTAAATATTTGCCTATAAGGTCCTTAAAATAATTCACGTGATCCGGTATTCCTATTAAGGCTTTAGTCTGCCGTTCAAGTATTTTAGACTCCTGGCCTTCGGATAGTTTCCACTGGTCTTCAAAATGAGACTGCACGGACCGGCAAATATTTTGGAAAAGTTCACTCTCGCTTAAATGTTTCCTGCTCGCCGTTTTACTTACTTTTATGCTGCTTAAGTAACTGTCAATATAAAATTCTTCTGAACTTTTTTCTTCCTCAAATAACTTAGTATTTATAATCAAACCCTCCCAAGGATCTTACTTAAAAAATTACCTCTTTTTCCATCCCTTTTACCGGTACCCAATATCTCTATACCTAACTCCTTACACAATGAAATTGCTAGCTGTTTTATGGAGTTGCTGTACAGCCTATCATAACTTAGCAGTGTCTTTCTTTCTTTTTCAGCTTCAAGGCTTACTATATAATCTAAAAGAGGTATAACGGAAGCCACCTGCATACCATATTTTTTAGCCAGGCTTATTTCAGTATCAAGCTCGCCGTAGTCTATATATTTATTTAATACAAGAAAAAAATCATCTGGACTTATACCTAAACTGGAAAAAATTTGCTCCTGAAGTTTACTAAAATTCCTAAAATGCTTATCGCTTTGTGTGGTGACCATGTATTTTATTTTAGACGAATTTAGCGCCCCTATACTCATACCGGAAATATCGCTGCCTCCGTTTATAATAGTGACATCAAAAGTTTTAGATGAGAGGTCAACCAGTTTTTCAATATGGTCCGGGTGGTAATGCCTGACCTTAGAAATATCTTTCTCTCCCGGAAGGATATATAAACTACCTCTTTTTATACATGAACTTTTAAGCTCCTCAGATGATAAGATATTATTTATAAGCTTTTCCTTGATTTCAGAAAGACCGTGACTGCCTAAATCTATATCAAAATAAGTGGTACCTTCCCTGCCGTTTAAACTTAAAAGGATTGCTGATTTACCGGTAATATCAGAAAGCACCTGGGCGGTAGATAAGCTTATCATGCTTACCCCTGCTTCGGGACCGGAGCCGAAAAAACAAACAGCATCCTTACCGGTATCAAAATCCTCAACGGCCAGAGAACATATTTTTTGAGAGATCTGCGCATCTGTAAGAAGAGGGGGGATTACTATTATCCCGTAAGAAGAAAGGGTTTTATTTATAGTCGAATATGTATCAATGTCCCCGGCAATGTAATAATTGCTTTTTACCTTTTTTAAAAACTTTGAAAAATTTTGGATATAATTGCTGTAGGAAATAGTTTTACTTTCGACGATTAAAATATCTATTTTATCAAGCTCTTTGCTATCAAAAGACAGGCAGGTTTTGATACCTGAAAAAAAACCGGTTTTTTCAAGTTCAGCTTTGAGGCCCCCACGACTACCTATAATTAAAATATTTTTCACTCCTAAATTTATCCTTCTTTTTAATTTATATTAGCTTTATATAAAATAATAAACTTCCAGTTGCTTTCGGCCAGACCCTCTAGGTAGGACACATCTTCGTAGTTTGTTATAATTTCAATACTTGAAATATTGGCACTTGCGTCATACCGGTCTTCACCGGCCGTATTTACCACTTCCCTGTTTCCCGAATCTTTCAGGTATGCAACTTCACTTTTTACTAGGTCGCTTTCTTTGGTAACTTTTATGCTGCCTTGGCTGTTAAAAGACTTACTTTCCTCCCCCTTTTCACTAGCTATCTTTACCGGATAAAAATAAATCGTATCCCCTCTTCTTAAGGAATTCGGAAAGGTTATGATCCAATCAGTTGGAATGGTAAAAATGTAGCAGTCTTCCTTTTTGGTATCTGCACTGTCATCTTTAAAATAAGCTAAAGCCAGCTGGCTGTATTTTGGGATATAATGGGCGGAATATTTTCCAATAACCTCATCCTTTATAACAATGGTCCCTTCCATAAGGTTATCAGGGTTTATCTTTATAAGGTCCAGCATATCAGATGTAATGGAAGTATTAGCTTCCACGCTCTGGTTTAGGATCACTACTTCACTGTACAGGAAACGCTCCCTGCCTTTAGTTTCCCAAAAATATATCATTACCAGAGTAGCCAGCATTAAAATTATGCCTAAGATAGAGAAAACTGCCCCGCTTTTAACTTTCCTTCTTATAAAATGTCCTTTCAAATTATCTTACCCCCTTACCAATATGTGATATTCAAGACCTTTTAAACTTCTTTATGACACCTGCAAATAAAGTTCTTTTTTTACCCTTTTTACTTCTAGAAAAATCACTGCTGAATTCTTCTGGTATAAAAAGAGAAGAGATTTCTTTAAGTGGACTTTCCATTACATCAGAAACTTCCCTGTAGCTAAGCGGCATCCTGTACTGGCAGTTAGCTTTATATAAAAGAGCTAAATCAATTGCAGGTATAAACGCCAGGGGTTTTACTCCGATAAAATCCAGAAACTCCTTTTTATCTATTCCGCTGTTCCATTTATTTACAATAAAGTTTATTGGATATCCATCATTCTTTAATTTTAAAAGCTCTGAAAGCCTGCCGCTTTCAATCTTACAACTTGTCGGAAAAGGGTCTATAACAACAAGCACCAGATCCACGATAGACAGCAGAGGCTTTACTGCTTCATGGAAGAGGCTACCCCCTATATCGATAAGAGTTATAGGGGTAGTACCGGACGCGTATACAAGCTGCAGCATTTGGTTGTGTTCCCACTTTTTAATTTGCTCTTTTCTATCGTCGGCAACAATCCAGGAAATATTGTCAAATACGTATTCAGCTTTGCTTCTTATCCTATTCCCGCATGAAATTTCATGCGGATATGAATAAAAATTCCCATCACCATCTTTTCCGCATCCTTCTAGCCTGTCTTCTATTCCCACCCAGTTAAATATTGTGGGACTTCCTATGGGAGGCTCAATAACAGATGAGAGGATACCCAGGTTTGAGAGATATTTTGCGAGGCTTAAGGTAATTGTAGTTGAGCCGGCACACCTTGTAAGACCGGATACAATAATTAGCTTCTTTTCAATTCCTGTATATACTTTTTTCTCTACTACTAAAGTAGTGGGTTTTTCTATATATCTTACCCTGCAGGCTTTATTTAAATCGCCTAAATTCTCTTTACCGCCACTATTATTATCTTCAGCCGGCTCCGGAATCTTTTCATTGATGGATGCAATTACTTTCCCGTAGTCATCATTAAAATAAATTATATCTATGTTGTTTTTCTTAAAAAATTTTACCGCCTGATCATACCAGGGAAGTTTCCTGTCAACTACAGCGTACTTCCATTTTTTATACAGTGATTTATTTTTCACTTCATCAATGTCATCTATAAATTCCTCAAAACCAATATAAGAATGTCCCTTAAAATGATTGGTTATCCTTGCGTAGCTTTCTTTTATATTTAAGCAGCAGACTATATATTCCAAATTTCCTCAAACTTTAATAAATTTTAAAAATAAAAAATTTAGGCACATTTTATCTCCGGCAGATCTCTAACACTAGAAAGATCGCAGATTCTTACTTTTCTTTCCCAGTACTTGTACTGAACCTTATAGAGAAGGGATGGGTAAAAGGAACGCTGGTTTAAAATTAACCTTCTCTGGCACAGCCTCTTACATTCATCGGGAAGCATGAGGTTTCTCATGTAATAGTTTTGCGATTCGCTTTGCCTTGCGCTTTCGGAAAAGCTCCCTATATTTTTACTTACGCCCTGTATTTTAATAGTGGTATTTCCCAGGAACCTGCTGCAGTACTGCGCGGTAAAATCATCATTTATCCCCAGGTAGAGATGGGTATCGCACATTGACAAGATATCTTCCCAGCAGTCCTTATAGCGGTTTTTCATCTGCGGCAGGGACTGCCATATAAGCATGGGATAAATCCTCCGGGACCTCATTGTGCCAAGCATTACCTGAATGTTCGGGATCCTTCCTATATTTGCCATTTCTTCAAGTATAAGAAACGTTGGACTGTGCAGTGTATTACCATACCCATAAGCTGTTTTATAAAGCTGGTTTAAAATCGTAGTCACTATGGAATTAATAATGGGAGAAAACGTCCTGTCCTTATCAGGCATCAGTATAAAAAGAGCAATTGGCCTCTCCTTTTTGGCCCCGATTTTTTTAATATCTATGGTAGTTGAGCCTGTTATATTTTTTATGCCCTTTATAGAAAAAAGTTTTAGCTTAGTTGCAAGCCCTATAAGGACATTAGCCCGGACCTTATCTTCTGCCAGTAGAAAGTTATCCCAGAGCTGAAGCGGCGTTCCACTGATATTGTATTCTTTAAAAAATTTTACGGCTTTTTTAGGGTCTCTAACATTTTCAGAAGTAAGGACTTTTAAAATTTGCCCGAATGTTTGCTGGCCCTCCGGATATATCTCCTTTACAAAACCAATAAGCGCTCCAAGTAGTTGCCCTTCGGATTCTTCCCAAAAGGTATCACTGCTGTAAGACAGTATTGTTGAGTCAGCTACAGAACTGATATAGCCTTCGGCTATTTCCATAAGCTCTTTACCAGAGGATATATAATTTATGGGGTTAAGGCTGTCACCATACTTTAGGCTGATAAAATCAAGTACGTAAACATCATAACCACAGCCGGTAAGGTATTTATTAGTCAAGCAGTAAATCTCGCTTTTTGGATCGGTTATAATTATATCGCCCTTCTCATCCAGGTTTCTGTACATATACGGTATGTGAAATATATTTGGAAGGACAAAGCTTGTGGTCTTAAAGCTTCCAGGACTCCCCAGTACTAGTGCCTGCATATTGAGGCTGCTTCCTATGGGATGGTATGCCCCAGGCATTCCAATAAAATATTTTAAGTCTGCTGCGTTTGAGCCCAAAAACCATCCCTGGTTATCTTTAAAATAGTGTTTTTTTACTTCCCCTGGAGTCTGAAATCTTGACGTTCCGTGGCTCCCATAGTCATCTTTCTGCGCGTATCTTTTTTTCAGTTTTAAGCCTGCCAGCCCAAAAAGCGAGTAGGCTAAAAATAGCCCAAGTATCCCCCAGCCTAAAATGTTAGTTGGGTTAGCATTGGTAAAAAAATTAAAATAAGTCTTACTGCTTGCGGCAGTTTTTATTATAAAGTTTTCCGGGAGAAGCGATAGATTGGACCTGTAGTCTTCAAGAAACTGTCCTAAAACTGACGACATTATAGGAAGAATAATTAACATAATAAGTAGCATTAAAATAGACGTTATAATCCTAGTCCTGGCAGCCATTATCTTTCTCTCCTTCTGTCCCCAGCCATTTGCCTTTCTCTTGACCTTGAAAGCTTTTCTTTTTTCTTTTCAACCCTTATTTTTTCTTTTTCAATATCCCTTGAGATTTTACTGGCTATACTTTCTATTCCCGGGGCAATCCTACTAAGCCCTATGCTTTTTATTTTTGGCATCTTTAAATCAGTATCTCTATATGGTAAACCTGGGTGTACTTTTATACGTTCTGTATCTTTTTCAAAAAACCTTATAATCTCTTCTTTTGTATAGGCATGTCCCAGCTTCTTGCCTCTGCAGTACTTTTTCTTTTCCGGGTGAAGAAAGCTAAGGTTTTTGTTCTGCACCTTCATATCTATGTTAAAGTTTTCCTTTAGATATTCTTTTAGATCGACCAGGTTTTTAGAATTTTCTTTTGCCTCATCTATTGCCGAGCGCAGCTGTTCTTTCCAGATAGGAATACCCTTTCCCGCTAACTTATACTCAGCCATTGAGTAGCTTCTTTCGGCGTAAGGCCCTTTTATAATTAATAAATTTTCCCTCTGGCAAATCCTATTGCTTTCCCGCTTGATTTCCCTCAAAGTCTCCTTATTTGAGACCAGCTTTCGGCCGTCTTTAAAAGATACTGAATTTACCACAAGGTGGTTATGTATATGACCTTTATCAATGTGCGTTACAACCAGTACCTCGTGATTTTTAAACTCTTTTTTTGCAAGCTCTTTTCCAATCCTGTGGGCTTTTCCAGGATCCGTTTCCCCGGGCTTAAAACTCTGGATAATGTGGTGGTAGCTGATGCCGTCTGTTTTACTGTACAGCTCTTTTGTTGTATTCATCTCGTCTACAGCGTTTTGTGGGGAGCAGTCCTTTCCGCTTATTATGAGCTCATCAGTTTTTTCTTTATTTAGAACATAATTTATTATATTTTTTATTCTTCCTTTTGATGGAATTATTTTTATAACTGCCATAAAAATATTTACCCTTTATAATTTTTTCATTACCCCGGCCAACTTACCCCACAATGTTTTTAAGTCTTCTTTTATACTTTTAAGATTATCCCCTACTACGGTTAAGGTTCCGTGATTTACTGAGCGGGTTATCTTATCCAGGTTACTTCCTATTCTTTTAAACTCTATAATCAAATCTCTTATGCCTGGCACAACTGTAATGCTTTTATCAAGCGAGCATTTTCTAATGTAGTCACTGCGGCAAAAGTATGTTTTTGATATCTTATCTTTTAGAAGCATCAATTCTTTTTCATCCAACCATACTGTTATTGGATAATTTCTTTTTCTTGCCATTTTTCATATAGTGATTTTTTTTGAAACATCTTCATTCCTTTTTCTATCTTTACTACTTTTTTCTCCACTACTCTATTTCTATATTTCACTGTCTTCTTTTTTATAAAACATGTTAAATATATCATAATGTTGACTAAACAACAATTAATCTTGCAAATATTTCTCTTTTCTCCAAATTAAGTATTATATATTTAGCAATATTTTGTAGAGATTTCAGACATCCAACTGATATTTTCTACTCATGATGTTGGGACATTTTCTCTGCAATTTCAAAATCAAGTAACGTGTCCCAATAATTATTTGGAATTTCAGCTAGAATTAGAAGTTTAAGAAAAATAAAAAACCCCCCGACAGGGGAGGGTTCTTTGGTTGGCTCCCGAGCTCGCCGATTGTTATAATTATTGAAGATTGGGAGTATATAGCAATACTGAAAGAGAAATTACTGAAAATTAAGAGTTTTTTATAACAATTTAAGGTTATCTCCTACCCTGAAAAGTTATTAAATCTTATACTAAAATTCAAATATATCTCTAAATGTTTCTCCCCCTTTTTTCTTGCGTGCTATTTCTGTTAAATCCTCAATAGACTCTCGTACAATTTTTATCTTTCTCTTAAGTATCTTTTTTGCATCTTCCATTTCCTTGTCAATCATTTTAATATACTTAGGCAAAAATGATTCTAATATCACATCTATCTGATAAGTTGTTTGCTTTTCTTTAGAAAAATACTCTTTTCTATATTGAATGTGGTTGTTTTTTTTTAACTCTAATTTTCCTTTTATTATCTGAGCTGAATATAAATCACTCTGTAATATTAAAACTGGATAGAAAACTTCAATATTAATATTGTCTTCTTCGTTTTCTCTTGGCAATATATAGCTATCATAATATTCATCAATTTTTGCTTCCAATGCAAATACTAAATTTGTAAGTGAATCATGTTGAATTTCAGAATGGAAAGCAATCCATGGACTTTGGATATTTTTTCGAGTAAATGTACAATACTGCGTTGATACTGGACCTTTACAATAATGATGATATTTCTTAAAATTTAAAAAGTCGGATAGACCTATATATGATTTTTTACCCTTTATAGAATAACCGTGTTTTGTAGATATTTTACTTTCTATAAATTTACTTGGAATACCTGCCGATTTAACTTCCTCATAAAAAAGAAAGGATATAGGAGAATCTTTAATAAAGAAAACAAGTGGTTGATGATTGTTTTCACACTCACAAATTAGATATGGAAAAATAAAATCAAAATCTCTAGAAATTTTAGAAGCACTTAGTGCTTCTATGTCTATCTCTCTGGATTTTCCAGTAAAAGGGTCTGGATATGCAGCATTCGTGGTAACAGCATATCCTGCTTTTTCCAATATGGGTTCAACGCGTTGTTCTAATAAATAACCCGAACGAAGGATAGCTCCCTTCATTTCTTTTGTTGTAATAATACCCTCTTTTTTCATTATATTCCAAGTTCAAATTACAACTCTTTACTTAAAAAAGGTAATTCAAAATAAAAATTGCCCAACGATAAGCTCTTATTTTTATTGGGCTCGAAAGCCGTATTTTTGTTCTCTCTTTTGAAATGCTTTTTTGCCTCCATCCAGTATCCAGATATATTTCTCGCGATGTTCTGCATTTTCGATACTCGAGGGGATAATTTCTGTTTTCTTTCCGTCTATCTCCAAAATATGAATTAATTCCGCATCACTCCCAATAACTATATTTGCATCCCTTGTAACCAAGATAACCTGTCTACTATATTTTCTTTTTCTTATCAATGGTACTAAAACATTTGAAATAAATTTACCATCAAGATTATCCTCGGGCTGATCAATCACAATTGGATTCGTTCCAGCCACTAATACAATAGAAACTACTATCCCACACCTCTCTCCGAAGGATGTATTCTGTAAAAGTTTTTCACCTAGCTTTGTTTGAACTTGGATATTATCAATGTTGTGGTAATCCTTCCACAATCTAAGATACAACTTTTCTAAAAAAATAGAATTATTAACGAGTTCTTGTAATACTTGCTTATGAAGAATAGTTTTTTTTGACTTATCGACACAGATTTGAATTTTATTCTTGTCTAATATATATTCGGTAATACTTTTAACATCGAAGAGGACGTTTTGGATATCATCTGACCTTAAAATAATCTTGGCTGAGCTGTTCTTTTTTACAAATTCTACAGCTGCCTCTTGAAGTAGCTGTTCATTGATTTTAGGAGTAAAACTTATTTCTTTATCAAAAAAGGGTAAATCCTTTAACTCTTTTTCAAGCTGTGTGGCAACTTGGAAAAATCGATTGTGATAAGTAGAGTATTTTTTTTTATAATCTTCGAGAATTTCTTTTCTTTTACTATAAATATCTTCGGATGGTTTTTTCTCCACTTCTAACAATTTAATTTTGTCTTCCAACTCTCTTATTTGTTCAGAAGCGTCGGCAAGTTCTTCAATGTTTTCTGCTGCAAGGCCTTTCTTTTCTAAATATTTCCTTAGTTGGAGTTTCTTTGTAGCAAGTTGATCTGTATATTTATTTTCTTCAAAATTGTCTTTTGATGAAGTAAATTTAACTTTTAATTTTACTGTGTAGTCTTGAAGCGATTTAATTAAATTATCCAAGACATCTTTACCTTGCTCTTCGTTCCATTGTAATTGATTGAGAGAGGAAACCAATGTATCAATCTCATCTAAAACTCTTGCATATTCGTTTTTATAGCGCCTGAATGCTGAAATTTTATCATTAATATCTTCAATATTTTTTTGAAAGCTTTTGTATTCTTCTGATTTCATTACAGTAGTTTGCTTCTTAATAGTTTTAATTCTCCCTCTTAATGATTTAATATCCCCGCTAACTTCTGAGATGTGGTCATAACTTTCTATAAGTCTTTCCATAGAGTGTGATGTTGTTGACCATTTATTTTGAAGATCTTTAAGAGATGTTTGATCACTAAAAGATGAAAGTCGCATAAGTCGATAGCGTATAAGGCTCGACATTTCATCTATGTCCCTTGCAAATTTTTCTATCTCGTTCTGTAAGAAGAATTCTGTATCAGATGGGATTTCAATAGTAGTTAATTCTGCAGTCTTCTTTAATGAATCGGGTGTTAAATCAAGGCTCAGTAGTGGGGAATTTATCTCACGGAGTCTTGCTATTTCTTTTTGGGGCCAAACATTAAATAAAAGATGCATAAAAGTGCTCTTCCCAGAACCTCGGCCACCAATTATACAATTTAAATTATTCGAGAATTCTAACTTATATTCTCCCTGTAAACAAAAATCTGTTTTTTTACCAGATTCCTCAGTTCGAATTCTCAAAGAAGTTGGGAACTTAACAATACAGTTTTCAATACAAGTATATGTTTCATTTTCTTGGGGATTATCTTCTTGGATTCTTATCCTAAGTTTTGGCTCGTAAATAATTTGCTTCAAGCCCTCAAAAGTAGTATCAGCTTTTATCCAAGTATATTTTTTTCCGATATCAGATAGATTATAAGAATCTGAAGAAACAATGGAGGGTTTATAAAATGTCTTAAGATAAAAATCTCTCTCCTTCAGGCTGGATTTATTCCAATTAGTTAATTCACATACATGGATGTATTTTTCCATTAAATCCCTCTTTGTATGTCCTAAAGAACTATACAATTCTTGATCATTATCAGTTCTAGCGTGGTACATCTCCTTCTCTAAACCACTAGTTTTCGTTCCAGCATGAACAATGGTGATGCCCTCCAATTCTCTTATCTTTTGGGCAGCTCGCTCAAAATTAACCGATATTTCCAAAAGCCCTCTTTTTCTATATTCTCTAGTACTCTTTCCTTCCCCCAGTGCTTTCTTACCGGCATCAACAATGTCAGTATCACTACAGTCAATTTTGGACAATAAATTCTGTTTCAAAAAATCTGAATTAATCTGAATCCCGTCTTTATTTTTCAAAGGGAAAATGCCAATCAAATGAACAGATCTTTTCCCTTTATCTGTCTTTAATTCTACGCCGGGTAAGAAATATATCTTTTTATTCTCCTTCTGTTTCTTCCCTACAATCTCTAAAAATTTATCAGTATCTTCAACGCTACTATGATCAGTTATAGAAAAAACTGAAATTCCTTTTTCTATCAGCTTGTCGACAATTTGCTCTGGTGACTCAGGACTACAATCAGAATGTATATGTAAATCCCACTTCCTCCATTCAGAGCCTCTATATATTTCTTGTTCTTTTTGGAGTTTTAAATTTCCCATTTAATTATTTATTTTTATATTTATTAGAATTTACTTTTAAAAATTTTACATTTTCTTTCATCAAGAAAACATAAAAGTAATCTTTCATTATTTTATCTTTCATAGTCCTTGTTAATTATAACAAGAGATTATATAAATAAAAATCACTCAGTGATGGGCTTTTAGTTTCAGTAAATTAGCTTATAATGAAAGTGGTAAAAATGGACAAACAAAAAATCTATCATCAATTAAATAATCTCGGTCTCTATTTAAAAGAGAATCTATTGCCTAAAAAAGAAGATATTGTAAGGAAGGTCCGAAGAGCAACACCCAAGGGTGGTGAACCTGAAGGTTATTTTATTAAATTATTCCTTGCTCCCTTGCTGAGAGAGTTTCTTATAGAAAATCTGGAAGGTTTAATTATTGAAGGGATAAACAGCGAAGGTCAAACCCAATTTAAAAAGGACTTCTTTGGTTCTAAACCAGCTCCTGATTTCAGATTTAAACAATTTAATATGGTGGGGGAAGTAAAGTATAACAAACTTCGGCTTCGCCCCTTTGTAACAGCCCTTGGACAGTTAATTACCTATATTGAAAGCAGTAAAAATGAAACAGAGCAATCAAAATATGGATATCTTATTTTCTTTAATACTGAAGAAAGTAAAGAACCCACGGAACGAGAAAAAGAGTTTATCAATTTAATGTGGGAACGAGAGAATATCTTTATTACGATAATATAATTTTATTATACAAATAAAAATTTCCCAATGCATTAACTATATGTTACTACAATGCAAACAAATGAAGGTAAATCTCAAAGACAGATATTAAGGGAATATAAATTTATAATTTTACCAGGGGGTTTGGGGGATACCCCCAATATAACCGCAAATGTAACTATGTGTTACGTTTGCATATCTTGCCTATCAATTATTATATAGACTGTGTAGGCTGTTGGTAACTAGGCCGCAAAAAAGCCAGGTTTTCAATAAATGCACAGATTGTAATTTTATAAGTCTAAGGAAAAGACCATAAAGCAGGGGCTTTTTGAAAATGAGCCGTGTGCGAATTTCAAAAAGGGGGTAAGGGGTGTGGGGTATTTTTATCCGAGGGCGGTAGGTGGGTGGTTTATTATAATATTACATATAATAAGTTGTTCTATTAACCTTTATAATTAAATTGTAAACCTGGGTTTACCATTTAATATCTATTCTATTTTTTAAAGTAATTTTAATCTAACACAGCAGCTCCACAGTTAGAGCATATAACCTTGCTGTATCCTTTAGACCAATCAAAATTAATATAATTACCGTTAGCTAAACTCTCTTCCACTTCTTCTTTTAACAGTTTACTAAAATCGTTATCGTAAGTAATGCCTACACTTTTTATATAAAATTTTACAGAGCTACATTTTTCACATTTCATATTAATCCCCTTCACCAGTGATAATTAGTAGTTCTATTCCTAATTCACTATCAAATGGAATAAATTCAGGCATTTTTCCATATTTAATAAATCTAAACTCTTTTAATCTGTAATCTACCGTATAAATCTTATTTTTATATTTAATATGTTTTAGCATTTCTCCCCCATCCTTTCATTTAATAGATTTCATAAGATATGTAACCTTCTTTTCTAATTACCCTATTCATTTCAGCCAGTACTTTCCTGTAAGACTTTGCCTTCTCCCTGTTTTCCGGTTGATTTGTCTTAGTGCTTTTAAGCCCAGAGATTACTTCTTCAAGCTTCTCTTTTACTTCCTTAAATTCCTTATCTGTTATCTCAATAATACCGTTTCCATAGAAGTTTAAACTGTCATAAAAACCTGTGCACTCCTCTAAAATACTTACCAGTTCCTGGTCGTAAGAGAGATTAAAGCTTGGATATTTAGCAGTTATTATTCTTTTAACCCTGTATGCGTTTCTACTCATATTATTTCCTTTCTTTAAATTAATAATATTTAATGAAGGCTTATCTCTAACCTCAATGAATACTACTTAATATTTTTAATGATTTCTTTAAGTTGTTTTGGCTCAAAATATAAATCTCTTTCAACATTATTTTCCCCAAGTTCTGAACAAGAAAAATATCCCCACTCGTCAAAATCTGGTGAAATTCCACTTTTTACCCAGCCAAAAAAAGTATCCTTTCCGTTAAATTCTGTAGCGTACCATGTCCAACGAGTACCCGGCAGAAAGAATTTTACATAAACTACTGCTTCTTCTCCCTTTCCTTCTTGCTCATAAAGATTTGGTATTTTACTACCTATTTCTTTTGTTATTAATTTCATATCTCATTCTCCTTTCATAAAAACATTTGACTTCCAGGCGCTACTTTTAACGGAAGGTTCTGTCTGGTGTCAAGGCGGAGATACTGTGGTTCTTGTCTGTAAGAATTTTGAGGGATAAATTACGCAAGTGGTTTATGCTCAAAAAACAGTATCTCCCCGCAGGCTTGGCCTTGACACTACAGAAGACAGGTCCTTCCGTATATATCTTAGGAAGTCAAATGTAGTTACAAGCAGGCTAATTTACCTATAATAAGTTAGATATCTGGCATATGGCTTTTTTATTGTGAGCCGTGTGCGAATTTAAAAAAGGGGCAAGGGGTGGGTTTTTTAATATTTAATTATATAAAACTGATAGATCCCTATTTTACTGACACTATTAATTTCATTATGCCTTCCAAGATAATTAATAGTTAGTAAGGCGTAAGGTTTTAAAACTGTCCAATGGTTTCTTATAACCATTTTAAAAAGATGAAATTAATAAACACTAAGATATAAAAGCCTTTATATCTTCTTATATTCTTTCATTCCATATTTTTCAATATAATTCAAGACAGCTTTTTTTATCCATGAACTTGGCAAGTGCCTACGCTCTTTGATTTCTGTCATAGACCAGCCATACTTTAGCATAAATGAAACAATCGTGGCTTCCATATGTGTATCGAAAGGCTCAATCGGTACAAGTGGATATAGTATCTTACCATCTTTAAATATTGGCTTTGTTACTCTGGCAGGTATTGATTCTGGCCTGTCTGTATCTATTATTTCTTCCGAACCAGATTGCTTTACCTTAATAATATGATGACACTCTTTCCTTCTAAACTTCCATACCGGACAGCTACAGCCAAAGTTACCCTCTCCATCAATGGCCACTACATAATAGCCATTACCGGACGAACTTTTAACTTTCCATTTTTTAATCCATTTCATACTTTACCCCTTTAATGATTTTAATTTTTAAATATATCCAGCTGCTCAAATATCCTGGCCGGTTTTCTTCCCTCCTCCATTTCCTTCTTTACTAGAATCGCGCAGGGTTTTCCCGGAACAGGCTCAACTACTATACTTTTGTAATTGTAGAATTTAGATCTGGGTGAACTTGCAAAGTATTCTTTCTTGGTTTTGTAATCATATATCCACATCTTGACTTTCCTTTCTACTCCTTACCGCCAAGAAGCTTATTCTGCCTGAAGCTATAAAACCCACCTGAGGCAACTATTATATGGTCCAGTACATCTATACCTAAGATATTTCCTGCCTTTTCAAGTCTTTTTGTGATTTCCATATCATCATTTGATGGTTCAGGATCTCCTGAAGGGTGGTTGTGCATAAATATTACACTTGCGGCATTTGACAGTATTGCGCCTTTATATACTTCCCTCGGATGAACGAGAGAACTTGTCAAGCTCCCGGTCGAAACTACCTCAAAACTTATAATCTGGTTTTTAATATTTAGGTGCATACATATAAATTTCTCCCTGTCAGACTTTAAAAGGCTAGCTGCAAATTCTGACTTTGCCACTTCTTCACTGCTTTTGTAACTATTACTAGCGGTTTTTATCTCTCTAACCATTGACAGCTCTACCTGCGGAATAAAGCTAAGTAACTTCTTTTTCTCTGCCATCTTTCCCCCCTTAAAATAAAATAATATTTGACTTCCTAGGGGCAGGAGAAAGAGAAGGTTCTGGCTTTTAGTCAATGTGGAGATTTTACGGTTCTCCCGAAAGGAGAATTGAGAGGGATAAATAGCTTTAGCGGTTTATGCTCGTAAAGTAAAATACTACATTTACAAAAGGCAGGTTCTTCTATATATCTTATTGGGAAGTTAAATACGGGAAGCCTAACAAGCGAGATAATTTATACACACATAAACAAGGAGTCTGAATAATTTAAATCATAAAGAAAAGGTAAACCCAGGTTTACCTTTTTTATTTATTTTGTACTTATAGCAAAATATTGTATAAAAACTTATTTCTGTCCACATAATTTTTTAGCGGAATTGCCACTGGATGCCATATCGTAGTATCTCTCAAACCATCACGTTTAAACATCCTATCTTTTGTATGGTTGCGAAATTTCTAACCAGTTTTTAAAAGAAATCCTTAGATTGATAAATCTTAGCCATCATCTTCTTCTATAATAAAAACCTCATTTATACTGGATTTAAGAGCTTTAGCCACCTTATAAGCCAGCAGGAGTGAAGGATTATATTTACCTTTTTCAAGATAAAGCATAGTCTGTCTGCTAACTCCTATTACCTCAGCTAACTCATCTTGAGTTAAATCGTATCTTGCCCTGAGTTCCTTAATTCTTGTTTTTAGTATCATAGTTAATTTAAATTGGCTAGTATCAATTTTAATAAGCGCTAAGTTTTTTTCTATAAATTGGTAATGATACTACCCAGACTATTAAACCAACACCTATCACTATAAGCAATGATCTTGCATTCAGAGAGATATGGAATACCAATAAAATAAGCAAAGCGAAGTAAGTCACTGATAATGCGTTACGCGCGCTTCTGTCCGATATAGCATTCTCCCTTTCATCTATTCTAGTAACTAATCTCTTTTTCAATATATAGTATTTGAAAATAAGCAGAAATACACCTATCAACAAAATAATTATCGAAATCCATAAAACTACGCTTTCAGATAACCACGGGAAAATACTTATATCAGATAACCTAAACAAATCAGCAATTATCATCCCACCGAAAACACCAATCATTGTATTTGGCCAATTGGAATACCTCACCTGTCTACCTCCAGTATTGATGATAGTAATATAATTATAACAATATATAATAAATATATTACATTGTTAATAGTGTGTCAAGGAAGCTTATTTTTAATTAGTGAACTTTGAAAAATTGAGATTTGACTTGATAAATAGGAGACTAGCTGAGTATTGTAATTAGAATTATTATCATTCAAAATTTAGATTATTAGTAAATTGAAATCTAATTATGCAATATAAAATTTATTTAACGCAAGTATGAAAAAAATATCTTCTTTCCCAATTAAATTATATTATGTAATATCTAATAATACATAATAAAAATATTAATAATAGAAAGGAATTTTAAAATGAAGCTAAAGAAAAAATTTTATTTTTTAATTCCATTGATTGTATTTACCTTAATTATTGGTATTGCTTTAGCTTGTGTTAGCCAGAATGGAGAAACGAGCACAATAACAGAAGAACCTAAGGAAGAGACTACTTCAGATGAATCGGATGAGTTTTCATTCGATGATTATATTAAGGAGTCTAAGGTAAGAGAATACAAAATTATTGAAGAAGAAGATATAAGCACCAAGGCCTTAGGGGATAAAGTATTATCTGAATATACTACAGAAGAACTTGAAAAACTGCCACTAAATTACAGAATGAAGTATTCAATCATCATACCAAGAGATATTACGGAAGAGGAGCTTAAGTCCACCATGGCTCGGATTATAAAAGATAAATCAACAAAAAACTCAGATATTGATGAGATAGTTGTTTTTGCATGGTATTTTGAAGGGTCTGTTGGGCAATCTGCTGCTATGGGTAAAGCTGAGTGGTGTCCTTATGGTGAATGGGGTGATCTTCCTCCCGAGATAGCAGAAAGCAATATAAGAGATTCATATAAAATATTATTCTCACAAATTGAGATTCAAATATACGAAGACGAAGAAAAATACGGTCTTACTGAATCAGAAAGGATGCAGGCTTTCTATGACTTAGTAGCACTTCAAGATACGATTCCTTTTGATGATCCAGAATGGGAAGAAAAGAATGAAGAAACATATGGCATAATTGCTGATAAATACGAAATTACTGAGGAACAAATGCGTGATATTGCTATCGAAGGTATAACAAAGGACTGGCCTATGCCTCCAATTGAATAGTAATAATAGGTGCTCAATCAAATAAATGAAGTTGATTACCTTTTTAGGTGCACAAAGTGGCTGCCTCAAGAGGATTCGAACTTAAAACCTGATTTCTACTCTTCAATATCGTTTTTCCGTAAAACAATATTTATAATCAAGAATTGACTTATAAATTGCGGTTGTCACCAAAATTTTAACTAGGGTCATAAACTAAAAATGCCTAAAAGATGTGTTTAAAGTTGTAACAGTAAATTTATTTTCCTATCGACTAAAAACTGGAGAACTTATTACTATACCATAAGACTCTATCACTCTTTTAATTATAAATAAGTATTATTATCACGATTGTATCTTAATCGCTAAAAGATACTTTTATTAAATCCGAATCAAATATATCATCCCATGTATCAGATTCAAAAATGGTAAAATAAAATTCCAACTCATTGATGCTTTCAATATTGTTCTCTTCTAGATCAGATTCTAAAAAAGTAATGGAATCAAATGCTTTCTTACCTGAAAGTATATCACACGAAAAAGAAGGATCCACCATAAATCCGTTTACTGAGGTATCCCTTATCTGTATAGTGGCATTTTTATTGCTATTGTTTTCGATATAAAGGTAAATGTCTGCTCCCCAAAAACTATCTTCGCTTTCTAATTTTTTAACAACAATCTTAAAATCATTTTGTTCTAATGCGACAAAACCACTGTCATCATAAGATTGCACGAACGATTCGTCAGCAGATGTTGTGATTTTGATTGTGTCTGAGTCATAAATATCATCCCAAGATTCAGAATTAAAAATAGTAAATGAAAACTCGATATCCTTAATCGTTTCAATTTGAGCAGTTTCTAAATCTGAAGACATAAAAGTAATTTCATCATTAGCCTTTTTTCCGGCTGCTACATCACAAGAGAACATACTTTCTATCATTACACCATTTATTGCTGAATTTCGTGTTTGTACGATAATACCCTCGTTCCTATTATTTTCTACAAGCACTTTAAGAGAAGGGCCCCAAATATTATCTGTGCTTAAAGATTTCAAGGTTATGATAATTTTTTCTTGGTTGAGAAGAACTTGCTCATCTACGCTGATCCCATCTTTTTCTGTATCTAAAGATTTATCATCATCAGATGTTTCGGTACTTGCTTCACTTTGCTCCTCATTAACGGCTTCTTCAATATTCTCTACTTCTTCTATTTCTTTTTCTTGAGTGTCTTCTTCAGCTATTTGTTCTTCCTTCTCTTCACTAAGTTCTTTCTCTGATATTTCTTTAGTATCTTGGGTTGTGTTAGAACAAGCAGCTAAAAAGATTAGTATTATAACTACTGTCAACAAAGTAAATATTTTATTTCTCATTTTAACCTCCTAAATTTATGAATATATTAAATCGCACTATAAGGACTGGAAGCTTACTCTTCTAAAGCGTCTGGATAGACGACATCACCGAAGATCTCACCAGTTTCCACATTTTTAAAATATATTGTCACTTTATATTTATCTGGACTGATACCATTAAATAATTGGTAGTATAAAGATGATATTCCGAGCCCTAAAGTTACAAATCCATCAAAGCTATTTTCAAATGCCTCTTGATCCACTATCAAAGTAATTTCAGAAAATGTTTTATTATAGATTATATCCTTAACAGACTTATAGTCTCCGCTATTTTTAACTTCTTCAATATATTCTACTTGATCATTGTAAACCTCAGCCATGAACTCATTATGTTTAGATTTGGACATTTTATAGGTAACAGAACCATCTTCATTTAATATTATTTTTATATCGTCATCTTCTACTTCATTAATAATATCGTTCATATCTTGACCTTTGAAAAATGAAGCAGGCAATGTAATTTCAACACTAAAGACGCCTTTATCTACCTCAATTGATTCGCCTTTTTCTTCAGCTATATCTTCTTCGACTTCCTCTTCAGCAACTTCTTTTTCTTCAGCTACTTTTTCTACTCTTCTGCAGCCACTCGAGCCAAACACCATTATTAATAGCACGCTAATTACTAACACAAATACATATAGTAATGATTTTAACGATTTACTCATTTAAAACTCTTCCTTCAATTATTACCTTGTTCTTAAATTTTACTATCTATACTATCCTTATCTTTTTCATCATCTTTACTGATAGTGAAAAAATTTATTTAAGAGCTCTTCACTATAACTCCAAATGTTGCTATCGGCATCATAATGCATAAAAGTTATTGCAATGTCATATTCTTTGCCATCAGGAGTAATAATCTTTTGATTTCTTGTAACTTCTGCTATTGCTTGCCCTTTTTCAATTGGATTCTCAGTAAACATAGGGCCTAATTCAATTATTGTCCTTACTCCACCACCTACAAAAAGATAATCTCTCTGGTGTTTCCATCCCCATTCTGGATCACTTGCATCTAAAATATCAAATCCGTATAGACCTGAACCACTAAAAACTATTATCCCCACATTCTCTTCGGCTAAACCTTTAAAAGGAGAGTAAATCTTTGTTCCTTCAGGTAAAGTAAATCCTAGTCCAATAAATCCATTGCCATACCCTGGGTATATATTTTTATCATAGATAAGTTCTCCTTTATTACAGTATTTTTCATCTAGGATAATACAAGAATTAAATTTTTCACTTTGGACAGATTCAGCTTCAGTCTGTTCTTTGGGTTTATTAACAAGAATATAGGTAGCCTCAATTATAGCAGGATTTCGCCAGTTAGGGTCATCTGGACCTTTAGCTTCAACTCTTATTCTATATGTACCGTTTGGCCATCCTTTAGTATTCCATTCAGGGGCATCTACTTCATTAAACTTAGGCACACCAAGCTCCTTTAATATCCTCCATTCTCCATTGGATGATCCATCTGGTGCAGTATTTACTGATACCCTTAAGGTTACTCCTACACCACCCCAGCCAGTTGTTGATGCAAATATTTTTATTTGATCAGCTGAAGATGGTGATGGCGGGCTGAATGAAATATTACCCTCAAATTTAAGTGTAGTTGATGCAGTACTAAAATGTGATTCATCACTCCATGAGCTTTCAATACCCTGGATATTTTTTGCTTTTACTTTCCAGGAATATATATAGTTCTCATTTGGAAGATTTGGTTTCCATGATGTCAAGTTAATCCAGCCACTTTTTATATCTCCAGTATTAGAGCTATTAACAACTACATAATAAGATATTGAATTTTCGTCCCCTTTCCATATAAGAGTAGGGGCACCTCCAAGTGATTGGTACCAGTTGTAGGGACTGGTAAGTGATGGTTTTGATGGGGGTGGTATAGTAGTTACAGCTTCAGTTGCCGCCGAACCCTGAATTTCTGATTGAGATTCTTGATCTGCTGCTATGGTAGCTGATTTATCGGAAGGTGTTTCTGCTGCCTCGACAGTAAAGATATCAATTATATTACTCCACAAGTTTTTAAACCAATCACCTATTACTCCAAAAAAATTCTTTTCGGTTGAAGTTGCAGGCTGATCTGCAGTTTGGGATGATTCTGTATCAAGTTTTAATTCAGATGTTATTTCTCCCTTTCTATGAATGAATTGATCACTTGAATCTTTTTCTATACGCCTTGGTTTATCAGAAGTACCACCTCCTTCAAAATTTCTCTCACTTACATAAAACAAATTATCATTTTCAACCTTTTCTACATAAGCAACATGACCATATACTGAATTACTATCATGAACATTGGGCTGAAATACTGCTATATCCCCAACTCTCGGTATATTATCTACTGGAAAACCAACTTCCTCAGCATTTGTAGCCCAATCTTTAGCATCACCTAATGGTCTACACTTAGCGAGATCTTCTCTCATTTTATAAGCATAATCAGTACAATCCATCGCAAATAACTGAGATGGGATGCTTAGTAGAAAAATACCTAAAATAATTATCATAGTAGTGAATAATAAAGAATTCTTTTTAAAAATAGTATTCATATTTAATCTTCACTACCTTTAGAATTATAAGCACCGTATGATAATATATATTCTGATATCTTTTTTACACCTTGGTATATACCTTCGTTAAAGTCACCTTCCTGAAGCTTTGGAATGATAACTTCATTTATAATATTTTCTGCCATATCATCAGTAATAACATTTTCCATATCATATCCTGTAGTAATACGAAGCCCTCTTCCATCAACCGATACTAGTAATATAATCCCATAGCGGTTTACATGCCAAGCATTATAAAGCTCCAGTGTATAATCTTCTATACTTCTCCCATCTAATGATTCTACTGTAATTACCACTATCTCAGCGTCAGTTTCTTCTTTTACCTTCTTAATCTCTGAAAGTATACTATCTTCACAATTTTTATCTATTAAATCTGCATAATCATTTACATACCCAACAGACTTTGGGAACTCGTCTCCTATATAAGTTAAAAAGCTTGGCTCTTCTATTTCATTTACTGATACTGTTTCTGTTTCAGCACTTTCAGATTTATCGCTCCTACAGGATATTAAAAATAGAACTGTAATAATTATTAGAAAGATAAATACAAATTTAAAATATTTCTTCATTATAGTTCCTCCTAGATTAAAAAATACTTAAATTTCATATATTATACTACTATGGTCTCTAACAATTAATAAAAAATAATATTAAATACTATAATAATTACTCCATTAGTTATCTTCAAATGGAAAAAGACATCATAAAATTCACAATATATAAGCTGTAGAACTGATTAAAACTAATAACCTTTATAATACTTGGAAAAGTAACTCCACCAATTATTTAACATACCATTGGAATCAAAGCCATTAGCTTTTGGAATATCTATAGTCTTTTTTCTTTAATAATTTGCTTTTGTGTATTAAGCATAGTATATAGCAGGGTTTTTGGAGTATCAACTGTTAAGCAAACTATTAAACAAAATCTTATAGTGAAAATTTCTCGAAAACATTTGTTCATAGATACCATATATTAATATCTTTTGGACCACTATATTTAAAAATCCCATCTTCTGCATGGGCTCGGAATTTTTCTATGTAATCTATAGCTTTTTCTAAGTATTTCATTTCTTTTTTAGGAAGAAGCTTTTACTTCATGGTTCTTCCAACTTTAAACGACCTCTCTAAGATATCCTTTACGTCTTTCCCAAAACGTTTCCATTGCTCTTCGTTTAATCCCGGAGTATTATTTTTCATTTTTATCTTTAATAGATTTTAAATGAAGATTTTAATATACTATATATAATTAGCTATAAAAAAAAATACAGTTAGAACTATTCTTTAATCCTGAGCTATCAATCTCTCGAAAGACATAGAAATTATATTTTTTATTATCTTCTTTCTGATCTGAAGCTTAAAAAATTTGCACTTTAATTTCAAATATTCAATGTATACAATAATATAAATTTTACTTATACTGTTAACAACAAAAACTTGCTTTTTATCTCAAAATAGTATTAAGGTATAGTGTATGAAAAAATACTTTAATTTTTTTCTAATATTAATAACTATAATTATTTTAATTCTTTCTATTTCATGTAAAAAACCCAATTTTCAAAGTGATGTCGAACAAACACCAAACATATCTGAAGAAGAATCCAAAGATAAAATAGCTAAGTATGAAGAAAATGATGATAAAGATGGTGAAATATTATGGAAAATGGGCATAGCTAAAAAAGATATTTACTCAGATAAGAATAGTATATACATTTTACAATTCCCTGAGGCTATTGCTACTTTGGATGCTTATGAGATTGATAGTGGAAAACAAGTTTGGGAGTGGAAAGATCAATGGGAATTTGAAGGTTATATTGTTGGTGGGGATGAGGAATTTTTATTACTTTGTCGTGAAGATGGAAGATTATACAGTATTAGCAAAATAGACGGAGAATTATTATGGAAAGTTAATTTAAATGATAAAATTGGTTCAAGTTTTAATAAAGTTGTTAATATGTGTAGTGATAATTCGAATATTTATATTACGATATACCTTGTTGGCTATGATTTTTATGATGTACTAAAACCATATAATTATATTGTATTAGCACTTGATAAAAAAAACGGAGATTTACTCTGGTTTATACCTGAACGAGTTTTTTGTGGATTATTATTGAATGACGTAGAATATGGTATAACACAAGTAAAGTCATATTCTGAAGACAAACTTTTTACTGATGAGTATTACTTGGAAACAATCGCACAAAAAAATGTAGAAAATATACTTAATGTTTCAAATAATACTATTTTAGTTATGGGAGAAAAGTTAGAAGGATTGGATACTAAAGACGGAAGTCTTAAATGGCAGACTGAAATTAATAGTAAAGATTGTATTATTGAAAACGATATTATTTATGGTCTTAAGAAAACATCAGCTGGTGACTATTTTAGAAACCTTGATTCTGAAAAACCAGCTATATGCACAGAAGATAGATACGATATAAGTAGATATGACACTTATAACTCAAATGTAGGTGATATAGTCGCAATAGATAGTAATTCAGGAACAGTAATTTGGGAAACTGATAATGCTTTGGTGTATGATTTAATTGAAGTAACAGATAACAGTATTTATGCTGCAGACCAATATGTATGGAGTGACCAATATTACAGTTTTAAAGAAGTAGTTTGGATATTAGGATTTAATAAAAAAAATGGAGAGTTTAATTTTGGTGGGTCCTACAACTTTGCTTTTTTAGGAGAATTAGACGGGAAGTCTATCTTTAGTTTTAGCGAATCAGGAAAAACTTACGCTATTGATTCTACAAACGGATTATTAACTTGGGAAAATGACGATCTTATACTACAAGATTTAATAGGAATTTATAGTAATATAATTATAGGATATAAGGAAAATTTTATATTTGGAATCGATAAAAACAATGGTAGTCGTATATGGCGCATAGAATCAGATTCTAATTTAGATTATTTTTCTATTAATAAAAATAATAAAATAATCAAAGAACTTGTAGGGGGGGTAATTATTGAAGATAAATGTATTTTTAAAAATGGAAATAAATTTATAATTTTAAATGCATTAAATGGTGAAAAAATTAAAGAGTTAGAAATCCAGCAAGATGGGATTTCTGTAATTGGTTTCCCAAACACCTATGCTATTTTCGATGATAACTATAAAATTCTTTATTTAAAATCTTAAGGGACTGTAAATTATAAAAATCAAATGAAATCGATAGGCTCTTAGTCTATTAATTAATCATTGATATAGATTATCTTAAGGTAAAAACATCCTTGGGTTTGCCGGTACTCCATTTACCCTAACTTCATAATGAAGATGAGCACCTGTACTTACACCTGTATTTCCCATAAGCCCAATTAAATCTCCTTGTCCTACCTTCTCACCTACCTCTACTTTAAATTCACTTAAATGAGCATATACAGTTACATATGTATTACCATTATCATCCGTTCCATGGTAGATCATAATTCTTTTTCCTAAGTTTCCACTTGTTCCCATAGCAATTACTGTACCGTTGGCCGTAGCCCTTATTGAAGTACCTGTATCATTGGCAATGTCTATTCCCTGATGGATATGAGTCATTCTTACTTCTCCAAATTCAGAAGTAACTACCCCACTGGCTGGCCATATTGAGGGTATATCAGGATTATCTATAATTTCAGGTAATATAAACTTATCAGGGTCAAATTCTGAAGATGGATCAATAAGGGGAAGAATCTCAATTAATGCAAAAAACCATTCCCTGTGTTTTTCATCAAAGCCCTCCGATATTTCTTTATCTGTTAATACAGCAGTTTCAATTTTATATTCCTCTTTTTCATTTAGACCACTTAAAAAACCAATAACACTATTAACTGTCATATTTCGTTCTGAAGTATCGTAATCTAATGATCCCAGAAACTCCTCAATAGGAGTATAACCCTGTAGTTCAAGCTCCCTAACCACTTTATACTCCTTCTGGGTAACAACCTCTGTAACTGGCCTGCCATCTACCATTTTGGTTACTTCTTCCTCTGTCTCAATTATCTCGTATTCAGTAAAACTGACCTTCAGCAAGTCAAAGACACTCTCACTTGGCCTGTTTTCTTTTAGGTAATTATCAAGCCTTACTACATCATATGCCATAAAAGAAGCCCAGTTAATTTCTGACTTATCAGTTAAAGACTTGTATAAAGCAAATCCTTCCCTGTCTACCTGGGGAAATAAAATATTAAGTGCAACTGAAAACATAAGAAATGGGATAGCTGTAACAATAAATAGAAGTATCAGGATTACATGCCAGTATTTTTTTATAAAACCGGCACTATAGGCTGATATTTTAGCTATTGTTATAGGTTCGGCCATTACTTATTTTGAGGCAAATCTTGATTTTCTGTCATATACTTCCTCATACTGGACCGGATCAACTATCTCAAGCTCATATTTTGAGGCCCTGACCTGGATAACCACTCTCTGGGATCCTGCTATAAAAATTCCCTTCCCCTTTGCCCCGCTGCGCTTTGAACTGCTTCCCTTTAGTATCGCAAGCTCCTTTTCACTGAAGCTGTAAAGCTTTTTTATTACCGGTACGTCAGTTTCCCCCATCCTGAAAAAAAGCTTGAAGTAGCTGTTGTCTATTATTGCCTGCCCGTATCGCTCAATTGAGAGAAAGTCAGGAAGGTTCTGGGTTGCAGTAACAAAACTTATCCCGTATTTTCTCCCCCTCTTGATTGAATTGGACAGGAACCTAAGCGTCTGGGGGTTGGAAGGATCTGCAAACTGGTGTGCCTCATCAACATATACCCTTTTGGTTTTTAGCCTATCCACCTTGCAGAACTGCCAAGTATCCTTTAGAAGTATGTCATAAAGCGGCTGGGTAACCGCTTCCGGAAGCCCGGATATGTCAAATACGGTAAAAAAATCGTAATCCCAGTTTGTCTGGCCGTTAAACATATAGCTGTATGCCCCGCTTATATAGGGCTGTAGGGATGAAAGCATATTATCCCTTGCTTCCCTGGCTTTGGCAGTGGTTTTACTGTCTTTTATCTTAACTTTCATTACTTCTTTTAATGTACTAAGGGTGGGAAAAGTTTCAGGAAGCATACTGCTGTTAAAACTGATACCCTTTTTCTTGTAAGAGTCCCTTATATCCTCCTCCAGAAGCGCCTCTTCAAAAGGTTTTAAGTCTTTTAATATCCATCTAAAAAACATTATGCAGTCCATAACCTTGGTAGATAGACATGTTCCTATATCTTTTTTGTCACTACCGGCACCATCACTGTCAACCACAGTACTTCTTATATGAAATGGATTTGAAATAACTCCAGAAGTGGGGCTGAACTTATATCTTTTTCCCCAGGGGTAGTAAAATTCACCCTCAAGGTCAAACATTATTATATAGTCCCTGTACGGTACATGCCTTATGGCATCAGTTTTTATCCTGAATGATTTTCCGGATCCTGAGTCCGCTATTATGCATTCGTGGGGGTTGTTATAAATCTTACTGTAGGTATCAATTATAACGAGTCCTCCTGATACCACATTTTCCCCTATAAATATACCCTTAGGCTCCATAAGCTCCGAGGAGTCAAATGGTATTATTGAAGCTATATCCTTGGTGGTAAGGTTCCACACATAATTTTTGGTTATTCTGTTTTCAGCCAGTATGGGAAGGGTTGTAATAAACGGGTCATATCCTTTATATTTTAATTCCGTTGCCTGGCAGTAGGCACTTGAAATCTTTGAGCGAAGAAGGTTTGATAAGGTATTTAGCTCCCCCATATCCGGCGCGGATATCCCTATGGTTATATTTGTATCGCACAGGCTTACATTATCGCTGCCGAGCTCGGAGATCATTTCCACCGCGCTTTCCTTCTGGGCCTGGTATTTCTGGCGAAGTGCCTCGTTCTTTCTGGAATCAAGGGCTTTGGCCCCAATCTCGCTCACTGCCTTTGAAAGCTCTTTTGTTATTGTAGCCTTGTTTTTGGGAGTAAGTATTATTGCTATATTTATATCTCCCTTGATGTTAAAGACTCTTCTTAACCACCTGTATTTATCAACTGTAGCCGGGTACTTTACAATGGAATAAAACCTGTAGATTCTATTTTCTATCTCCAGGTGCCTTCCGTCTTTATAAATTCTGGCATTTTCAGGAAGAATATTTCCTATTTCCCAGTCTTCTCTTAAGGGTTCAACCTGCGAGCTTTCAGGGTTCATCCGCCTGTATAGGAGTGCTTTTATGTCACTTCCAGCGAGTCTATCGACATACATCCCCTGGGACTCAAGCTCACTTTTAAACGAAAGGTATGCGTCGCCCAAAAGCTCGCCTGCAGAGATGCAGTCAGTCTCTTTTGTTTCAAATACCGTGTAAAAATTAAGGACATTTCTGCTTCTTCCCGCCATGGACTGGATGTGTTTTTTTTGCTCTTCAATAAGTACCAGTTTAACCTCAGAGTTAAGGCCGGCTTTAAATCTTTCAATGTTTGAAATATTAGTACCAACATTTACGCTTTCCGACTGGATGTATATCCCTATCCTTCCGCTGAAAGTGGCCAGGGCCCCCTGTATGGCGCTACTTACCATCTCCAGGCTACCCTCCGATAGTAGCTCCCCGTTTACTGGGCTTACCTTTAAAACTATCTTGTAGGTACCATCTTTTCCTTCAATAAGCTCCCCGATAATTTTTATGGGCAGGCTAAAGTACCCTTTCTTACTCTTTTTTTCACCTGATCTTATTCCCAGTAAATCTTTTATGAAAGCTAATGATTTTACTGTCTCTTTCAAAATATTTTTCTCCTTCTATTAGGTATCTAATAACATCCCTGGCTATAGAAAAACCGGTCTCCTTCTGATGGAACTCGCTTGCAAGTCCTATAAGAATTCCCAGAGTTATAAAGGCAGAAAAAAATACCACCGGACTGAAGTATTTTATAACCGCCACAGCTATAGCTACCGCAACCGGCAGGATAATAAAGAAGTTCCTAATGGGTACCGGCCCTATCATTATCCTTCCGTCAACGTGCCTTGGAAGCTTTCTTTTTTTATTACTTTCCTCATTCATCTTTTAAAATTAGTGCTTAAATATCATAGCCATCATACCCAACCTTCCGATAGAACCGGCTGATGCAACTATGGTAGAAGATGTCCCGGTCCTGTAAAGGTACTGGCGTATTATCTGGGGACCCCTCAGCCCCACCACAACCGTACCTATGGACAGCACCACAACCAGAACCATATTATCCACCCCGCCCATTATTGAAAGAAGTATCTCCAGAATAAGAAAATGTACTGTCTGAGTAAAAACTATGGATATAGTTTCCCTGATCCATATCTGAAGACCGTCGCTAGTGTTTATTACTGACAGTGCCACCAGGGGAGAAATTAGTATGGCAATTAAAGTCTCTATGTACCTAATGGCCCCGGTAATGCAAAGGGCAAGAAGAGCTATAGTTAAAATTAAAGACATGACTGAAAACATCCAGGATTCCTTTGCCACCGCTCCCCACCCTCCGCTGGGGCTTAAGGATTCCCCAATCCTGGAGGCATCCACTCCCACGCTTCCTATAAAATTTATAAGGGCGTTATTTAGCGGAAGTAGAACAGATGTAACCACTTTTGGAAGTACATATATTAGGCCTCCTGCCAAGGTAACGTGGATAAAATAAGTGCCCACTGACCTCTCGCTCTGATACATAATACCGGAGATCTGCCTGAAAACTGCCAAGATTACAAAGATAACCAGCAGTCCTCCGGCAAAATACTGCACTCCCTTTAAGTACTGGTCAAAATTAGTGATATATTTTCCGGGTTCTGTGGGCTGGATGATAAGCGTATTTATAAACTTAATAAAAAACTCAAAGAGGTTCTGGCTAGCGCCTGCAATGCCGTCCCATATCAGAGAAGATATGATTTCTTTTATCCAGTCAATCATTTGCATCTAGCTAAGGATCCTCCGGAAGAAAAACTAAACAGAAGCCATTTTATTTATTACGTAATCTGCCAGCCAGGCCAAAAGGAATACTCCCCCGCTCATTATAATTGCCCTTCTAATGTTTTTTAGAGCTTCCTGTTTTTCAACTGCCTCTCCTGCCTGGTATTTAAATGCCTGTATTATTATAACCACTATGGTAACTACTCCAATCAAAGAATACATCCAGACTTTAACTTCATTTAAAATCTCAGCAATTGTGTCTATATACGGCATTTATATCCTTTCCTTACAGGTTATAAGTTTTAATAAAATCCTCGATTTTCCTGATAACGGCAAGGAGTATATCCTTTAACTCTTTTTTATCATCTGTAGTCATTTCTGTATGGAATGAGAAACTGGTCTTTATATCCTTAATCTCTGAGAGCAAGTTTTCACAAGCCTTTATCATCTTCCAGACAGGATTTGACCTAACCTTAGTAGTATTATTATCTGGATACATCTTACGGCTGCCGAATCTGGTTTTAACTTCTTTTGCAAGCTTTATGGTCTCGTCTCCAGACAGCTTTTTATCTTTTGCAATTTTAGAGACTTTAAATATTTCGTTTTTATCACTTTTTAATTTTCGCAGAGCCCTGCCGTGCTTCTCGGTTAGCTTCCTGCTTCTTATATCCTCTATTATTTCATCCGGAAGATTAAGTAGTCCCACTAGGTCCAGCACTCTTTGTTTTGACAGGCCTAGCTTCCCAGCTACATCCACCCATGGTAAACCCAGGTTTACCTTAAGAGCTTTAATGCCCTCTGCTCGATCAACACTGTTAAGGTCCTCCCTGTGGAGATTTTCAATCAGTGAGATAAGCATTACATCATTTTTGGATATTTTTCTTATTACTGCTGGTATTTTTTTAAGTCCTGCTTGTCGAGCTGCTAAGAACCTACGCTCTCCGGCAACTATTATGTATTTTTCCCCACATGGTCGGACAGTAATTGGATTTATAATCCCCTGCTCTTTTATTGAATCTGCAAGCTCCTTTATAGTTCTCTCGTCAAATGTCTTTCTGGGCTGGTTTCTGTCCTGGGCAATGCGTGATAAGGAAATATTTACTAGGCCAGTGGGAGTATTAACATCAAAAAGATCACTGGGACGTTCTTTCTTCTCCTCCTTAAAAAAATCAGAAATGGTATCTTCTACGCTTGTCCTTTTTTTAGCCACTGCCCATCACCTCCTGGGCAAGCTTACGATAAGCTTCCGCTGCATCAGAATCCTCTGCATATTCCAGTATCGAGTAGCCTCCTACAGAAGATTCCTTAAATTTTACTGTCTCCTTTATGACAGTATTAAAAACCAAACCCTTAAAATATTTTTTTAGAGTAGCAAGAACTTCCCTGGCATGTATAGTCCTCTCGTTATGCATGGTAGGAAGTATGCCTTTAACTATTAGATTTTTGTTCAACTTTCTTTTTACTTTTTCTATAGTCTGGTTTATAAGTATCTCTGCTCCCCTTAAAGCCAGATAGTCAGTCTCAACCGGAATAATAACCTCATCTGAGGCAGTAAGCGCATTGATTGTTAAAATTCCAAGGCTGGGCGGGCAGTCGATCAAGATATAATCGTATATGCTTTTAAGAGGATCCAGGATGTTTTTTAATGTCCTTTCCCTGTCCAGCATGTTCATTAGCTCAATTTCAGCTTTTGAAAGTTCAATGTTTGAGGGAATAAGGTCTAAATTTTTAATTTTTGTTTTAATTATAATTTCATTGGTATTCATATCCTTATCATTATTTTCCCTATTTATAGCTTCATATAAGGATTTTTCCAAATTTTTCATATCTACTCCACAGGTTATAGTCAGTGATGCCTGAGGATCACAATCAACCAGTAGGACCTTTTCTCCTTTTTCAGCTATAGCAGCTCCGAGATTTAGTGTGGTTGTAGTTTTTCCTACTCCACCTTTTTGATTTGTTATTGATATAATTTTTACCACTCAATAAATATTATCACAATGTTGATTAAACAACAATATTAATGCTGAACTTATCCACCAATTTATAGAAGTATAAGACACCCCACTCTATTAAGAACAAAGAATATCGAAAGTTTGGTATTTAACTTTAAATTGTAATCCATTATATTTATTTTTATCTGTAAAACTTCATCTGGGATTTTTATATTATATTTACATTGAAGATTAATTTCTTGTAAGTCTAAAAGAAGTAAATTAGTGGAGGTTATAAGGATACTAAAGCAGAAAGCCAAAGAAATAAAAACTGAAATTTATGCCCTTTATCTAGCCTACAAAGATACTAGAGTTCCTTGGTATAAAAAGGCAGTTGTATTTATTATTATCGCCTATGCTATTAACCCTTTAGATCTTATTCAGGATTTTATACCTGTTTTGGGTTATCTTGACGATTTAATCATTATACCGTTAGGAATATATATAGCATTAAAAATAATACCGAAAGAAATACTTACGGGGTGCAGAGAAAAGCCAAGACACGAACCAATTAAAATGAAAACAAGATTGGTCGTTACTGCAATAATTGTATTTATCTGGCTTATATTAGCCTACCTTATATTTAAACTGATTTGGGAAATCATCCTTAAGAAACCATCAATAAGTTTTTAGAACTTGCGATAATTATGATGTAATTTAACGAAACTGAGATATCTATATATAAATATTAAGATTTGTTATTAAGGTGGCTGAGGACAGTGGACAAAGTTAGAACTGCTATAATTGGTTTAAGCGGGGATATTTTTATACCAATATTGATTTATAAGCTTAATTAGTAAAAATCTACATTATTACTATCAGAATTTAAATTAATAATATTAATGTGGCACAATATAAAAAAGGCAATTTAATGAATGATGACTTATTATACAAACGTTTATTAGATAAAGAATATAAACCTAATTAAGAGAAAATTCTAAAAACTATCGGAAAGACTGTAAAAGCATCATGGAATTATCTGTAAAAGTTTTTAGAGACTAATTATGACCTTACTTTTGAAACTGTATTCTATGACTCAAATTATGGTTAGGCAATACGATATCGAAAAAGCAGAAAAACACTGTGTTTTTTACCTGAAGAAGGCGCATTTTTTATCCTGATTGTACTCGGTAAAAAAGAGGTTGGAAATGTCAAGCTTATATTGGATAAATTCGATTATTTAAGAATCTATTAAAAATTAAGAGAAAGCCTAAAAAAGAATAAATTTGTAATTTTATTTAACCGGTAGGCCGAAAAGTCCTACATCACCAAGAGGGCTTGACAAATCTAAAATTGTCTATAGAATTGTTTATATAACAAATTAATATTATAGCCCCAAAAAAATGGAGAATTATGAGTGGTAGCTATTGCCAAACAGCTATAGAGAGAGTATAATGATAGGATTTTCCACTAAAAATAAAGCTAAAATTTACATATAATTACATATAATAAATAAATTTATTGAAAATAGAAAGGATTAAAATGACGAGAGACGTACTTAAAGGAATGGTAGCAGCAGCAAATTCTTTTAAAAATTCTCCTTCTCGTATACCAACTTCCTATCCCTTGCAGGAAGAAAGTAAAAAGTGGGGAGAAATCACGAGTTGTTTTCACCTAAAAGGTATCAAAAAAACAAAGAAAGCAAAGGAGGTAAAGAAGTAGCGATTTTGCTTCTGAATTTTATCTCTTTACTGAATAAAAGCAACTGTCTGCTTGAGAATAAAGGTACATCCATAAATCCCAAACTTTTTGATAGTTTTTAGCATTTATTATTGATTTTATTGTATCTAATATTTTAACTTCTAATATATCCAATCTAGAGATGCTGTGAAATAAATTTTTTATTTTTTTCGAATGTGGTAATCTATCTAGAGTCTTATAAATAGTGTCATATAAATCTTTTGCTTTATTTATATTTCCCATTTTTTCATTATACAAAGCTTCAGATGTTATCGATTCAAAATTTAAATTCAACAACATATCTTTAATAGATTCTTTATAGTCTTCCCACTTCAAATCAAATATGGTTTTAATTACAAAAAAATCAGCAAATGGCTCCTCAAGCTCTTGAAAAGTTTTAAAGATTTTATTATTTTCAAAGTTTAGCTGCATTTTAAAGCTTTTAAATAATACATGACCTATTTCATGAAAAAATGAAATTATAAGAAATTCCGAATGAGATAAGGGTATTGAAGGCAACATAATAAAAGCAGTTCCTGTTGCAAAAACTGGCACAGTGGTAGGAGAAGGAACATTTGTGTTAATGGTTGCTATGTACATTGGATCTATAGTGAAATCATTATAGTTTTCAGCAATAGTTTTTAACATCTTATTTCCCAACAGATCCAACAAAACTAATAATTTTTGTCCTGTAGAATAAAAACCTAATGTTGAGGATACAGCAGTTTCCCCAATAGGGGGAAGACCTTTATATCTAGTAGAAATACACAATTCAACAAGACCTGACCAAATGTCAAGTAGTAAACTCTCATCAAATCTTTTAATTTTTAACTTCTGATATTCTCTAATTCCTCTGAAGATTAATGGAGAAATTGAGCTAAAAGAATCTTGTAGATATCTATTTTCTAATAAATACCCAAACTTTCGAACCATTTGAATAAAGGTTTCCCTTTCCAAAATATATAGATTCTCGTCATTTTTAATATCATCAATTAACTCTTGTATTTCTTTTTTTATAGATAGAGGGGGATATAAATTTGATGGTCTTTCTTCTGTTTCCACTTTATGTAATTGTGGAAACGAAATATACGTTTCGGAAGTAAGAAAACTAAAATTGTCAACTAATCCATCTGTGAGACTTAAATGTGCATTCAAGAATTTTGTTATAGTAGTTTCCGCGTTTTTCTTTGGGTAAACAATTAAATCATTTCTTCCGGCAATTGGATTGGCTTCTAAATTACTTTTATCTTTTTTAGAAAGCTCTAATATACTATCTATCGCATTTTGTAAATGTCCTGGGCGAACTTGAAACATAGTTATCCACTTCAATTTATCATAATTATTTTTCTGGGGAAATATTTTTTTAAATTCTTTATTTATATTAATCCCAAAAATAGTGGTTGTAGAAACAATTATATGTCTAATTTTAGCCTCCTCTAGTGGTAGCTTTGGCATAATGTCTTTTAATTCTAAGGCACGGATTTTTGTTGAAAAAAGCTTGACGAACTGCATTGACTCCGTAAGGAAAATTATTGATAGGTCCTCTGATTCAAATGATTCTACCAATATAGCTCTATATCTTTTTGAATCTATAGGAATTTGTTCCTTTGTTTCTTCAATTAATCTTTCGATTATTATCTTTAATATCTTTCTTAATTCTACCACGTCCTTTATGTTTTTTAATCTCTTACTCCATACATCAGTTCTTATCTTTACTGTGACTATTCCCATTATTGAGTTTTCGCTGATTGCTTTGTTAAAATCAAATTCTTCTGGATAGGCTGAGAGAACTATTCCATAGTGAATAAAATAATCCATCACGCCTTCTACTTTTTGATATGCTTCTGCTCTCCGCATTTCATATAGGGTATTCCAATTGTCACTAATACCTAATAATGTTATATCAAATGTACCAAAGGTATAAAAGAGAGCAAAACCCGCCTCTCCATGTTTAATTATATTGCTCATTGATTCCCAAATAGACTTTGTTGTTGGCATATGATTAAGATACAAAGAAAAATAATTCAGAATTATTCCTTGGAATGGTTTTACCATGAAGCTTTTATTTGTTTTCATTCTCTATCCTTTTGTTTTAATGTTTCTATAAAAATTTCACCCCATTTTTTCACCATGTTGTCCGCTGATTCTTTTTTAATATCCCAATTCCATCTAGTTTTCTCTTGATTTTTATAATAGGGTGGTTCTATCCTGCCCCTTTTAATCTCTTCTAAAACATTACCTATCACTTTATATATTTCGTCAGAAATAAAATCTCCTAGAAGATGTGCAAATGCTGCCAATTTCTTGTCTCCTCTGAAATTTTTAGATATAAATTGAGCAGTATGACCATATTCCCTGTGCTTTTTCCCACCCCCTCGTTTCTTATCCATTTTTTTATGTACATCCGCAAAATCTTCTCCTAGTATATGTTTGCACTGAAATCTGTGTTGCACACCAAGAAAATGCTCTATTTCTTCCTTTGTAAATTTATTATAATTTCTAATACTTAGAAAATTACTAATAATATTCGTAAGTTTATTCTTTGAATACTTTTTCTCTCGCACAGGATGATACCTCCATTTTTTGTATATTAACAAAAAATATAATATAAATCTATGATAAGCAGTATTTTCAAGAATCTTATAAAATCATTTTTTCTATTTACGTTACCGATTCAATTGATAACTGGGGAAAAGCATGCTAAAATTTTTTAGAAGAATTAGGCAGGACGAACAATGAAGAAACTAAGATGTTATTTTTCACAGGCAATAACGCTTTTAAGACAATTGGATGAAAAAGAAGCTAAAGAATACCTGAAATATTATAGGCACATAGAGAAATGCTTAAAGAAAAACCACAGAATAGACGTCTTTTGTCCAATAAAAGAAGATTCCAAAATTTCATCTTCAGAAATATATTGGAGGGATTTAGGAGAGATTGATAAAGCAGATTTTGTTGTAGCAGATATCTCTGTTGTTTCTTGGGGTGTTGGACAAGAACTTACTTACGCGATAATCAAAGGCAAACCAATACTAGCATTATATAACTTGAAATCAAGATTCAAACTTTCTGAGATGGTATCTGGTTCAGGTTTAAGAATAAGAATTTACAATAGTAAGAGTCAGAAGTGGAGAGAACAAATTGCTAGACATATTGCAGGTTTTCTTCCAGAGTTAAAACAATATTTCAATCTTAGAGAGAAATTGTGTGCAAAAATACCATGAAGCAAAAACTATTAATAAGCATTCGTGGCAAAAAAGAGGCTCTGGAAGCATATAAAGGCGGAGCACATATTATAGATATTGAATACCCTACCTCAGCACTAGGCACTCCTTACCCACTAAATATAATAACAGTTCGTAAAACATTGCCTAGAAATATAAAAGTTGCAACAAACATAGGTGAGGAACAACTAGTACGAAGTACAGCCTGCCAAGCAGCTTTAGGTGTCGCGTTAGCAGGTGCTGATATTATTAAAGTTGGATTGGCAAAATACTCATATAAAGAAGCAGAATATCTAGGTAGGAGTGTAGTAAGAACGATAAAATATTGGTTTCCGAATAAAAAAATAATTCCAGCTATTTTTGCAGATAAGAATTTAAGAAAAATATTTGATCCTATAAAAGATGGGCATAAATTAGGTAAGAGAATAAAGGCAGATGGTATTTTAATAGATACTTTTGAAAAAAGAAAAGGTAAAGGACTATTAGATTATCTCAGTGAAAAAGATATACTAAAATTTGTAAAAAATTGCCACCATGAAAAATTAGATGCTTGGGTTGCTGGCTCAATAAAAAGAGAACAACTTCCAATTCTTTGGGATACAGGAGTAGACGTAATTTGTATAAGAGAGGCAGCATGTGAAAAAGGAAAGAAAAGAATGGGAATAATAAAGAAAGAGTTGGTTAGAGAATTAGTAAAAACTATTCCTTTCCTTAGATAAGAAATAAAACACGCCAGAGGTTTAAAATAAAAAGTTTCAATTTATTTAATCAAGATTAATATAGATTTGCTTATAGATCACTAAGCTATTAAGCACAAGTAATATTGACCTTTCCCTAAAATTAGTGCAATTTGAAAGTTAGGATTCTAGCCCAGTTTTTAAGTTAGCGTCTAAGTCATTTTTAAGCTAATACCAATAAATCTGATTTCTGGTTTGGGTTTTATTAAGTCAAAGAAATATAAAATCTGAATATCTATGGATAGTAGATAAAGCAGTAAATTATAAATATCAAAATTTAGCAAATCGGGGATATGTGGCTGGGGAGGGAGGATTCGAACCAAATTCTATTCTCATCACTTCAATATTATTTTTATATCAAAATAATACTTATAATTGCAAGTCTAGAACACTCTTTTAAGAACAATATTTATAATAAAAAAGATTTATTATTTTTACTCAGGCCTTACCTTGTCTCATGAGGAAAAATTAAAATTATACTAACGAGCTTAAAAAATATAATGTCAATCTTCGTACAAAAAAAGAATTATAGAATCATATAATCTTAATCCATCTTCTTAATACCAAAGTCAAATTTAAATACATCAAGAATTTTTCTCTCAATATTATCGATAATATAAATATATAATATTAGCTCAGTAAAATTTCCCAAAGAGAGATAGTCATCAAAAAGAGTTTTATATAATCCATGTGATTTTTTATATGTGGAATGGAGTAAATCATAGGTTTTCTTATTTAAAAAAAATGACCTTGTAATTCCATATTCAGACATAGAAGATTTATTAAATCTATAACCGATATCACCAGATATTTTTTTTAGTGAATAATTAAACAAATTATTATAAAACTCAAACTTGTTTTTTCCTTTATATCCAGCATAAAAATCTAAAAAATCACATATTACAACATAGTCCGAGTTAATTCTTACAACTTTCCTAATATAGTCTTTGCCTCGTCTTCTATTAACCATACCTGAATTACTTTCTTTCGACTTGTTTACAGTTTTGTTAACATTTTTAGCTAATAATATCATACTTAACCCTTTTCTTTAAAATTTATATTTTTTGTTAGAATTATCTGAAATTAAGATTTATATTGTTTTTTATGGCATAGGCTTTAGCAAGTGATACAAACATTGCACCTCTATTTTTTTTAATTCTTCCGGTAAGATACGTATCCTTAATTATGCTTAAAAATATCCTTATCTGCTGCTCTGATATTTTATCAACTACAACGCGGAATGCTCCTAAGCTGTGGCTATCATTAAGCTCTTCTGCGATTTCCCTGGCTAGTTCATCCTTTTCCCTAGATCTATATCTTTTTAATCCAATATTATTTTTTACCTCACTGTTTTCGGAATACTTTCCTCTTGAATAAGTACAACTTTCTGGCAGCTTCTTTTCTTTCCCAGAGTCACTAGGCTTTGTGAGGTTGCACTTTTCCTTATCTCCTAAGGATTTTTTTATTTTTCTCTTAATATCGTTAATATCTTCTTTGTCTTCAGTGTTTTTTTCCTCTATCACCTCTCCAGAGTTTTCCACATCACCTTCTCCACTAGCTCTCTTAACGTTATTTAAACTGGTGTTTTTAAGATTGGTATTATTAGGGTGCATGTCCTTCACCAGGGGTGGTGTATGGTGTTCACCAGGGTGGTGCATGTCATGCACCACCTCTTCCTTATTATCTTTATTGGATTGTTTCTTCTTAACAGACAGTAGGGTATATAGGTTAGAAGTCTTTGATCTATTATATTTATTTATTCTTGATTCCTTTTTTATAAGACCCTTTTTAACTAGAGAGTTTATAATCATTTGAACTTGCCTTTCTGACATGGAGCCTTTTTTTGCAACAGTTGGAACACTTGGGAATGCTTTATCTTCTTTATTCACATATCTTGCAATAACTATATAGATCATTTTCTCGTAAATATTTAAGTCCTGACGGTCCAGCAGGTCATTTTCAAGGTAAAACCAGTTTTTTACCCGGCCATCTCTTAAATTATCTCTGCTCATTGAAAGACTTTCTGTTTAAGTTTCTTCTAACACGAAAAGCCCGGCATTATACCGAGCTTTTGTATTTAAATAACTTTGATTTTCTTTTTAAACTTAATGTTTACGCTAGGTGAGCTATAGGCTTCACTCGCCCAGCGAATAGCTTTGTCGCTAGGCGAACTATCGATGACGTAAGGCTTCCCTGCGAGATGAGCACCTCCTTTATAACCCTGTTCTTTATATCAAGCAGAAGAACTCTGAACTGTTCCTTCTTTAAATCCTTAAGAAGCGGGATATAATAATTGGCCACTTCCTCGCTGCATCTGAAGCTTACATTGTTTCCATTCTTTTCGGAGACTGCCCTTTTTCCCAGCTCAAGTGCAGCCATTACCTGGGCTGCCTTTGCTCTTCCAATTCCATTAATTTTTAAAAACTCCGAAAGCGATAAATCAAGTAGATTCTTTAGGCTACCGTATTCAGCCAGTATTTTTTTAGCCAGATCAAGAGCAGAAAATCTTTCTTTACTGTTCCCTACTCCTGTTCTAAGTATTATCGCTAAAAGTTCACAATCAGAAAGATATTCAGGTCCTTTCTTAATAAGTTTTTCTCTGGGCCTTTCATCCTGTGGCCACCTGTTTATAGGTAAATAATCTGTTTCCGTCTTGTTATGATTCTTCAAAAGGTCTTTCTCTATGAATTTTTATATTAAATAAAAATAATGATAGCTTATTTACACATTTATGTAAATATATAAATATAAAATTTAAACATCATTAAATTACTTAAAATTTTGGCACAAGATAATGGTTTTAGTAGTATAATGTTAATCACTATAATCACTATGAGAGAATATCCCAAGGTTTCATCCGGAGGTTAATCTCTCTTTTTATTTTATACAATAAAATAAAATAATTATGTGGAGATAATTTCAATATGAGAGTTGCAATACTTTCACCAATTGCCTGGAGAACACCACCAAGACACTATGGCCCATGGGAGAGGGTAGTATCACTACTTACAGAAGGACTTGTTAAGGAAAAAATAGATGTTACATTATATGCAACTGGTGATTCATTAACATCGGCTAAGTTAAGAAGTATATGCAAAAAGCCTTATGAGGAAGATAAAAACATAGATCCTAAAGTTTGTGAATGTCTTCATATATCAGAAATAATGGAGCAGGCAGACGAATTTGATGTTATACATAATAACTATGATTTTTTGCCTTTGACTTATAGTAGATTAATAAAGACTCCAATGGTTACAACAATTCATGGTTTTTCTTCACCGAAGATTTTGCCTGTTTATAAGAAATATAATAAAACAACCCATTATGTTTCAATAAGCTATACTGATAGGAGCCCGGAACTTGATTATATAAGGAATGTATATCATGGTATAGATATTAATAACTTTACCTTAAATGAAGATAAAGGAGATTATTTGCTTTATTTTGGTAGAATACACTCTGATAAAGGTACATGGGAAGCTATACAGGTCGCAAAAATGTCAAAAATGAAGTTGATTATCGCAGGGATTATTCAGGATAAGACGTATTATGAGCAATATGTTAAGCCTTACTTGAATGATGATATTACTTATATCGGTTCTATTGCACCCCAGGAAAGAGATTCTGTTTTAAGAAATGCCTACGTATTACTACATCCAATTAATTTTAGTGAGCCTTTTGGGTTAAGTGTTGTTGAATCAATGGCATGTGGTACACCCGTACTTACATTTGGGAAAGGTTCTATGCCTGAGATTATTCAAAATGGTAAGAATGGTTTTATTGTATCAAATATAGAAGAAATGGTTCAAAGGTTAAAAGATATAGAAAATATTTCAAGAAAATTATGCCGTGAGACAGTTGTAAAAAGATTTTCACAAGAGAAAATGGTAAAAGAGTATATAGAAGTATATAAGAAAATATTAAAGTAATTTATTCAGTAAAAGCTTTCAATAAAAAAATTATAGAGACTATAAAAGATTCTGTGTAAATCTTATAGCACTTCTTCGAATTAATTCTATAACAGTTAGATTTCTTTTTACTCTACCGAAAGCAATTCTACTAATGTTGTTCCACATTCTGATTTTGAAACCTTTTTTACTAATCCAATTCCTTCTACATACCATGAAGAAATATCTGAAACTGCACTGAATGACATCGAAGAGCCTTCTATTTTAGTCTCTTGATTTATTGTTTTTTTAGAATTTATTTTTATAGCATCTGCGTATGTCCCATATGGTACTGTTACCGGTTCTATAGATGCAATTTCGTTCGTTATAATTGCGTCACCATCAAAAGCCATTTCTTCAGATTCAACAGTAAAAGTAGCTTTAACTTTATATTTAGTATCCCACTTATAACCTACAACCCATTGATCATAAGAAGGTAAAATAACTCCTTCGTAACTCTCTGTTGTGATTTCAAAACCTTCACTTTCTCCCTCAAACGGAAGTTCTGAATAATCACTCTGAATTAACCCATCATTATTACAAAGCCAGTTTACATCAATTGAAAATTCAGAAGATATTAATTTCTCAATAAAAGATTCTTCAGTTATCCCGGAGAAACTCGAAGTATATTCATAAACATCACCACTAGGGCAATGTACTTTATATGTCCGGACGATATTTGGCTTAACAGGAAAATATGGGTTGTAACATAATCCAGTAGGTTTAGATTCTTCTTTTGATTCTTCTCCGACACTACTTTCTTGTATTGCCTGATTTTGTTTAGAGGACTCACCTATCTTTTCTTTAGAAGTATTACAAGCAATTAAGAGAACGACCAAAAAAACGAGTAAAATTATAAATATTTTTTTCATGATTTTGTATAAATACAATTATTTAAAAAGTTATTTTTAACAAGATTATACTACTTCTAAGGTTGGATTTGAATTCTCTCGTATTAAATACTTTATAAACTTCTTCAGATTTTCTTACCTAATGTAGATTTAGCAAGAGATATATGTTTTACTCCATTTGTTGCTTTAAGTTTTGATTTTAATTGATAAACTTCATTAATCTTACCCCTAATTATAATTACCTCCAAACACATATCACGATCTAAGTGAATGTATTGACTTGAAACTATATTTTTCTGATAATTATGCTGAATATTGACCAAATTATCTACCAGTTCTCTCTGGTAAGGATTATATACCACAACTATCGTTCCTGTAACCTCGCGAATTGATTTATAGCGATTAATCATCTTTTCTCTATTTTACTCAAAATACCAATTAAATCAGTATAAATTTAAAATAATTTTATAAACCATTTTCTGAATTGAGATTATTTCGAGAAAAAATAGTCAATATTTTTAATTTTAGAGTGCCTAAAGTAACATTGATTGTGTTAATATTTTAAGTAGTTATGTGGTTGATTTATTAAAAATACTAAAATGTGAGAAGTTTTATACCGGTATTGGGACAGGTAGAAGAGGTTTACTAGTGGTAAGAAATGATGCTTTTATCTTATCTTTATTAGGAGCTTTACACAAAACTAATTACAGACTCGATTTGTCTTTAATATTTCTTATGCGGAAGATATTAAAGATATTTACAGCAATCGAGTAGAAGGAGGGCTTCGTCCTCCGACCTCTCACATCACCGTACGTACCGTTCAGTATACGGCGATTCAATAGAAATTAATAAACAATAAATACCTCTATGTTATCTGCTGAAAACCAAGTTCCTTTAAATATTCATTATTAAGAGTTCTGGTAAGAATCGGTTTAAAAATTTATATCCTTAAGCAGAATTAACTGAAATTAAGATTTACATTATTTTTTCCAGCATAGTCTTTAGCAAGTGATATAAACATAGCACCCCTGCTTTTTTTAATCTTCCCTGTAAGATGTGTATCCTTTATTATGCTTAAAAATATTCTTATCTTTTGCTCTGAAATCTTATCAACTACAGCTCTAAATGCTCCCAAGCTGTGGTTATCTTCAAGTTCTTCTGCTATTTCTTTGGCCAGTAGTTCCTTTTCTCTGGACCTATATCTCCTCGGTACAGGATATTCTTCTACTTTACTGTTATTGGAATATTCTCCTTTTGACTCATTATTTTTTTCTAATAGCTTCCCTTCTCTGCTAGAGTCTTTTGGTTTTATAAAGTTATATTTTCCCTTATCTTTTAAGGATTCTTTTATTTTTCTCCTAATATCGTTAATGTCCTCTTCGTTTCCTACTGTATTTTCATTTATCTCACCCCCAGAGTTTTCCACAACCCCTTCACTACCGGCCTTATTAACGTTATTTAAATTGGTCTTTTTAATATTGGTATTATTAGGGTATCTGGGAGATACCACCCCTAGTATCTGTGGTACACCACCCTGGTATCTGACAGATACCCCCTCGTTTTTACCATTATTATTCTTATTTTTAGTTTTTGGGTTTAATAAAGTATATAGGTTTGACGTATAACCTTTATTATCTTTGTTTCTTCTTGATTCTTTTTTTAAAAGTCCTTTTTTGGTTAAAGACTTTACTACTCGCTTTGCCTGGACTTTTGCCATACTTCCTTTTTTTGCAATGGTTTCATAACTCGGGAATGCTTTATTTTCTCCATTAACATATCTTGCAATTACGATATAGACAGTTTTTTCATAAATGGTTAAATCTTCCCTATCCAGCAGTTCATTTTCCAGATAAAACCAATTCTTTACCCGGCCATCTCTTAAGTTATCTTTACTCATTGTAAGACTTTCTGTTTAAGCCTTTTTCTAACGCAAAAAGCCCGGCATCATACCGAGCTTTCTGTATTTAAATAACTTTGATTTTCTTTTTAAATTTAAGGTTTATACCAGGTGAGCTATAGCCTTCACCTGTACAGTTAAAAATAGTGTCGCTAGGCGAACTATCGAACTCGTCAGGCTCCCCATCGATATTAAGACCTCTTTTATTACCTTATTCTTTATATCCAGCAGCAGCACTCTGAACTGCTCCTTTTTTAGATCCTTAAGGAGAGGGATATAATAATTGGCCACTTCTTCACTACACCTGAAACTTAAGTTGTTTCCATTCTTTTCGGATATTGCCCTCCTACCCGGCTCAAGCGCAGCCATTATCTGAGCTGCCTTTGCTATACCTATACCCTTAATTTCGGAAAGTTCTCCAGCTGAGATATTAAGCAGTTCCTTTAAGTTTTTATATCTGGAAAGTATTGTTTTCACAAGGTCCAAAGCCGACCTGCTATTACTATTATTACAGATTCCGGTCCTTAGTATAATGGCAATAAGTTCGGAATTGGTAAGACAATGACTACCATGTTTTACAAGCTTTTCCCTAGGCCTTTCATCTTGTGGCCATCTGTTGATTGGTAAAAAATCCTTTTCCGCCTTGTAATTGCCCTTCAAAAAAGTCTTCCTCTATAAATTTGTTATATTAAATAAAAATAATTGTAGCTTATTTATGCAATTATGTAAATATGTAAATTAAGATTAGTGACTCAAGGAACTTAATAATTCTCTTTATTATTTCATTGAATCTTCGACTTATGTCATAAAGGTACAATTTGTGGAGATAAGTGGTCCACTGCTTCTGCCTTTCTTCATTTTCATAAAATTCTGATCGAAAAACCAGTTAGTTATTGTCTGTAAGAGTTTTTCTTTTCTGAAAAGCAGACTCAATTATTTTTTTAAGTCTCCTACCTTAGAAATTAGACCTATCAGAAAAGGAGCATACACCTAAAAGTGATATGAACCCTAAAAACTGAGCACTTTAACTACTTAGGTTGCAACAAGTTCACAGGATTTATTTTTAATAAATATATCTTCAAACCACAACTAAATTACAGCCTACATTTAACTTAATGTTCCAGAAAATCCCTTAAAACACCGCTTCTATTTGGATGTCTGAGCTTTACCAAAGCTTTTGATTCTATCTGTCTTATTCTTTCTCTGGTTACCCCAAACTCCCTGCCCACTTCTTCAAGAGTTCTGGGATGTCCATCCTGAAGCCCGAACCTTAACTTGATAATTTTTCTTTCTCTGTCCTTTAATGTATTTAGAGCTTCCTGTAGCTGCTCCTGCAGCATAGTAAAAGAAGCAGCATCAGAAGGCGCTTCTACTTCAGAATCCTCTATAAAATCGCCAAGGTTACTATCACCTTCCTCACCTATGGGAGTTTCAAATGAAATAGGATGCTGGCTTATTTTGATTATTTCTCTTATCTTGCCAGGGGTAAAATCCATTTTCTTTGAAATCTCTTCAGGTGAAGGATCCCTGCCGAGTTCTTGAAGCAATTTTCTTTGGACCCTGACTAATTTATTAATGTTCTCTATCATATGAACCGGGATTCTAATAGTCCTGGCCTGATCAGCTAAAGCTCTTGTGATAGCCTGCCTTATCCACCAGGTTGCGTACGTAGAAAATTTAAAACCTCTCCTGTAATCAAATTTCTCTACCGCTTTTATCAGTCCAAGATTTCCTTCCTGTATGAGATCTAAAAAAAGCAGACCTCTTCCAAAATACTTTTTGGCGATACTTACCACCAGTCTCAGGTTCGCCTCTACCAGCAATTGTCTTGCTACTAAGTTTCCCGCTTCAATTTTTTTTGCCAGCTGCACTTCTTCAAAAGCAGTAAGAAGCCTAACTTTTCCAATTTCCTTAAGGTACATTCTAACCGGATCATTTGTAGGAGATTTAATAGTAAGATCCAGCCCTTTGTCTAAAACCTCTCCTTTACCTTTTTTACCTGAACTTCCACTGTTAATATCTTCATCATCTTCACTTACAATTTCTATTCCTAGGTTTTGAATAACATCATAAATGTTTTCAATCTGCTCTTTGGAAAGTTCTATATCTGAAAGTGTTTCAGTGATTTCCTCCATGGTAAGCAGGCCATCTACTTTACCTTTACTAATCAGTATCTTTACTTCTTCTATTTTAAACTCTGACCCTCTTTTAATTTCTAATCACCTTGATCCTTGTGAGCAACTTAAATTTTTTAATCTTATTAAATAGAAATCACGAAGGTTCCTGAATTCGGAACTATGGATAAAGCGAGAAGCAACATCTTGCCTTTACTTAAGGATTCTAAAAAACCTACCTAAACCTTCTTCTTATTTTTTTTAACTTATAATTAAGATCATCTTTAGGTGTATTCCGGTAATTACCACTACTTCTATTTCCGCTAAAACTTCTATTTTTCTGAGGTTTGGCTTCATTTACCACAATAGTTCTTTCTTTGAAACTACCCTGGTTAAGTTTTTCTATAGCTTTAGCTGCCTCTTCCTCTGTTCCCATTTCCACGAATCCAAAACCTTTTGACTTACCATCCAGACTTCTAATTACTTTTGCATAGCTTACACTTCCCTCACTGGAGAATAATTCCTCCAAGTCTTTGTCTGTGGCAGAGTATCCCAGATTGCCTATATATAGTCTTTTATTCACTCCAATTTACTTTCATTTTGTTAAAAATTATCTTTATACAAGAAAAAACAAAAATAGTATAAATTAATGTAAAAAACTCTGACTTTATTTTGGAAGGTTCACCAAAAAATGCGAACTCTTTATATCAAAACATTATTTAGCAATAACCTTGCTGTTCTTTTCCATTATACCATGAAAGTATTAGCGCGTATTTATTATATCAATTCGGTAACTATCAAAATTACTAAGATGCAATTTTTGATTGTTACAAATAATTATATTGAGTATAATTTTTATTTAATATGATTATGAGGTGAGCCAAATCCATGCTGATTGAATTGATTGATTATCAGACAAGTGAAATTTTAAGTAGAAAACCAGACAATGAATTATATTAAAAAAATTAAAACAAGGAATAACAGTAAAGCAAGCTGTACCAAATCAGGTTTAATACCCATAAAAACATTGAATTTTTTTGTTAAACTACTCCGGTTTTTCAGGTTGTACAATAGCGTATATACTGCAGTTCTGGCCATATCAAATGCTTTAAGCAGGCGAAAGATGATAAGATTTTACTCTCAATTTGTCAGTAAAGGTGATCTGTGCTTTGATATAGGTGCCAATATAGGCAACAGAACCGAAGTCTTTCTTAAGCTTGGAGCCAATGTTGTTACTGCCGAGCCTCAAGATATTTGCATGCGAAAATTACTGAACAAATATGGGAATAACGACAAAGTATTTCTAGTCCATAAGGCACTCGGTGCAGAAGAAGGCATGGGGAACTTAATACTCAGTAATTCACATACCGTTTCATCCATGTCCAAAGAATGGATAGATTGTGTCAAAGATAGTGATATGTTCTTTACGTCCACATCGGCTTTTCAATGGCATAAGACTGCTTCGGTTCCAATTACTACTTTAAACAGATTAATTGAAGAGTATGGCAGCCCTACTGTCTGCAAGATAGATGTTGAGGGATTCGAATACCAGGTTATCAAGGGCTTATCTAAAAAAATCAATATAGTATCTTTTGAATTTACTCCAACTCCAAAATTCATCGACTCAGCCATAGAGTCTATAAAACATCTTTCTACTATCGGAACTGTTCAATTTAACTACTCTTTCGGAGAATCAATGACTTTTGCTTTGCCTGAATGGGTTAATGAAAAAAAAATATGCAATATTCTTTTGGAAGTACCTTATAAGACTGCTTTTAGCGGAGATGTATATGCTAGATTTATCCCGTAGAGGATTAATAAGAAATTAATTGAGAGATAATTTTTACAGGTTCTTTACTTCTTTCCATAAATCCTTTAGCATCAGTTGTGTAAGATTTTGAATGGCCTTTTACTTTCTTCTAGTCTTTTGACTAATTCTTATTTGAAAGAATACGCTGTTATCTTATTTTTTTTAAATCGTATTAACACATTAAATTTTACGCTATTTAAAAATGACAAAAATTAAAATTGGTTTATTAAACAAAAAAAGAGGGAATTTTAAAATACAAGAAAAATTTGTAGGTACAGCTATGGGGTGAACCCCATACTTAGACACATTGTATACTAAAAATAGTTAAGATAAAATGACTGATGAGACTTAAAAGAAAGAGAGAAAGAGAGGTCTCATCAATGAGGATAAGAAGATCATTTACTCAAGAATTTAAGAGAGAGATTACAGAGGCAATAGTATCAGGTAAGATCTCCCAGTTGGAAGTATCCAGGAAATATGCAATATCACCTGTAGTAGTATCAAGGTGGAAAAAGGAGTATTACTCCGGAAAGTTCTTTGAAAACACAAATCCTGATTATGTAAGGCTATCAATAAAGATAAAGGAGCTTGAGCGCATGGTAGGTAGACTTACCATGGAAAATGATGCCCTAAAAGAAATGGTAAAGCTAGTTGAACCCCAAAAAAAAGCCACGCAGCAGATATTTACATCTCAAGACTGGGAAGCATTAAAGAAGGATATGGCCAAGTGAACGTATCAAGGTCAAAGCACTACTATAAATCAAAAAAGGATACCCGCAAAGATTCTGCAATCCTGGAGGCAATAAAAGCTGTTGCAACAGATTTTCCATCGTATGGATACAGAAGAATAACAGCGGCACTGGCAAGAGAGGGTATGGTGGTAAACCATAAGAAAGTCTACAGGATTATGTCACAAAATGGCATTTTATGTAGCATAAGACGCTCATATAAGCATACAACTAACTCAAACCATGACATGGCCAAATATCCTAATCTTGTAAAGAATTTAGTTCCTGTAAGGCTAAATCAGGTCTGGCATGCAGATATTACCTATTTAAGGTTTACAGATCTTATCCACCATTCAGATCAGGGATTCCAGTACTGCAGCAGCCGCTATATTGAAATACTTAAAGAAAACGGAATTGTAATATCAATGTCAGATAAGGCCAATCCTTATGATAATGCCAAGATGGAATCATTCTTTAGAACATTAAAAGTTGAAGAAGTATATATGGGTGAATACAATACATATGAAGACGTGCTATTTTCAATACCGTATTTTATAGAAGAGGTATACAATAAAAAAAGATTACATTCTTCCCTGGGTTATATGCCCCCGGAAGAATTTGAAGAAAAATTTAATAAAAATAAGTCTCATCAGTTGGCGCTAATTTAGTTAAGTGTGTGTCCAACTTTTGGGGTTCAGATCATTACTATATCTGCCTTCTTTAACTTGTCTATCATTTTATATACATGATCTTCCAACGGTTTATTTGGGAACTTTTTCTGGATCATCTTTAAACTCCAAACACTCTTCTTTTTTATTTTGAAAATTACAAAAATATCTTAAAGGTTATTCCACTTGACAAAATAAATAAAGCTATTATATTATAGTTGCAAATGAGACTCATTAGCAATCATAATAATTTAATACAGAATTATCCACTAACAAGCCAGCGGCGTCTGCTTTTAGAACTGCTTCGTGATGCCAAAGGCTGTATAGACGCTAAGGAGCTTTACCGAAGAGCCAGTGCTAAGAATAAGTCTATTAGCCCAGCAACTGTATATCGTAGTCTTAATCTGTTTAAGGAACTGGGTCTGGTTAACCAAATGAGGTTGGGACAGGATCGGAGCTATTACGAGATTAAAAAATCGCCCGAGAATTATTACTTTGTCTGTCGGGAATGTAGCAAAGTCATCAAGTTTCAAAATCCCCACTTTAAGAAAATGATCGAGGCGGTTCAAAGGAAACACAGGTTCAATGTAACCAAAGCAGAGTTATACCTTGAGGGTTACTGTCCAGAGTGTGAGGGTAAAGAGGATATAGATTAACTTGGTCAACCTCATAGCATATAAAAGATGAAACGACGTTATACCGATTTAAAGAAAATGGGGAAAAAACTAAATGGTTTAAAAAATTACAGATAAATGTATAAGCACAGATTCATGATAATTGTAGCTGGTAAAATTGCAACAAAGTTAGTTGATGTGAATAAAGTTTGTTATTAGTGTGATAACCATTAATACGACGACATTGAAAAGGTGTCCGAGTTGAGTAAGAAACAAAGCGAGTGTAGAGGGGGTTTGGCTAAAAGCAGCCGTAGGAATTATGAGTGATTATGATGTGGTCATCATTGGTGGTGGACCAGCAGGACTTGCAGCCGGTTTGTACACAGCACGAGCAGGTCTTAAGAGTGTCTTAATAGAACGAGGTGTTTTCGGAGGCCAAATAATAAATGCTAGGCTAGTGGAAAACTACCCAGGTTTTCCTGAAGGAATTTCGGGAGCAGAGCTATGTGAGTATATGTACCAGCAGGTAACTAAACATAACCTTGAAACTATTACTACTGAGGTAACTGAAGCCAAGCCTGGAAACATTTATAAAGTCTCTACCACTGAAGGCAGCATTCAAACTAAGTCAATCATTATTGCTGCTGGTTCAGAGTACCGCAAGTTGGATGTTGCTGGTGAGAAAAGATTATCTGGATATGGCGTCTCTTATTGCGCAACTTGTGATGGTCTATTCTATCGCGGCCGAAATGTAGCTGTAGTAGGTGGTGGTGATACTGCTATTACCGATGCCCTTGAGTTGATTCAACACGCCAACAAGGTCTATGTAATACATCGAAGAGATCAACTTCGGGCAGGAAAATTTCTTCAACAGCGAGCTCTTACCCATCCAAAGTTAGAATTCATATGGAACACTGCGGTGGATGAGATTCTGGGAGAGAAAATTCTTAGCGGGTTAACACTATATAATGTGAAAACAGGTCAAAGGTCTACCTTAAAAGTAGATGGCGTTTTTATTGCTGCAGGGCTCATACCCAATAGCCGTATCTTTTCTAATATACTTGAACTTGATAATAATGGTTACATAATCACCGACGAGACAATGGCTACCTCAGCTATCGGTATTTTTGCTGCAGGCGACATCCGCAAGAACTCAGCCCGTCAGATCGCTACTGCAGTTGGGGATGGTGTTACTGCTGCTATGACCACCTTTAAGTTTATTCAAGAACAAGGCAATGGAACTTGAATCACAAATTTTTAAAGCGTCAAGACAGATAAGAATTAAAGGAGGTCAGACTATATTGGATTTTGGTTGTGGCTATAGGGTATATCCCGACCACCAAAATAGTTGGGGTGTAGGGAAGAGTGTATGCCTTAGATAAGGACAAGGAAGTATTGGATAAGCTGATACAAAAAGCAAGGTATGAGAGCTTGAGAAATGTAGAAAAGATAAAAACAATGGAATGACTGGAAATCAAATTGACTGATGATTCTGTAGATGTAGTTTTTCTTTTTGATGTTTTTCATTCCTTCTATTACTCACATGCAGATGATAGAAAAAGACTTTTGGATGAAATTTACAGAATAATGAAACCATCGGCCTTACTTTCTATTTCAGTCTGGTCAAACTTAATGAAGTATGAGGCTGAAAATGAGATAAAGAATGCAAATTTTTGCTTAGTAAAGGAGATTTTAGAGACACTTACCAAGGATAATAAAGATCTTGAAACGCGCAGAATCCTGAATTTCAGAAAGGTATGATACATTTCTACACCAATAGCCAATTAGAAGGAGGCATTATGAGCAAAGTAATAGAAGTTACGGATCAAAATTTTGAGGAGGAAGTTCTGAGATCCGATCTTCCCACAGAAATTGATTTCTGGGCACCATGGTGCGGCCCCTGCAGGATGGTTTCACCGATATATGATAAGCTTTCAGAGGAATACGAGGGAAGGTTTAAGTTCTGCAAGATGGATGTAGATCAAAACCAACAGACAGCAATGAAATATCAGATTATGAGTATACCGATGCAGATGTTCTTCAACAGGAGGGAGAAGGTAGATGAAATCCTGGGCGCAGTACCGGAAAATACAATTCGGACTATGGTTGAAGATATTCTCAAGATGTTCCCAATTGATGAAATAGGAAGGCTTAAGACAATCTTAAGTTCTTGGGTTGAGAACAACAAAAAGTACGCTGAGAAATTTGGTAAATGGATTGAGAAATATAATAACTTTGAAGGCAATTCAATCTATAATAATGCATTTAAGGCAGCGCAAGAGTTAGAGAAAGCTAACGAGAAGTTATTCCGAGCATTAACAGAATTAGAAGGAGGGATCAAATAAAGTAAAAACCAGTGAAAAATAAATAATCCTATTGCTCATTTAAAAAAGTATCTGAAAACAAATACAAAGGATAGCGATTGTCCTACAAATATGGAATGCAAGCTAAAATATATCTATTCCATAGAATCAAGTAATTTATTTATTGGATAAATTGTAAAGACCCGTATAGAGGGAAACATAATTGACGATGTCAGGAAAATAAACTACCAGAAATTAAATCCGATTATTTATACTGAAAAAAGTAATACAACTTAAGAGAGAGTATATGATATAGAGGTTTTTTCAAAAAATATTTATAAGGGGAAAATAAATGAGCATATTTTATGGGATAGTACTACCAAGAAGATCTGGATTCTCCCTTGAAGTTTTAAAATGAAGTGATCAAGTACCTAAGACAATTATTACAACAGGAAAAAATCAAGTTTAAGGTTCATAATAATGAAAGGTTCTATTACAAATAAATGAAAAAGAAATCTTTTAAAAATCATGTCATTGTAGCCTGTGGAACCCTTTCTCCAGAACTAAATTATCTAAAAAAGAATGATTTCTTAGATGCTGTAAAGATTATATTTACAAAACCGGGAAGACACGAAGTCCCAATAGAGTTAGAAAGACAACTTATTGAAAAAATAAACCTTGCCAAAAAATACTCTGACAAAATAATAGTGATCTATGGTGGAAAATACTGCTACATAAATATTAAAGAACCAAATAAAACTATAGACAAAATAATTAAAAGTCAAGCAAATAAAGCTCAAAGAATAAATGCAAGCCACTGTATAGATATGTTAACCAGTAAAAAACAAAGAGAGAAAACAGCAATTGAGATAACCGGTGAGAAAAAAGTGTGGTGGCTTAGTCCTGGATGGATATTATATCGGCATGATGTCTTTCAGAATTGGGATAAAGCAATGGCCAATGAAAATTTTCCGAAGCATACCGGAGGAGCTATCCTGCTGGACGGTATCGATTTCTGGGAAAAATACAGTGCGGACAATCCTGAAAAAATTCTGGAATTTTCAGACTGGATGGGCATTCAGATTCAATCTTATAAAATTTCTCTTAATCGATTAAAGAAACTTCTCTTAGAGAAAATAAGGTAGAAATAAAATATGAATTAAAAATATTGTAGAAATAAAAAGAAGATGACTTTAGATGATTGAGAAAGATATAAAAGGGAAAGTCAAGAAAATTTATGAAGTTTTACCAAAACTAAATGACAGGCGCTGTGGATATAGAACATGTGGAGAATTTGCAAGAGCGGTATTTAAAGGAGAAGCACCTTGTTATGGCTGTGTTAGCGGTGGACATGAAATAGCTAAGAAGGTATGTAATATTATGGGGAAAAAAGTTGGTGATGAAGAAAAGGTTTCATCTGAATATAATAGAGCAAGAGACTTTGTTGGCAGATTTGGTAGAAGTAGAGGATATAGAAATCGGTATCATGCTATAAGTTTTCCCAGAGGAAGTAGATATAAGAGTGTTACACCCGCCCGGTCAGGAACAGAAGCTGAATATAATTATTATAGTACTATATACCACAATCAAAAGATGGATACTAAACAGGAAAGAATTATGCTCAAGCAACAGGCAGATTCTATTAGAAAGCAGCTTGATGATATAGAAGAAAGAATAAGCAAGCTGGAGAAGGATGGAAAGAAGTAGAGAGCTAAAAAATTCTAAATAATTTGTGTGTTTAAATTAGTATAAGTTTATATTACAGGAGGTAGTAAAATGCCATGGGTAGATAAGGACAAATGTGTGAGTTGTGGGATTTGCGTAGAAGAATGTCCGGTAGATACCATATTTATAAAAGATGAAAAGGCTGAAATAGATATGATTGGCTGTATCCGTTGTGGAAGATGCCATGATGTTTGCCCCTAAGATGCAGTAAGGCACGGCAGCGAAAAAATACCAGATAAAATAAAAGCAAATGTAATGGAAACAAAAAGATTTATGGATGCTTGTGAAAAATATCTTAAGGATGAAAATGAGAGACAAAAATGTCTTAATAGAATGATAAAACACTTTAAAAGTGAGAAAATAATCGCTGAAAAAACATTAGATGAACTTGGGTCACTTTAGTCGATTCAATAAAGGGCCTTAGAATTGAAGATATAAGAAATAAACTGCTTGAAAGTTAGTTTACAGAAAAAATAGTAAAGATATTATGATAGAGAAAATAAAAAACAAAATTCATTTAGATAAGTTAAAAAAAGAAAATAATGATTTTATAATTATTATTTTTTATGCTGATTCTTCCGAAAAAAGTAAAAAAGCATTTGATATATTAAAAATGGTTAAAAAGGAGAATCCAAAAGTTCCCATATTCGGAGTAAATGCTTCAAAGGTAAAGGATATACATCCCATTTATGGAATAAATATGGTTCCTGCAGTTCTGGTTCTTAAAAATGGAAAAACTTCTAATATTATATATGGTGTTCATGATAAACATTATTATGAAATGTTGTTATATGATACTCATATATCTATATCATCAAGAAAAGAGGGAGAAAAGCAGCATAGAGTTGTTGTTTATACCTCATCTACTTGTGCCTGGTGTGGAGCAGTAAAATCTTATCTTAAAAAGAATCATATCTTTTTTAGAGAAGTAGATATATCCCGTGATGTAAAAGCTGGCCAGGATTTAGTAAGGAGAAGTGGGCAAATGAGTATCCCTCAAACAGAAATAGATGGTAGGATTGTAGTTGGATTTGATAAAGCAAAATTGGATGCTATTTTAGGAATAAAAAAGGGATAAGATATAAGAAAAACATGTAAATCAAAAAAAGAAAGGACTATTTTATGAAAAAGATTCAGCCAATAAATAACTATGTTTTAATAAAATTGGCTACAGAGGCAGAAGAAAAAACAGCAGGGGGGATAATCATACCTGATACTGCTAAAGAAAAACCTAAAGAAGGAGAAGTTGTTGGCATAGCCACAGGAGCTTCAGAAGAAATAACTATTGGTGATCGTGTAATTTATAAAGAATATTCTGGTACGGAGATAAAGTATGAAGGAGAGAAATACCTTTTAATTCCTGCTGCAGATATTTTTGCTAAATATGTAGAAGTTGATTCTATTTAAATAATTTTAAATAGAACAAACTTTTTTATGATAAAGGATATAAGAGGTGAAGTAAGATAATGGATTCTTTTAAAAAGATTGGAAAATTAGAAGCTGAAATAAGGATATTGGAAAGCAAAATAAGAGAAAAAGAATCAAATCTTCCAGCTCATTCTATTAGGCCTGAGATGATTCAAGAAATAGAGGATTTAGAAGAAGAACTTAACAGTAGAAGAAAAAAACTTAAACAAATAAAGTTACGT